>Ga0306873_100080_pt1 | contig 54976 bp, 66 predicted proteins | sample AntCluMetagen312_FD_190423 | JGI IMG/M metagenome (GOLD analysis project Ga0306873, IMG submission 190423) | Saline lake microbial communities from Club lake, Antarctica - Metagenome #312 (v2) (version 2) | ecosystem: Environmental > Aquatic > Non-marine Saline and Alkaline > Saline | place...
ACGTTGTTTCAATCCCGTGCTGGGTTTTCTAGCCGTCTCGACAGGGGGTGAAAATACGATTATATGGCTAAAAAGTCTTTCTCTACACTCGAAATCAGCACCCGATTACGTCGACCTGGGCTGTACAGTGATTTAATAAGGGTCGATGTAGTTCGTTTTAGAGCACGTTGGACTGTTCGTCAGGTGGATCGGATCCAATATCGGTAGTGCTGCTCTGGCAGGACTGGCAAAGCTGGTAAATACGGATTCGATCCCCATCAGATGGCTCGATATGTGATTCGAGCTCGTCTTCCAGTTCGACACGCTCCGTTTTCGTCACATCTACCTCGAACACACTGTACTGCCGCCATGCCCCATACCGCTGGAGCGTTCGATACACTCGACGACGGTTCGAATCGTTGCTCACGTCGTACGCAATTGCTAGTCGTATGGTCATTTCGAGAATGTTAACGCGTGATACTCGTCTAATTCACCCGTGATCGACTTCCGTAGCAGGATGGCCTGCTGGCGGACCGCCTTCCGGCGTGTGACCGTATATTCAAAATACGGGTGGGTGAACTCTTCTTGCATGAACTCGTCGAACTTTGAGCAGTAGGTTTTGAACGCTTTATCAGCTAAGTGATTGTCCTTCGTAAACTCGTCGTGCGTGATGACACCGCGATTCACCAACCGTGTGACGAAGGCATCACAGAAGATCGGTCTGAACTCCTCCTGTAAGTCGAGTGCGAGCGACGGACGACCATGCCGGTCGGCGTGCAGTACACCCAGGAATGGATCGAGGTTGTACTGCCGGAGCGCACTTAGCACCTCGTTTTTCATAAAGACATACGTCAGCGACAGTAACGAATTGATATGGTCTTCGGGAGGGCGCTTCGTGCGCTTTTCAAAGGTCCAGCCGTCGATGAGCGTCTCATCCAACCGGTTGAAATACCGCTCGGCAGCTTCTCCTTCGACTCCACGAAGGTCATCTTTTGTAGATACTGTTGTCGCTCGTACACCGAGGTCTTTGAGCAGATCCGTTCCGTAGACGCCCTTTCTGGACAGGAGTGTCCGGGCGTTGCGGATCTTGGCAGCGATCATCGACGCCGCAATGTCGACCTCGGTAGTCTCGTCGAGGGCGTACTGTGCCCGTCGTACCTCCGCAATTGTATTCTTTTCAGGGACGAAGCTACCCCGGTACTTGCCGTTCTGGGTGAAGTAGTTCAGGATAATCCCGTGTTCGTTCGCTTCGGCGACAAAGGGTGTTGAGAAGTTCACGCCGCCGAAGACGTTGATCGTATCGAGCTTTTCGGTTGGGAACGACGCCAGCTCGCCGTCGTCACCGTCGACATCCCACACGGTGATCCGCCCCCCGTCAGTACGGACCTGCGTCCCCTGTTTGGTAACATAAACGACCGACTCGTCGAACATCCCCTCAGTGGCTTTCATGTTTCACCCTCCCAGCCCGTTCCTTGGGCCTTTTCAGGTTCCAGAATAGCTGTCTCTTCAGGCATGCAATACTCCCGCGCTGAGCAGGATTCGCACTTCTTTGGGTTGTCTGTGAGCGGTGGGATTGAGTCGACTGACATGGACCGCATCGTTTCGATCTGTTCACGGACGGTTTCTCGGTGAGATTCTGTTATTGGAATATGCATTCGTTGATCTGTTTCGTAGAGATAGATCGCCCCCTGACGAACGGGCTGGTCTAAGTGATCTTCGAGGAGCATACAATAGCCAGCCAGCTGTAGCTCGTCACTTTTGTAGTAGTCACCGCTCTCTGCTCGTTTCCGTTCAACCGGGACAACTTGCTCACTTTCCAAATCGAGAATATCGATCTTTCCTTTAAGACCGAGTTCTTCCGATTCGAGGTACAGTTCGTTTACCCAGTCACCCCGTGTCGACTGGTTTTCATGCTTTGTTTTGCCCTCAATCCGCTCGTAGTTGCGGCCTTGGGTATCGTAAAAGTGCAAATACCAATACCGTCGTGGACAATACGAAAACTGGTTGAGATCAGCGACATTAATCAAATCATCAGTCATATCTGACGCGGCTGGATATCGATTTTCGGTGGGCCATTGGAATCACGGTCAATTTTGATGTCGTACTCGGAGGTCGTAATCCGGGAGGGAATGACTGCATCGACAATCTCAATGATGCGGAAAAATCGATGCAACAGCTCCGTCGACACGGCGAACTCGTTATTTAGTTCGGCCTGATCGATGTGTCGATGAATCTTCGTCTGGAGTAGTTCTTCTATTTCTCCTCTCGACTGATCATACTGAGTTGGCTCTGTCTCATATGCGGGGAGACGTGCCGTTACGGTTGAGAGGATACTATCATCTGACGGTCCCAGAACCAGAATATCGTTATCATCAACGTCGACAATATCGTAGTTACGAAGCGTTGTCGAGAGGTCGTACGTTGTGACACCGAGTCGATCTCCCCGTGGGTATTTGATCGACGCCGACAGCGACCGACCACGAAGACCCCGGAAGGTTTTGAAACATTGTTTGGTAAATTCCAGCAGTTTCGCCTCGGGATCGTTCTGTTGATACTTTCCGGGGCCGAATCCGTCTTTTATTTCGCCGTGCTCAGCGTTGACAGCCTGAATAAACCCGTACCACTGGTCATACTTGTCGATGTTCGTCTCGAAATCCTCACGCAGTTCCTGATTGAACCAGTTTGAGCCCTCCTCGCGCTTTGCAATGGCGTAGGCCGCTCGGAACCCGACAAGATCAGCCAATCGCTCTTGATTCATTTGTGTCGAATCCAGTCCCTCATAGATCTGTTCGGCGAAGGTTGGGAACTCAACATTTTTGCCCCACGGTCCCTGTCCGAGTCCGTAGATGTCGACGGTCGCTTCTGACTGGCGACCGGCTCGCCCGAACCGCTGGAGAAACGCACTCGCGGTGAACGGTTTTTCCATATACAGCGTCGTCACATCGTAATCAAGCCCAACTTCACCTTTGCTCGTCGTATTCAGGATATAGAACTCCGTTTCGTCAAGGTCGGTTCCTTCGTCGTTCGTATCGAACCCATTGTCCTTGGCGGTGTGTTCGAAAACGGTCGGATACTCGTGGTAGAGGAAATCATGAAAGTCATTGCTATCCTTCGCACTATTAAATACGAGGACAATCTCTGGGTCATTGTAGTCACCCAGTGTCTCAATTTTCTGTTCGAGTTCTGCGGCGATCTCATCTCGGCAGTCAAGTATCTTCTTGTCTTCGTGCCGACGGACGACCATTCGGTGCCGGAACTGATCACCGTCGGAATCATAGTCGGCATCTATATCTCGAACTGTCAATCCGATTCGTTCGCGGAGGAATTCGACGAACTCTTGATTCGGTGTTGCGGACGCAAGCAGTATTTTCGGATCTGATAGACGTTCAGCGATAATCTTGATCTGTAACAGCAGGCCGCTTGCCGACAGAGCTTCATAAAAATGGAATTCATCATAGACGATCGCATCGAATTTGCTGAAAAACCGCATCGGATCGCTTCCGATGTACATGTCCTGAATTGCCGCCTGCAGGATATCAGGATTAGTAAGCACCGCATCATAGTCAGCTGCGTACTTGTTGACGAAGCCGAGCAGTTGTTCCGTCCGTTCATGTCCGTGACCTTCCAACGTATTTGCGTTGAGGACAGCGACATCAACATCGTCTTCCTCGAACCGCTCCCGTTGCTGCCGGAGGAGAGCGTTTGTCGGATACACGAGAAGTGTCATATCACGCGAGTCGATGAGGTCGTAGAAGGTTGCGGTTTTTCCCCCTCCTGTGGGAGCACGAACGACCGATACAGGTGCTGTCCCCTCGTGAATCCACTCGATAACGCGGTTCTGAAACGCACGGGCGTATTCGAAGCCGCGATCTTCGAGTGCCGGTTCCGGTGGTTCGGTCGCAAGGCTCGCGCCAGCAACCTCGAATTCAGTCATACGAGTATCTCCGGAATTACCTGCTCACGCACGAATGCGGGATCAACACCAACGAAGTGCTGTAATCTTGGATCATTACCACGGTTGAAGCTCTGACTGTGTTCAACGAGGTCCGTCAGTAACGTATCGGATAGTTCGTACACCTCCGAAAGCAGGTATTTGTTGAGTACCAGTGTATCCATCTCAGCCCGTTCTGCACGGAACTCACCTGTCTGTTTGATACCCATTCGGAAGAATGGATGATCTGGAAGCTCTGTATCACTCCAGACGGTAAACTCGAACGTCGACCCTGGAGAGATCCCGATATAGTTTCGAATCGTCTGGTAGGCTGCGCCGGATTTTTCGAGGATCTCAGGGACCGATTTCGATCCTGAGACCTGCTTTGCGATATCGCTATCGTTCGTGGTGAAATGACGTTCGGACCGATAATCTGTACTCCGGAACGTCCGCTCGTCGATATCGGCTGCTATGGGACGCATATCGGTGACAAAGAACGGTAGCCCTCGAAGGTGCGAGTAGTCCGCTGTCGTTGCCTCATCACCGAACTCTGCATACCGCTTTTCGAGGTCGAAGTATCGGTAGCCGAGTGCGTGCATGAGCGCCGTCGACGAGAGCGTCGGCTGTGTTCGTATCGCCCGCCCCTCCGAACTGGAGTAGAAGAGCGGCGCGTACAGCGTTGCTTCGAAGGTCTGTTCAATCATCACCAATGAAAACGTCCGTCGCAGCGTCCATCAGGTTGGCAAACTCCTCTTGAAGCACATCGTCAGCATCGTCTGCCTCCCGGCTGGCGACTGCGTGCAGCCGTTCGTACCATTCGGGGAACGGATCTGCACTGTCGAACTCTCCGTAGACTTCCCAGTCGGTGCGCTGGACTGAGGAAATGTACTCGTCAATGCTCGCTTCGAGATCATCGTCCTCATCGTGGTACTCCAACAGGAGTTCACCGGTCGACAGCGACGTGTCGTGATCTCCGAGTACGACACCGAGAATCTCGTTTCGGATATTCCGTCCCGTGCGGGTCTCACGAGCACCGTATTTGCCGGTGTTGAGGATGTTGTGAAGCGCGTAGAGGAGCATTGATCCAGTCGCTGCTTCGAGAGTAATGAAGTGGACGAGATCGTTCCCCGGCTGTACTTTGACGAAGTCAAATAGTGCTTCGGACTGGTTGCCGTCGTCATCACGCATCGTACCGGATTCGTAGACTGCGTTCCGAGTCTCCTTGTTCATTAGGTCGTACTCCTCTGTCGTGTACGTGTATCCTTCGACGACCCGTGATTTGATGGCGAAGTCCTGATCGCCCGTTCCTGCCAGTCCGTAGGTGAGTGTGCCGACGTTCAGTGAGCCTTCGAGATCGGTGGGTTCGTTGTAGGCGTACTCGTCGTCGACAAACTCATCATCGAGTTGTCTAAGGAGCGAAAGTCCAGTCAGCCGTTCCTTGCTTGTGAACTTTTCTCCGTTGACCTGAGCATGCAGTTTGTCGCCGAACTCTTGGGTCTCGGCACGGTCGTGGCTGGAGTTTCGGAACAGCGTGGGCTCGGTTATGTTTCGCTTGACGACGAGTGTGACTGAGGGCTTGCGTTTGCGGTAGATTTCGAACGATTCTTCGAGGCCGGTTGTTGGATATTGTAGTGTCATTGGTCTAAGTAGAGGATTTGTTCGTATGCGTAGTAGTACGAGTTGACCAGAGCGTTCTCCCAGTCGGAGAGTTTCTTGAGGTCGTACAGTTCGTTCTCGACGAGGTAGGTGCGGATCGCCTCGACGAATGCCTGAGCCTCCTCGGGTGTCGCGTGACCCGCATAATCTTCGCGGTCAGCAGCGGCGTAGACCTGACTCTCGACATAATCGATCAGTCGGTCATCGTCCATCTGCTGGTTCTTCCCGCTGAGGAACGCATCGAGTGCCTCGCGGAAGATTTTTGTCTTTTTATACTTGCTGTCGAACTGTTTGCCGAAGAGGTCGACACCTCTCTCGGCGACGGTTTTCATTTCCATAAGTGCTGTTTGATGATAGGCTTCGAAGTATTCTCTGAGGTCATCGAGTCGGACTGCGTGGTCGTGATGTACGACGGCGAAGTTGGCGATACTGTGGAAGTTATCGCGGTCGAGCTGGAGGTACGGATTGCTCATGTTGGCATCCTGTCCAACCATGCTCATGATTTTGAACAGCTGGAGTGCGCGTCGAAGGTGTGAGTCAGTCCGGTCGTCTGTAATAAACGACGGAAGTGGCCCGAACCGTTCAGCCACGTCCAGCCCGAGGAGTTCTTGTGGTCGGGTGGCCTCCTCGTCAGCGAAGACCGCGTCCGCGCTGTTGAAGCGCGTAAACGGTCGTCCGATGACCACCTTCATCCCGGATTCCTGGGCGGCTCGCATCACCTGCCGCACCACTGCCATTCGGTGATTTTCGTTCAGGACGTAGAGCGGTTGGAGGAAGTACTGGGGCTGGACGAGATTGCTTGTTACTTGTGGATCATCCAGTTCGTCACCATCACCCTGGACGATATTTCCGACACGGCCGCTCCGCAGCCGGACATCACCGAGGAACTCATCGAAATAGAAGTATGCGACTTCAAGACTGTTGTTAGTGCTCACGTCGTGTTCTTCACATACCGACGACAGGAGTGCATATTCGAGATTACAGACCTCACAGATGGATTTGTACTTCGCATGCGGAGGCACACGGCGTGAGTACTCCTGTGTTCGATAAATCCCACTCAGTCCTTTCTGGTACTTTGTGTCCGTCTCGGCACCACAGAGGAAGCACATCTCGTCTTTTGACCCGAGATCAGGGGCGATCCGACCGTCAAAAAACCGGTCGACGACGGTGCCGATTGCATCGCTTTCCGGTTCGAGATCCTGATGCAACTCTGGACGAACTTCATCGGCGAAATCATCGAGGAACTCTCTGTGAGAGTCGAAGTTCTCAACGAGATATGCGACGAAGTGGAGCTTGATTTTTTGAACGCCCTGCTCTTCTTTTATACGGTCGTAGGCGTCTTGCACCGCTGGATCAGCGTATTCTGATTCCCCGTCGACATACACTGCCTTAGCAAGCACTGGAAAATACTGATCGAATTCGTCGGGGATGTGTTCGAATCCTTCGACGCCTGCAGACCCTCGACTCAGGAGCTCTCTAAACGCATTGGCAATTTTCTGTTCTTTTTTCTCGGTTGGGATACCGACTTCCGCAAGGATGTCATATCCAAACGAGTTCCAGTTGAGTTTACATTCAAATTGGAACTCACCACTTATTCGGTCCGGAACTCGCTCGGCAACCGCCTGTTCCAATGTCAACCGATCAATGGGCTTGCCGAGATAGACAATCGAATCTGGCGAACTACCGATGACGACCCCATATGTCTCTCCACCAGTCTCACCTGCGAGCACTTCTTTTGCAGTGCCAAGTAATGTTTCGTTTAGAATCGGCTGTTCGAGCTGTGTAAACTCGAATTTGTGGACATCATCGTCACCTATCAGCGTACAGAGCTGCTCATAGACGCCATCTGCACCGTCTCTGAGTGCGACAGACGCCGCACTATCCCCGATTCGGCAGTACCGTTCGAGGCCACTAAATGATGTGTCGAGTCCTCTAGTTTCGGTACTGTTTTCTCTCGTTTCTGTTCGCTGGACAAGATACTGCAGATCGTCTCGGTATCCTTCTCCGAGAAACTCCTTGATACCGAAGGGGTCGCCTTCGCGAGCCTCACCATCCGTATCAGGCTCGGGATCGAAATACCAGTCAAACGTTTCGCTTGTGTTCCCCTCGACGTCGACACCGTAGGCCTCGCGCACGAACTTATCCGTATCGTGGAGTGCGAGTGCAGCCGCGAGGACCTGTACGTCTTCGCCGTAGTCTTCGTACAGATCCTCATTCGGGCCAACAGCTTCGTAAACGAAGGCGTTCACACCGACTGTAACTGCATTGAGGATGTGTGCCGCAAGCGAACAGTTAGCGCTAGAGTCGACTTTGGCGTCGTACTGCCCAGCCGCACTGACAACATTTGCATAGAGGTCTGTACTCCCAACTATCGTTTCGTGAGCTTCACGAGCTGCGTCTGGATTCATTGATCAGTCACCTCCACAGAAACATTACCGCACCCACGCGCAACCGCACTGCCAACACCAGAGTACTCCCCAAACAGCGCGAGTGCAGTCGCCGCGTTCTCGACGCTGTCACTGGCATCTTTGAACTCGTAGGTACAGCGTCCCGAGAAGCCTTGTTTGAAGATTGGCTGGGGGTTACCATCGGAGCCGTCGACTCGATTTACCAGTACACTGTGCGTCTGGTAGCTTCGGGAGTCGGGTTTCTCGATGACCGACGCTGCGAGCGTTTTGCGATCGATATCCAGTTTCAGTGCCTCCGGGGCCGTATTGTTCCACTTACCGAGCAGACTTGGGAATACAGCCGTTCGTGTCGGGAACATCGTCGTTACCGATCCAGCCTCCTCAATGCACGTCGCAGTTCGGAATTCGATTTCGATAGACGGGTCGTCGAGGTTAGCTGCTTGCGACAGAATCTCATCGTGTGTCGCATTGTCACTCTCGAAGGAGTCGACGTCAAGGGCCCCGTGAGTCAATTCGACTGACCCGTCGCCGAGAACCAGTGATGAGACAAGCGCCTCGAAAATAGCTTCGTCTTCGGGATCGGTGATTCCAATCGAAAGACTGTATTCGGTGTTCGGTCTGACGAGCTTGTGATGTTGGCGGTCGCAGCTTCCGAACGGACCTTGGAGACCACTGCTGTGGAGGCTGCCGATATTTGAGTCGTGGACACGAGCACTGGTATCTCTGTCTGACGACTTGAGAAGTGCCAACAGCGCGCTGTAGACGGAGTAACCGTCCGAGAGAGGAACGGCAAATCGCTCGTCCGCTCGAAGGCAGATTTCGATCTGTCGGAGGCGAGTGTCGGATTCTGTTTGGGTTTCCATACAGTCGTTCGTATAAATGTCTAAGCAGCCGGCATAAAACCAGCGACCTATAGAATAGGCAACAGCTCCGTGACGATTTTAGGATCGTGCAACACTATACGGGGAGAGCACATCAAAAGTGCATAATGCGAACCTATATTTCGCCGATCGGATTTAATACAACCAGTGTAACGCGGGCCCTGATCAATCACGGCGTCGATAGTGGGGACGATATCGTACTACTGCGACCGGCCAAAGAGACTGACGACGACCGCGCGTCTGAAGCAGTTGCAGATGTCGAACAACTATTGCAAGAAATCGAACCGACGCTCACGGTCAATCTCCAGCGTATTCCCCACGATGATTTTGAGACAGCGGTAATGAGGTGTAGTAAGACGATCCGGACCGCCAAAGGATCAGTTGTGGTAAGTCTAAGTGGGGGCGCGCGAGACATTCTCCTTCCATTAACAGTGGCCACCATGGCTCACGAACAAAAGATTGAATCGACACTCGGCTATAGTGACCTCGATGGGCAGGTCCGTGAATGGATGCTTCCGAATATCACCGCCACGCCATCTGATGGAGAGTATAAAACGCTTGCCGCAGTCGACGAGAATGGTCCTAATGTCTCGATTCCCGAACTTGCAACCCAGCGAGAGTCAGTGAAAAGCACAGTTACACGGCACGTGAATTCACTGGAGGAGAGTGGATTTGTAACGTCCCAGATTGAAGACCGTACCAAATATGTCTCAATCACTCTGTCAGGTAGACTGTCTCTGGCGAGAATCGCTTCAACATAAAAAGTATCCAATCCAATATCCGATAAAAATCAACACGAGTGCTGAACTCGGAACGAATACCATGAGTTGTTTGCACGCCCCCGAAAGGGTGCGTGCTGAACTGACGCAGTCACCGTGAACGCAATGTCGGGCTCCAACGACTCGCACTGGATCGGTCGATGCTCGACGATGGCGGACTCCTTTCCGGGATCTTGTGAGACACGACGGCTCCACTACCAGACAGCACGCACAAGACGAGGGCGACCCTAACCACGCTCGTGGCACACGACCGTATTCACTCGAAGCGACCGACACACGACATCGAGCGCTGGTCGGAGGGCACCATCGAGCGGGTCGGCGAGCGGGACGGCCACTGCGTCGTCGACGTCCGCACGGAGGAGGGCGAGAGCGTCGAACTCGTCGTCACGTTTGCGATCCGCGATCTGTTCATGAGCCGTCTGGACATCGACGAGGACGAATCGCCAGTGGGCGAGCGGGTCTGGTACCGGAAACGCGGTGGCTAATCCCGCACGACGAGCGTTCGGCCGACCACGTCGCCGATCCGTTGTCCGTCGCCCCGGAGGAGGATGACGAAGACTGCGACGCTCCAGTAGCCCAGCCCGTCGATCAGCCGGAGTGCGTTCCTGAGAAACGAGCCACGGACGCCGAGTGTCGTTCCGTCGTCGGCGACCACGCGGAGACCGAACAGTTCCTTGCCGATGGTCCGGCCGGTTAGCCACTCGGCGGGGAAGTGATACAGAAAGGCGACGGCCATCAGCGCAACGAAGACGACCTGACGCGTCGCTCCGGCGGTGACGACCGCCTCGAACTCGACGCCGAGTGCGAGCACCGGGGGAACGACGAGACAGGTCACCACTAACTGGTCGAGGAGGAACGCGGGGGTCCTGATCGTGAGCGGGGCGGGGACTGGAGCCACGTTCGTACGGAGGACCGACGCCTCTTGAGGGTACTCCCAGCTCTCTGGGTGGTGTTCGGAGAAGAACGAATCGTACTGTATACTCCCGCGTTACCGGAGTCGGGCGTCAATAAGCGAACAAGCGACGCTGACGGCGTTCTCGATGCCGATTCCGAACCCGTCCTCGAACGCCGGGCTGAAGAGGCTCTCCCTGGCAGCGGTATCGTCGAGCGGACGGTCGTAGTTCGAGATCCCGCGAACGCACAGATACTGGTCGAGATAGCCAAGCCGGTCGAGCGCGAAGGCGGTGCCGGCGTCCTCCATTTCGGTTGCGTGGTACGGCCCGACGTCGTGTTCGTCCAGTAGCCACTCGACCTGTCGGGCGAGTTCCTCACCGTGCCAGAGTTCGTCCCCGCAGAGGTTTGTCCCACTGACCACGCGCGGATCCAGCCTCCGATCGTCACCGCTCGCGAGCGACACATTGCCTGCGATATCCAGGGCCCGGTCGACCCGCTCCTCGCAGAGTTGGAACGCTACGCCACCGGTATGGGGGTTCATGACCAACGGAATTTGCTCATCGTTTTCAGGATCGAAACGACACTTGTGGTCCCAGTCGACGATCGAGTCTGCGACCACGACCGATCCGATGTCGAGGGCTGGCGGCCCGCCAGCGACGCCAACACTCAGGAAAAGGGTGTCCTCCACTCGGATCTCGTCGCTCGTTACGAGTGCTGTTACCGTCGTTGCTGCCGCAGCCTTTCCGATCCCCGTCGGGACGACTCCGACTCCCGAGTTGGTGTACCGCAATGGCGTTTCCAGGCCATCGATCCGGAGTGTCTCATCGAACTCGCCGGCGCGTTTCCACGGCGCAAGTTCGCTGGGCACTCCATCGATATCGTCGAACGCCGGCAACACCAGCGCAGCAAGGTCGACAGTCATAGGCGTCCGTACTGTGGGCGAGGAGAAAACGGTACTGACAGCCGAACGGGAGCGACTTCCGACGTCGATGGCGCGTCGGAGCACGCATTTCCTCCCGCGGAATTATGAGCGGCCAGTTCCAACCGTGGTTCGTTACGCTCATATGCCATCGGAGACAGACCCCGCTGGAACACCGGAATCCGCCCTGCTGGACCGTGCTCGGGAGTATGCTCGCTCCGTCACGATCGACGTCGATCTGTCGGCCGTCGAGTGGGAGGTATCCCATCGTGCAAGACGCCGCGCCGGATCGTGCCAGTACGACGGCCGGGAGCAGACAGTCACGATCCGGCTTGCGTGGAAGGCCTACCAACAACACGGGTGGGACGAGATGGCGGCAGTTGTTCGCCACGAACTCGTCCACGCCTGGGAGTACCAGCAGTTCGGCGATTCGGGTCACAGCGAGCGGTTCTACGAGAAAGCGGAAGCACTCGACGCCCCACGGTACTGCACTCCGTTCAGCGAACCGCGAGTGCGACTGCTCTGTACGGCGGGCGACTGCGACTGGTCTGCTGGCCGGTTTCGCGCGTCGAAAACCGTGACCAAACCGAACACACGACGCTGTGGGGTGTGTGGTGCGCGCTACGTCGCCGAGCACGTCGCCACCGGGCGACGCTGGCGGACGAAGGATGGCTACGAACAGGCGCGAGAGGAGATCGGAGAGGAGTGGTAGCGCGGCACTCCAGTTACTGCACTGTCGGCACTGCCACCGCATCGAGGACGTCGTTGACGAGCGCGGCCGTCGAGACGCCATCGACTTTGGCTTCGGGCGTCAGTACGAGGCGATGGGCAAGCACGGGTTCGGCGATCTCGGCCACGTCGTCCGGCGTCACGTAATCGCGGCCGACCATCGCCGCCCGGGCCCGAGCGGCTTCAAGTAGACTCTGGGTCCCGCGCGGCGAGACACCAACGGAGACCTGCCGCAGCGAGCGGGTTCGCCGGGCGATCTCGGCGAGGTACGAGACGACGTCATCGGTGACCTGTACGGTTTCGGGGACCTGCCGAAGATCGGTCACGGACTGTTCGGAGATTGCGCGTTCGACGCTCGGAGCCTGTTCGACGCGGCCGAGTCGGCGGTGGAGCAGTTCCTCCTCCCCTGCCTCGTCCGGGTAGCCGATAGAGCTCTTGACCAGGAAGCGGTCGACCTGCGCCTCGGGCAGCGGGAACGTCCCTTCCTGATCGACGGGATTCTGCGTCGCGATGACGAAGAAGGGATCCGGGAGTTCGTGCGTGTCGCCGTCGACGGTGACCTGTCCCTCGCCCATCGCTTCGAGCAGTGCGGCCTGGGTCTTCGGCGGCGCACGGTTGATCTCGTCGGCCAGCACCACGTTCGCAAAGATCGGCCCCTTGCTGAACTCGAAGCTACCGTCCTCCTCGTTGAAGATGTGCGTCCCGGTCACGTCAGTCGGCAGCAGATCGGGAGTAAACTGCACACGGGAGAAGGAAAGTCCGAGTGCGGATGCAAAACTGTTCGCAGTGAGCGTCTTCCCGGTCCCCGGTACGTCCTCTAGCAGGACGTGCCCGCGGGAGACGACGCCCAGCAGTACGGTTTCGAGAAACTCTCTGTCAGCGATAACGGCACCAGAAATGGAGTCGAGGACGGCTTCACACTCCTCGCTCGCTTCAGCTACGTCCATGACGTGGTACGGACAGTCGCCCCACATATGTGTACCGATGCCACTCGTATAGTGAACCGAAACGGATAAACTGGTAGCCACTGAATCGGTAAATGAGCCGAGGTAGCCTAGCCTGGCCAAGGCGGTTGCTTCGAGAGCAACTGTCCATCCGGACACGGGAGTTCAAATCTCCCCCTCGGCGTTTTCACGCGAACAACTTCGCGAGAGACCTCCGTGTCGCTCGCACTCGTGAGTGTGTAAACCACAAGCGGAGATTTGAACGAGGCCAGTCGCGCGCAACGGAGTGAGCACGTCTGGACGTGGTTCACAATCTCCCCCTCGACGTTTTTCACGCGAACAACTTCGCGAGAGACCTCCGTGTCGCTCGCACTCGTGAGTGTGTAAACCACAAGTGGAGAGTTGAGCAGACGAGTCGTAGCCCGCGATGCCGAGCAGTAGCGAGGCGAGCAAGCCGTCTCGGCCAGTTCACAATCTCCCTCTCGACGCTTCTACGCGACCAACTCTACCTACTCGCCCGGGCGCTCAGAAACCTCACTATTACAGGAAAAGGTAATTGCCATAGCCGTCGAATAGCACGTATGAACGCCTGGAAACTGTTCACTGCGGTGGGTGCGGGCGTGACGACGGCGTTGCTCGTCGCGGTGGTGATTATCGAACTGCTCCGGATCGAGTTCTCGGCGCTCGTCGGACTTCCTGTCGGACTGATTACCGGGATCATCGTTACTGTGTGGCTGGGGGGCTCGTTCGAGGAGCTACCGGTCGGCGTTCGTCGAGCGGCGACTGCCTACGCCGCGTTCGGGGTGACGATACTCGCGGTGTTCGCAGTGCGGTACGTCAACCTCGGCAGGAACGTCCTGTCGGTCGAGGTTGCGATCGGTCTTGGCCTCGCTACGGTCGTCGTCGTGTATCTGGCACTGTTACAATCCGACCGGGCACTACCGTGACGGGGAAGGAGATCAGGCCGTGTGACTGACCGGTACTCGCTCGGGGAGTCGCTCCATCACTGCGATATCGACGCGGCCGCGATCCCGCAACCGTTCGAGTGTACGGAGATAGCCGGCAAGCGGCGCGAGCTGTGCGTCGTTTGCGATATCGTACAGGTGACACCAGAGGTGGAGATGCGTATCCCGCTCGATGGCCTGCATCGTCGCCCGCTCGAGATACTGGCGGTGGAACCGCTGTCGGATCCGCGTCGGGACTGCCCGGAAGAGTGGCTTTGCTGGCCGCTTTCCAGAGGGAAGCGACGCCGCGGCGAGGTTCGGGTACGTGGTGCTCAGCGTCCGGCAGACGCCGTCTTCGATTGTCGGATCGCCCATCGGCGGCGGCCCGAGAAGTAGCTCTTTCGCCCGGCCGAGCAGATTGCTCGCGCGCCTGTTGGCGGCCTCCCGAACGACGTCGATCCCGTTCGACCGAAGGACGTGACTCGGTGGCGCCATGTGACGCGGCGGGACGAGCGAGCGAGTGCGTTCCCCGAGGACATCCTCGTGAACGCGCTGGGCGTGTCCGAGGTCGGCATCGACTGCGGCAGTGCTTACGGTCCCGTGCGGCGTGTGTGAGAACGTGTGCGTGCAGAGTTCGTGGTCGGTCGACCGTGCACGCACGTTCTCGATCATATCCGGGGCGTAAAACAGCGGATCGACTGCGACGTCCGTCCCGGGATCCGCGTCGAACCAGCCGTCAGGATACGGCCCGGCGTGTGACCCCTCGCAGGAGGCGAGCAACAGGTGGCCGACGGCGTCGAAGGAAATGGGAATCTCCGTCTCGTCACAGACGTCCAGCAACTTCCGAAGGAACTCCCGTTCCGCCCGGCCGTCCTCGCTGAGGTGGCCGTACTCGCCGATATCGTGGACGCCCCAGCCGAGTTCGATCTCGACGCTCAATGTCACGGTTCCGGTCATCGTTTGTGTACTGAGTCGTGTACGGAAAGCCCGTTGTTGCCAGTTAATAGCCGGTAGACTGTCATTGGGTCTTCGTAGCACCCCCACGAACGTATTCATACGTCGTTGTCGTAGTTCGCCAGAGAGATGGTACGGACAGTGGAGTACGCAGTCCGCCCATTCGAATCCGGCGACCGGCAGGGTTTCTTTGATCTGTACGAGACGGTGTTCGGCGACGAGCGGAGCGACGAGTGGTTCGACTGGAAGTATCGCAACAACCCGTACGTCGATGGGGTGCCGATCCAGGTGGCGACGGACGAGACCGGAACTATCGTCGGCGCACGGCCGGTGTTCGCGCTGCCGCTCTCTATCGACGGCGAGCGGGTACTGGCACTACAGCCGTGCGATACGATGGTCCATCCGGACCACCGCCGGCAGGGGTTGTTCACCCGGATGACCGAGCGGGTGATCGAGCGGTACGCCGATCACGAGGCGGCGCTGTTTTTCAATTTTCCGAACCGGTACACCAGGACCGGTAACGAGAAACTGGGGTGGGACGTGATCGGACAGATCTCGACGTACTACCGGTTCCAGCACCCCTCCGCGTGGCTTTCGACGGATTCACTCGTCCGGAACGTCGCCGGCGTGGCGGCGGATGCGATTGCACGCGGATACGCGGGGATCAAGACGCCGCTCACCGACGCGCCCGAGGGGATCACGGTGACGCGAACCGACCGAGTGCCAGCCGACGTGCTCGCATCGCTGAATGCGGACGCAGTGCCGTCGGGAATCCACACGCCGCGGGATCGGGAGTTCTGTCACTGGCGCTACGAGAACCCGGACTGGTGGTATCGGTACTACGTCGCCCGCCGGGAGGGCGATCCGGTCGGTGCTGCTGTCGTCGGCACGAGGGCCGGTCGAAGGGGAGCGGTCCGTCTCACCGACGTTCTCCCGGTCACTCTGGAACCGGACCCGGCGACCGCCCTGCTGCGGGCAATCATCTCCGACGTTGCCGAGCACAGCGCGATCCTTGCGCCATCGACGCTTCCGAGGTCAGTCCCCACGGCGTTCGGGTTCCACCGGGACACGGCGTTTCCACTGTCGAGGGTCAGTTCGCCGACGATGCTCGCGGTCAGACCGGCGGCACAGGATCCGGAGGCATGGTCGCCCGAGATCCGGTCGGCGGCGAGGCTCTCGAACTGGGGGATCACGTTCGCCGAGCAGGACACGAGCTAAGAAATCGAACGGATGGTCAGTCGTCGGCCAAGACGACGGGTTCGTCGCCCGATACGGACAGGAGTCGGTCCATCGCGTCGACCATCGCACTGACCGAGGCGGAGGTGATGTCCGTGTCGCTGTTGGCGACCGTCACGGAGTGGTCGCCACGACTCATCTCGACTTCGACCGTGACGACGGCGTCGGTACCGCCGGTGATCGCATCGACTTCGTAGGATTCGAGCGTAACGTTGGCCGCTTTGCCGAGCGCCTCTCGGACCGCACTGACGGCGGCGTCGACCGGGCCGCTGCCAGTTCCGGAGGCGACACGTTCCTCGTCGTCGACGCGCAGGCGGACGCTCGCGGTCGGGATGCCGCCTCCGCTGGCCGCGGTGAGGTTGAGCAGTTCGACGCGGCGTTCGCGGTCGGTGCCCTTGACGTCCTCGGCGATGGCCAGCAAGTCCGCGTCGGTGACGCGCTTGCCGCGGTCGCCGATCTCCTTGACGCGCTTGACGACCTCGGTGAGTTCCTCGTCGTCGACCGAGACGCCGTGTTCTTCGAGCGCGGCGCGTGCGCCGGCGCGACCGGTGTGCTTGCCGAGCACGATCCGGCGTTCGCGGCCCACTTTCTCCGGCGGGTATGGCTCGTACATCCGGTCGTCCTTGAGCGTCCCGTCGGTGTGGATGCCGCTCTCGTGGGTGAAGGCGTTCTCGCCGGTCACCGCCTTGTTCGGCGGTAGCTGTACACCTGTAGCCTGTGCGACTGCCTGGCCGAGGCTGTACAGTTGGGTCGTGTCGACCGTCTCGATCCCGTAGTTGTGATCGAGCGCGATAGCGACCTCTTCGAGCGCGACGTTGCCGGCGCGCTCGCCGAGGCCGTTGATCGTCCCGTGGACGAGATCCGCGCCCGCGGCAACGCTCGCCAGCGCGTTCGTCAGCCCCATCCCGAGGTCGTCGTGGGTGTGGGTGCTGACAGGGCCGTACTCCGCGAGAGCGGAGACGACCTCGTAGGATCGCTCCGGGCCCGCGTGGCCGACGGTGTCGGCGTAGCACGCCCGGGTGGCTCCGGCGTCAAAGGCCGTCGCCATCAGCTCTTCTAAAAAGTCCAGATCGGCACGACTCCCGTCCTCGGCGATCACTTCGGTCCAGAGACCGTGATCGCGGGCGTACTCGACCAGTTCCGCGGTGTCGGCGATTACCTGCTCGCGGGTGGTGTCGACCTTGGTCTCGATGTGTCGATCGCTCCCCGGCACGACGATGGTGACGCCGTCGACGTCGCAGTCGAGTGCGAGGTCGATGTCGTTTTTGACGCCGCGAGCGAAACTCGTGATCGTCGCGTCGAGGTCCAGATCCGTCACTTTCCGGATCGTTCGGCGCTCGCCCTCGCCGGTACAGGCGCTGCCAGCCTCGATCACGTCGACCTGTGCCCGGTCCAGTGCACGGGCGATATCGGCCTTCTCGTCGGGCGTCAGCGAGATACCCGGCGCTTGCTCGCCGTCCCGTAGCGTCGTGTCCAGAAGCGATACCTCTGTCTCGTCGTCGTACAGCGGATTCGTGGCGGGATCGCCACCGAAGAAGCCCTGCGTGTCTCCCGGTTGCACGCGTTGGTCACTCGTCCCCGAGAATTTCTCGGCCAGCCGGGTCGCCCCGACTTCCTCTATCCTCGGAATCCGACTGAGAGGAATCCTCTCGTGTCATATCCATCGTGGTAAAAGCGCACACGGCAGATAAACTTCACGGTTCCACAGCTCCTGCCCGATTCCGGGACGAAGTGGGGACAGATCCGGTGAAACAGCCGAGTTCGAGCGGAGACGTTTTTGCTCTCCAGAGGGTGTCATAGAACAATTCACAAGATATCATTTGCATCCGGAGTTCGATGGATTATGGGATGAACAGGCGCAAAACCTCGCCCTTCAGGGCGGGGAGGATGTCAACCGTTGGAATGAGCGTGTGTATTGAACGGTAGCATTCGTGTGACCGAGCGGTCCGGAGGACCCGGTAGGTCGCACGATTCACCGGACGAGCGAAGCGAGTCCGGCTTTTTCACCCATGTTTTTGCCGTGAGAGGGACCCGCAGCGAGCGGAGCGAGCGAGGATACCCGAGCGGGAAAAAGATGGTCTGCACAGATCACTCCACAATATCGATTTACCAGTATCTGCGTGTATCATGGTTAGTCGTCTACAGCTGGTGGAGACAGGCTAGCCTCCAGGGGCCTGACTTTGAGACCTCCGTAGCTGCTTGCGGTGACTTCGCACCCGCAATATTCGAATGTGACGTGCGAATCACCGACAGGGGCTCTGTGAGGGGTGATCAGTGAGTTAAGAGCGTCTGTGTCTACCGTTGTGTGCAGTGGGTCCATGTCGAGCGGGTCCGTATCCGAGACTGCGGCGACTGCGCTGACGATAGCAGTGCTCGGAGACTCCCGGTCTGCGTCGTAGAAGGCGCGGTACGTGTCCTCCTTGGGGTAGTATTCAAACAACTCGAACTCGGTAATGGTCCGGTCAGGAGTATACGGCTCTGCTGCCGGTGGTGACGAGTGGTCAGAGTCCGGGGGGCCCAGGGCCTGGTTTTTGTTATGGTCAGTCATCGTTATACCGTCTCTACTCCGCTCACGTGTGTGATTCTAACTCTTTCATTTACAACACCGTATATACGTAGTCGTGAGGCGTGCCAGCGTTCAGCAAACCAAGGCGATAGCCCACCCGTAGCTGCGGTGGGAGGCAATCACGTGTGGTCTTCGACAAGGGCCTGTTCGATAAGTCGTCGGTTGCCGCGTCGGAGGCGAGAGCCGAGTGCCTGTTGGCTAATCCCGAGTTCCTCGGCGATCTCCTGGAGCGTCGTTTCACGTGGCGAGTTGAAATACCCCCGTTCAAACGCGAGCTGCAGCGCGTCACGCTGCGGATCCGTGAGATTCCGTTTGGCATCCAAGGCCCGAACCGCATGGAGTTCCGTCAGGGTTACCGGGACACCGTGCTCGTGACAGTAGTTTTTGAACTCCGCGATGGAGTCTCTGCTTTCCCCCCGGAGCTCGAATGTCCACCCTTCAGCCGTCCCAATCGCCGTCAGCAAGATGACTTCTGGCGCGATCAGCGCATCAAGTACGCTATCGAACTCGGACACCCACTCGCATCGCATGAGATATTCACCATCGACATGATCGACCTCCCGAATATCGCGCACCCCCGGGTGGTCGGAGAACTGCTCAACGATATTGTTACTCGCTGTTCCTCGCACCCAGAAATACGGGACAACGCCGTTTGCGTCCGGAATGATACGCTCTAGCTGGATCGTCACATCAGGAAGCTCAGCGAACACGGTTCCGAGGGCGAACTCCTGTGCAGGCAGGGTGAACTCAGCTACCGTCGCCATTAATCCCACCGTAGAACTGCGTTACACATCAAACGACGGTTCCTCGGTCACTGGTGCTTTGAGCGAGACCACACGTTCACCACCACCCGGTACTGGGGGGGGGATCCATTATTCATCCGAAGACACCCCTGACAACCATTCATCCGGCAGTTCATCCTGGTGGTCGTACATCAACTGGAGTAGCGGGGCGATTTCGTCCCAATTCGGTCCCTTCGAGAGGTCCCCCGATTCACGATCCCACTCGATAAAGCCCATGTCAGCAAGCTTGGGCAGATGAACGTGCTCCAAGTTGACCTGTGTGGCGTCGAGATCATCGGTCGACCCCCCCCCCTTGCTCCAGGAGGCGCAACGGGTCGAGGTCGTCGTCATCCTGTGGATTCTTCTCGAACATTGCGAGCAGTAACTGTCTGCGATACGGGTTTGCAAGCGCCTCGAACGCACGAGTGCTGAGAGAATCGTTGCTCCAGGTCGTTCCTCCTGTGTATTGGTCCATATCATGGTGACACTGTACAAACACATAAGCTCTGTTTTTCATATAACTGATAGGTTTGGAAAAACCAAACTAATTCCAATATTGATGGATATATTGAAGTCACAGAGCAAAATATAGACCTGTGCGCGCAGACAGGTTTGAAATTTTCAAGCTATTTCCCTGTTATCCTTGGTCGCCGGGCGAACCGGTATCGGCGTCATCGTCCTGCCCCGCGTCGGGACCCGTCCGTGGATAGAAGTGATCCCATGGCTGGACTCGTGTCCTGGAAATTATCTCAGAGCTCTTGATCCTCAGGCCCAGGTCCGCCAGTTCGTTGCGGATTTCTTCGACTTCTCTAACAGTGCCGACAACGACCTCAACGTGAAAATTCCGCTCGCCCCCGAGCATGTCGCGGGTGGTCACCACACCTTGAACGTCGAGGGTCTGTTCGGTCAGCGTGTCTAGGTCACTCGGATTGGCCGTGCAAACGAACATGACGTGGAGGGGGTAGCCCGCATGTTCGTAGTTGATCTCGGGGCGGTAGCCCTGGATAACGCCCTCGTCTTCCAGCTTGTCGAGTCGGTTCCGGACCGTCGTGGAGGTCACATCCACCTTCTCTGCGATTTCTGTATCGGTCTGTCGGGCATTGACCTGGAGTTGGTGCAGGATGCGCCGGTCCACGTCATCAAGCGGAGGGTCGTCCATACCATGCCTTTAGGGGGATAATTGAAAAGTCCACGTGGATCCGTCACAGGCAGGGAGTGACGCAGGCCGTTCGATACCTCTGCAATCCGCAGAGGAGGATGATTCAGTAGATTGGGAGCGGAAGAAACGCGATCACCGTGCTAAACAGATCCTCTATCTCTTGCAGGGGTCCCCTACTAGTTAGCGGATAGATCACATCTCGCTGCGTTAGGTCCTTCACCGATACTGACCGATCCAGAATACCGAAGATCCGGGTGTGAGAATCGTTGTATGACACCCTCTCTCCAAAGGAATGGCCGCTCAGTGGGTCACTGACACCCGATCGCCGACCGAGACGGCTTCGGCGGCCCCCGCCGGCAGTTCGATCACCAGATCGGCCTCCCCGCCGGCGAAGCCGGTCCACGCCGAAAGCGTCTCAGTTCGCGTCACCTCGCCGTCGGCGATCCAGACGGCGTCGATGGAGAAGAGAACGAAGAGCATGTGGAGACTCCGCGAGCCGACGCTGTCGAACTCGAAGACGAGCGCGTAGTCGTCGGGGATCGACCGCCGGAACATGAGGCCGCGAGCACGCGAGACGATGCCGGTCGCGTGGTCGACCGTTGACGCCAGTATCTCCGTGCCGTCATCGCGCTCGTGGCGTACTTCCACGGTTCAGTCGTCGGCAGTCGCGTCGCCTGCACCTGCTTCGGCGGCCACGTCCTCGCCGATGCTCGGCGGATACTTCCCGCGATCGAGTGTCACGTCCGACTGCGGGCGAGCCATGCAGGTCAGCGCGTAGTTCTCGGCCTCCTCCTCGGTAAGTCCGCGGGCGGCGGGCTGAGTGACCTCCCCCTCGACGATTTCGGCGGTACAGGCCAGACACATCCCGACACGACAGGAGTACTCCTGTGCGATCCCCTCTTCGAGGCAGCGGCTGAGAATCGTCTCCGTGTCCGAAACCGTGATCTCCTCGTCACGGCCGACGAACTCGACGGTGTACTCGGTCATACTCGTTTGCTACGAAGGACCTTGATAAAACTCTTTATTCCCTTCTACACCGGACCACGGCAGGATGATCAATCCGCGCGCCCGGTCTCGACGCCCAGCCGTTCGGCCCACTCCTCGGGCACTGCCCGCGGCTCCCCCTCTTCGTCGAGGATCACCTGCGTCGTCTGCGCGCTGGCCGCGCGCTCGCCGTCGGCACGGATCTCGTAGTCCAGGGTCACGCTCGTCGTGCCGATCTCGGCGACGCGGATCGCAACGGTGACCTCGTGGTCGACGAGAATCGGCGATTCGTAGTCCACCTCGACGTGGACGATGACCGTCGAGACGTCGCGGTTGCCGATCACGTCGCCGAAGAAGTCGATTCGTGCGGACTCCAGGTAGGTGACGTAGACCGCGTTGTTGACGTGCCCGTAGGTGTCGAAGTCGTTGTATCGCTTCTCTATCGTCGTCGTGTAGCCGTACTCGCTCACGTCTACCGTGAGGCTACTTCGGGACAAGTATGTTGTCGTCGCGGGGGCCAGCGGCCGAATCCGAAGTAAAACGTTTTGACCATGGGGATACGACCCGTCGTTATGACTACATCGGAGCACGACGTTGTTGTCGTCGGGGCAGGTACATCCGGCTGTTACGCCGCTGCGACGGCGGCAAACGCCGGCCTCGACGCCGTCATCGTCGAGCGAAAGGACGCCGAGGAGGCAGGACATATCGCCTGTGGGGACGCGCTCAAGGGTGCGTCGGAGTTCCCCGAATCCATCCCGCGATCGAAGATCGAGCCTTCCTTTACCAACACCGGGGTCGACCACGGCCGGTTCGAGATTCCACAGGAGGATACGGTTCTCGAAATCCCCGTCCCCGGCGAACTCGCGGTGATCGACCGCTGGGAGTTCGGCCGACTGCTCATCGAGGGTGCCGAGGAAGCCGGTGCCGATATCCACTACGACACGGTGGTCAAAGACGTCACACAGACCGACGATGGCCGGGTCACGGGTATCGAGGCGATCCGAAAGGACGAGCCCAGAACGTACGAGGCGGAAGTCGTCGTCGACGCCGCCGGCGCTCTATCTGTGCTACAGGACTTCGCCGACCTCGATGACGCGACCTTCGATACGAACGTCACCTACTCGCAGTTCTGTTCCGCGTATCGCGAGATCATCCACGTCGACGAGCCAGTCGAGTGGGACGATGCCCTCGTGTTCAAACCGACCGAACGCGCCGCGGGCTATCTCTGGTACTTCCCGCGGACCGAGACGGAGATCAACGCCGGGCTTGGCTTCCAGATGAACGAGGAGCCGATGAAACTCGTCGATGACCTCAAGCAGGATCTGGAGAAACGCGAGGAGTTCGACGGCGCAGAGGTCGAGGACAAAATCGGCGCGGCACTCCCGACGCGGCGGCCCTACGACTCCGCAGTCGCGCCGGGCTACGTGGCCGTCGGCGACGCCGCTGCTCACGTCAATCCGACGACCGGCGGCGGAATCGCCGGCGCGGCCTACGCCGGCCAGTACGCCGCGGAGGCGGCGGTCGACGCCCTCTCGAACGGCGGCCCGACGGAGGACGCCCTGTGGGAGTACAACGAGCGCGTAATGGACCACTTCGGCGGTCGCTACGCCGCGCTAGACGTTTACAACATCCACATCACGGGCGGCGAACTGGACGAACTGACCAGCCTGCTGGCGGCCCTGCCAGGCGAACAGATCGCCGAGGGGCTCTACTCCGGGTCGGCGTCGATCCCCCTCTCGGTAAAGCTCAAGACCGCCTACAAGAGCTTCGGTCACTGGGGCAGTATCTACACCCTGTATCAGACCAAACAACTCGCCGACGAACTGCTCGAACACTACGACGAGTATCCCTCCTCGCCCGAGGGCTTCGACGCCTGGCAATCCCGTCGTGACGAGCTAATGGATCGGATCTACGAGACGACCGGCGCGGATCCCAAGTACTGATCCCGAAACGGTCATGCAAACGAACACTCGTCGGCGACTGCTGCAGGGGCTCGGAGCCGGGGCCCTCGCGCTTGCCGGCTGTTTCGGCGGCGATGAGAACGGCGACGAGGGGGAAAACCGCAACGGAGCGGAGAACGGCGACGAGGGGGAAAACGGCGAACAGGGCGGGGATAGTGAAGATGGTCCAACCGACGAGGAGGACGAGCCGGAAGAGCTAGAGATCCCCGACCCCGTCGACTGGATCGACGAATCCCGTGGGACCATCGAGGTCGGTCCGGGCGGCGAGGACGTTTTCAAGCCGGACGCCGTTCGCGTCGAGGTCGGAACGACGCTTCGCTGGGTCTGGATGACGGACGGCCACAGCGTCGTTCCGACCCACCAGCCCTCGGACGCCGGATTCGAGGGGAACGAGTCGGTCGAAGACGGCGGCTTCGAGTTCGAGTTCGTCCCTGAGGCACCCGGCGAGTACCGCTACGTCTGCGAGGAACACGAGGAGATGGTGGGCTACCTCGTCGTCGAGGAGTGAGTTAAAAACTAAGAATTCTGGGGCTCAGGAGGGGGTCCCGAACCTATCATTCTGTGACCAGCTAGCTGGTCGGCTCGTGGTCGCTCAGGCTCATGACTGCCCCGGCCAGCACGTCGACGCCGATCGGCAGGCTTGCCTCGTCGACGTCGAAGGTCGCGGTGTGGTGGCCGCCGGGGTGGTCGGTGCCGATGCCGACGTAACAGGCCTTGCCGCCGCGGTCCTGTACGGCCTTCATCAGATATGTCGCGTCCTCGCTGCCGCCCAGCGCCGCACGTTCGACGACCGAATCCACGCCGTCGACGCCGTCTGCGACGTCCGCGACCGTATCGGCGATTTCCGGGTCGCTCTCGGCACTCGGCGCGCTCGCTCCTTCCTCGATCGACGCCTCACAGCCGTGCATCGTGGCGGCCCCCTCGACCACGTCGTAGGCCCGGTCGAGCATGTAATCACGGAGCGCGGTCGTATCGCCGCGGACCTCCCCCTCGACGCGGGCCTGTTCGGCGACGATGTTCGAGGCGGATCCCCCTTCGATGACGCCAGCATTGATTCGGGTCCCGCCCGCCTCGTGGCGCGGGATGGCATAGAGGTTCTGGACGGCGGCGGCGACCGCCTGATTGGCATTGTTGCCCAGTTGTGGCTGTGCGCCAGCATGAGCGGACTCGCCGGTAAACTCGATTTCGAGTTGCGTGACGGCCAGGAACTCGCCGATGCCCGCCACGACTTCGCCGGTTGGATGACTCAGTCCGATGTGGGCCGCGAGCAGGTAGTCTATGTCGTCGAGGTGCCCGCTCTTTGCCATCGCCCTGCCGCCGCCGATGACCTCCTCGGCTGGCTGGAAGAGGAGTTTGAACGTGCCCGAGAAGTCACTGTCAGCGATGGCTTCGAGCACGCCGACGCCGAACGTCGCGTGAGCGTCGTGGCCGCAGGCGTGCATCGCGCCGGTTTCCGAGCGGAACCCTTCCGCGGCGGGGACGTGACTCTCGTCGTCGGCTTCGGGCCGCGGCAGGCCATCGATGTCGACGCGGAGGCCGATCGTCGGCCCCTCGCCGCGTTCGAGGACTGCGACTGCGCCGGTGTGCCCCCCGGCCATCGGATCGAGTACGTCCGGGTCGCTTCCTTCGCGGTCGGCCAGAATATCTCGGGCCCGCTCGAACCAGGTATCGATCTCACTGTCGTCGGGTACCGCCGCTCTGTCCTCGCTCGATAGCGCGTCCTCGCCGACGTGTAGTTCGTCGACGCCGATCCGCTCGACCTCTTCGAGGATCCGTGCGGTAGTGTAGAACTCCCGCCACGCGGGTTCGGGCCGTCTGTGCAGGTCGCGCCGGAGGTCGACGAGGTGATCGTACCGACTGGTCTGTGACATACCGATGGCTTGGGAGAGCGGTTACTTAATGGCTCCCGCGAGAAAAAACTGAGCTACGATCCCGAGCCGACCTGACTGATCTGCTTGACTTCGACCTCGACGTGGAGGGAGTTCGGGAACTGCTTTGCCGCGATCTTTCGGGCGATGTCGTCGTGGCCGACGATCTCGATCTCGCGGGTGTAGACGGTGTAATCCCAGGAGGCGAACTCCGCGCCGCCGGTCGTTCGTTTGGCCTGCGGGACTCGAAGCCGCTCGGGGGATTTCGAGTGGGGACCGTTCATTTCGACGCCTTTTCGCTCGGTCGTCGAGCGGATATCCTCGACGACGCTGTCGAGGACCGCCCGATCGCCGCTTTGCAGGATTAGTTTCGTGATGAAGGTCATGCTGGGGGTTGGCTAATGTATGCTCGCTCCGACGGTAAAAAGCCGTCCCTATCGATTTCACATGTGTATGGCCCTCACGAGGGGGCTCGCGAATCGGTGTCGGCGAGCACCCCAAGCCACCGGTCGTCCGATATTCTCTTAACGGGTGGCCGTTTACTTTTGTTTAATGACGGTTGAAGCGACGAGCGCGGGCGCGATCCTCTTTCGGGATACGCGGGGCCGCCGGGAGTATCTGCTCCTCAAAAGCCGCCCCGGGGACTGGGAGTTCCCCAAAGGCGGCGTCGAGGGGACCGAAGAGCTCCAGCAGACGGCTATCCGTGAGGTCGAAGAGGAAGCAGGTATCGCCGATTTCCGACTACTCGATGGGTTCCGCGAGGACTACGATTACGTCTTCGAGGCCGACGGCAACACGATTCACAAGACTGTCCACCTGTTCATCGCCAGGTCGTTCGAGGCCAGCGCGGAGCTCTCCCACGAGCACCGCGACCTCCAGTGGCGTGATTACGAGCAGGCGATCAACACGATCACCCAGGACGGCCCACGAGAGATTCTCGAACAGGCCCACGAGTTCCTGAACGAACGCGAAGAAGACGACGAAGAGTAACGCCCGCGCTCAACGGCGACAGTACACCCTCGGGGAACATCCCCACAGCGGCGCGTCTATCGTCAGTTCTCCGCGTCGGGATCGAACTCCAGTGACGCCGAGTTGATGCAGTAGCGCTGGCCCGTCGGCTCCGGCCCGTCGTCGAACAGGTGGCCTAGATGGCCTTCACAGCGGGCACAGACGACTTCGGTTCGATTCATACCGTTGCTTCGGTCGACACGCGTCTCGACGTTCTCCTCGTCGACGACGTCGTAGAAACTCGGCCACCCGCTCCCCGAATCGAACTTCGTGTCGGCCTCGAACAGCGTCAGCCCACAGCCGGCACACGCGAACTCGCCGTCCTCTTTGACGTCCAGATACTCGCCGCTGAAACGTGGCTCCGTCCCCGCTTCTCGCAGCATCTCGTACTCCTCGTCGGTGAGGCGCTCGCGCCATTCGGCGTCGGTCTCTGGCAGGTCGTCGGTCTGCTGATCGCTCATGTCTCCACTCAGGGTCGCGAGGTGAAAAGGGCTGTCGCCAGGTCGGCCGGCGCGGAGGCTGGTACCGTTGGGTTCCCCCGACAGATCGCTCCTAGCCTGGCACAAACAGGTTGAGCACCGCGACCACGATTCCGGCGAGTCCCATTCGGATACCGGCGACGATCCAGTTCTGTTTCGAGATCGATCCGAGATAGGCTCCGAACCCGAACAGTACGGTGACGCCGATACCGATCGACACGAGCGTCGCTTCGAGCAGCGAGAAGACGGTATCGTGTGCGAGAAACGGTAGTAACGGCAGTATAATGCCGATGAGCGGCCCGATCCCGCTCGCCACCGCGTTGATCGCGCGAGCGCTTCGACGTCGCTGCTGGACCCTGGTCCCGTCGAGGTCGGTCAACATTGAGCGTTCGATCCGCAACTGTTCAGCCTGTTTCTCGGCGCGTTCGATCTCCCAGACGCTCCAGACGCCGGAGGTTCCTAGACCGACGGCCGCCCCGATGCCGATCATGAACACGGTGATGCCATCGGAGACGCCGGAGAGGTACGCGCCGACGACGACCCCGATGCTCGTCAGCGTGCCGTCGAACCCGTTCGAGATCAGGTAGCGCCGAGAGATCGATCGAACCTCCTCGTCCTCCAGGAGGCTACGAAGGGAATCTACGGACGACACTGGCTCAACGGTCCTGTGGCGTCCCGCTCTGTTCGACCAGGCGGTCGCCGCAGACGACCTGGTCGATCGAGTGAACCGCGCCGCCGATCGTCTCGACCGTCGCTTCGACGTCATCTGCGTCGAGGTCGTCGCCTTCCAGGGTCACTTTGACCGTCTGGACGTCTCGGTCGGTCTCGACCAGCACGGTGTTGGCACCATCGACTCCCGAGCAGTCGGCGATAGCGGCAGTGAACTCCAGGATATCCGGTTCGTACGGCTTCAGGACGTCGAGGACGAGACGCCGTAGTGGCGGTGTCATACTCCAAAGTATCACCATCGGCGGCCTTAGCCATGGGGGAGCGTGGTCTATCGAGATAGCTGAATAGAGAGACGAGTGTTCGAGCTGGAGCCCCAGAGTCCCCCTCGTCACTGCCGCTCAGTCCGTTTGACGAGCGCAGCGACGGCGAAATACCCCGGGAGACAGATGCCAAGGACGACTGCGAGAAGCCCCCAGTCGGCCGTGCCGAGCGGCACCGTCCCAAAGTAGCGATTGAGCGGCGTATACAGGACGGCAAGCTGGAGGATGATCGACGCCGCGACGGCGGCTATCAGCCACGGGTTCGATAGCGTCGGCGTCTCCCGTAGCCAGCGGATGACGTAGAGCCCCGCAAACTCCAGGAAGACGAATCCCGTAAACACCATTGTCATCGTGTACGGCGTTATTGCGGCCGCACCCTCCAGCGTGTAAAACATGAGCGCGAGCAGGGCCATAGTGGTCACGGCACCCATACCGCCGATCAGTCCGAGCATCTGGCGGCCGATGATCCCCCCACTGGGATCGCGTGGTGGCCGCTCCATCACGTCGCCGCTCTCGGGATCGGCACCGAGGGCCAGCGCCGGGAGGCCGTCAGTCAGCAGGTTGATCCATAGCAACTGGACCGCCGGCAGGATGAGGTAGCCGTACAGCGAGGCGACGAAGACGATAGCCACCTCGGCGACGTTCGCGCTGAGCAGGTAGGCGACGAACTTCCAGATGTTGTCGAAGATCGCCCGCCCGCGTTCGACCGCGCGTTCGATCGTCGCGTAGTTGTCGTCCAGCAACACGATGTCGGACGCCTGCCGTGCCACGTCCGTCCCCCGCTCCCCCATCGCGACGCCGATGTCGGCGTTTTTCAGCGCCGGGGCGTCGTTGACGCCGTCGCCCGTCATCGCGACGTCGTGCCCCCCGGCCTGAAGCGCTTGCAGGATCCGAACCTTGTGTTCCGGTGATGTTCGGGCGAAGACGTTGACGGAGTCGACTCGCTCGCGAAGCGCGTCGCCGTCCATCCCCGCTATCTCACTGCCAGTGAGGACGCCGGCACCGATCCCGAGCGAGTCGGCTATCGCTCGCGCCGTCCTGACGTTATCGCCGGTCACCATCTTCACGTCGATGCCGGCGCGTTGGGTCGCCGCGATGGCGTCAGCGACTTCGTCTCGTGGCGGATCGATCATCCCCGAGAGCCCTACGAACGTCAAGCCATCGGCGAGATCCTCGGCGTCCGCGGGTTCCTCGCGGTAGGCCATTGCGAGGACGCGAAGCGCGTCGTCGCCGAACTCCCCGACCATCGACTCGATCCGGTCGCGGGTGTCCGCCGAGAGCGCCACCGGTCCGTCGTCGGTCAGGATCCGATCGCAGTGATCGACGACGACCTCCGGTGCGCCCTTCACGTAGCCCACGTCGTCGTGGACGGTTCCCATCCACTTCCGTTCGGACGAGAACGGTACCTCGTCGGTCCGGGGGTTCTCCTCGCGGAGGGCGTCGATATCGAGGCCCTGACGGTCTGCCGCTTCGAGTAACGCCTGTTCGGTCGGGTCACCGTCATCGTCGAGCGTCGAGTCGTTACAGAGCGCACTGATCCGTAGAAGGAGGCGCTCGCGCTCGGAGAGTTCTGCCGTCTCCTGATCGACTTCGAGGACGCTATCGTTCGTCCACAGGGTGCTGACGGTCATCTTCCCTTTCGTGAGCGTTCCCGTCTTGTCGGTACAGACGGCGTCGACGGCACCGAGGGCCTCGACCGCTGGAAGCCGCCGCACGAGCGCGTTCTCCGCCGACATCTGGCGGACGCCTAGCGCCAGCGTCAACGTGACCACTGCCGGCAATCCCTCCGGAATCGCGGCGACCGCGAGCGAGACGGCGGTTAGCCCGGCCTGAACCGCTGGCGTGCCCCGGAGTAGCAACAGCGGTGCGACCAGCACCGAGAGGACGAGGACGCCCAGACCGAGCGTCCGGCCCAGTTCGTCGAGTTCGTCCTGCAGCGGCGTTCGCGTCGCTTCGGTCGCCGCGAGTTCCTGTGCGATCTCGCCGACCTCGGTCTCCATCCCCGTCCCGGTAACGACGGCGGCGCCCTTTCCGCGGGTGACGTTCGTCCCCTTGTAGACCATCGAGGCCCGTTCGGCCAGAGGGGTGTCCCGCTCGACTGCGGACGCCGCTTTCGAGACTGGAACGCTCTCACCGGTCAGCGCCGCCTCGTCGATGTCCAGATCTGTGGTCTCGAGTAGCCGTCCGTCGGCCGGAACGACGTCGCCGCCCTGCAGGACGACGATATCGCCGGGAACGAGTGCCGTCGCGTCGACGTCGCGTTCCTCTCCGTCGCGTCGAACGGTCGCCGTCGGCGTGGTCAGTTCACGAAGCGATTCGAGACTGCGCTCGGCACGATAATCCTGCACGAAGCCGAAGATCCCGTTGGCCACGACGATGATCGTTATCAGGACCGCGTCGACCGCGTGTCCCGCCCAGATCGAAAGTCCGGCCGCGACGAGCAACACCCAGATCAGGACGCTATCGAACTGTGTGAGGAAGATCTCGAACGGGGAACGGCCGCCGCCCCTGACGATCTCGTTCTCGCCGTGCTCTTCGCGACGTTGCCGGACCTCGTCATCGGTCAACCCCTCCGGTCGCGAATCGCGGTCCGCGAGGACGCGCTCCGGTGGCGTCGCGTGGATTGGGTCGGACACAGTTTGCACTACGACACGCGAATCCAAAATCGTATATGACCAGTTTACAGTCTGATACGTGGGTCCCGCTGTTCGAGGCTTTGTCAGATCAGCAAAAGCGGCGAGAGCCGGTACGGGAGCCGATCGACCGCGTTTACATGTAGCCGAGGTCGCGCAGGCGCTCCATCAGGTCCTCTTTGTCCTGGGCGCGGCCGGCGCGTTCGGTCGTGTCTTCGAGGTCCTGCAGCCATGCTGGCTCCTCGGTCGTCTTCTCGGTCGATACTTCGCTACCGAGCGAGCGGAAGCCAGCGAAGTATTTCGGCGAGATGGGCACGTCGTCAGTCTCGATGCCCTCGGGGAGATCCTCGGCGCTCTCGGGGATGTAGCCCTCGTCGGGGAAGGCTTCGACCGTGTCCGGAACGACGTAGTGCCAGAAGGCATCCCACACGGCGCGCTCCTCGAACTGGAGGATGGGCTGGATGCGGTCGTGCGGCGGGTAGATGTCCGGGTCGTGGCGCGGACTGAAAAAGGTCTCGTCGGCGCGGGCTTCCTGCTCGTCCCAGCGGACGCCGGAGATGACGCCGTCGATGTCGTACTCCTCGAGCGCGTCGTTCAGCGCGACGGTCTTGAGCAGGTGATTGCCGACGTAGGTGTCCAGCAGGAACGGGAAGGAGTCCTCCTCGTACTCGAGGATCTCCCGGACGTGGTGCTGGTTGTGCTCGGAGAGGTCGTTGATCGGGATGTCGTCGCCGGGCGAGAGGCCGTGCTCCTCGACGTACTGGCCGATATCCTCGTTACGCGCGTAGATGACGTCCAGGTCCCACTCCTCGGCCCAGTGATCGACGAAGTCGTGGAGACCGTCGAAATGCTGGAAGTGGTCGATGAAGACCGCCGGCGGCACCTCGAGGTCGTACCGTTCGGCGACTTCCTTGATGAAATACAGCGTGAGCGTCGAGTCCTTGCCGCCGGTCCACATCACGGCGGGGGTCTCGTACTCTTCGAGTCCGCGTCGAGTGACCTCGATCGCCTTCTCGATTTTGTCCTGCAGGGTGCCGTACTCCTCGGGCGTCTCGCCCGCGCCGTCGTCGTAGTCGACGTCGGCGTACTCGGGAACATCGTTCTGACTCATCGTGTAATTAGATATAATTAGGATAGGTAAAGTGCTTATGGGTTGTCGAACCTTTGGTGATCGGTGACACTCGACAGCTGGTCGGTCGGATCTATCAATCGATCGGTTCCAGACATTCGCTACAGTAGGTCGCGGCCCTCTCGTTCGGCGCACCACAGTGCTGACAGCGGGTCCTCTCGTCGTCTCGCAATCCCGTCATCGATGGCTCGGCGTCGCTGTCGATCGCAGTGTCCTCCGCGAGGACCTCCAGCAATTCGTCGGTATCCTCGACGTCGAGATCGTCGGCATCGACGTACTTGTTGATCAGTTCGTCGTCACGAAGTATCTCCAGCCCGCGCAACAGCCCGATGAACATAAGCGTCGGCGTGACGATCACGAAGGCTGTGACCGCAAGCCGCCACAGGACTACGAGCGTCGACGGCTCCCCCATGCGAACCTGTAACGGTGCCATGAAAATACGTCTATCTTCGTGTGTGTGATAGGATATCGCCGTATCCGATACCGGCGCGCTTACTCCGAGATGAACTTGTTGTCGCGCCAGTTGACGCCGCCGCCGTTCGAATCGCCCTCGCCCGCACCTTCGACGACCTCGATCGAACTCGGACGGGGGTCCCCATCGACGATCCGGGTGGCTTCGAGGTCGCCGTCCTTCTCGGTGATCGCCGTCAGTGTCCCTTTTTCGGACTGTTTCGCAATCTCGCAGAGCACGAGGAACATCTCGTACTGTAGGGTTGTGTTCTGCAGGACGGTCTCACGGTCGCCTTTGAACGCGGCGAACTCCACGAGTTCGGACTCCGGTTCGTCCTCCTCTTCGTCGCCCCACGACGGGCCGCCCCGCTGGCGGCGAACCTCCTCGGGTTCCTCGTAGACGCGGTTCTCGGTGACGCTGGCTTTCAGTTGTGCTGTCGGCGTGTACTTGCTCAGCGACTTGTCGGCCGCGACGGCTTTCAGAATCAGTGTGTTGTTGCGACGAGTGATATCGACGTCATCGATGCCTTCTGGTAGCGTTGGGTCGTCGAAGAAGTCGTGGACATCTTCGAGTGGCAGTTCCAGTGTCGAGTGGAGCCGATATACGTGGCTGGAATTATCTGTTGACATGGTGGTGTCGAGGGATTACAACGGCCGCTCGGTTACCTGTAAGTAGGTGCCCGTCGCTTATAGGGCCTTTCGTTTCATTCTTTCGCAGGGTATCCGAAAGGAACAATCCAGTGATTGCCAAAGAAAAGCAGTTATGCGGACGGATCGAGAAGCCCGAGTCATGAGTACGCACGAGAATATGCAACAGCTAGTCGATAGCGGAGTAATCGCAGTCCTGCGCGGCGTCGAACGGGACGACGTCGCACAGGTCGCCGAGGCCCTGATCGAGGGGGGCGTCACGACGCTCGAGGTCACGGCCGACACGCCCGGCGCGATGGAGATGATCGAGGATCTCGCGACGACGTACGGGGACCGCGAGGACGTCCTCATCGGGGCTGGAACGGTACTAGACGCCGAAACGGCCCGCGCTGCGCTGCTTGCAGGTGCGGAGTTCGTCGTCTCCCCGAGCTTTCACGAGGACGTCGTCGAGACGTGCAACCGCTACGGCGCAGTCGTCGCGCCGGGCGTCGCGACGCCGACCGAAGCCATCGAGGCCTACCAGACCGGCGCGGATCTCGTGAAACTGTTCCCTGCCTCGGATCTCGGCCCGAGCTATCTCGGGAGCATCAAGGGACCGCTCGGTCAGATTCCGATCGTTCCGACTGGTGGGGTCGGGCCGGACAACGCGGGCGAGTTTATCGAGGCGGGTGCCTGTGCCGTCGGCGCGGGCGGGTCGCTGATCGACGACGAAGCAATCGCGGCCGGCGACTACGATGTGCTCACCGACAACGCGGAAGCGCTGGTCGCGGCCGTCGAAGACGCGCGGTAACGGAGCGACGGACTAAGCAGACGACTCCTCGCCGACGCTGATGACATTGAGCAGCGAGTAGACGGGGACATCCTCGATCTCGTCGATCCCCTGTTTGTCCGCCAGTACGATGCAGGCGACCGGCTCACCGCCCTCTTTGCGGATGGCGGCGACGGTCTCGCGCATCGTCGTCCCGCTGGTGATGGTGTCGTCCACCACGTAGCACTGCCTGTCGCGGATCTGGGCGAAGTTCCGGGAGAAGCTACCGCCGAGGTCCTCGATGTCGCCTTCTTCCCACTGGTGCTTGCGTGGGGCGTACGTCCCCAGATCGGTGTCGAGTTCGCCGGCGACCGTCGTCGCGAGCGGCGCGCCTGCCTTCTCGATGCCGATAGTGAGATCAACGTCCTCGCCGTGTTTTTCGAGCATATCGGCCATCGCGGACCCCATGTGTGCAAGCCGGGAGCTATCCCGTCCGATCGCGCTCCAGTCGACGTGGATGTCGGCCGGACCGCCGGTCGCCTGTGCCGGCGCAGTGGTGTCGGTCGCCTCCGAGCCGGTACCGCTACGTTCTACTAACCAGCTCGCGGTCTCCCGTGAGACGTTCAACTCGTCTGCGATCTCTCCTTTCGAGAGACCGCGGTCCGCAAGCTCTGCCGCGCTCTCGATGAGATCGTCAACGTTTTTCATACTCGTTCTTCGTGACCGTATTTTATAAATACTGCGAGGGGGGGACCGGCACCGCGTCGTGTCGACCGATCCCTACGACAGGACTCGGCGTCGTCAGTGCTGGTCCGCCGGAATCCGGAGAGAGAAGACAGGAAGAAGCGCTCGGCGTTAGAACTCGATCGCAGTCTTGATCACGTCGTCCCCGTCCTCGAAGGCGTTGTCGAGTTCCGAGAGGCCATAGACGCCGGTAACGAGGTCCTCGAACAGCCAGTCGGGGAGCGCTTCGAGCGTATCGATCGCCGACCGGAACTGGTCGACGCTGGAGTTGACGCTGCCGATCAGTGCCTTGTTGTGCAGGACGAACTCCTCGTGGAGCGCGCCGCCGTCGATCTCGAACTCCCACGGGTCGGGGACGCCGAGCAGGGCACCGACACCGTTCGGCGCGAGGGCGTCGATGGTCTGGAACGCGTGGGGTGGGTAGCCCGTCGCCTCGCAAACGAAGTCCATCCCCTCGTAGGCGGCGGGCACCTCGTCGACCGGCGTCTCGCGGGAGTCGACGTAGGTCGCGCCCAGTTCGTCGATGATGTCGACGGTCGGGTCGGGGCGGTCGCGCCGACCGAGACAGTACGTCCGATCGAACTCCTCGGTGTGAATCGTCATCGCGAGGGTGAGCAGTCCCAGACTACCGTTGCCAAGCACCAGCGCGCTCTCGGGCGACCAGTCGAACGCCGAGCGCGAGGCGTAAGCGTGCTCGAAGGCCTTCTCCGAGACACTGACCGGTTCGACGAGAAAGCCCAGTTCGGCGAGCGACTCGGGAATCTCGATCAGATACTTGCCGGGGGCGGTGAAATACTCGGCCATGAAGCCGTGTGCGCCGACGATTCCACACTCGAAGTACTCGCCGTCGGGTGCCATATCCGGTTGGCCACGCTCGAAGTACTCGTTCGTCTCGCCCGGCGGTCGGCGGACTGTCGGGACGACGATGTCGCCGACCTCGTGGCCGGTGTCGCCCGGCTCCTCGACGATGCCGACGGCCTCGTGTCCCAGAACGAGATGATCTTCCCCCTGTGGATAGCCGCCATGAGAGCCGCTGATCACTTCGTGATCGGTGCCGTCGACGCCGACGCGGAGCGTACGGACGAGTGCTTCGCCCTCGCCCGGGTCAGGTCTGGGTTTCTCGATGATAGTGGGTTCGTCCTCGCCGCGTCGGACCGCTATCGCTTGCATGTCTCTGGGGATGGTATCGAGGCGCAAATAATTTCTTTTTTGTCAATGGAGGGCCTGTTCGCAGTGACAGGGTTCCTCAGGGCTTCCCGTTCGTCCGGTATCTCGGACCACGGGACCGAGCGCACCCAGGTTCCCCTGCACGCGAGGACCCTACTTCTCGTCTCGACTCTACAGATAGGTGTCCCGCATCGTCTGTTCGAGCAGGCTGTCCGGCCCGAGAACGATATAGACGAGAACGAACGGCTCTGCCGGGTCGAGTACCCAGACCGAGAAGGGGGGATCGGCCGCCTCGGCGGCGCGCGCGACCAGCGGTTCGAGCGGCTTGACGCCGTCCCGGAACTCGCCGAAGAGGTCTCGCTCGCCGGACTGCTCGGCGAAGGTGTAGACCACGCCGTTTGGCTGGCTGTCCATGTCCCGAGTGATCCGCGAGTTCATGGCCTCTCCTTCCGCGCGAGCGGCGTCGAAACACTCCCGCGCGGCCTCGAAGGCCGTCTCGTGTGTCCGGACGAACCGGAACGTAGTCGGTTCGACGACGCTGTACTCGATGATCGACGGGGTGTTGTCCTCCCACTCTAAAGTCGCCTCGACGAGGTTGCCGACCGCGACCGCGTCGACCGCCGGGACGTAGCTAGGATCGGCTGACTTGACGTCGAGAAAGAGAAGTTCGTCGTCGCTACGGCCGGGGAGTACGCGAAACCGGCCCTCGGTCGTCTGTCGCATTGGATAGTACTGGTCGCTCCGCGCTGATTAGTGTTGAGAAAGCGGGCCGGAGAGACGCCCGCCCCGGGTCGGCGGCCGGTGGCGAGCGATCACTCGAGGAGGAGACCGCTGTTAGGGTTATATGCCAGTACGAAAATACATTAACTATGGCTCAAAGGTCAGATAGCCATCAAGATTCGAGGGGACGAACTACAGGAACTGTCGATCGTCGGGCATTTCTTGCGGCAAGCGCCGCTATTGGGGGCGTCGGGCTAGCAGGTTGCCTGGGCGACGACAGCGGGGGGGACGAGATTGCGATCATCTCCAGCGACGCGGGGTTCGACGACAACGCGTTCAACGACATGGCGCTCTCGGGCCTGGAGAACGCTCAGGACGAGTACGACTTCGAGATCAACCGGATCGAGGAGACGGACACTACCGCGTTCGGGGACGTGCAGGTGGAGGCCGCGGAGACCGAACCCGAACTCATCGTACTGGTCGGATTCCAGCACACCTCGCCGCTGGAGGAGAACGCCCCGGAGTATCCGGACCAGAACTGGATGCTGATCAACGACCCGCTCGACGAGCCGAACGTCGCGTCGTACACGTGGGCGAACCACGAGATGTCGTATCTCGCCGGCGTGCTCGCGGGGACGATGACGACGCGCGAACTCGAAAACGAGGGGAACACGAACGATCCGGAGAACGCCCACGTCGGGTTCGTCGGAGGCGAGGACGGGTCGCTGATCAACGCCTTCGAGGAGTCCTACATCGCCGGCGCAGAGTGGGTCGAGGAGGACATCGAGATCAGCACCGGCTACATCGGAAACTTCAGTGACACGAGCGTCGCTAACGATATCGCGACCTCACAGTTCCAGGACGGTGCGGATATCGTCTATCACGCCGCAGCGGCGGCGGGTGCGGGTGCGATCGAGGCGGCACAGCAGGAGAGCAGGTTCGCGATCGGCGTCGACGCCGACCAGTCCCAGACGCTACCGGAGTTCCAGGACGTCATCATCGGCTCCGCGGTGAAGTATATCGACGAGGGGACCAATGAGGCCGCAAGGGCCGCCTTCGAGGACGATTTCGACAGTATCGCGAGCGAACACAACCTCCTCGGACTCGAAGAGGAGGCGGTCGACGCCGTGATCGGGCAGGCCTTCGAGGGGAGCCTTCCCGATGCGGTCGGCCAGAACATCGACGAAGCGAAACAGGGGATCGTCGACGGCGATATCGACGTGCCGTGTGAGGCCGACGGCTGCTAGTCGCTGTCGCTGTACACTATCGGATTTCACACTACAATGAGTAGAAAAGGTTCGAGGACTGTCGTCAGTCTCGACGGCATCACGAAGCGCTTCGGGGACATCGTCGCCAACGACGAGGTCGATTTCACGCTCGAAGCCGGCACCGTCCACGCACTACTGGGCGAGAACGGATCGGGGAAGACGACGCTGATGAGCGTGCTCTATGGGCTGTACGATCAGGATGACGGACGGATCGTCGTCGAGGGCGAAGGCCGGGAGTTCACCAGCCCCCGGGACGCGATCGACGCCGGTATCGGGATGATCCACCAGCATTTCCAGCTCGTCGAGCCGATGACGGTCCTCCAGAACGTCGTCCTCGGCCAGGAACCGGTAGACCGGGGGCTCGTGGACGAAGAGGGGGCCAGGGCGGAGATCGAGGCGCTCTGTGACCGGTACGAGTTCGACGTCGATCAGTACCTCGACACGCCAGTACGGGACCTCGATATCGGCGTCAAACAGCGTGTCGAGATCGTCAAGAGCCTGTATCGCGGCGCGGAGATCCTCGTCTTCGACGAGCCGACAGCCGTGTTGACGCCGCAGGAGGTCGAGGGCCTCTTCGACCTGATGGACGAACTCACCAAACAGGGTCGCTCGATCGTCTTCATCACGCACAAACTGGACGAGGCGATGGAGATTGCCGACGAGATCACGGTGCTGCGGGACGGAGAGGCCGTCGACACCGTCGATGGGGACGGAACCTCGAAAGAGGAACTGGCGCGGATGATGGTCGGCAGAGAGGTGCTGTTCGACCGGCAAGCACGCGACAGGACGACCGGAGAGCGCATTTTCGAAGTCGAGGGGCTTCACGTCCGCGGTGATCGGGGTCTCGAACAGGTCACGGACGTGGACGCGTGGGCTCGGGAAGGCGAGATTCTGGGCATCGCCGGCGTCCAGGGGAACGGCCAGTCAGAGTTGGTTCAGGCGCTGACCGGCCTCCGTCCCGTCGAATCGGGACGGATCCGGTTCGCGGGCGACGATATCACCGAGACGTCCCGCCGCGACCGGATCGAGCGAGGGATCGTCTACGTCCCGGAGGACCGCCAGCGCGAGGGGCTCGTCCTCGAATACGATCTGGTCCGGAACGCACTGCTGGGGAATCAGACGGTCGCGCCGTTCGTCGACGGCTGGTTCGTCGACTGGGCGGCGGTCCGCGATCACGCACGCGACATCGTCGAGGAGTACGACGTCGAACCGCCGGAACCGACCGCGCGGTCGGCCTCGCTCTCCGGCGGCAACCAGCAGAAGTTCGTCGTCGGCCGGGAGATCAACCACGCGCCACAGGTGCTGGTCGCATCTCATCCGACCCGCGGCGTCGACATCGGCTCCGTCGAGTTCATCCACAATCGACTGCTGGAACTGCGGTCGAACGGGGTCGCGATCGTGTTCGTCTCCTCGAAACTCGAAGAGATACAGAAGCTCTCTGATCGGATCGCAGTGCTGTACGAGGGCAGGGTGGTCGACACGGTCGACCCGGACGACGTGACCGACCAGGAGCTAGGACTGCTGATGACCGGCAACACGCTCGACGGATCGGACGAATCGCTGGAACGGCGGTCGGACGTTCGAGGTGACACATGAGCGACGCGGATTCCGGCCGCGCCCGGGATGCGCTCGATGGGGCCGCCGACCGGCTACTCGGTGCCACGCCCGTCGAACGGGTCGCACTCGCACTGGCCTCGACCGTCACGGCGCTGCTGATCGGTCTCGTCGTCGTCACCGCGGCGGGCTACGACCCGCTCATGTTCGTCAACGACATGCTCTACGGTGCCTTCGGGACGGAGCGACGGCTCACGATCACGCTGAGAGAGACGTCGTACTTCATCCTTGCCGGCGTCGCGGTCGCAGTCGCGTTCCGCACCGGCGTGTTCAATATCGGCGTCCAGGGCCAGTTCATCGTCGGCATGCTGGCGACGACGATGACCATCCTCTGGTTGACGCCGTTTCTCCCGGCGAACCGCCTCGGCGGCGTCGGCCTGCTGCTCGTCGGGACGCTTGGCGGTGTCGCCGCGGGCGGTGCCTACGGCGCGCTGCCGGGCGTGTTGAAAGCCTACGCGGACGCCAACGAGATAATCACCACGATCATGCTGAACTTCATCGCCATCGGGGTGGTGTTTTTCCTCGTCGACGGGCCGTTCCGGGGCGAGGGCGAGTCGGCGACGCGCACCGCATCCATCCCGGAATACGCCGAACTCCCGCCGGTTCTGTTGGATGGCTCGGACTTCTCGATACTCGGCCTCGTGGCGACGGTGGGTATCGCCGTGCTGATCTACGTCCTGCTCACGCGCACGAGAGCAGGCTACGACATGGTCACCAGCGGCCATCAGGAGTCTGCGGCCATCTACTCGGGCGTCGACGCCAAGCGAACCATCGTCCGGACGATGACCATCTCGGGGATGGTCGCGGGCGTCCTCGGCGCGCTCTTCATCGTCATGCACGCGAACGCGATGCCGAACGCCAACGGCATCAACACCTACGGCTTTGACGCGATTGCGGTAAGCTTGCTCGCGGCGAACCACCCGCTCGGCGTGATCCCTGCTGGCGCGCTGTTCGGCGGCCTCGACGCCGGCGGCCAGTACATCAACGTCGCATCCGACGTCCCACCGCAACTGATCGACGGTATCGTCGGCCTCGTGGTGCTGTTCGTCGCGGCTCCCGAACTGTTCCGGATGGCCGCAAAGCGAACCGGCCTCGGAGGTGATCGACGGTGAGCGTCTCGGGCTACCTGACCCGCCAGCCAGTCCGTATCGTCGGCCTGATCGCGGTGATAGCCGCCGCCGGAGTGGTCGTCGTCTGGCAGGATCTGGGGCTGGCACGATTGCTCACGCTCGGCTATCTGGACCGTTCCCTGCGTGCGGCAACTCCGATTGCGCTCGTCGCAATCGGTGGCCTGTTCGCCGAGAAGAGCGGCGTCTTCAACATCGGCGTCGAGGGCTTCATGATCTTCGGCGCGGTCAACGGTCTGGCGGCGGCATCGCTCGTCTCCGGAAACGGTCCGGTGACGCAGTTCGATCTCTGGATCGGGTTGTTCGTCGCGGTGCTGATCAGCGCCCTGCTGACGACGCTCTTTGCGGTGCTGATGATCCGGTACGAGGCGGACCAGATCGTCGCCGGCCTCGCGGTCTGGTTCATCGGTCTCGGGTTCGGTCCGTTCACCGCGATCCTGATCTGGGGAAGCCGCAACAGCGGGACGGTCGGTCGGATCGGCAGTCTCGATCTCCCGGTCCTCTCCGGGATTCCGGTGCTCGGGCCCGTCCTCTTCGGCGCATCGCCGTTTATCCTGCTAACGATCGCCATCACGATCGGAGCCTGGGTGTTCCTCTACAGGACCCGGTACGGCTACTGGCTCCAGGCGGCCGGAGAGAACCCCGAAGCACTCGACACGGCGGGGATCGACGTCAACCGCGTTCGCTACGCCGCGGTGATCTTCTCCGGGACAATGGCCGGCCTGGCCGGCGCGGTGTTGACTCTCGGCGTCACGGGCAACTTCATCGGGTCGGGGATGACGGTCGTCGACGGTCGGGGCTGGATCGGCATCGTCGCGTACCTCTTCGGGAACTACAACCCGATCGGTGCGTTTCTGGCCGCGCTCCTGTTCGGGGCTATGGACATGCTACAGATCCAGTTCCAGACGATCGGCGTGCCACTGCCGTCCAGTCTGGTGGATCTGTTCCCCTACGTCGTGGTGATCGTCGTGCTGACGTTCTACGGTTCGACGCGGATGCCCTCGCGCGTCGGCGAGCCATACGAAAGCGAGGAGTGAACTACCGATGCGGGGGACACGTTGTTCCCCGCCCCGAGGACACCGATGAACTATGTGCCCCGCAACGGCGTCTCACACATGGGGGAGAGTTTCGGTATCGGTTTTGTCAGTTGTGGGTTCATCACTCGCGAGGCACACGTCCCGAGCGTCGAGTACCTGCCGGGCGTCCACGTCGCAGCCATACAGAACCGGACGCGAGAGAACGCGGAGACGGTCGCAGAGCGCTGCCGGACTGAAGACCTGGGCGATCCGACGGTCCATGGAGCGGTTAGCGCGCTCGTTGCGGACGAGTCGGTGGACGGGCTCTGGGTTACTAGCCCGAACTTCATGCGAGAAGACGTCGTCGACGCGGCCGTCGACGCAGTCGAAGACGGTGCCGAACTGGACGGTATCGCGATGGAGAAGCCCGTCGCCAGAACCCTCCGGGAAGCGCGACGGATCGTCGACCGTATCGAGAGCGTCGGCCTGCCACACGCCTATCTGGAGAACTGGCCACACGAACCGGACATCCGAAAACTCCGGGAGTTGCTCTGGAAACACGGCCGCGAGGCGGGCCGACCGTACGTCGCCCGGTCGCAGGCAGAACACGCCGGGCCACACTCGGCCTGGTTCTGGGACGGCACCCGACAGGGCGGCGGCGCGCTCACCGATATGCTCTGTCACGCGCTGGCCGGGAACCACGTCCTGCTGTCCGACCCGGAGCGCCCGGACGGCGGCCTCGACGCCGTCTCGGTCTCGGCCGATACGGCGACGCTGAAGTGGGCCCAGGAGGAGTACGCCACGCAACTCCGCGAAGAGCACGGCGTCGACTACGAGACCGATCCGGCGGAGGATTACGCACGGGCAACGGTTCACTACGAGAGCGCAGACGGCGAGCGGGTGCTCTCCGAAGCGACTGGGTCGTGGTGTTACGTCGGCGCGGGCGTTCGCCGGTCGATCGAACTGCTCGGCCCCGAGTACTCGGGCCAGGTCGTCACCGACGAGGAGTCATCCAGCGTCTTCGTTTCGGATGCGATCGGGGGTGAGGACGGCTGGGCCGAGAAACAGACCGCTACCAGCGGGCGGATGCCGATCGCCGCCGCGAGCGTAGTCGACGGCGGATACGTCGCCGAGAACCGTGACGCCGTCGACGCGTTCGAGCAGGGGGAGAACGCTGCCCTCGACCTGTACGACGGACTGGACGTCTTACGGCTCTGTATGGCGGCGTACCGGGCCGCAGAACTGGGCGAGAATGTCGACCTGCGGACGGCGGAGCTAGAGGGGTATACGCCGCCGCCAGCACGGGAGTAGTAGACTGGTGCTCGCGGCCCGGTATGGCATCAGCACTACTCGACCAGCGGGAGGGTCTCGCCGGACTCAGCGCTGCGACGCGCCGTCTCGACGATCCGGTGGGCGTCACGACAGAACTCGGGATCGGCGGGTCCGGCCGGTTCGTCGCCCGTCTCCAGTAGATCGACGACGTAGGTGACGAGGGTCTCGAACCGCTTCGGGAGGGGAGATGGCTCGACCTCGTAGCCGTCGGGGTCTGACTCCGTCGTGACGCGGATCGGCGCGCCGCGCTCTCTGGTGCTGATCGCCCCCTCCGTACCGACGATTTCGTAGCCTTTCGGTGGCTGGGGCTGGATCTCCCACGGATCGGTGAGCATCCGCCAGGACGTCTGGAACGTCGAGAGCCCCTCGTCGAACCGGCAGATGGTCGAGGACTGGACGTCGATCTCCAGTTCCTCTGGGACGTGCGTCTCGGCCGTGACCGCACTGGGGAGGTCGCCGCCCCGGAACCACGTCGAGAACGTCGCCCCGTAGCCGAGATAATCGAGCATCGAGCCGCCGCCCTCCTCCGGGTCGTAGAACCAGCTATCCTCCGGCGGCGCGCCCGAGTTGCCGCCGTAGTACTGGACCTCGATCACGTCGCCAATCGTCCCCTCGGCGACGAGCCGTCGAACCTCGTGCATTACAGGCCGCCACATGACCGGCCAGTTGATGACGAATAGCCGCTCCGAGTCCGCCATCGCATCGAGCATCCGATCCGCACCGTCGAGTGTCGTCGCGATCGGTTTCTCGATGGCGAGATGAACGTCGTACGGCGCGACGCGCTCGACGAAGGCGGCGTGTTCGGAGTTGCGCGGACAGCCGACGAGGACGTCGGGATCCGTCGCCGTCAGACAGGCGTCGAGGTCGTCATACACGGCCTCGTCCGGGATGCCCAGACCGGCCACGGCTTCGGCCATCGACCCCGTCGACGTGCGCGGCGTTTCGTCACAGACGCCGACGAGTTCGGCGTCGGGGTGGTCCACCACCCACTCGATGTTTCTGTTCATGTGCATCTGATCGAAGTTCGCACAGACGAATGTCCACGACATACGCTACGCCACCGAGCGACGGGAGAAGAAAGTATCCCCAGGTATCTCCCCCGACGCGGGGTTTTTGTTCGGCAGGACCAACTTTCGAACGTGGCAGATTTCGACGCCGTACTGTTCGATCTCGACGGTACGCTGTGCTGTCCCACGCAGGACACCCAGGTGATGTACGAGCGAGCGTTCGAGCGCGTCGGGGAGACGCCTTTCGGCGAACCAGCGGCGCTCTGGTCGGCCCTGGAGGGGCCGCCGGACCACGACGACCGGATCGGCTACTTCGGCGCGGGGTTCGCGCGAGTAGCCGCCCAGCATGGGCGAACCGACGTCGACCCGATCGCGCTCGCCCAGGGCCTGGCATCGGTGATCGACGAACGGGCAGTGACGCTGCTCCCCGGTGCGGAGGCGGCCCTGGAAAGCGCCGCGGCACGTGGTCCGATGGCCGTCGTCACGAACGGCCCGAAAGAGGGCCAGCGGACGAAACTCGATACGCTCGGCATCACGGATCGGTTCGACTCCTTCGTCTACGGCGCAGAGCTACCCCGGGCCAAGCCGCACTCGTTGCCGTTCGACCGTGCCCTCGAGGAACTCGCGGTTCCCGCCGAACGAGCCCTCTACGTCGGCAACTCGCTCTCTTACGACATAGCGGGTGCACAGAACGCCGGGTTATCCGCCGTATGGCTACGCGAGAACAGCGGGGACTCCCCCGGGTCCTACGACCCGGAGTACGTAATCGACTCCCTCGAGGAACTCCCGGCGATCCTGCGGGGTGAGCGATGAGCGATACGCTGTTGGCGGATGCCTTCGAGAGCGGGTCGTTGCGCGCCGCAGGTGATGTCGCTCTCAGTACGCTCGACGAGTCACCCGTCAACGTCGAGCCGATTCGCCGCGGAAGCCGCAAGCGGACGGCAGTCGCCCGATTCGATGAGCGCGGGCCTGTCGTGGTGCAGGTCTGTGACGAGTGGATGTGGCTCCGGACCGAGGCAGCCCTCCTACAGGAGATCCGCCAACAGACGTTCGTGCCAGTCCCGCCCGTACTGGCGGCGGGCACCCACGACGGCGTCGCGTACATGCTCACCGCCTACGTCGCGGGCAACGACCTCCACGAGGCGTTTACAGCAGTCGACGACGAGACGCGACGCGATCTCGCCCGCTGGTTCGGCAAGGCTCTCGGACGGCTACACGAAGCGTTCGAGTTCGACGCCTACGGGACGCTCGCACTGACGGAGGGCACCTTTACCGCGGAGCACGACGACTGGGGAGCGTGGTTTCAGGAGTACGGACGCCGGGCCGTCGACCGGCTTCCACCGGCGTTCGATCCGCTCCGGAGCGACCTTCGGGACCTGTTTGCGACCCCACCAGAGGCCGACCCCGCGGCACGCCTGTTCCCGTGGGACTTCCGCCCCGGCAACGCGCTGGTCGCCGATGGCTCGATTACCGCCGTGCTGGACTGGGAAGCCCCGCTTGCGGCCGCACCTGCGCTCTCGGTCGCGAAATCCGAGTACCTCGTCGCCGACTGGTACGTCGACGACCCCGAACCGCTCCGGCAGGCGTTCCGGGACGGATACACCGCTGTCACCGACTACCCGTCGATCCGTCCGGCCCATCGCGCCGCCGCCATCGCCGAGAGCGCCGTCGACTCCTCGGGACGGGTGACGAACCCGCGCTATCCGCCCGTCGGCAGGGACGAGGCTGTGGCGTTCCACAGGGGGGCGCTAGAGGACGTGCTGGCGCGGGTGTGAGGTGGCGGGTGTAAACGCGGGTCTGCTCGATCGGTCTATTTGGAGTTCGAGTGTGAGTGGCCTGCACTCCCCGATGTTGAACAGATGAAAGACGGTCTCGCTGCGCTCGCGAGCATGTGACTCTCGTCGTTTCGGGATAGCGTTTTCACAGACTATCGAGGCGGATGCCACGGGGTCGTCCGGAAATCTCCGATTTCCGTGATGAGCGTTGGACTCCGTCCAACGAACCCGCGAGCGGGCAAGCCCGCGAGCAGATGACGAGACGCTCCGCGTCTCGAACCACTTGACCCCGAGGTTATTGACGTTGTTCGCAGGAAAAGTCCCCCCCTCCCCGATTTGAACGCATAGTACTCTAGCCGGGGCGGCTCTCGAAAAAAAGTCCCGAATGGACGAAGCGGCGATACGCGCTCTCACCGTCAGTTAATTACTTCCGTCCTCGTCGGCTTTCTCCGCGGCCTCCTCACCGGCCTGTTCGGTCGCCTCGGCGGCCTCTTCGCCCGTCTGCTCGATTTGTTCTCCGGCTGCCTGTGACCCCTCCTCAACACGCTCGGCCACCGTCTCTCCACCTTCCTGAATCGTCTCGGCAGCCTGTTCGGACATCTCTTTGGTCCGATCGGCAGCCTGTTCGGACATCTCTTTTGTCCGATCGGCAGCCTGTTCGGACATCTCTTTTGTCCGATCGGCAGCCTGTTCGGACATCTCTTTGGTCCGATCAGCGGTCTCGCTCTTCGCGCTCTGGAGCATCTCCTTCGGCTTCTGTGACTTCCGCATCCAGTAGCTGAGCCCGATCACAGCGCCGACGAACAACAGCACCCGTGATATCCTCCCTATTTTCGATTTGTTCGCTGGTCTGATCTCGATGGTCTTGTTGTTCGACTCCTTGATCGCATCTATCACTGCCTCCTCGACTCGATCACCCTCGGATCTCTTCGAGGACTTAGACGTCGCACTCAGCATTGGAATCTTCATTGTAACCCGGTTTTAAAGTCGGGATACACGGACAAAATCATTATCCCTGCAATAGAAAGGCCAGGTGCTTTCGTCCGGTGAACCGACAGAGTGGATGCAACGCGAGGACGAACGAATCCTCGAATTTCTCGCGACTGAGGACATGGCCGGGCCGTCACTGATCGCAAGCGAGGTGTTCCGGAAGATCTCGGCCGGGCACGTCGCCGAGCGACTGGCAAAGCTCGAATACGCCGGGCTGGTCCACCGCGCCGGAACGGACTCGTTCGATCTGACCAATGAGGGCGAGCGGTATCTCGACGGCGACCTCGATGCCGAGTATCAGCCACGGCCAAGGCGGGTGTAGCTGTGGCTGGCTGGTTCTGAGAGAGAAAGAAGGGGAGCGTGTTACCGGTCTTCGACTTCGTACTCGAACAGCGTTGCCGAGCTATCGGTGTCGGCGCTGTTCCAGATCACGCTGATCTCCGTGCCGGCGTCGAGCGGCCCATGAGGATCGTCGGCCGCCGGGAAGACGGCGAGATCCTCGTTACTGTCGGTCCCGATATAAATCGAGTCCTGCGAGCCAATCTCGTCGTTCGGGAAGTTCGTCCCCGCGAATGTTTGCCGATCGGTTCCATTGTCGACGATCACCGAGATGGTCTTGGCGCTGACGCGATCGCCAGTCATCTGATACAGACGAACTTGCTGATCGCTATCGCTATACTGTTCGGCGTCGAATCGGACCTCTGGTGTAGGTTCACTCCCCGCCTGCAGGTAGATATCGATCGCAAAGATACCGATCACTGACGCAATAATGACGACGACTGCAACTAGGAGGACCGTGCCGATTACTTCCGACTGGGCACGGTGGTCGTCAGACTGTATGGGGTTTATCGAGTGCATTACCTAAAAAGTCGACGTGAGATCGCTAGCTCGGGGCTGTGGAGTCGCTCAACGTTGAGGAACTGTCTCCAGTTTCGGACACCCAGATCACTGAGATAGATTCAGCATCCCAGTCGGGGTTCACTGTATCATCTTCCGAACCTGCGGTATTATCCCAGAACGTTTTTTCGACTGTTACTTGATTTCCGCTACTGATGTCGTACGAGCCGGAAGATACGAACTGGACGTAGCTTTGATCAGAACTGAAAGTACTCGTATCCACGAAGTCACCCCCACTCCATTCCGCGCGATTACCGTCCACGCTAACAAAGAGTGAATCGGGCGATTGGATTGAGTCTCCCTGAGAGTGGCGGACCACGACTTCTGCATTTTCATCTGCGCTGGCGTCAGCTGAGGAGAAGTCGAAACCGAAACTTGCTGTTGGCGTCACCTCCTGGTCACTACCGATTCCGATAACGAACGCACCGATCACAGCTGCTAGGATTACTGTGATTGCAACCATTAAGATAACGCCAATAACGGGCGAAACCGCACGGTCGTCATCTCATTCAAATAGTTTTTTAAAATCCATATTAATCAGTTTGGCGCCTCTTGAGTGCTCAGGGTTCCAGAACTATCTCCGGATTCAGAAACCCAGACGACACTGACGGTCTGTCCGCTGAAGCCACCACTTAGCTCTCCCGTTACCTGTTTACCGCTATTTACGGGGTAGGTTCCGTTTGTATACGAGGTGAACCCACCTGTACTGCTACTGTTCCATTCAACACGATCTCCATCGACGGAAATATACAGGGAGTCCGGCTGATCAATTGTGTCTCCTTGAGAGTGGCTTACTGTGACTTCGTTAGTATCCGTATCGAAGTCAAAATTAAAGCTAGCGGTTGGCTGTACCTCTTGATCATCACCAATACCAATTACGAACGCCCCAATAACGGCCGCGAGAATCACCGTGATCGCGACCATCAGAATCACGCCGATAACCGGCGAGACCGCGCGTTCGTCGTCGTCCGTTTCGAGTAGCTTTTTGAAATCCATAGTGTATCTTATATTTCGTTTGTTGCGCCGACGTCCGGCCAAAGGATTAATATCATACACTTACGTCGTGTATGATGAGGCAAGGGGCCAAGCACTTCAATGCCCCACCTCGCCTGTCCTTTCGCGTCCCGTCGACGTTAGGCAACAAAACACAGTTACCCCTAATAAAAGTTAACCTAAATATGAAGAATTGGGTCATAACTGTTATGTATATAACAAGTATCTAAGGTCATACGACAACTGCTGGACTCACCCCGAAATCGCTTGCCCGGACCTACACCGTCGAGAATCGCGCCGATCCCTGGGAGGCTATCGAAGACTACCAAGAGTACCTCGACGTCGCCGCGCGGAATCCCAACAGTGGTTCGAGCGCGCTCTCGTCGACACTGGAGATGCCGCGCGGCCGGATCCGCTCGTGGGAGAACGGGGTAAAGCCCGATCCCGCCCGCGCCGTCGAAGTCGCCGAGGCACGGGACTGGTTCGGTGGCGTCGACTCCGACGAGTTCGCTGCACTGAACCGACTCGTCGCGTAGATCTTCAGCGGCGGCTCGATCAACGAACGGGATCACTCGCCGTATTTCGCGCTGGGCCGGGACGGCGATGCCGAGCGAGTGACTGGCGCGCTCGACTAGCTGGGGCTCGACTGGCGACGCGAGCGCGACGATCAGCCCGACCGGGCGACCGAGATCGTCCCCACGGGGCACGCCTCAATACTCGGGCGGGCGCTGTCGGTGCTCGGCGCACCGGTCGGCGACAAGAACGACCGCGCCGAGATCTCCCTGCCGGAGTACCTCGACGACGCCCCCGACGAGATCCGCGCCGAGTTCGTCGACATCTACCTCCGGAACCGAGCCCAAAGTCATGACGACAAGGGAACGCTCACGCTCCGGGAGGAACGCGCCGATCGCTACCTCCAGAAACTCGCAGCGCTCGTCGAGGACGTCGCCGGGGAATCGGTGACGGTGAGCGATAAGAACGTGATCGTCTCGTCGGAAGCGGCGGAGCAGCTGTATGGGAAGTTGGACCGGCCTTTTTGAAGCGTTTCAATCAGTCGAAACCGGCTTATTGTACCTTTTGAGGAAGGTCTTTTTAATAGAACAGTTCGTAAGGAATCGCACATGACAGATTACTATGTCGGGGCCTGTACAGGTGGTCATCTAATACAATCAGAAAAGGTGGAAATAGTGGATACACGTCAATTCGGCAAAGATGGAATATATTCGTTCGATGATGGGACTGAGATTAGCTATGATATATCGGAAGATTATTGCTCTAATTGTGGTGGGAAAGTATTAACAGAATGTCCTAACTGTCAATCTAATCTCCAAATCGAATATCATGGCTCGACCTATCCTAGCGACGAGCATGTCCCGAGCTTCTGTAATAAATGCGGAGAACCATTTCCTTGGATCGCGACAGTAGAAGCAGAGAAACAGAGAGAGGGAAAATTTCTCGAAATAGATGACTCGGAAATTGACGGACACTTCTATCCGAACCTTGTCTATGAAATCAACCTGTGTTACAAAGTTAAGGCAGACCAAGCACTTCTAGTTCTTAATCGAAAGCTGATTGAAAGTCTCATTGTAGATATTATGCGGTCTGTTTTCACTATGGAGAATGTAGACTTATTCTACGATACAGAAAATAAAAAGACGCACTCGTTATCCATGCTTCTTCAAAACATGAAAGACCGGAACTCAGAGTTCAAAAAATATGGAATATCGCTTGACGAGAGGTTTTTCCGGGCAGTCAATGAATTAAAACATCGCGGTGATGCCTCTGCTCACGCAATTGAAGAAAATCCTTCACGGGAAGATATAGCCGAAAAGTCAGGATTAGCGACCGATATGGCTAAAATTTTGTTTCGACTTAGAACAGAGGCGAAAACAGCTCACCGAGATTGACTATCCAATTAGCGTCCGGAAACATACTGAAAGTCGGACGGATCCCGCCCTGATCACGCCGCCAACCCCACCGAAAACCACTTTACACCCCGCGTGGCCGTCCGGGTTACAGGCTACCCGGACATGAATCTCAAAGCCCATGCCCAACGCGACGACATGAAGGTCTGGCTCAGTCAGGCCGAAGTACAGCACCTCCTCGACGCCGCCGAAGACACCCAGCAGCGGATCGCCTTCTCGCTCGGCGCTCGCTGCGGGCTCCGGAGCCACGAGGTCCTCGACGTCGCACCGGAGCACGTCGTGGATACCGACGCCGGGACCGTGTTGCGAGTGTGGCATGGAAAGGGAGACCAGTACCGGGAGACGCCCGTCCCGCGAGACCTCGCGACGACCATCCGGACGATCGACGACGTCCGCGACGCCAGCGCCAGCTCGTCGCTCGTCGAGATCACGTCGACGCGCTCGCTCCGGCGGTGGATCCAGAACACCGCCGATCGCCTCCAGGACGAAACCGACGAGGTCGGCTGGGACCACCTCGGCTTTCACGGTCTCCGGCGCACCTGGGCGACCGCGCTCGCCAGCGCCGACGTGGATGCCCTGCTGGTCTGCGACTGGGGCGGCTGGAGCAATATTGAAACCTTCCTCGATCACTACCGGGGCACCTACTCGCCGGAGGCTCAACAGCGGGAACGTGGAAAAGTAGACTGGCTTTGATTCTGCGGGCTTTGTTGAAATCTTTCGATCTAGACACTGCTGGCGTGCTGCATACAGGGCGCGTATCTCGAATGGAGTCTGCTCAACAGCGGTGGGTGCGGAATCATTCAATTCTGAGGCCCCTTTGTTAGAGCGGCCGCCGATAAACCGATTCTTCGTACTCGTCTCCCGCATACGTGGTGACAGTCGTCCCAACTCGGTCAAACCCTCGTCTTTCATAGAACGTTCGCGCTCGTTCGTTTCCGTTGAGGACGCAGAGTGCGATGCTTGTGATGCGGGGCGGGAGCTTTGTCAGTGCCTCAGTGAGGAGCAGGGAGCCGATTCCCTGGTTCCAATCGTCCGGTTGGACGTGAATTGCTACTAATTCAGCCTCCTCCATTTCGATGAAATCACTGGTCTCTCCGGGGTCCCAGACGAGTTCAGCAATCCCTCTCACCTGGTCGTCCCTGACAGCTACCAAGAGCGCCTTCCTATGGTGTGAACGAATACCGTTGATGAACTGACGGAACTCATCAGACACTTTCGTATCCCAGTCGAGGGCATCCGACGGCAGAAGTCCAGAAAACGCAGCTTGTCGACTCTGCCGCATCGCCTGGAAGATCTCGTCTACGTCCGCCGGGGTCGCGGCTCGAACAGTGATGGCTCGGCTCATTTAGCTCTTGAGTGATTCCCCATTATTATGAGCGTTTTCCGTGTCTACTCGCCGTGCTGCATCCAATCTCTATATTCAGCACGACCGCTAAAACGTATCATCAAATAAGGATTTCAACGAAGCCAGTATTCTCATATTTGTAGCTGACCTACAGATCCTCGACGACTTCGACGGTCCACTTCCCTGGCCCTTCGCGCCGGATATGCGCGTGCTGCTCGCCGTCGATCTCCCCGTCCTCGTTGGTCGTCGATGAACCGGAGTAAGCGAGCGAACCACTTCGGAACGCTCTGCGAAAAGCGCATGGCTCGAAAGCGTCGGTTCTCGCTGGAGCGGGCGAGCTGGCACGATGCTCGGTTTCAGAACGGGACGCCCGTCGAGATCAAATCGACGATGACCGAGCACTCGGACGGCCAGCCGGGGAACTTCAAAGTCTATCGAGAGTACCACGAGAAACTCCGGCGAGCGGACGGCTGGTACTGTTTCGTAGTGTATCGTCCGCATGGGAGATCAGGTCTGACGATCCTCGACGACAAAATGGTCCGCGCGGGCGATCTCCCACTGCTCCGGTGGCATGGGGGCGGCGATCACCGCGGGACCGACCAGTCGAAGATTGCGATCGGCGACATCTTCTAACTCACAACACGTCCTGTGGTCGCTTGGCTCCGTGTTCGAGAAGTTCGCTATCGAAGGTGATCAGTGTCGCGTCGACGGCCTCTGCAGCTGCGATAAGAAGCGCATCCATCGGGTACAGTAGCGTCTCGGACTGGAGACGGTTTGCATCCATCACGTCGGACGAATCGAGAAACGAGATGGTTGCACGGGAGGTGATCCGGTTTTCGATCTGCTCGATTCGATCTCGCTCGAACTGCTTTTTCTTCGTCAGTACGCTCCGGAGTTCCATGAGACTCAGAACGGATACAAAGATCTCATCGGACTCGTCGAGTAGTTCGATTGCCTGTTCGGATCGATCAGTGTCGTCAGTGACGGCCGGCGACGAGGATATTCGTATCGAGGAAGAGCTTCATAGCCGCTCGCGGACATCTCGAACCGCTTCAACAGAGTCTATCTCAACATCTACAGCTAGTTCGCTCAATGCGGTTCCGAGTGGGACATCGGTATCGTCCTCTGGATCCTCGGCAAGGAACTCGGCGAAATCGTCGGTGGTAAGGCTCATACATACTGTTTGCTCTGGAGTTTGCAAAAGCTTGGTGGTGGTCTATCGAAACGATCACCGCTGGAGAGCCACCGATGAACCGGAGTAAGCGAGCGAATCACTTCGGGACGCTCTGCGAGAAACGGATGGCGCGGAAGCGCCGGTTCTCGCTGGAGCGGGCGAGCTGGCACGACGCCCGGTTTCAGAATGTGACGCCCGTCGAGATCAAATCGACGATGACCGAGCACTCGGACGGGCAGCCGGGGAATTTCAAGGTATACAAGCAGTACCACGAGAAGCTTCGGCGAGCGGACGGCTGGTACTGTTTCGTTGTCTACAAGTGTCACGGCCGGAGCGGGCTAACGATTCTCGGCGACAAGATGGTCCGAGCGGGCGATCTCCCGCTACTCCGATGTGCGCTCGACGTCTCCGGATCCGCAACCGCGACCTCGCTCCCGGCGGCACTCCCGCGGGAGAGTCGGCGACTGGTGTCACACTCGGGACAGCGGTGGGCAATGTCGTCACCGTCGCCGAACACCCGTCGGAAGTCCTCTGAGACGTGGGCACCGCAGTTCCGGCAGGTTTCGGACTCGTCGCTCTCGGTGACGAGTTTCAACACGCCGACCACCTCCCGTGTCTACCGTGAATATCCCCGTACGGCAGAAACCCGTGGCTGGAAACCAGTTCAACACCGGAAAATCGGCCCGATTTCGAAAACGTAGATCGGCCGTTAGAGGCTACTACACCGGCGTAAACACCGGTATCTACGTCTATCGTGTTTCGGGTAGGAAGTAGGTCCGCCCTCCCCGATTTGAACGGGGGACAAGTCGATCTACAGTCGACTGCTCTACCAGTCTGAGCTAAGGGCGGGCGTGCGATTACGAATCGTTCACTGTCGGACTTAAGGGTTATTATCGACGGCCGCCGTGCCAGTGTGCACCAGCCTGCGACAGACGGGCGTCAGACACGTGCGAAGTTTGATATGGAAAGGCGACGCAGAGCAAGACGAGCGGGCAATGAGCAAGATAACGTTCCGGGCGGATGACGACCTCGTCGAGGAGATCGAGTCGTTCGAGGCCTCGAAAAGCGAGGTCCTGCGGGAGGCACTGCGGAGCTACATCGAGGATCGACAATCAGGCTCGGCAGGGACGTCCCCCTCAACACCGACAGCGGACTCGATAGACGCGCTGGTGGCCGACCGCGTCGACGAACTGATCGACGAACGGCTTGACGGGCGACTGCGAGAGGCCCGATCGCACCCGCAAGACGTTACAGTAAACGTCTCGATCGACGACGAGCGCGCGAGCGTGGAACGTAAGACAGACGAGGAAGACGTGACACGGGAGGAGGGTGAGCGGTCGGAGCGGCAGTGTAGCCAATGTGGCGAGCAGGTGGGCGAGGACCACGTTTACTGTCCGAACTGTGGTGAAAAAGCCTCGAAACGGGCGTTCTGTGAGTGTGGCGACGAGATCCGATCCGACTGGGCGTTCTGCCCGGGCTGTGGCCGTCGAACGCCCGCTGCAGACGTGCTAGATCCACGTTAGGAAGTCACACACGACCGTACGCGGCATTTGCTTGTTTGTATCACGGTCGGCGTTACCTTTATTATGTATGCACGAGAGGTACCAGTCGCGTAAGACGGTTGTCTTACACGACGGGGTGGATCCCCTCCTGGTCGGCGTTGTCGGTCGGTGTCCAGTGTAAGACACAGGGGGCAAATATCCGAATACGACGACCGTCTTACACAAGGGGAATACAACATATGGAGCGTGTGACACTGCGAATTCCGAAACAGCAGATCGACGCGGTAGAACAGATGGTCAACTCCGGACAGTACCCGAACCGCAGCGAAGCGATTCGGGCTGCCGTCCGAGAGATGGTCGACGAACAACAGGAGACATCCGGGAACTCCAACAAACGAACCTGGGCCAAGGTGTAGGGTATGCAAGATATCGTTCAAGATGCACTTGAAAACGCCGAGGAGGAGAAGCGGGAGATGGACGCCGTGGCCGACGACGACGAGTTCGGCGATCCCCGGATCGTCATCGTCGGCGCTGGCGGTGCCGGTAACAACACGGTCAATCGGCTGTACAACATCGGCGTCGACGGTGCCGAGACGATCGCGATCAACACGGACAAGCAGCACCTGAAGATGATCGAAGCCGACACGAAGATCCTCGTCGGCAAGTCCCTGACGAACGGTCTCGGTGCAGGTGGCGATCCGTCGATGGGCGAGCGAGCCACC
>Ga0306873_100104_pt1 | contig 48538 bp, 43 predicted proteins | sample AntCluMetagen312_FD_190423 | JGI IMG/M metagenome (GOLD analysis project Ga0306873, IMG submission 190423) | Saline lake microbial communities from Club lake, Antarctica - Metagenome #312 (v2) (version 2) | ecosystem: Environmental > Aquatic > Non-marine Saline and Alkaline > Saline | place...
TTGGCGTGGTACTGGGGCTCATGATGGACTGCCGAGTCGTCGTCGAGGCCGCGGTTCCGGTGTATGACGTGGAGACCGCCGACGAAGCGATCCGGATCGCCATCTCGAAGACGGGTGAGATGCTCAATCCGGACCTCAACTACGTCGAGATCGAGACCGGAAACCGCACGTCGCCCGGCGGCGAGGAGCTTTTGCCGGCGTTTGTCGCCGCCGACGAGGCCCTCGTCGCGCTCCAGCTCTGGATGGACGTGTTCAACGTCGACCGCGAAGAACACGCGAGCCGCGTCGCTCGCAAAGAGATTGGTCAACGACTTCGGAACATTCCGCTGGAGGTGCTCCGCGTCGACGAGATCGAGGGCGACTCCGCGGAGCAGTCGTCGACAGATAGTGCGGAGGATGGCGACTCGGCACGCAGCGACGCGATCGACTCCGATGGCGGCTCCGACGAGTAAGACGGCGCCGAAACTGACACCTGTGGTTGATTCCTCGTGGCTGCCCCTTGCGACCGGGTCAGCGGCCGTCTCTCACGTGTTTGGGATGCGAAACCCCGCATACGAGAGTCTCCGAACGGCGACGTAGCCACTAGGAGCGTAACGATCGGTCGCCAAGCGGCGATGAAGGCTCAGTCTGCGGTCGGGGCCAGCGGCTCCGACTCGGACTCGTCCATCGGCTCGGTGATTCCCTCGGTCAGCTTAAAAACAGCGGCTTTGTGGTCGGTCTTCGACTTGTGAATCGATGTCGGTTTGACGCCGAGTTCTTCATACGCGTCGAGGTCAATGTTCTCGTCCCAGAACTCGCACTGCTTTCGTACTTCCGCGAGGAGGCCGTGAAGGTGGATAAGCTCCTGCTTCTTCATGAGTACCAGTCCTTTGCTACCGGAGGTTTATATTATTATCCTGAGTCACGTTACCATGGATAGTCCCAAGTTCCCCGTTTCCGGGGCGGAGACGGGTCTTTTCGCGTTATCGATCGGGAAGGTTCTTGTATTTTGGCCGGACAATCGACCGGCGAACTCGGAAAATTGCACGTATCGATGTGTTCCTGATTGCGTCGCCGCCGCGCGTACCCGATCGACGAAGAAACGGACTGACCGTCGGTTATTGGAACTGTTTGACGGCTTCGAGGTCACGCTCGGTCCGCATGAACTCTGTCAGACGTCGCGTCGCGTGACAGTCGGGACAGCTGAAGTTCGATCGAAGGTTCTGTAGCTCTGCAGGGTTGTCCTGCCACTCCTTGTTACACTCCGGACAGACGAGTCTGACGAACGCATCCACCATGGGGCGATATACACGCCACCGGGTTAAAAACGTACGTGGCGGTTCCGACCGTCTCGTCCCCGTACGAGGGCTGAGAAGAAGTGTTGACCGAGCGAATTAGGCGGTTAGTCCTTCACTCGCATTGAGGAGCTCCTTGTACCGGTTCCGGATGGTAACTTCGGAGATGTCGGCGACCTCCGACACCTGGCTCTGGGTTACCTTCTCGTTCGAGAGGAGTGCAGCCGCGTATACCGCAGAGGCGGCGAGTCCGACCGGCGACTTCCCACTGGTGATCCCGGCCTTCTTTGCGCCGTCGAGCAGCTCGCGGGCGGCCCGCTGTGTCTCCTCCGAGAGATCGAGCCGCGAGACGAACCGGGGGACGTAGCTCTCGGGGTCTGCGGGCTGGATCTCCAGTTTGAGCTCGCGGATCACGTATCGGTACGTCCGAGTGAGCTCCATCTTGTCGACCCGAGAGACCGCCGATATCTCGTCCAGACTCCTCGGGTTCCCCGCCTGTCTGGCGGCGGCGTACAGCGCCGCGGTTGCAACGCCCTCAATGGAGCGTCCCGGCAGGAGATTCTCGCTCAGTGCGCGACGATAGATTACCGAGGCGGTCTCGCGGACGTTGTCGGGAAGCCCGAGCGCGCTGGCCATGCGGTCGATCTCGCCGAGCGCCTGTTTCAGGTTCCGCTCTTTCGAGTCGCGAGTGCGGAATCGCTCGTTCCAGGTGCGCAGCCGCTGCATCCGCTGACGCTGGCGGCTGGACAACGACTTACCGTAGGCGTCTTTGTCCTGCCAGCCGATGTTCGTCGAGAGCCCCTTGTCGTGCATCATGTTCGTCGTCGGGGCCCCGACTCGGGACTTGCTGTCGCGCTCGCTGGAGTCAAACGCGCGCCACTCCGGCCCGCGATCGATACCATCCTGTTCGACGACGAGCCCGCAGTCGGAACAGATCGTCTCTCCGTGTTCCGTGTCGGTTATGAGGTTGCCCTCGCACTCCGGACAGGTCGTAGTCCGCTCTTCCGTCGATTCCGCCTCGTCAGCCGTCGATTCAGTCGATTCTGTGCTCCGGTCTCGCTCCGTCTCGCCGTTGTAGCCGCGTATGTGTGTCTCAGTCATGGTGTTCTCACCGATCGAACTCCCGACAGAAATACTGGCGCCGGGTTCGCCGATTAGTTAAACAATAGTAAGTCATGGGAGTATATAAATCTTTGTACTATCGTATCAACGAAACTATTTGAAACCGTCTGTAGGGCCTGTATAATCGGATGTAGTGATCGAGTGGTCTTCTGTTGAGTTACGGATTTCTCACAGCTGAACCATTCGAGATATATAAATGATAGGTTCGGACTGCCTTCGGATCGTCCTCGACGACACCTGATCTCGGGTGTGACGGCGCGCGACCGCGATCAGCGCGACGGGCGTGAGGACGGTGCCGAACCAGGGCGCCTCGTCGCCGCTTCCTTCCTTGTCGCTCGCACCGCCGTCGCTCACCTCGACGCGGTCGACGATCATGTACTCGCCCTCGGTGGGCTGATCGGTCCCGGTCACGCTCGCGGAGACCGTCACGTTCGCGTGCGTCCCGGTTCGAGGTACGCGCTCGTGCCGACGACGCTCCCGAGGGTGTTTCCGTCGGTCAAACAAAGGGAAACCAATCCCGTGAGACTCGTTCTATCCGCTCTCGTTCACGGGCATCGCAAGCAACACCGCCCCGCCTGCCACAACAGAAGTCTCGATCGATTCAGTCCCACGTGATCCAGACGAGAAACAGGAGTCCGAGGGTCTGGAGGACGTGTAACGCCATCATCCCTCGCCACGCGATCGGCGGCACCGCCTCGGAGGCGAACCACGCGGACAACATCGGATCGACCAGATAGATGTACAGCGCGAACAGGTTCTCTCCGAGCAGGAACACGCCGAACATCGCTAACCCGAGCGCGTGTTTCGAGGGGAACTGGGCGTAGTTCCGCCCCCATACCCAGACGAGCGCGAGAAGCAGGACGACGTTCAGCCCCGCCGAGATCCGCGCTACGTCGAACCAGAGACTCATCGTACACCTGCTATCAGCGGGGCGGGTATAACCACTTTCCCAAATTCGTTCCGAATACGACCCGCAACGCGGCGGCTGCGGGTCCGAACCCCTGGCCCGTCAGTCGTCATCTGTTTGCTCCATGATCGTTTCGATAGTGTCCCAGTGTTGGCGCGCTCGCGGGGTCGGCAGGTAGACGGCGCCGTAGTCGTCGCCGCTGCGCTGGACGACGTCGTTGTCCATCAGTACGTCGAGGTGGTGTCGGACGGTCTTGTAGTCCAGATCGAGGTCCTCGGCGAGCTGGTTCGCGTTTCGCGGACGGTCGTCGAGCGCCCGCAACAGCCGGACGCGGTTCGCTCCGCCCCGCGTTCCGGTTAGCACGTACCAGAGTGCCGCTTCCATCGTGTTTGAGTCGTCGGCACGCCACCTAACTCCACCGCTCCCGGACGGACCCCAGACGCGAGAACGGCTACCGGTTCCGGCTCACCGGGAACGCCACCCGGTCCGGATTCTCGTTGAACCGGGCGAGAATCCGCTCGTACAGTCGGTTTTTGACGCGTTGCCCCCGACGCGGATGAGTGAGGTACCGGACGCGGAGCTCCACCCACGACTCGCCCTGCGTCACGTTCACCGTCGGTCGGTCGTGCACTTCGAGCTCCACCGGCGTCTCGGCGAGCGCCTCGCGGTACGCCGCGACCCCCGCGGCCATGTCCTCGCCGAGGAGGTCGGTCGTCTCCTCGGCCATCACGGACCGAGCGAAGTCGAGGTCAGTCTCGTAAGCGACCTGCACGGCGACCTCGTTCCACACGTACGGGGATCCGCCTCCGCCGAAGTTGACCACGTTCGAGGAGAGCACGACGCTGTTCGGCACCGTTACCACTCGCCCGGACGGCTGATTCGTCGTCACCAGCTCGCCGTTGATCTCCCACAGCGTCGTCACGAGGAAGTCCACGCCGATCACGTCGCCTTTCGCGTCGTCGATCCGGACGCGGTCGCCGACGCCGTACGGCTGTTTGACGGTGATGTACACCCACGCGATGAGCGACAACAGCGGTTGCTGGAGCGCGAAGGTGATCGCGAACCCGATGACTCCGAGCGAGAACAGGAGTCCGAGCCAGTTTTCCGTCAACACCGCGAGCGTCGCGACCGTCCCCACGAACCCGAACGCGAGCCGTAACACGTTCCGCGTGTTGTACGCCCGTCGCTTGTTCTCGGACCGCATTAACAACTGGACGGAGAGGAAGTACGATCCGTACAACACGCCGAACACGGCGACGACGAGCAGCGCTCGCCCGACGACGAGGGTCGCCGGATAGCCGAGTAGGTCGGGCCAGGTGCCGAGTGGGTTGGTCGTCGTTACCACCCCGCCAGCCACGCCGGCGGCAACGCCGAGAACGATGGCACCGGGTCCGAGGGGTCGTGTCACGGTCGTCGGTCGCGGCCGACCGGCAAAACGGTTGTGACGGCGGGACGGTTCGGAGCCGGCGGCGCTCCTCGTCGCCTCGAACTGTCCCGGCTACTCGCCAGTCACCCGCGCCAGCGCGCCCGCGAGAACCTCCGTCGCCGCGGCGCAGTCGCTCCAGTCCGTCCACTCGCGCGGACTGTGCGAGATCCCATCGCGAGAGGGCGCGAACAGCAGTGAGGAGTCGGTGACTTCCGCGACCCGCATCGCGTCGTGGGCGGCCCCGGAGTGGAGGTCGATCGCTGTCAGTCCCGCTCCGTCGGCCGCCGCGTGCGCCGCGTCGCGGAGCCTGTCGCTCATCGGCGTCGGCGCCACGTCGAAGGGTCGCTCGAAGGCTGTCTCGACGCCGCGCTCGCGTTCGAGTCGGGCGAGCGACTCGCGCGCACTGGTGACGATCGTCTCCATCGATTCGGTCTCGACGTCTCGCACGTCCACCCCCGCCTCGACGCGACCGGGAACGACGTTGGTCGCGTTCGGCGAGACCGACAGCGAGCCCACCGTGCCGACCGCGGAGTCGCTCGACCTGTCCACGACCTCGATCGCGGCCGCCTCCACGTCGAGCACGAACTCGCTCGCGGCCGCGAGCGCGTCGGTTCGGTCCCCCATCGCCGTCGCGCCCGCGTGGTTCGCCTCTCCCTCGATCGTCACCTCGCAGTGGGTGATTCCGGTGATCGTCGTCACCACGCCGGCGTCGGCGCCCGCCTCTTCCAAGACCGTGTCCTGCTCGACGTGGAGCTCGTAGAACGCCGCCCACGAACTTGGGTCGATCGCGCCGTCGCCGCGGTAGCCGATCCGCGCGAGGGCCTCGCCGAGCGTCTCGCCCGCGTCGTTTTCGAGCGCGAGCGCCTCGTCGAGGTCGGTCACTCCGGTCGCGACGCTCGACCCGAGCAGCCCGTTCCCGAACGTCGCGCCCTCCTCTTCGGTGAAGCTCACGACGGCGACCGGCCGCGCCGGCTCGACGCCTGCGTCCTGCATCGCGCGCACTGCCTCCAGCGCCGCGTACACGCCCAGCGGGCCGTCGAATATTCCGCCCTCGGGGACGCTGTCGAGGTGGCTGCCGCTCGCGACGGGCGCCGCGTCCGGATCGGCGGAGTCGGGAGCCCACGTCCCGACGAGGTTGCCGACCGCGTCGACGGCGACCGCGAGGCCGGCCTCCTCGAACCGCTCGACCAGCCGGTCTCGCGCCGCCCGGTTCGCCTCGGTCCCGGTCCGGTTCGTCCGCCCGTGCGTTTCGGGGTCGTCGTCCGCGATCCGCCCGAACGCCGCGTTCGCTTCCAGATCCACCCGGAGGCGGTCGGCGTCGACTGGCAGGTTCATGCCGGTATCGAGGGGGCGCGGGCCAAAACGGTTCGTGGTCGTGGGCGTGCGGGATGTCGGGGTCGTGCCGAGCGATCGCCGCAACCAAAGACACTTATTTTTCCACTGAGTCGTCGGAGACGATGTCCCCGATACTGCTACAGGGAGGAGCCGGTGCGCTCGTCCTCCTGTTCGGCCTCCTCACGCTGCTCGTACAGCTCGGCATCATCGTCTGGATCTACTCCGACGCACAACAGCGGAGCGACCAGCCGGCGTTCCTGTGGGCGCTCGTTGCGTTCTTCGCACCGCTTCTGGGGCTCGTGTTGTACCTGATTATCGGTCGAAATCGGTACTGACACGCGAATTCTGTCGACATTCCGCCCTTCGGTACGACGCGCCGTGAAACAGCTGTTTGTGGAGACCGCCTCTTGATTGATAGCGGGAGCAGGCGTAGCGGTTCGCCGGTACGGAAACGGCATTTAAGTAGCGGTGAGCGACAGCGACGAGTCTTTTAAATACCTTTCAGAACCGTCGTCGCCCCGACCGTCTCCGCGACCATCCACGCGACGAACAGGAGGTACGCGATCAGCAGGACCGACGACTCCCGCTCGGTGAGCGACAGGTCCGTCCGAAGCGTCGCGAACAGCAGCACGGTCGCGACGGTGAGGACGCCGAGCATCGGGACGGCCGTCGAGAAGTTCACGTCGACGCTCCCGACGATCAACACGCCGACCGGGATGGCCACGAGCAGGTCGAACGTGTTCGACCCAAGTACGTTCCCGAGGCTCGTCCCGCCCCGCCCCTCGCGGGCCGTCCGAACGCTCACGAGCGCGTCCGGGAGACTCGTCGCCGCCGCGACGATCGTGATGCCGGCGAGGAACTCCGGCACGCCGAACGTCGCCCCGAGCGACTCGACCGACCCGACCAGCCGCTCGACGGCGACGCCGATGACGAGCAGCCCGGCCGCGAGCTTCCCCCACTCGCGTCGAACCTCTACCCCCTCCCGGATTCGATCGATCGCCGCGTCGTCGACGTCTTGGTACTGGATGAACAGGTAGAGCCCGTACAGCGCGAGCGGGATCGCCGCGACGGGCCGGGTCAGCTCTCCCACGATCGGGTCCGACGAGACGGGGTAGTAGATGACCGTGAGCGAGAAAGTGACGATCAGCGCCGACACTGCGATCATATAGAACTGCGCCTCTTTGTACACGATCGCGCGGCTGGATTCGAGGTCGCCCTCCGCGCCAAACCCGGAGAGCCCGGGGATGACGAGGACGTTGAAGATGGCGGACCCGACGAGCGCGCCCACGCCCATGTCGAAGACGCCGGTGGCCGCGGTGACGACGACGCTCGCGAACTCCGGGAAGCTCGACCCGACGGCGACGACGATCGACCCCTGGACGACTGCCGGTAGCCCGTAGTACGCAGAGAGCGTCTCCGCGGCCTCCTCTAACCAGCCGCTCCCGACCCAGATGGCGCCGGTCGCGACGGCGATCACGGCGACGTGAACGATCGGGGCGTCCGGGAGGATCCCCCCGACCATCGACTTACCTGATGTGCCGCCCGGCGAGCTCCCACAGCCGGTCCGCGATCGCGTCGTCGAGGGCCTCGCGCCGGACGCGCCACTCCCAGTTGCCATTGAGGGTTCCCGGCTCGTTGAACCGCGATTCGCTCCCGAGCCTGAGCAGATCTTGGACTGTCGTCATCGCTAGCACCGCCTCCGAGGCCCACACCTCGTCGATGATCTCCCACTCCGTCGGGCGGTCGCCGTCGGCGCCGACGTTGTACCGGAAGCAGTCGCGCTGGCGCTCCGGGAGGTCCTCGAAGTAGCCGACCCACGTGTCCGTGTCGTGCGTCGACGTGTAGCCCACGACTCCCTCGGGGTAGTGCATCGGCTGGTACTGGTTCCCCTCCGCACACCAATCTGCGTACTGCGGGACGCGCATCCCGGGGAAGCCGAACTCCGCCATCAGCTCGTCCATCGCTGGCTCCTCGAACCCGAGGTCCTCGGCGATGAAGGGTGCCTGCCCCAGCTCGCGCTCCACGGTCTCGAACAGGTCGCGGCCGGGTCCCTCGCACCACTCGCCGGCCGCCGGGTCGTCGCGGTCGGCCGGGATCGCCCAGTACTTCACGAATCCGAGGAAGTGGTCGAGCCGGGCCACGTCGGCGAGTTCGAACAGCCGCCGGAACCGGGCGATCCACCAGTCGTAGTCGCGTTCGGCGAGCCGCTCCCAGTCGTAGACGGGGTTCCCCCAGCGCTGCCCGTCGTCGCCCGGATTCGGCGGGACGCCCGCGACGGCCGCGGGGCGGTTCCCCTCGTCGAGCCGGAACGCCTCGGGGTTCGCCCACACGTCCGCGGAGTCGAGCGCGACGTAGATGGGCACGTCGCCGACGATCGACACGCCCTCGTCGTCGGCGATCGCCCGAAGCTCGCGCCACTGCCGGTCGAACGTCCACTGGAGGAACTCCCGAAATCGGACCTCAGTCGCGTGGCGCTCGCGGGCGTCGGCGAGCGCCTCGGGCTCTCGCGTCCGGAGCGGGGCGGGCCAGTCGACCCACGTGTCCTCGTCTCGCGCGCCCGAGACCGCCCGGAACAGGGCGTAGTCGTCGAGCCACGGTTCACGCTCGCGGAAGGCGTCGAATTCGGGGTGGGCCTCGTCGCCCCCGTCCTCGTCGAACCGCTCGAAGGCAGTCCGCAAAAGCGGCTCCTTGTACTCCCGGACCGCGTCGTAGTCGACTCGGTCGTCCGGAAAGTCGGGGATCGGTTCGAGGTCGGACTGGTCGAGCCAGCCGTCGTCGACCAGCCCGTCGAGGTCGATCAGGAGGGGGTTGCCGGCGAACGCGGAGGGCGACTGGTACGGGGACTCCCCGGCTGCGCCTATCGTCGGTCCGAGCGGGCAGACCTGCCAGTGGCCGATATCGGCGTCGCCGAGAAAGGAGAGGAACGCTTCCGCGCCGTCGCCGAGGTCGCCGATACCGTGTCTCCCCGGGAGCGAGGTGACGTGACAGAACACGCCGCCGGAGCGGTCGAGTCGCATGCGTCCACCTGCGACCCCCAGCGACTCAAGCGTTGTGTCCGAGCCACCCGTTCGGTCGTCGCGTGTCTGCCCGACTCAAGCGCCGCCGAGATCCGCACGCCACACGATCGCGTCCGCGGTTTCGAGCGTGACGGGCTCCGCGTCGTCTCCGGGCTCGGCGCTCGCTTCGGGCGCCGCGAGCGCGACGGTCCAGTCGGTCGCTCCGTCTCGTTCACCTCCATCCCCACCCACACTCCCACCCCCGAGGTCGTCGAGGACGCCTGCCGGCGATATCTCGACGGGTGTCCCCTCGACGTTACAGGCGACGAGTAGCGCCTCTCGGCTGTCGGGATCGCGCCTGAGCGCCTGATACACCACGGTTCCCTCGGTCGGGTGGCGGTAGCCGAACGCCTCGCCGCGCTCCGGATCGACGTCGGTCCGGAGCCACGGCCGCGCCTGCCGGAACTCACGAACGCAGCGGTCGAACGCGGTCCGCACGTCGTCTTGCTCGCCTTCCCAGCGGTCCAAAACGAGGTACTCGGCTACGTCCGTGCTCCATGCGAACGAGAACGCCTGGAGGTCGGTGGCGTCGATCTCCGCTTCGGCACGCGCGTCGTCGTCAGACGTCGACAGCGGCGTCCCCTGCACGGAGAGCAGATCCGCGATCAGGTCGAGGTCGTAGTCGGTCGCGTCGACGAAGGCTGCGAGCGTCGTGACGAATCCCTTCACCTCCGCTCGCGTCTCGAACCCCAGATCCTTCAGTCGCGGGAACGCGTCGCCCTCGGCGTACGACTCGTCCGGGACGTGCCAGTCGATCCACGGTGCCTCCTCGGCGACGACCTTCACGTTCCACGTCGGGTCGGTGTCGCGGACGAATCCCCATGGCGCGCGGTAGTTCGCGTGGAGGAAGTCCATCGGAACGCCCGGCATCGCGACGTGGAACCAGACGAGCGCGGCGGGGCTGTCGTACGCCTCGCGTATCGTCTCGGGCGGCGAGTCGGCGAGATACGGGTTGATCAGCGCGCCGCCCCAGTCGTCGGTCACCTCGACCTGCGACCCGCGCCGCAGCGTGTCGTGGTTCGCGACGCCGGTGATCCACTGACTCCCCATCTCGCCGACCTCGCGCATGCGCCACCACTTCGTCGCCCAGAACGTCAGGAGCGCGGGTTTATTGTGTGCGAACGTCACGGGCGACCACTGGAACGAGTGCGGGTGTTGGTCGATCAGCGTCCGGTACGTCGACGCGAGTTCCCAGTCCTCTCGGGGCCACGGCCGCCCGTCCTCGTAGATCATCCACGGACGGTACTCGGTCCCGGCGACCGCGTGCGTCACCCGGTCCATCTCCGCGAGGAACGCGTCGTCGTGGACCTGCCCGCCGGTCTCCTCGTCGTGGTAGGTGAAGTCCTGCGCGCCGTCGATCCGCATTCCGTCGGCGCCGAAGTTCGCCTTCCGTCGCTGGAGTTCGAGGAGGATCGCCCGCACCACGGGCTGGCGGTAGTTCAGGTGGAGCCCGTACATCCCTGGCCCCTCGAAGAAGGGATCTGGGAGCAGTTCGGCGGCGGCCTCGTCCGCGTGCCCGAGCGCCACGTCGAAGACGACGCGGATCGGGTCGGGCATCGCGTGGCAGGCGGCGATGAAATCGACCAGCTCGTCGGGCCGTCCGGTCTCCAGTATCGCGGGGTTCGCGGCCGAAAAGGCGCTCACGACGACGTCGTATCCCCAGTTGGTTTGGTCGGGACGCTCGACTCCGACCGTCACGCGCTCGGCGTCGCGCTCGCGGTCGAGGGTGTCGTCCGCCTCAGCGCCGCCGTCGGGCGCCGCGCCGTCGACTCCGCCGGGACGCCAGTACCACTGTCGCCCGTCCGCCTGCGTGAGCGGCTCGACCGGCATGAGTTGGACCGCGTCGTAGCCGACGTAGTTGCGCTCGTGGGGGTCGAGGGCCTCGCCACCCCGGAGCGTCTCGCCGATCGTCTCGAACCGCTCCGCGAGCGCCGCGAGTGACCCGGATGTGGTTGACGTTCCGGGGTGGATCTCCAGCATGCTCGTCGCGGGATCGATCCGCGGGAGTCCGTCGTCATCGGTCGTCGGCAGCGCCTCGTCGTCGGTTCCGAACGACGCGAAGTGATCGCGGTCGGGCCGCGTCGCGTCCAGGTGCGGCCAGTCATACGCCTCGGCGGGCGCGAACGCGCCGAACGGAACCGAGTCGGCGAGCGGATCGCGAACCGTCTCCCACTCGTCGTCGCCGCCGGGCGTCCGGTACACCAGTTGATACAGCGCGCCGAGCCGTTCGCGGGTCCCGACCGGGATCCCTTCGACGGCGACCCAGTGGAACTCCCCGTCGCGCTCGACCGGGAGCCGGTCGACGCCGAACTCGACCTCGCGGAGGTCGTCGCGGCCGGGGTCGACCGCCGTGTCACCGCTCTCGTCGCGTCCGCCGTCCCCGTTGCTCCCGCCGCCGGAGACGGGCGTGAACAGCTCGAGCCGCACATCTTCCACGGGAACGCCGGCGTCGACGAGGTCGGGAGTCCAGAAGCCAAAGGCGACGCCCTCTGGCGAGTCGGTCTTCGGATCCGCGCCCTCCGGTCGAATCGGATGGGCGCCGAGCCGCTCGGCGATCGATCGGGCCGCCTCGAACCGGTCGGCGGCGTCGTCGCGGTCGGACCGCGCCCGTTCGACGAGCGCAGCGGTTCGGTCCGGGAAGACCCTCGGCGATGCGGTGTCGGTCGCGCGCCGGTCGTCTTCCCGTCCCCCACTCATTCCTCCGCCTCCCGAACGACCGCAACGTCATCGACGCGAATCCGCTCGGTCCCCTCGCCGTCGACGACCACGCAGGACTCGTCGGTCACGAGATCTCGGTCGGCGTGGTCAACGCCGACCGCGACGCTCGCTGATTCGGGAGCGAAGTTGAGGACGACGACGAGCTGTTCGTCCTCGTCGCTCCGGCGGAACGCCACCACGTCGTCGGGGTGAACGTCGCCGCTGGCGACGATCGGCCGCTCCGAGAGGTCACCGCTGGCGACGTGGTACCCCACTCGGTCGAGGTTGCCCTCGGGCCCGAGAGCGGGGTGGTCCTCGCGAACCGCGATCAGCCGCTCGTAGCGGTCGCGGACCCCTTCGCGAGCGTGGTCCCACGCGATCGCGTCGCGCCGACCGCGCTGGCCGATCTCCTGGCCGGCGTAGATCATCGGTACGCCGGGCAACGTGAATATCGCCGCCCCCGCCGCGGCCGCGGCGTCGTCGCCGCACTCGACGCGGTAGCGCGTCTCGTCGTGGTTCTCAATGTACTGGAGGAACTCGGCGTGGTCTGGGAAGCCGATCTCGGCGCGCTGGTCGATCGCGTCCAGCAGCGACATGGCGGGGTCGACGCCCCGGCCGATCTGGCGGAGTTGGAAGTACAGCGTCGCGTCGAAGTGGACGTCGAACATCCCCTCGTGAAAGCCGGGGATGTACGGGATCGTCTCGTCCATCAACAGGAACTCCCGGTCGATGTCTTTCACCCGGTCGCGAAGCTCGCGCCAGAAGGAGTCCGGCACGGCCCACGCCATGTCGCACCTGAACCCGTCCACGAGCGGGGCCCACTCGTCGACCACGTCGAGGAGGAACCGCCGGACCTCGAGGTTCGAGTGGTTCAGATTCGCGATCAGCTCCCAGTCGAAGTACGTCCCCGGCTCGCCCGACTCTTGCCAGTCGTAGCGGTCGCGGTACGGAGAGTCCGGATTCCGGTAGGCGTCCTCGAACCACTCGTGGTCGCGTGCGGTGTGATTGGCGACGAAGTCGAAAAGTACCCGCATCCCGTGGTCGTGGGCCGTCTCGACCAGCGCCTCGTAGTCGTCGCGCTCGCCGAGGTCCTCGGCCACGTCGAAGAAGTCGGTGATGTTGTAGCCGTGCGGCTTGCCGTCGTGCTGGAGGACCGGCGTGAGCCACAGCGTGTCGACGCCGAGTTCCGCAATCGCCGGGATTCGGTCGGCGATCGAGTCGAACGTCTCCCCCTTCCCCTCGTCGGCGAACGTCCGGACGTACACCTCGTAGACAGTCGCATCGTGCGTCCACGTCGGCGGGTCGTTGAGCCGAACCGTCTCGAAGGCGGGGCGTGTCGGGCCGCCGACGCGTCCGTCACCGCCGTTGTTCCGATCGCTCGTTTTGCCGCCCTCGTCGTGCCTGCCCACGCCGCCGTCGCTCCGATCGACCGCGACCGCGTCGGCGACGCTCACCCGCGGCTCCTGCCCCGGCTCCGCGGCGACCGCGACTCCGTGGACCCGAAGTCGATCCGCGACCGCGGCCGCGGGCACCCGAAGCTCTCGCCCGTCGTCACTCGTCCGGAGCGCGTCACGAGGGCTCGTCCGCCCCGCCGCGACCGCGCTCTCGACGTCGCGGTCGTCGACGACGAACGTCACTCGTAGATCGCCCGCGTCGAGCGAGGAATGGGGGTTCGGTGTCGGTGTCGCTCGGACGACGATTTCGGGCTTGCCAGTCCCGTCGCTGCCCTTCTCGTCACCGCCTTCCTCGTCGCCGTCGGTCTCCCCTAACTCCACGCTCGCGTCCAGACGCACTCGCGGCCGCCCCGCGCCCCCATCGCCGCGGGGCTCGGCGTAGTCGACCGGGGCGTCGCCAGCGGTGCGGTCGCGGATCTCCGTCCCGCTTCCGCCCTCGACGTCGACACCCTCGTAGCTCGACGGGAACGCGTGGACCGTCAGCCGGTGATCGCCGTCGGGGGCGTCGAGCCCGATCCAATAGCGTCCGGGTACGTCTGGAGTGAACTCGGTCACCGGGTCGGCTCCGACCGTCGCTTCGCTGTCTGGCGGCGCGTCGACGACGCGCCACTCGTAGGATCCGTTCGGGTCCGGATCTCGCGGTGCAAGCTCTGTGGTCTCGCCGGTCGCGAGGAATCGCGGGGGTCCGGGATGATGCATGTCTGCCCCATCGGCACCCGGGGTCTTCGTTGTTGCTCCTCTGTGGACGGTCATCGACCGCTCGCACTCGTGGGTCGTGCTCAGCGACTTCGAGCAGTAGTCCACAAACGGCCTCGTTCGTCAAGGCTTTCACCTCGGGTATCGCAGGAAGCCCATGCGACTGCGAACCGCTCTCACGGAACACGAACGTCGGCGCGGCGAGCGCTACCCGGCGGAGCGTCCGACGACCGCCGGCGCGTTCACGGGCGACGACGGTCGGCTGGTCCACGTCGGACCGAACGGGACCGTCCACGACTGTTCGTACTCCCTGTCTGGGGTCGGTGGCGCCGACCGGCTCCGCATGGGGATCACGGCCGGGCGGGGGGTCCGCTGGCTCGACGACCTGACCACGACCCGCCAGCACTACGACGGCGATACGCCGCTCGTCGAGACGGAGTACGACGCCGGCCGCTACACCGTCCACCAGTTCGACCTGGTCGTGAGCGACACCCACCTCACCCACGTCGAACTGCGCGGCGCCCCGCCAGCGGACGCGGAGCTCGTCGCGGCCTGCGCGTTCTCGCCGGACATGGTCGAGGGCCGCGTCGGCAACCTCGTCCACGAGGAGGCCGGCCCCCAGTCCGGAAGCGTCGTCGAGGTGTACCATCGGACCGAACACGACTTTCTCACGGCCTCTACGGGGCTGTCGGCCGCCCACGGGCAGCGGCTCCGCACCGTCTCCGAACTGCTCGGCGAGAGCGGCGAGGGGTTCCCGCACCGTGGCGAGATCGACCAACGCGAGGATTCTCGGCTCACCCCCGATGTGGTCGTCCGCGCGCCGTTCGAGCGCGACGGCCGGACCGAACGCGTCACGCTTGCGAGCCGCGCCGTCCTCGACAGGCGGGAGACCCGCGAGACGGGCGACGACGCCAAGGACGCGATTTCGGACGGTCCGGACCGTCAGCGCCGCATTGAAGAGCTGTCGAGGATCGCGACCGCGTACCCCGATGCCGACGACCTCCGCGAGGCCGCTGAGGGTCGTGGTCCGACCGTCCCCGATGACGTGCCGCGGCGGTCGGTGGTCGCGGGTGACCTCCGCGCGCTCGACCTGCTCACTGCCGAGTCCGGTGCGCGGATCGCCGCCCCGGAGTTCGACCCCTTCTACTCCACGTCCGGCGGCTACGGCTACACGTGGTTCCGCGACGAGGCGGAGACATCGCTGGCCCTGCTCGGCGCGAGCGACGAGCTCGGCTTGGACGCTGACGAGGAGCTGCTCGCGACGGCTTCCTTTTTCTGTCGCACGCAGGACGCGGACGGCTCGTGGCCCCACCGGGTGTGGGCCGACTCCGGCAAGGTCGCGCCCGGCTGGGCGAACGCTCGGATCGAGGGCGCGAACGCCACTGCCGGCCCGAACGATCAGCTCGATCAGCCCGCGTCTGTCGTCGCCTTCCTCGCCCAGCTCCGCCGAACCACGGACCTCCCCTCCGAGTGGCGCGATCGTGTCGACGACACAATCGCGGACGCTATCGAGTTCCTCCGCGAGACGACCGAGTCGGACGGGCTTCCTCGGCGGTGTCAGAACTGCTGGGAGAACGCGCTCGGTCGGTTCACCCACACCGGTGCGACCTACCTCCGCGCGTTCGCCGCCGTGGCGCGCGCGCCGCTCCCCGACGACGTGCGGGCCGACGCCGCCGAGGCGGCCGACGACGCCCTCGCGGGCATGCACGACCGGTGGAACCCGGACACGGAGCGGTTCCCGCAGCGCGCGAGCGACGAGAGCCGGGACGACCGCCCGGACGCCAGCACGTTCGCGCTCGCGAACGCCGCGACCGAGTACGCGGCGCTGCTGGACGAGCGCAGGCAGGCGACCGACGGCGGAACCGCCGCCGCCGCTGTCGACTTCGACGCGTTCCTCGACCACGTGACGACGCACGTGTTGACGACGATTGGCGATCTCCGTCGCGAGACAGCCGACGTGGAGGGGCTCGTTCGGTTCAGGGGCGACGACTGGCGCACCGCGGAGCAGGGCGCCGCGAAGGTGTGGTCGATCGCGACGCTGTGGGGATCGACGGCCGCCGCCGAGCTGGGCGGGCTCGTCCGTGAGCGAGACGGGGACGCAGCCGACCTCTTCGGCGCCGCGCGCGACCTCTACGCGCTGTGTGAGCCCGACGGACCGTTCGTCAACGACGCCGGGCTCATCGCCGAGCAGGCGTTCGACGACGGCGACCTCGACGGCGCGACCCCGATCGCGTGGTCGCACGCTCTCCGGATCGACGCGACGGTGACCCTCGCGAGCCACGGGGCGCTCCCGGTCCCGCACGACGAGCCGCGGGGGCCGGACGAGGCACCCCACTGGACGACCGGCAGGAAGTTCGGCGTCGGCACGCCGGCCGACCACGAGGTCGCCGACCCGGTGCCGGTCTGGTTCACGCTGACCGAGGGGGCGCTCACCGAGGCGCGGTTCCCCCGGATCGACGTGATGAACGTCCGGACGTTCGACTTCCTCGTCGCCGATCCGGAGACCGGATACACGGTTCGCACCTTTGACGAGACGAGTCACGTGACGGCGACGGAGACGGTCGAGCGGACCACGGAGCCCACCGTCGACGATGCTCTCGCGTACACGCAGACGATCTGCGAGACCGGCGACGGCCACGGCCACAGCTGGACGCTTACCGTCGAGTACGCGGTCGACACTGACGGCGACGCGATCCTCGCCGACGTGGCGTTCGAGGGGAGCCGCGAGTACGACGTGTACGCCTTGGTCGATACGACGATCACGAACGTCGGATCGAACGACCGCGGTGACCGCGTCGATGACTCGGACGGCTACCACCTTCTCGCGCGCAACGACGACGCCGCCGAGCGCGGCACGGGGAAGCTCGTCGACGACGACGGCGACTCCTTCGAGGTCGCGCTCGCGATTGACAGCGACGACGGCTTCGAGTGGGCGAGCGTGCTCGCGGCGGGCGGCGATAAAGCAGATGCCCTGTTCGCCGACGGCGACCGGGGCGAGGGGACCGAGACCGCCATCGGCAACGTCGTGCTCGCCGGACTCGTCGGGAGCGGTACCGAGGTGTCGGACGCGGTCGCACTCGGGTTCGCGGAGAACGCCGACACCGCCGCCGCCCTCGGCGAGGCTCGCGGCGCCATCTCTCGCGGCTTCACGGACATCTCCGAGTCGTACGTCGAGACGTGGCGTGAGTGGCTCGCCGACCGGAAGTTCCCAGCCTCCGTGACCGGTGACGCAGATCTGGAGACGCAGTACCGGTTCGCGCTGATGACGCTCGCGGCCGTCGAGGACAAACGGCACGACGGCGCCGGGATCGCCAGTCCGTCGGTACCGTGGGGCGAGACCGAGTACGCCGCCGAGGACCGCGGTTACGGCTACAACTTCGTCTGGTCGCGCGACCTCTATCAGGTGTTCACCGCGCTGATCGAGGTCGGTGAGGTCGAACGCGGTGCCGACGCGCTCGCGTACCTGTACAACACCCAGCAGGACGACGACGGGTTCCTCCCGCAGAACACCTACATCGACGGTCGTACCCGGTGGGGCGGCGAGCAGATGGACAATATCACGTTCCCGTCGGTGATGGCGTGGCAACTGTACGAACACGGGATCTCGCCCGGCGACACCGACTACACCTACGATCAGGTCCGTCGCTCGCTCGGCTACATCGCCGTCAGCGGCCCGGAGACCGCTCAGGAACGCTGGGAGGAGGAGGCCGGCTTTTCGCCGTCGAGCATCGCCGCCGAGATCGCGGGGCTCGTCTGCGGGGCCGCGCTCGCGGTCGCCGAGGCCGATCGGATCGAGGTCGGGAGCGCCGGCGTCGGGTCCGGACTGGACGCCGATCCCGACTCACTCCGCGCCGACGCCCTCGCGTGGCTCGCGCTCGCGGACGACTGGACGACCCGCGTCGAGGAGTGGTGCGCGACGGCCACGGGCACTGAACGGCACGCCGAGACGCCGTACTACCTCCGGGTCACCGCCGACGGCGACCCCGAATCCGGGCGCTCCCGGACGATCGCCAACGACGGCCCCACCTACGACGAGCGGGAGATCGTCGACGGCGGCTTCCTCGAACTGGTCCGACTCGGCGTGAAGCCCGCCGACGACGACGTGGTCCGCAACTCCGTGTCGGTCGTCGACGACTCGATCCGTGTCGACACCCCGTACGGTCCCGCGTGGTACCGGTACGTCGGCGACGCGTACGGCGAACTGGCGCGCAGCGATCCGGGCGGCCCGTGGGCCGGCACCGGCGACGGCCGCGGTCGGCTGTGGCCAATCTTCACCGGCGAGCGCGGCGAGTACGAACTACGCGCTCGCGCCGACGGCCCAGACGCCTTTGGCGGCACCGACGAGGACGCCCTCGAACCCGACGCTCTCTTGGAGACGATGGCCGGGTTCGGCAACTCCGGACGGATGCTCCCCGAGCAGGTGTGGGACCGTGAGCATCCGACCAACTACGGCTGGGAGTTCGGCGAGGGAACCGGGGGGGCCACCCCGCTCGCGTGGTCGATGGCGGGGTTCATCCGGCTCGCCCACGGGGTCGAGGCCGGCGAACCCGTCGAAACGCCGACGGTCGTCCGCGACCGCTACGTCGAGCGCGACCGCTCGGCGACGCCCGACCTCGACGCGACCGCGGAGTACGTCAACAACCATCTCGTCGTCGCCGGCGAGACCACCGCCGACGCGGTCGCGGTGTACACGCCGGACGAATCTGCGCTCGCGACGGTCGAGGACGGGGAGTACGAGTTCCGCCTCGACGCGGCGCTCGATGCGAAGACGGTCGTCGTCGCCGCCGCGAACACCGACGGCGGCGCGGACGATACGGCGGCCGCCGCGGGCGATGAGTCGACCGATACCGACGCGATCCTCGACGAGTTCTCGGGTGCCGGCACGGCTGTTAAGCGGCTTCGGGTGTAGCTGAGAGCGGGTTTCTTTTAAATCGATCCGAGAGAGCGGTCAGCCGAGCACGGCCACGTCGACCACGACGGTCGACCCGTCGCCGGCGTCGAGTTCGACGCTGTCGACCGCCGACTCTCGAACCGTCTCGCGCCACGACTCAACGGCCTCGGTGTGTCGCTTCCGGCGAGTTTTTAGATCGGCGTCCGGGTGGTCTGTCATCGTCTCGTCGACCTCCGGGTATGGTGGGACCTCCGAGACGAGATCTCGCGGATCGACGTGTATCGGGGCGGGATCGTCGCTGTCGGAGCCTCCCACGTCGTCCGCATTCGCGACTGGGTCCGGAGACGAACCCGGTCCGCCCGATCCGAGGCTGTGCAGGCGGGCGCGCATCCGCCCCGAAAATGGCGGGGTCACGCGGAGCACGACTTCGCGGGCGCTCCGGAGGGTCGCCTCCAGCGCGGTCGTCACGTCGTCGCGGTGGACCGCGATCGACCGGATCCGGCCCGGATCGTCGGACGCGGCCGAGTCGTCGTCAGTCATCGCCCTCCGACCACTCCACGTCCGAGAGGGTGCGCTGGACCGCTTCCTCGCCGACCGCGCCGGCGAGGTGTTCGAACCCGGCGCGGACGCCGCGGTCTTTCGCGTTCGCGACGAGCCGCGAGACGATGAACTCCGGCGTCGACTTCCCCACCGTCCCGAACCGCGGCTGGTAGTCGACTCGGAGGTCCAAGTCGTTCGTGAGTCCCTCGGCGAAGATGCCGTCGATCCGGGCGGCCTCGGGCAGCGGGCTCAGGTCCTCCGCGAGGTGCGTGACGTACACGCCGAGCGCGCCGCGATCCACGGTGAGCGTCACGAGCCCGTTCAGCAGGTCGGCGGCTCGGCCCGGCTCCGTGATCGCCTCGAACTCGTCGACGAGCATCAGCGTCCGCCCGTCCTCGACGAGCGGCGGGACGACCGACTTCAGCGTCGACTCCAACACACCGGCGTTGAAGGAGGCGTGCCGTCGGTGGAACACGATCCGATCGAACGCGCCGACCTCCGCCTCCTCGGCCGGCACCGGAAGCCCCATCGACGCCAGCAGTGCCACCGCACACAGCGTCTCCAACAAGGTGGTCTTTCCGCCCGAGTTCGCCCCCGTGAGGACGCTCACGCGGTCGCCGGTCGGTGGCGCGTCGACGCTCGCAACGCCGGGTTCGACCGCGAGCGAGTGATTCCCGACCGCGTACGACACCGGCTGGACATCGCCGTCGACGAAGAGGTTGCGGGCGTTCCGCACGGCTACACCGTCGTCGACGAGGGTTGGCCGGGTCAGGTCGTACGTGGCCGCGAACCGCGCGAGCGACAGCAGGAACGCGGCGTCGGAGACGGCCGAGACCGCGCCGGCGACGGTGCCGGTCGCCTCTTGATCGCCGTCGTCGTCGTCGTCATCTTCCTCGCCCTCTCCACTCCTGTCCCGAATCCCGCCGATCCGCTTGCGGATGTCGGCGGTGACAGTCTCCTCGCGCTCCGCGACCGCCTCCTCGCGCTCCGTCACCAGATCGCGGAGCGTGGCGGAGACGAAATCGGCGGCGTCGAGCGCGTCGTCCGGCGCGACTGAGCGCACCGTTGCCGGGTCGACGCCGGTCTCCCTCGCGATGTGGTCGATCGTCGCGGCCTTCAGCGCCTCGAAGTCGCGCAGGGAGCCGTCCCGAACGGTATCAAGCACGTCGAACGCGGAGTTCGCCAGCTCCTCGGCCGCGTCGAGCTGCTCGCGCAGGCGGTCAAGCTCGTCGTCCGCACCGCGCGCGACCTCGATCTCCCCGTCGCCCCCGTCGCCCGTCGGGTCGATCGCGCCACGCACGTCGGCGAGGGCGTCGGCGGCGTCGCGCAGGCTGTCCCCGTTTAGCGTCCCGATGTCCTCGAAGGGCGTGTCCGTGAGACCGACCTCGCGCAGCGCGACGGCGGTCTCGACGGCCGCCAGATCCGACCCCCCGGCCGCGTCGTACGCGTCGAACGCCTCGGTCACTCGATCGCGGTCGGCCTCGGTGAGCCTCTCCCAGGCGTCGCGAGCGGCGACCACGTCGTCGAGTCGGGACTCGACAGCGTCCCGATCGGCCAGCGGCGTCAACACCCGGATCCGGTCGGCGGCGTGAGCCGTCAGGGCGTGACCGGCAGCTAGCGAGAGCAGGTCGTCGTACACCGAGTGCGTGTCTCCCGTCGCGAGAACGTCCATGCCGGCCTCGCCGTTCGCACGGCGGAGGATCCGGGTGGCTCGTCCGCGGTGGAGCCCGGCGTCGACGAGCGCCCGTACGTCGGCCGACTCGATCGCCTCGATCGCCCGCGAGGTCCCCAGCGCCGAGACGAGCTGTTCGCTCGTCTTCGGGCCGATCCCCCAGTAATCCTCCAGTCGCATACGTCGTGGTGTCGCCCCGGCGTCTTGGCGTTTTCGTCCCTCTCGGTGACGCTTCGACGGTCTCGCACTCGGCCGTCCCGACGCGTGACGGCTCCTCAGTCAGCGGCCGCCGGCGACTCGGCGTCCGACCGCGCCTCTCGCAGGTAGCCCTGGAGATAGGCGCCGACGAACATCCCGGCGACGCCGTAGAGGATCACGGCGTTCCCGATGCCGAGGCTCGCGTACGCGGCACCCGGGCAGATCCCCGAGAGCCCCCATCCCGCGCCGAAGATCCCGCCGCCGACTATCACGTCTCGGTCCATCGACTTGAGCCGTCGCCCGAACCGCTTCCCGGTGAGCGGTGCGCTCCGGCCCGATCGCGTGAGCGCCCAGAACGTGACGCCGGCAACGGCGCTCGCGCCGCCCATCACGAACACCAGCCCGAAGTCCCGAAACTGGAGGAACTCCAAGACGATCTCGGGACGGGCCATCTGGCTGACCGCGAGCCCGACGCCGAACACCGCGCCGCCGACGAAGACGAGCGGCAGGAACAGCGGGTGGCTCTCGTGGTCGGCGATCACGCCGGCGCCGCTCATGGCGTCACCCCCAGCGCCATGACGATCTGTGCGACGCCGACCGCGACGAGCACGAAGATCGCGACGTTAGCGATCGAGGTTCGCGATCCCGATCCGACTCCGCAGACGCCGTGTCCGGAGGTACACCCCTTCCCGAGTCGCGTGCCGACGCCGACGAGGATCCCGCCGACGAACAGCCGCGAGGGCTGCACGTCGGTGGTCCAGCCGAACTCGCCGGTCGCCAGCGAGTAGCCGGCCGCGCCGGCGACGATGCCCAACGTGAACACCACTCTCCAATCGCGGGAGGCCACGAACTTCGGCTGCTGAAAGTGGCGGAGCTTCGAGCCGTACGAGAGCGTCGATTCGAGGAACGTACTCGCCCCGGCGTGGATCCCGGTGCCGACGTAGATGATCGCGGTCCCGAGCCCGATGAGGATCCCCCCGATCAGGTACTGCGCGATCCCGCGCGGGAACAGAATCTCAATGAGCGGCAGCGCTTCGTTCATACCCTTCGTGAGCGCCCGAGACGGGTAATTTCTACGCCCTCATCCCCCTCTTGCGGCCTTGGGGATTCGGACGTTCGCCGTCGTCACCGCGACTGGCGATAGATGAGGTTCCGCTGGATGTCGTTGGCGCCCTCGTAAATCACCGGGATGCGCACGTCGCGGTAGACGCGGGCGATCCGGCGGTCGGTGAGGATCGAGCGCCCGCCGTGGAGTTTCATCCCCTTCTCGGCGCAGTCGGTGGCGACCTCGGTCGACTTGGTCTTCGCCAGCGCGGCCCAGTAGCCCGCGTCCTCGTTGTCCGCGACCTTCTCGCAGGCGCGCCAGTTAAGCGCGCGAGCCGACTCGAACCCGATCCGCATGTCCGAGAGGGTGTGTTGGACCGCCTGGAACTCGTTGACGGTGCGGCCGAAGGCGTTGCGCCCGTGGACGAACTCCTCGGCCTCCTCGATAGCGGCAGCGGCGAGCCCGAGCCCGTGGCCGCCGACGATCACGCGACCGTGGTTGAAGAAGTCCGCGAGCACGTAGAAGCCGCCGCCCTCGCTGCCGACGACGTTCTCCTCCGGAACGAAGCAGTCCTCGAAGACGATGTGGCCCTGTTTGGAGGCGCGCATCCCCATCTTCTCCGGGATATGCTCCGCCTCGTAGCCGTCCGAATCGGTCTCGACGATGAACAGCGTGTAGTTGGAGTAGCGGTCTTCGCTGTCGCCGGTCTTGGCGTAGACGGTGAGCCAGTCGGCCTCGACCGCGTTGCCGACCCAGTACTTCTCGCCGGTGAGTTCGTAGCCGCCGTCGACCTTCTCGGCTTTCGTCGTCATCCCCGCGAGGTCGGAGCCGGTCTCCGGCTCAGAGACCGCCAGCCCCGAAATCTGGTCGTTCTCCGCGACCGGTCGGAGGTACTCTTCCTTCTGTTCGTCGGTGCCGTACTGCTCGACCATCTCGCAGCCGAAGCTCGCGAGCTGGAGCGTGAGCGCGATGCCGGCGTCGGCGCGGTAGAACTCCTCCGCGATCGCGAGCACCTGCGCGAGGTCGAACCCCTTCCCGCCGTACTCCTCGCCGATGTCCTGGGCGATGAGCCCGGCGTCCATCCCCGCCTCCAGTACCTCCCACGGGTACTCGCCCGACTCGTAGTACGACTCGGCGTTCGGGGCGATGTACTCGTCGGCGAACTCCCGGGCCTCCCGCTTCACGTCTCTCGCGCGCTCCGGAACGATGCTGTCGTCGAGTAGATCCATGTCTCGTCTGTGGACCCCGTGGTCAAAACGTTCGTGGAACAACGGAGAACTTCGGGTTAGTTTATTCGTTGGTCAGGTTGCTCGCGGCCTCGTCGCCGTCGTCGCGCACACTCGCTGTCTCGTCGCCGTCGTCGCGCACACTCGCTGTCTCGTCGTCGTCGTCGCGCCCGCTCACTGTCTCGTCGTCGTTGCTGCCGTCATCGCGGTCGGCGTCGCGGTTGCCGTCGGCGACGCTTTCGCCGTCGACGCTTTCGCCATCGACGCTTTCGCCATCGACGCTTTCGCCGCCTCCGCTTTCGTCCTGACCGTCCGATCCCGACGGTGTCGTCGGCTCGGTCGATCCACTCGGATCGTCCGGCTCGGTCGGTTCGGCCGGCTCGAACCCGGCCGTCTCCAGGTCGGCGTTCCTCCGCGGATCGTATCCGCGATCACGGAGGATTTGGCGCACCGCTTCCCGATCGACGGTTCCCGACACGGTTCGAGGGAGTTCGTCGACGTACGCCACGGTCTTCGGGATCTTGAACCCCGCGAGCCGGTCCCGGACGAACGAGACGAGCTGCTCGTCGTCCACGAGTGGCGCCGCACCGTTCTCGTCCGGTCGGCTCTCGTCTCCTCCGTCCGAATCAGTTGGCTCCCCATCGTCGTCTCCTCTATCAGACTCGTCAGACGCATCTACCCCGCCGACTCCGGTCGGCCCCTCCGCGGTCACCTCGGTGTCTCGCAGCCGGTCGCCGATCGCGAGCAGCGCGGAGACGCGCTCACCCCACACGTCGTCGTCGAGCCCGACCACGGCGGCGTCCTCGACCGACGGGAACTCCCGCAGCACGTCGATCACCTCACCGGGTTCGACGTTCTCGCCGCCGGTGATGATCCGGTCGTCGAGGCGGTTGAGTACGTACAGATATCTCTCGTCGTCGAAGCGCCCCACGTCGCCGGTGTGGAGTCCGTGCGGGCCGAATGACGATCGATCGAGCGCGGCGGTGTTCCGCCCGTCTCCGTTGATGTACCCGGGCGTTATCGTCGGGCCATCGACGACGATCTCACCGACCTCCCCGGGTTCGACCGGCGTCCCGTCCTCGTCGACGACCGTCACGTCGGTGCCAAAGATGGGTCGACCAACGGTGCCGAGCCGTCCGTTCGTCTGTCGGGGCGTCGCGGTCGTGATCTGTGAGGCCGACTCGGTCATCCCGTAGGTCGGGTACACCGGGATCGAGTAGTCGCGACAGCGCTCGATCAGCTCGTCCGGTGCGGGCGCTCCACCGAGCAACACCACCCGAAGCGTGTCCGAGAGGGTCCCCCGCCGGTCGAGCATCTGCTGTAGCATCGTCGGGACCAGCGAGATCCCGGTCACGTCGTAGGTGTCGATGTCGTCGGCGGTGCCGCCCGGGTCGAACCCCTCGCGGAGTACGAGCGTCTTCCCGGACAGCGCGGAGCGGTACACCGGGGCGAGCCCGCCCATGTGGTGGAGCGACAGCGACACGAGCCATCGGTCTCCATGTTCGACGCCGAGCCGGAACGCGGAGGCGACCGCCGAGCTGTACACGTTGCCCGCGGTGAGCGGTACCGGTTTGGGATCGCCCGTCGTCCCCGAGGTGAACAGGATACAGAGGTAATCCGAGTGGTCCCACTCCGGCGGCTCGATCGGGTCCGGGTCGACGTCGTGGACCGCTGTGACGGACTCAGAGCCCGGATCGTCCACGGAGAGCACCGGGATCTCGTCGCCCCCCTCGCACTCCTCGACCGCGCCGAGCGCGGCCCCTTCCGTCGGCTCCGCGCACACCACCGCGTCGAGGTCGGCCCGTTCGGCGCGCTCGGCGAGCTCCCGCTCGGTGAGCTCCTGTCCTAGCGGAACGAATGTTGCCCCGATCCGCATCGCGGCGTGGACGAGCCCGACGGTGCCGACGTACGGCGGCGTGAGCACGCCGAGCCTGTCGTCTGCCTCGATGCCGTGCGCGACGAGCCGGCCGGCGGTTTCGGAGACGAGCCGGTCGAGGTCCGTGTAAGTCCACGCCTCCCCGTCTTCGGCCCGTATCAGTGCGGTGTCGTCCGGAGTGGAGACGACGCGGTGTGACAGCCAGTCGCGCATCGTCGTCACCGTGGCCGCGAGCGTCGTCTACTCATCGGCGGGCTGGCGCACCGTCAGTACCGGAACGTCGGAGGTCCGGACGACCCGCTCCGTGACGCTACCGAGCAGGTAGCGGTCGAGCCCCTTCCGGCCGTGCGTCCCCATCACGATCACGTCGATGTCGTTCTCGTCGACGTAGTCGCGAATTGACCGGTAGGCGGTGCCCGTGGCGACCGTCGTCTCGGCGTCAACGCCCGCGTCCGCAGCGGCGTCGGCGACGCGACGGGTGGCCTCTTTCCCTTCGGACTCGAGCGCCTCGACGACGATGTCGGCGCCTGCTTCGAGCGTCGAGTACGCCGCGCCGTCGACGACGTAGAGGGCATGAAGCCGGGCGTCGTAGTGCCGGGCGAGGTCGATCGCGTGCTCGATCGCCGCATCCGAGGCCGGACTGCCGTCGGTCGGCACGAGGATCTGGGAGTACATCTCGTCGCAGGATACGCCCGGTACCGATTAAAAACCCGATCACGGCGGGGCGTCAGACGCGCCAGTCCTCCGATGGAGTCCCCGATCGCGGCCCTAGCGGAATCCCATCGCTTCGATCTGCTCTTGATACCGGTTGCGGATGGTGACCTCGGTGACCTGCGCGACGTCGGCGACCTCGCGCTGGGTCTTCTTCTCGTTACAGAGGAGAGAGGCGGCGTAGATGGCGGCCGCGGCGAATCCCGTGGGTGACTTCCCGGAGAGAAGCCCTTGCTCGGCGGAGACGTCGATGATCTCCGTCGCCTTCGACTGGACCTCCTCGCTGAGCTGGAGCGCCGACGCGAACCGCGGAACGAACTGCTTCGGGTCGACCGGCTTCAGCTCTAAGCCGAGCTCCTGTGAGATATAGCGGTACGTGCGCCCGATCTCCTTTTGCGGGACACGCGACACGTCGGCGACCTCGTCGAGCGACCGCGGGATTCCCTCCTGCCGGCAGGCGGCGTAAAGGGCGGCGGTGGAGACGCCCTCGATCGACCGCCCGCGGATCAGGTCCTCGTTCAACGCGCGTCGATAAATGACGGAGGCGACTTCGCGTACCGATCGCGGGACGCCCAGCGCGCTGGCCATCCGGTCGATCTCAGAGAGCGCGAACTGGAGGTTGCGCTCGCCCGCGTCTTTCGTCCGGATGCGCTCCTGCCACTTTCGCAGCCGGTGCATCTGCGACCGCTTCTCCGAGGAGAGCGACCGCCCGTATGCGTCCTTGTCCTTCCAGTCGATCGTCGTCGTCAGCCCCTTGTCGTGCATCGTCTCGGTGATGGGGGCGCCGACGCGCGACTTCGACTGCCGCTCCGAGTGGTTGAACGCGCGCCACTCCGGCCCGCGGTCAATGTTCCGTTCGTCCAGCACCAGGCCACAGTCCTCGCAGACGAGTTCTTGATCGGCGTCGGTGACGATCTCGGTCGAATCGCACTCCGGGCAGGAGAGCGTTTCTTCGTCCGACTCTCGCTCGGTCTCCCGCTCCTGTTGGCGTTGGCGGCTCGGACGTTCCATTATAAGGTTTCTGGTTATTGCCGCATTTAAACCTTTGTCCGAATCCGTCCGTCGGCCTCCTCACGGTGATTCCTGGAGATGCGTTCAAAACCGCTCTTCAAGCGCTGTACGGTGCATATCCATACATTGGTCCGTCCCTTGATCTGCAGAATGAGACCTGGCGTCCCTTTGGGGCGAACACGAAACGTGACTGCCCAAATATTACTATCAAACATTCAATAAACCTTTTGTATTACTAATGCATATTGCGGAACATGAGCACGACGCAGTCCGACGGGATCGAAGCGACGCTCCGCGGCTGTCGCCCGGCCGAGATCGAACCGATCGTCGTCGACGCCGCCGACCTCGAAAGCACCGCGCCAGAACATCTCCGAGATCTCAAAGCCGAGTTCTCCGCCCGCGGCTACCAGCCCGTAACTCTCTCTGTCGCGGCCCGGTTCGACGGCGGCGACACGCTTGCCACTCAGCGCGAGGCCGACCGGCTCCGGGAACTTGTCCGCACTGCGTCCTTCCTCGGCGCCGGCCGTATCGAGATCCGGCTCGACGAGATCGCCGACCAGAACGCGACCGAGCCGGCGCTGTCGGCGCTCGCCGAGCGCGCGCGCCGCGAGGGCGTCGAACTCGTTCGCGTCGACGACGGCTCGGCCGCCGCCTGATCGGATGGCGTCGAAGCGCTCGCTCGCGACCAAGCTCGGTGTAGTCGCCGGTTTCGAAGCCCCTAGCGCCGCGCTCGAACAGTACCCGACACCGCCGGATCTGGCGGCTCACGTCGTTCATCTCGCGGATCTCCACGGCGACATCGACGGCCGAACCGTTCTCGATCTGGGTACCGGGACGGGAATGCTCGCGCTGGCGGCCGCCCTCCGCGGTCCTGCGCGCGTGCTCGGGATCGAACTCGATCGCGGCGCGCTCTCGACCGCGATAGAAAACGAGCGACGGGTCGCCGCGAGCGCGTCCGTCCACTGGATTCAAGGCGATGCGACGCGGCTCCCGCTCGACGTGCCCGACCCCGTGACCGTCGTGATGAACCCACCGTTCGGCGCGCAAGACGGGAACCGGAACGCCGACCGCGGGTTCCTCGCGACCGCGAGCCGCGTCGCGGCGGTCTCCTACTCTGTCCACAACGCCGGCAGCCGCGAGTTCGTCGAGGCGTTCGCGGCCGACAACGGCGGCGAGGTCACCCACGCGTTCGCCGCCGACTTCGCGATCGACGCGCAGTTCGACCACCACACCGACGCCTCCCGCGACATCGACGCCGAAGTGTACCGGATCGAGTGGGCGTGACGGCGCGGCCTCGCCGTCGCGGCCGCCAAGAGCGCCGTGCGACAGACGGCGTGTCTAGGCGGCCAACGAAACGCACCGCAGAGCGTGTCGCGGCAGTTCGTTAATGCCCGTGGACGACGAAGGCGTTGTATGAGACCGCTCACGAAAACGATACTCGTCGGTGGTGGTGTGGCACTCGCCGGCTGGGTCGGGTGGGGCATCTACTCGACCAGAAACGCTGAATCGGTCCCGTATGAACGGCTCCGAACGCTAAACGGCAGTGAGATCCGTCGCTATCCCCAGACGGTTCTCGTCGAAACGGTGGCGCCAAACCAGCGGATCGCGTTTCGACGGCTCTTCAACTACATCTCGGGAGCCAACCGGGGTAACGAGTCGATCTCGATGACCGCCCCTGTCGAAACCCAATCCGGGGAATCGATCGCGATGACCGCTCCCGTTCGGTCGGAGACGACCGGCGCTGAAGCCGAGGCGATCCGGATGGCGTTCTATCTGCCCACGGAGTTCACTCCTGAGACCGCACCGGAACCGACGGAAGCGAACGTCACACTCGTCACCGAGCCACAGAAGACGGTCGCTGTGGACCAGTTCTCTTGGTACGCTCCGGAGTGGCGGGTCGCGCGACGGACTCGGAAGCTTCTGTCCGCACTCGACGGTGAAGGCATCGAACCGGAGGGCGACCCCTATCTCCTCCGGTACAACGACCCGTGGACACCGCCGTTTATGCGACGAAACGAAGTGGCGGTAGAGGTGGTTGCGGAGGACTGACCGCTGGCCCGATCGAGTCGTTCGGAATTAGCGTCGAACATCCGGTCTGCCATCGGCTGTCGTTCGTGTCAGCGTCGTCGGGTCCGCTTCCGCCCTCAGAACCTCGAAGAACGGTGGACACAGCGGCGATCGATAGCGAGTGTAGCGCGAGTGCGACGACTGCTTATAAATGACCGCTCAACAGGGCCACTCCACCTCACTGCCGCCCCTCGTACGTCTCCCGCTCCGCGATCCGCACCCGCGTCTCCCCGCGTTCCCCGAACACCGCGTCGGTCTCCCGGACGAACGTGACTCCCCGCAGCGTCACCGACTCGTTCGTCGCCGGGATCGGAGCGGTCTCGGTTCCCCCGCCGCCGTCGACGCGAAGCTCGAACCCGCCGTCGACGGCGGCGACCGTGACGTTTCGGCCGTCGATCTGCGGCTCCGCCTGCGCCGGCTCGCTCGTGAACAGCGTCGAGCGGGTCTCGTTGCGCACCGCATCGACCCGGTAGGTCGGCCCGCCGTTCGCCGCTACCCAGCCGGTGCGCTGGACCCAGACGGTCTCGCGCCAACCTGTCCCGCCCACGTCGATCGCGCGGTATCCCCAGAAGGCGAGGTTTCCCTTCGAGACCGCCGTGGTCCAAATCTCCCGATCGGCGTTCGCTACGATCACCCCGGAGGTGTTGACGCTCGTCGAGCGACCGAACGCCTCCATGTCGACGACGCTCACCACACGGTCTTCGACGTTCTCGGCATACGTCACCTGATACCTCGAAACTTCGATCGGATCGCCCGGGAGCTCGTCGTCGTCGACGGCGACCAGATTCGGGGCAATTCCCGGCCCGGCCACGACCGCTAGCGCCGAAACGAGCAGCAGGAGGCCGACCGCCGCGGGTGTCGCAGACCGGACGCCCTCTCTGATCGTCTCCGGCTCCGGAACCGCCAGATCTGGCCAGATCGGCTCGTCGTGCCCGGCGATCGCGAGCGCGACGATCGCTGCGAGAACCGTGAGCAGGCCGAGCCCGACCGCGCGGTACAGTTCGTATCGCTCGCTCCCGAGGTACCAGTAGATCGCCCAGAGCCGGCGTGACCCCCCAAACAGCAGGATTGCGCCGAACGCGACGAGTGCGGTCGTCCCCGATTCCGGATCGATCCACTCGGTCGTCTCCTGTCGGTGTCCCTGCCGGCGTCTCCGCCGGACGAGCCACACCGCGGCGAGGATCCCACCGATCAGCCCGATCGCGTGTCCCTGTATCGCTATGTTCGCCCAGCTCGGCGCGCCGTACGACCCGCTCGCCTCCGAGACGACGACCGGATTCCGGAGCGTCTCGTAGGTCACGTTCACCAGCGTCGCCCCCGTGAGCGCGGCGATCGTTGTGACCGGGTAGAAGACGAGCGCGAACCCCCACAGTGCGAACACTACGCCCGAGAAGCCGATCACCGGCCCGAGCGCGAACAGCGACGACAGAACACCGAACGACAGCATCGCTCCCGGAGCGACGACGAACGCCCGGACGTAGGGGTTCGTGGCGACCGATTCGCGGGAGAGCGACCGCCGCAGCGACGTGGGAGAGACGGCGGCGGACGCTGAACCGGCCGACGACAGCGCCGACCGCACGGGTCCGGGTTCGTCGTCGATCTCACGGCCGCCCGGGAAGTGTCCGTAGGCGTACTCGGCGAGCGCGCCGGCGACGAGCGTCGACAGGAGGTTCCCGGTGATGTGGCTCCGTCCGGCTTGTGCGAGCCCGGACCAGAGCATTCCTTCTGGGTAGAAGTACGACCACGAGCGGAACGGGATCACGACTGGCCGGTTCGGGTTCTCCAGCCCGCTTTGCACGAACAGGTAGACGCCGACAACCACGGCAATCGCGACGAGTGTCCCCCACGGGACGCCGAGGATAAAGCGGGAGCGGAGCGCTCGCGTCCACGCTCCTCTCGGTCGGTCAGCCTGATACACGACGGCGAGCGCGACAGCAACAAGGGCGCCGCCGGCGACGAGGTGGACGGTGTTCGACGAAAGCGCCTCCGCGACCATGTTGGTGAGGGAGCGGCCGAGCGCTTAAGCGTTCGCGGGTCGCGATTTCGCGACAGCTGTTGACTCTCGCAGGTGCGTCGGCCGCGAGACGGTCTCCAATCTCGCTACTGTCGGCTCAGATCTTGCTTTCGGCATCGTCGGCGAGCTCCTTCATCCGCTTGCCGACGCGGCCGGCGGGAGAGAACTCGTCTTCGCTCATCGCGTTCGCGAGGGCGTTGCCGAGGACGAACACGGCGTGTTTGTGTTCGCTCTTTGATTTGTGGACGTGGGAGGGGTCGACGTCGAGTTCGTCGTACGGGTCGAAAAGCGAGCCGTCCACGGTCTCGTGGTTGCGGAAGTGCTCCATGATCGTCACCATCTGTTCGTGGAGTTCGAGGAGCTCGTCTTTGTGCATACCCTTTGATACGGGGCGTACACCCTTTAAGCGTTGTTGAGGGGTATACGCACGCTTCTATGGCATTTTGACTCGGGGGATGCGAAAACAGCGCAGGGATGGACGGAATCGCGGAGACAACGAAGGGATCGGAACGGGCCGCCGAAATCAGGGCCGAACACGACGGCACGACGTCAGCGAGACGTGACACCTCAGAAGACGTACTCGTCCTCGTGGCCCATCATCCCCTCGTCTTCGAACCCACCGGAGTCCTCCTCGTCTCGCGGACCGCTCGTCTTGAACGCCTTTATCCCCGTCGACAGAAGCTCTTCGACCGCCTCCTCGCGGTTGAGGAACTCCCCCTGCTCGACCATCTGAGCGATCTGCATCTCCAGATGCTCCGGCACGGTTATCTCTACTTGTGGCATTTCCTGTCCGGGAGTAATGGGAATGAGTATATAAATGTGGCGTCGATGCTACGGCTATTAGAAACCGATTTCGGGCAATATTGAAATCTATCTTCCAAAGCGTCAAACAACTCTTTTATATCCTGTAACTCGTGAATGTGCTCCAATATGTCTACGATCGTTCTCCATATCGCGCCCGTCGGCCGCCGTCGCGAGAACGACATTCATAGGTGACGCCGGGGCGTACTGGGTGCTATGACCGATGCCGGCGCATCCGACGCCGACGCCTGCGGGGACATGGGCGCCACCGATGTCGACGCGATCGAGGATCTCACGGATCTCTTCCGCGAGTACGGGGACGATCGACTCCCGCCGGGACAGCGTGAGACCGACCGATTTCCAGTGCTCTCGAAGAGCGGGACGCCCTCGTGGGACCCGGAGACGTTCACGTTCGAAGTCTGGGGCGCGGTCGAAGACACGCTCGCGTACTCCCTCTCAGCGTTTCGCGATCTCCCCTCGGTGACGCAGCGACAGGACTTCCACTGCGTGACCGGCTGGAGCAAGTTCGACTGCGCGTTCACCGGAGTTGAGGTCGAGGAGATCATCGACCGCGCGAGCGTACACGATGACGCCGATCACGTCCTGTTCCACGCGCTCGATGGCTACACGACGAACCTCTCGTTGGAGGAGTGCGCCCGCAAGGGCGTGCTGTTCGCGTACGGATTCGACGGCGACGACCTCCCAGCGGACCACGGCGGGCCAATTCGGGTCGTCACGCCGCACCAGTACGCGTATAAGGGGGCCAAATGGGTCTCGGGCGTCGAGTTCCTCACGGAGAAGGAACTCGGCTACTGGGAGAAGCGCGGCTACAGCGACACCGCGAACCCGTGGAACGAAGAGCGCTACAGCTAACCCTCCGAGTGCTCATCCGACCGCTCTCCTGCCAGTCCCCGCGATAGTCAACATAAAGGTTCCCCGGTCCTGACCCGAAACCAATGGAACGGGCGCGTTCGTCCCCGGCGTCGACCCTCGTTAGTCGCACGACCGGAATCGACACGCCCGCGTTCGCGGCCGCATTCGACGCGCTCCCGGCGCCGAGAACGACGTGGAACGCCCCCGACGACGCGCTCGTGCTCGCTAGCGGCGCAGCTGCGACCCTGACCGCGAGCGGGCCGGACCGATTCGCCGAGATCCGGGCCGGCGCCGACGACCTGTTCGACTCCGGCGATGTCCACGCCGGGACCGAGGCCGCCCGCCCGCGCCTGTTCGGTGGGTTCGCCTTCCACGAGGGGGGATGTGACGGCGACCCGTGGGGACCGTTCCCGGAGGCGCGGTTCGTCCTCCCGCGCGTGCAGATCACGCTCGCGGACAACGGCGCGTGGCTCACGGTGAACGCGGTCGGCGCCGACGCCGATCCCGTCGCGGTTGAGGCCCGGCTCGCCGAGGAGCACGACCGGCTCTCGGGGCTCGCGACGACGGGAGACCGCCCACCGCGACCCGGGATCGCCGCGACCCGCCGGACGACGAGCCGCGAGGCGTGGCGCGAGAGCGTCGAAGCCGCGGTCGACCGGATCCGCGGCGGCGACCTGCAGAAAGTGGTGCTCGCGCAGGCGCTGGAGGCTGACCTCGCCGCGCCGTTCCCGCGCGCAGCGACGCTAGACCGGCTCGCGGAGAAGTATCGGGACTGTCACCGTTACTACTTCGAGCCCGACGCCGGCGGGAGCGCCTTCTTCGGCGCGACCCCGGAGCGGCTGGTCGCGCTGCGCGGTCGGACCGTTGAGACCGACGCGCTCGCGGGGACGACCGGCCGCGGGGAGACGCCGGCGGAAGACGAGTGGCTCGCGCAGGAGCTGCTCGACGACGCGAAAAACGTCCACGAACACGAGCTCGTCGCCGACACCGTCCGCGAACAGCTGGAGCCGTTCGCGGCCTCCATCTCCGCAGGCGAGCGTCGCGTCCGCCGGCTCGCCACGGTCCAACACCTTCACACCCCGATCACGGCCGAGCTGAACGCGGACCGCCACGTCCTCGACCTCGTCGAGGCGCTCCACCCGACCCCCGCGGTCGGCGGGCTCCCGCCGGATCGCGCGCTCGAAACGATCCACGACACGGAGCCGTTCGACCGCGGCTGGTACGCCGCGCCGGTCGGCTGGATCGACGCCGCCGGCAACGGCGCGTTCGCGGTCGCGATCCGGTCTGCGGTAGCGACTCCCCGTCTCGCTACCCTCTTTGCTGGCGTCGGCCTCGTCGCCGACTCCGACCCTGACCGGGAGTGGGACGAGGTCCAGCTCAAGTACCGGCCGATCCTCGACGAGCTTGAGGACAGGAACTGACGGGTCGTTTCGAGTCAAGGGGTCCGCTGAGTCTCACTGAAACATCTTCAGCGGCTCCGCCTGTGAGCTCTCTTCTGTCGCCTCTTGCATCTGCTTCGCGAACGCCTGCTTTGCGTCCCGGATCTCGGTCGCCTGATCGACGAGTCCCTCGGTGGGTGTCTCCGTCCCGGCGATCGGATCGATTCCGTCGCGGATGAGGATCCGCGACGCCTCCGGGTCGGGGAACTGCGGGTCCGACTCGACGACGAGCCCGACCGCGTCGCGGCCACGTTCCAGCGACTCCGCGAGCATCGCGCCGGTCGGCCCGGAGACGAGCCCCGACTCCGGGGGGTCCTCGATCCCGGCGCGCGAGAGTGCGTCGCCGCCGTTCCCGGTCGCGACGCCGTACAGGTCGGGCGGCGCCTCGTCCTTCTCGCGGCCGAGCCCGGAGAGAAACACGGGGAACGCACCGGTCTCGTCGAACCAGCCGTCGAGGCAACCGGCGACCTCGGTTGCGGCGCCCGGGGCGACCGGTACGTCGCTCCGGAGCGCGACGAGATCGCGTTCGGGGTCGGCGTACAGCCGGACAGGCGTCATCAGCGACGGATCCGACTCCTGGTAGACCGTCGCTCTGGGGATCCCCTCACAGTGGACGTTCGCGTAGTGGACCATGTCGTGGGCCTCGATCATGTGGTCGGTCGCGATCTTGCCGACGAGCCCGACGCCGGGGAACCCCTCCACCAGCGTCGGCTCGTCCAGCGTCACACCGTCATTGAGCACGGATATGCGCGCCATGCGTTCGCATACTCTCGCTGTCGACCTAAAGGTGGGGCGCGAGGGGCGGTGGCGTGGGGCCTCCGATCGCCCTCATCCCGAAACCGACTAACCGCCCGGCGCGCAAGAGTGGCCATGAATCCGTTAGAGCGGTACGAGCCGCTCGTCGACGACGCGGCGGCGTTTCGCGCGGCCTGCGATCGGCCGCTGCCGTCGGTCGTCCGCGTGAACGAGATGGCAGCCTCGTCGGCCCGCGTCCGTGAGGCCTTCGACGAGGAAGGCGTCGCCTACGAGTCCGTCGACTGGCACGACGGCCTCTTTCGGCTCCCGGACGGCAACCCCGGCGGCAACTGGCCGTACGTTCACGGCTGGACCCACGGACAGGAGGAGGTCTCCGTGCTTCCGGGGCTCGCGCTCTACCCCCAGCCCGGCGAGCGGGTCTGGGACGCCTGCGCGGCCCCCGGCAGCAAGACGACCCAGATCGCGGACGCGATGAACGACGAGGGGACCGTCGTCGCCAACGACAACAACCTCGGTCGGCTCTCCGCGCTCCGGCACAACGCCGAACGCCTCGGGATCACGAACGCGATCGTCACGAACCAGGACGCGCGGAACTTCTCGACGAAGCCGCTCGCGTTCGACGAGTTCGACCGCGCCCTCGTCGACGCGCCCTGTTCGTGTGAGGGCACCTGCCGGAAGAACCCGGACGTCGTCGACCAGTGGACGCTCGACCACGTCCACGCGGTCGCCGGGATCCAGAAGGGGATCCTGGCGCGCGCGGTGCAGGCGACCCGCCCCGGCGGAACCGTCGTCTACTCCACCTGTACGTTCGCGCCCGAGGAGAACGAGGCGGTGCTCGACCACGTGCTCGGTGAGGAGGACTGCGAGATCGTCGACTTCGACCTCCCGCTCGACACGGTTCCCGGCGTCACGGAGTGGGACGGCGAGACCTACGACGAGTCGGTGACGCGCGCGCATCGCGTCTACCCGCACCACAACGACACGGGCGGATTCTTCTGTGCGAAACTTCGGGTGGGCAGCGAAGACGACGTGACCGGAGACGAGGTAGCCGATCGTGAGGTGGGCGCATGAGCGACGACGCGGGCTCCGACGACGACCCCACCAACGACGGCCAGCAGTTCGACCGGCTCCCCGAGACCCCCGCAGACCGCGAGGTCGAGGGGCGCGCGAGTCGCCGGGAGGTGCTCGACTGGTGGGACGAGCGGTTCGGGATCGCCCCGAGCGTCTTCGAGGGGTACAGCTTCTGGGAGAAGGGTGCGGGGAAGGTCTGGATCTTCAACGGCGAGGCGACCGACCCCAGCGAGGTGGAGGCGATCGGGATGACCTTCCTCCGGACGCGACAGGAACACTGGAAGCCGACGAGCCGTGCGGTCACCCGGTTCGGGAGTCTTGCGACGACGAACGTCATCGAACTCGACCCCGAGCAGGCTGTGACCTTCATCGCCGGCGAGGACCAGGATCTCCCCGAGTGGGACGGCGACTGGGGGTACCTGATCGCGACCCACGAGATAGCCGGCGGGGAGGCGCCGATCGGCGTGGGGCTGTACCTCTACGACGAGCTGCGCTCGGTGGTGCCGAAGGGGAGTCGGGCGGACCTGCCGGTCGTGGAGTAGCGGGAGCGCGTTACCAAGTCGATCTACTGCTTATAAATGGCTGATTTCGGATCGGCCACAAACGCCTCCAAAGCCCCAGCCTCGTCGGTGGCCCTCCGCGTCGCTCCGGACCACCGACTCCCTCGCGGGCTGTCTCGCGGCCGCCTAGGGGCGGCCGCTCGCAGGCGCGGGGCGAGAGCTTCGCTCTCGCTTGCAGCCGGCGGCAAAGCCGCCGGCGACGCCACCGCCTGGTTTATTTATAAATGGTCGTCGTCGCCGTCTCATTCGATGTTTACATATCGGGCCGCTGTCGGCGGTCCGCGCTACCCGTCCCTCGCCTCGCTCGCGCCTACTCTCCCTTCTCCCGCAGCGTCCCGCCGCCGAGCCCCTCCCACGCGACGCGGAACCCGAGCCGCGAGAGCGCGGCGCTCGCGTCGTCGATGCCGTAGTCGTCGAGGACCTCCTCGGCCGCCGAGAGCGACATCCCGGCTTCCAGTTCCTCGCCGACCGTCTCCAGTACCGCGGGGCGCACAAGGGTCCGACCGATCCGCTCGTGATCCGGGAACGTCTTGTCCTCGAGCGCCTCGACGCTCACGCCGTGTTCCTCGGCGAGGTCGTCGAGCCCGATCGCGTCGGTGTCGGGAGAGAGCGACTCGGGGAGGTCGGCGGCCGCGTCGGCGACGAACTCGGCCTCGTACTCGCGCAGCACGTCGACGATCGCTTTCACGCGGACTGTCCCCGAGTAGCTCACCACGCGGTGGTCGCGCGCGGCGATCGCCTCGCCGACACCGAGGCTCTCGTCGACGGCGACCAACAGATCCACGTCCTCCACGTCCGCGAGCTGGCCGAGCTTCTTCGCGACGTACTCGGGCGTCCAGAAGCCCATCACCTCGAAAAAGAGGCGGAAGTCGGCGTGGTCGTAGTCGAACGCGAAGTCGGGGATCATCACTCGGGTTCCGGTTTCGAGGGGCTCCGGCTCCCGCACCAGCGTCCAGTCGAGGTCGAGCCCGCGGAACCGCCCGGCGAAGTCGGCCTCGACGCCGCTGTCGAAGTCGGGCTCCGCGACCGGCTCGACGCCCGGAACCGTCACGTCGCCGGCGGAGAGGCGCATGGTGCGCTCCCGGCCCCGGTCGTCGATCGTCGCCGACAGCTCCCACTCGGCCGACTCCGCGACGGTCCGGAGGAGCCGGGCGAACGCGGTCCCGTAGCGTCGAGTGCGCGAAAAGAGCGCGTCCGGCCCGGTGACGACCAGTTCGCGGCCGTCGGGGGTCTTCTCCACCTCGTACATCAGCCGGAGGCGCTTCACCGCCGAGACGAGCCGCTTCGGGTCGTTCGATCGGACCCGTATTTCGGTGGCATCGAACAGCGCGGTCTGTGCCAGCGAGAGGTCGTACTGTTCGAGGAGTGAGTCCGGGTCCCACCGCACGTCGGCGTCGACGAGGATCTCGTTGACGTCGCGGTCGGCGTACAGCGACGCCTCCACGTCTCCGGGCCCGATACCGAGCGCGTCGGCGGCGCGGTCGATCGCGGTCTCGCGCTCCGCTTCGCTCGCGACGCCGACCGCCTCCGCGGCCTCGAACGCCGCGCGTCGAACGCGACGGGGCGGGACCGGCGCCCGCGTCTCGAAGACGCACTCGCGCTCGATCAAGGCGGCGAGCCCGCGGACGAGCTTGAAGTCGCCGCCGGAGTCGGCGGCGTCGGCCTCCAGCGCCGTCAGCGCGTCGTCGAGGTCGCCGCGCCGCTCCCCGACGTGGGACTCGAAGGTCCCGAGCACCCGCGCCGCGAGCGGACGGTGTTCGCGGGTCGCGAAGCGGGGGCGGTACCCGCCGCCGGCCCGCGAGACGCGCAGGAGGTCTTTGCGTAACACGGCCGCGGCTACGCGATCGCCGACCTAAAACCGGCCGGTTCTCCCGGTGCGACACGCTTAACTCCGAAACCCGTCGATCGGAGGGTAATGAGTACCGACGCGGCGAGTGACGCGGACGCCGGAAGCGAGGGCGATGCCGGGGACGCCGGAGATGCGGAGTCCGGCAGCGAGGCGACCGGCGACGAGCCCGAGGCGTTCGTCCGGGCCTGCGAGCACCTCGTCGACCGGATCCTCGCCGGCGAGATCGACCGCGACGACCTGGAATCCGCCAAGCTCGACGCCTGCTCGGAGTTCTCTTCCCCGAAGGTCCCGAAGAACACCGAGATTCTGGACCACGCACCTCAAGAGGCCCGCGACGACGTGATCGAGGTCGTCCAGCGGAAGCCGGTGCGAACCGCCTCCGGCGTCTCGCCGGTCGCGATCATGACGTCGCCGAAGCTGTGCCCGCACGGGAAGTGCCTCTACTGTCCCGGCGGACCGGCCTCCGAGTTCTCCTCGGCGCAGTCGTATACGGGCCACGAGCCCGCCGCCGCCCGCGGTGAGCAGAACGACTACGACCCGTACGGACAGGTCACCCTCCGGCTCGAACAGCTCCGGAAGATCGGCCACCCCGTCGACAAGGCCGAGCTGATCCTGATGGGCGGGACGATGACCGCGCGCTCGCACGACTACCAGGAGTGGTTCGTGAAGCGCGCCCTGCAGGCGATGAACGACTACGACCTCGACAAGGAGCCCGAGCCGGCCGAGGGCGAGTCGTTCGCGCCCGACCCCGATGAGACCGAGTTCGAGTACCTCGAAGACGTGATCGCAGAAAACGAGACCAACGAGATCCGCAACATCGGGACGACCTTCGAGACGAAGCCGGACTGGTGCGACCCGGAGCAGATCGACCGCATGCTCGATCTGGGAGGGACCAAGGTGGAGGTCGGCGTTCAGACCACCTACGAGCGGATCAACCGCGAGATGCACCGCGGGCACGGTAACGAGGCCTCCCGCAACGCCAACCGCCACCTGCGCGACGCCGCGTTCAAGGTGGGATTCCACATGATGCCGGGTCAGCCGGGGATGACGCGTGAGATGTGCGTCGAGGACTTCCGCCAGCTCTTCGAGAACCCCGACTGGCGGCCGGACTACCTGAAGATCTACCCGACCCTCGTCGTCGAGGGGACCCGGGTGTACGACCGGTGGCGCCAGGACTCGTTCGAGCCGCTCTCGAACGAGGAGGCAGCCGACGTGGTCGCCGAGGCGATGGACCAGATCCCGAAGTACACGCGGCTCCAGCGCGTCCAGCGCGACATCCCGGCCGACTTCATCGAGGGCGGCGTCTGGAAGTCGAACCTCCGCCAGCTCGCCGATCAGCGGGCCGAGGAGAAAGGGATCGTCCAGCGCGACATTCGCGCCCGCGAGGTCGGCCACAACGATGCCGACCCAGACCCCGACGACGTGGTGCTTGACGTGATGACCTACGAGGCCGGCGGCGGGACGGAACACTTCATCTCCTTCGAGGACCCGGTCCGCGACCTGCTCGTCGGATTCTGTCGCTTGCGGTTCCCCTCTTTCGCGCCCGACCAGCCCGGCGCGCCCGGCACCGAGGACGACGCGATCCGACGCGAGCTTGAGGACGCCGCGCTGATCCGCGAACTCCACGTGTACGGCAGCGAAGTCGCCATCGGCGGTGACGGCGACTGGCAACACCAGGGGTACGGGACGAAGCTCCTCGAACGCGCCGAGGAGCTGGCCCGCGACGCCGGCTACCGCAAGCTGGCGATCATCTCGGGCATCGGAGCTCGGGAGTACTACCGCAACAAACTCGGGTATCACCAGGACGGGCCGTACGTCTCGAAGCGCCTGTAACTGATACCGGACGCGACCACTCTCGGCTCCTCTCGACTCGCCTCGGCGGCCCGTCCCCACAACGACACGCCTTTTTCCGGGCCGGCTGTCTCCTTGGAGTATGGACCAGAAGCGGGAGCTGTCGAGCATCGACCTCGCGGCCCTCGTTACCGAGCTCAATCGGTACGAGGGCGCGAAGGTCGACAAGGCGTACCTCTACGACGACGACCTGCTCCGGCTGAAGCTCCGCGACTTCGACCGCGGCCGCGTCGAGCTCATGATCGAGGTGGGGGATATCAAGCGCGCCCACGTCGCGGATCCCGAGCACGTCGCGGACGCGCCCGGCCGCCCGCCGAACTTCGCGAAGATGCTGCGCAACCGTCTGTCGGGCGCCGACTTCGCGGGCGTCGAGCAGTACGAGTTCGACCGGATCCTCACGTTCGAGTTCGAGCGCGAGGACGAGAACACGACGCTCGTCGCCGAGCTGTTCGGGCAGGGGAACGTCGCCGCGCTCGACGAGACCGGCGAGGTCGTCGGGTCGCTGTCGACGGTTCGGCTCAAATCTCGGACGGTCGCGCCCGGCGCGCAGTACGAGTACCCTGCCTCGCGGCTCAACCCCCTCGACGTGAGCCTCGGCGGGTTCAAACGACACATGCGCGAGTCCGACAGCGACGTGGTGCGGACGCTAGCGACCCAGCTCAACCTCGGCGGGCTCTACGCCGAGGAGGTGTGTACCCGCGCAGGCGTCGAGAAGGAAACGCCGATCGACGAGGTGACCGACGACCAGCTCCGCGCGCTCCACGAGGCGCTTGAACGCATCGGCGAGCGGCTCCGTTCGGGCGATGTCGACCCACGGGTGTACGAAGAGGAACTGTCCGACGACGAGGCGGAGGACCGCGATCCCCGCGTCGTCGACGTCACGCCTTTCCCCCTCTCGGAGCACGAGGGGCTGCCGAGCGTCGGCTTCGACTCCTTCAACGCCGCCGTCGACGAGTACTTCTACCGGCTCGAAGGCGAGGAGACCGACGCGGGCGAGGCCCCCGCAGACGCGAGCGCCTCGCGGCCCGACTTCGAGGAGGAAATCGGCAAACAGGAGCGGATCATCGAACAGCAGCAGGGGGCGATCGAGGGCTTCGAAGAGCAGGCCGAAGCCGAGCGCGAGCGCGCGGAGTTGCTGTACGCCCAGTACGACCTCGTCGACGAGGTGCTCTCGACGGTACAGGAGGCTCGCGAGGCGGAGGTGCCGTGGGACGAGATCGCCGAAACCCTCGACGCCGGCGCGGAGCGCGGGATCCCGGCAGCGGAGGCGGTGGTCGACGTCGACGGCGGCGAGGGGACGGTGACGGTCCAACTCCGCGGCAGTGACGATGAGGACGACGACGGAGAGACGACCCGGATCGAGCTCGACGCGAGTGCGGGCGTGGAGGTCAACGCCGACCGTCTCTATCAAGAAGCCAAGCGCATCGAAGGGAAAAAAGAGGGCGCGATGGAGGCGATTAAGTCGACTCGCGCGGAGTTGGAGGCCGTCAAAGAGCGGAAAGCCGAGTGGGAGGCGACGGAGGCGGCTGCCGACGAGACCGCCGGGGACGGAGCCGATGACGGGGGAGAAGACGAGGACGGCGAGGAGTACGAGACCGACTGGCTCTCGCGCTCCTCGATCCCGATCCGGAGCCCCGACGACTGGTACGACCGCTTCCGGTGGTTCCACACCTCGACGGGATACCTCGTCATCGGCGGGCGCAACGCCGACCAGAACGAGGAGCTGGTGAAAAAGTACATGGGCAAACACGACCGGTTCTTCCACACGCAGGCGCACGGGGGCCCGGTGACGCTCCTGAAGGCCGCGGGGCCCTCGGAGTCGGCCGATCCGGTCGACTTCTCCGAGGAGACCTTACGCGAAGCCGCGCAGTTCGCCGTCTCCTACTCGTCGGACTGGAAGGACGGTCGCGGCGCGGGCGACGCGTACATGGTCGAGCCCGATCAGGTGTCGAAGACCCCCGAGAGCGGCGAGTACATCGAGAAGGGAAGCTTCGTGATCCGGGGTGACCGCACCTACTTCGAGGACGTGCCCTGTCGGATCGCCGTCGGCGTCCAGTGCGAGCCCGTTACGCAGGCCATCGGCGGGCCGCCCTCCGCGATCGTCGACCGCGCGGCGACGAGCGTCACGCTGGAGCCGGGGATGTACGCCCAAAACGACGCCGCGATGATGGTGTACCGCGAACTGAAGGGGCGCTTCGCCGACCAGTCGTTCGTGCGGAAGGTGGCGAGCGCCGACCAGCTGCAGGAGTTCATTCCGGCGGGCGGCTCCGACATCGTGGACTAAGGGCCGGCTGAGTGTCGGCGGAAACGGCGTCTCCCTCGCCCGGAGCGCGATCCTTTCAAGTCTCGACGACGGAGTCCGCCCATGAGCTTCGAGGCGCTGCCGGACGGCTGGCGGGTGTGGAACGAGGAGCCGAGCGGTCGGGCCATCCTCGTGTATCGCCCGGACGTCTTCGGCGGCGACGACCTCCCGTCCGCGTGTCTCCCGACGATCTACCTGACGAACGGCGCGCGCAACGCCCGACCCGGATCGGGCCAGTACGCGACCGACGAGTGGCACGTCGTCCTCTTCTTGGAGCCCGAGATCGAGGCGATCGCGGAGACGTACGAGAGCCCCGAGGCCGGCGCGGCCGCCGCCGTCGACGTCGCGGAGCGGTTCGTCGCCGGCGACGTGGACTACCGGGCCGCCTATCAGGTGCCGCGGGAGGAGTACTTCGAGCGGTTGGACGAGTACGTCGGCGGAGAGTGAGGGGACCGTCGCCGAGAACGTGTTGTCGCTGTCGCGTCGGCGAATCCTCCGACACCGATCCACGATGTTGTGTATATCTGAATTTTAAACGAGCCATTGTGCCACGAACACGAGGGTTTTTACCGACTCCCGTCCCACCGCCGTGTATATGCAAGCCGGTGGGGACCACACCGCTGACGAGCCGCGAGAGAAGTGCGGCGTCGTCGGCATCTCGCTCGCTGACCGCGAGGCCGCGCGCCCGCTGTACTACGCGCTGTACGCGCTCCAACACCGCGGACAGGAGTCCGCGGGGATCGTCACGCACGACGGGTTCCAACAGCACAGCCACGTCGAGCGCGGGCTCGTCGGCGACGCGTTCGACGAGGGCGATCTGGCGTCGCTGTCGGGCGGCACCGGTATCGGTCACGTCCGGTATCCGACCGCCGGCAGTCTCGACAAGAGCTGCGCGCAGCCGTTCTCGGTTTCTTTTAAGTCCGGGTCGCTCGGGCTCTCGCACAACGGGAACCTCGTGAACGCCGACGAGGTGCGCGAGGAGCTCGCGGCGACCGGCCACGCGTTCACCTCCGACGGCGACACCGAGGTGATCGCCCACGACCTCGCGCGCAACCTCCTCGAAGAGGACCTCGTGCGGGCGGTCAAACACACGATGAACCGGATCCACGGCTCCTACTCGTTGGCGATCGCCCACGACGACACGGTCCTCGGCGTGCGCGACCCCCTCGGAAACCGCCCGCTGTGTCTCGGGAAGATCGACGGCGGCTACGTGCTCGCCAGCGAGTCAGCCGCCATCGACACCCTCGACGGGGAGCTGATCCGGGACGTGCGCCCCGGCGAACTTGTCGTTTTGGACCCCGACGGGACCGGCTACGACACGTATCAGCTGGTCGAGCGCGAGTCGACCGCTCACTGCTTTTTTGAACACGTCTACTTCGCGCGCCCCGACTCCGTGATCGACGAGAACCTCGTCTACGAGGTGCGCCGCGAACTCGGCCGGAAGCTCTGGGAGGAGTCCGGCGTCGAGTCAGACGTGGTGATGCCGGTCCCCGACTCCGGGCGGGCGTTCGCCTCCGGCTACGCCGACGCCGCCGGCGAGACGACCGCGGACGGATCGCCTCGCCCCGAGGGTGAGGACGGCATCGCGTTCGCCGAGGGCCTGATGAAGAACCGCTACGTCGGTCGGACGTTCATCATGCCGACGCAGGACGAGCGGGAGCGCGCGGTCCGGCTGAAGCTCAATCCGATCCGGTCGACGGTGGAAGGCAAATCGGTCACGATCATCGACGACTCGATCGTTCGGGGGACCACCTCGACCCAACTCGTCGAACTGGTCCGCGAGGCTGGCGCCGAGGAGGTCCACCTCCGGATCGGCGCGCCGGCGATCATCGCGCCCTGCTACTTCGGCATCGACATGGCGACTCGCGAGGAGCTGATCGCCGCCGACGCGTCGACGGAAGAGATCCGCGAGAAGGTCGGCGCGGACTCGCTATCGTATCTCTCGGTTGACGCCGTCGCCGACGCGCTCGGTGAGAGCCGCTCGGACCTCTGTCTCGGGTGTGTCACCGGTGAGTACCCGTTCGACGTGGAGGGCGAGAAGACGGACCGCGATATCGAAGGAGTCGCGTCCGGCGTGAGCCCGGCCGACGATTGAGCGGTTGACCTTCGAGACCCCGAACCGACCGTTACTCGGCGTCGTGTATCGGGAGCTTAAATACGCGTACGACGGGAGATAGGGATATGACATCCAACGCCGACGAGACGACGATGAGTCGCCGCGGACTGTTCAGGGTCGGCGCAGCGGGCGCCGCCGCCGCGACCGGCCTCGCCGCCGGTTCCGGTGGGGTAGCGGCCCAGTACGACGGCTGGCTGGATGACGTCGACAACTACGATGGGACCCACGATTACACGGGACAGGACGAGGTCACGGTCGAAGTCGGCGCGGTCGACGGCCTCAAGTTCGGGCCGGCCGCGATCCTGATCGACCCCGGGACGACGGTCGTTTGGGAATGGACCGGCGAGGGCGGCGCCCACAATGTCGTCGCCGACGACGAGACATTCAACAGCGGGGACCCGGTCAGCGAGGAGGGAACCACCTTCGAGTACACCTTCGACGACGCGTCCGACGGCGACACGTTCAATTACCTCTGTGTCCCCCACGAGGCGGTCGGCATGAAGGGCGTTGTCGCGATCGGATCGGTCGACGACGACCTCGTGACGCCCGGCGGCGACGGGGGAGATGGCGGTGACGGCGGCGACGGCGGAAGCGGAAATACGACCGACGGTGGGAATGCCACCGATGGCGGGAACGCATCCGACGGCGGGTCTGGCGGCCGCGACCTCACAGGCGGCGACATCGGTGCGCTCGCGCTCGCGCTCGGCTTCGCCGGAACGCTGCTCGTGCCGCTGTTCTACGCGGCCCACAAAATGGCGAACAAGGAGTAGAAGGCTCATCGGAGGGTCACCGACCGTCTTCTCGTCCGGCGTCGAGCCGCGACCGCAACACGATCAGGACGGCCGCCAGCCACAGCCCCAGTTCGACGTAGAACGACGGGCTTCCGACGTAGAACCGCGCGAACTCGACCGGCGGGAGCGCGAGCGGGTCAGACCGCGTGCGGACCGGCCACGCGAGGAACAGCGCGTCGCCCGCTCGCCCGTTTACAACGACGTGGAACGCGTCGAGCGCGAGGTGCGACCCCCAGCCGACCGCGAGCGCGAGCCCGCGTCGGTACCTCGCGGCGACGGCGACCGCGAGGGGGACGAGCAGCACGGAGTGGCCGACCGAGTGGTAGGTGTCGACGACGCCGAGCGCGCCGAGCGGCTTGTCGACGATGTCCGGGAGCGCGGCCCCGGCGACCAGCCATCCCGCCGAGAGCGTCGGCGCGCTCGGGAGGCGTCGCCGGACCCACGAGTGGTCCGCCAGCCGGCTTATTCCGACGGCGACGAGGAGGTGGGTCGGGAACAGCACGTCGGTCTATACGGGTGACGGCGGCTTCAACGTTCGTCGTCCGAATCGAGAACGAACGACTCAGAACGCGTGGTACAGCATGATGTACACGCCGATGCCCATGGTGAAGGAGATCAGCCAGAGGACGGCGGCGACGAAGCCGACCTGGGCGTGCCTGGTGTGATACAGCTCTTCGTAGGGACGGGTCGCGGCGAGCAGCAGCGCGTAGAAGACGAAGGGGAGACAGACGATCGCGAGCAGAATGTGGATCGCCAGAAACGGGAGGTAGACGTACGTGTAGACGGTTTCCGGGCCGGGGAACTCGACGGTTCCGACGAGGATCAGCCGGTAGAGGTAGCTGACGAGGAACGCGGCGAACAGCCCGAACGACGTGAGCATGAACGCTTTGTGGCGACCGACGTTCCCCCGGGAGATCGCTCGCCAGCCTACCAGGATGGTACCGATCGCGGTCGCGGAGATCGCGGCGTTGACGTGCGGGAGCGCGGCGAGGACGGTGTCGCTCGCGCGTGGAAGCACGCTGCTCGGGATCACGCCGCCGACGGCGCCGAAGACGAGCGCAAGCGCGACGACGGACAGAAGGGCGGTCAGCAACGGGACGTTCTCGCGGGCCCACTCGGACATATTCGATCGGACGGACGCCACTCCCAAACCCGTGCCGGTTCCGGCGGGCCGGGTCGTCGTGCGTGCGCTCGCCCGACCGGTGGCAACCTCCGACACGGTCCCGCCGAATGGAAGGGCTTTTAATTAGGGGAAGGGTACGTGGAGATGCGACAGAACACTGCGAGCGTGGGTAGCCAAGCCAGGCCAACGGCGCAGCGTTGAGGGCGCTGTCCTGTAGAGGTCCGCCGGTTCAAATCCGGTCCCACGCATCGCTCGGCGGTACACCCGCCACACGATGCACGGTGTTGTCTCTACGACAGCACCCACGCACAATTCCTTTCGACCGCTACGCACAGAGCGGCTGGTCCGTCGCGTCTGTTTGTCTCTTATCCCGGTTCGTTCCGTCAGGTACTGTCGAATCCGTATTCTTCAGACAGGTCATCGGATACCATACGTGTTTGTTGATAACTACTAGTCGTCCTCCCTGTGATCACCTTCGAACGTGGCTCAAACGGTATTGAACGTCGTTGCGATATCCTCGACGGTCGTCGGATCGTTTGTCCAGAAGCCAGTGTATTCGTCCGGATACTCTTTAGCAACTAAGCCGCAGGCCTGATTCTCGTCGGGTCCGCCGTCGTACGCTAGGACCCAGTAGGGTTCGAACCTCGTGGCCTCTTCGGTGTGGTAGCTAATCCCAGAAATCGCTGGCGGAGTCCAGTCTTCGACACCATAAATATGGATCGTGAGGTTTGTTTCGTCACTGAGTGTCCGATACACATCCACCTGGGACTTGAATGTCGAGAGGGTCTGAAAACCAACCCACAGGGTTCCTTCTCCGACACGAAAGGCACGATCTTCAATTTCGCGGCTAACTGCGAGGAGCTCGCGACGACTCATCGCGGAAAACACCATCCTCTCAAGAATATCGAAGAGCACTCGGTACCCCTCGGATATCCCGTTTTGGTCGCCGGGTCGATAGATCGGCGGTTCAAGCAGCGCCTCAATCGCCTCGACTCCGATGATACCGATAACCTCACCGTCGGTTTTGATTTCGATAAACGGGTTTGGACCAGGTGACGGAAGCGAGCGCGACTCGGCGTTGACGCCATGGCCGGCAAGCCACGTTTCGATTTCGAGCCGGTTACCGCTCCTGTAGACGGTGACTTGATGCTGCCTCCCCTGAATCTCGCCGATTAGCGAGCCGAGCGTCATTCCGATTGTTCAGGTTGTTCAGCCTCGACACTCCGCCGAATGATGTCTGTGACCTGTGGATGGAGCGATTCTAGCTGGACAGTACCACTGTTCGAGTCGTAATCGATCAGTCCCGCATCGGCGAGTCTCGGCAAGTGGTTGTGCAGTAGTTGGAGAAAGATCGCCGAACGGTCTGCTGATGTGTACATCGTTCCCGTTGTGGTGGCTTCCCAACCACTGAGGACGGACGCGAGCTCCTCTACGGCGCATTTCTCATTTTCAAGTAAATAATAAAGCAAATGTCGACGGCGGGATGAGGCGAGCGCCCGATAGAACTGATCTTCCGCTAATCGTGGTGGGGAACTCCCCATTGCCGCGCGATTTTGTTGATCAGGACCTTCCTCTGGCTCTCCCATACCCTCCTCATAAGTGACACTGAGATAAGAGCTTGTCCCCTCCTCTCATTGATACTCTCCTCCGAATGTATCTGTTCCACAAATCCTTTCACGTGTCGTCGGGACTTCAGCGACACCTCTCGACCCGTTCCGCCCCATCTCGTCGCTCGTCACCTGTCCCCGACGAACTGCCACCCTTTTAGTCGCGCGCCGTCGGAGTGAG
>Ga0306873_100139_pt1 | contig 41065 bp, 37 predicted proteins | sample AntCluMetagen312_FD_190423 | JGI IMG/M metagenome (GOLD analysis project Ga0306873, IMG submission 190423) | Saline lake microbial communities from Club lake, Antarctica - Metagenome #312 (v2) (version 2) | ecosystem: Environmental > Aquatic > Non-marine Saline and Alkaline > Saline | place...
GAGGTTCAGGCCCATATCGAAGATGACGATGTCATCGTCCATACGGACTGCCGTCATCTGTCGACCAACCTCTTCGTAGCCGCCAACTGTCGCAATTTCTATTTCCATAGGTGTTCCGAACGGGAGCGGTTCCTACGGACAGCCGAGCGCCGGTATCGAGACGATCAGGGGAGGCCGAAAGCGAGCCGCACCGCACCGCCGGAGCCGAGGACCCGAATCGATTGCGCGTCGACCGCACGGGAACCGCGCGTTGGTTACCCCTATAGCTGATCCCGAGACATAAATAGCCGATGACTCACGATGCCCGCGTTCGGCGAGCCGACGCTACTCGTCGTCGAACGGCATAAACCGGCCGTTGATATCCCACTCGTGGATACAGTAGATACTGCCCGGCTGCTCGTCGACGATCTCCCACGAGTCGGTGTTCGCGTTCCACTGTTCGGCTCTCCCACACCGTTCACACGTCCGCTCTGTCGGTCGACGAAGCGTTGCGTTCATACGAAAACAGGAGGCCGTCCGTGAATTTAAATATGTCTTGTCGGAAGTCCACCGACCCGAAAACCGCCACAGTCGAACCTACCCCACGAGTAGCCAACAAATGAGCCGAACGTACGTACGCTTTCATCGGACAAAACTCACAGATATGACCTTAAATAACCATTATTTATTAAAATACAGTCGCATAAACAGGCAAAAAGGCTTATAAGCGGGATGGAGCCTAGTTTGTCGTATGATACCGAACAACTCGGATGTCGACCCCTACTCCCCGGAGACGAACTACTTCGAGTGTGTCGACTGCAGTCGCCGGACGACCAGCGAAAAGCGGCTGTCGACGTGTAGCGAGTGCGGTGGGCAGCTCCGGAACATCGCCGTCCCGCGGGAGTAACGTCGTTGCTGGCGACACCAGCGGCCAGCTATACGGGCTGTGAGCTGGTGGGCTCGATCCCGCCAGCCAGTCGGTCGACGAGGAGGACCGCAGCCGCGCCGCCGACCGCGAACAGCAGGAACAGGCCGACGATTCGGGGCGTCCATTCCAGTCCAGCGCCGACCAGTTCGAGCGTCGTCTGTTCGACCGGGGCCCGGAGCGCGCCGACGATGAGGCTCACCAGAAACGCAAGCGTCGCTTCCCGATAGCGGTCAAGGGCCCACCGGACGCTGTGGGCGATCGTCAGCAGTCCGACGACGCCGCCAGCCATGAACGTCACCACCGGCACGGCCGTATCGACGGCCGCTGCCGTCGCCCCGCCGTCGAGGAGCCCGGCCAGCGCGTCGGTAAACCGGCTCAACGCCGTCGACATATACTCGTACTGGCCGAGCATGAGCAACAGCAGCGACCCCGAGACGCCCGGGAGGATCATCGCGCTCACCGCGACCCCTCCGGCGACGAAGACGACCGGCAGCGACGATCCGAGCGCCCCAGCCGCGTACCCCGAGAGCAAGAACGCCAGCAGGAAGCCGCTCGCGGCGGCGGCCCGTCGACCGCGCGTCGACAGCGAGACGTCGCCGTAGAGGACCGCCGCCGAGGCTCCGATCAGCCCGAAGAAGAAGCCGTAGGTTTCGACCGGGTTCGTTTCGAGGAGGATTGCAATCACCCGCAGGACGGTTACGACCGCGGTGGCGATGCCAGCGCCGAGCGCGAGCAGAAACGGGGTGTCGATCTCCCGGAGTGCCGCGAGGGCTTCGGGTCGACCCTCGGCCCGGAGGCCGCCGAGGACAACGCGGAGCCGCCCGGGGTCGACGGCGGTGATCGCCCCGATCAGGCGCTCGTAGATCCCCGTAATCAGCGCGATCGTCCCGCCGGAGACGCCGGGGACTGCATCCGCCGCCCCCATACAGAGGCCGCGGAGGTAGATACCTGCCAACTCGCGGAGTGTCGTCATTACCAACCGGTGGGGGACCGAGAGCATTGGTAGTTCGGGTTTATCAGTGTCCGGACGGGTCGGCTGTCGACCGGCAAATCCGCCCGTCGACGGTCGGCACTATATAAAACGAAACAGGAAACCGACGGCGAGGAACGGTGGGTCGGGCAGTGATCCGGTTACGCGCCGCTCTCGGCTGCCTGTGCGCCCTCGGGGACGTCGACCGACTGCTCTGCGAGTTCGACGGTGACGGGGCTGTCGTCGACACCGACGACCTGTGCCTCGTCGACGGCGGCCTGCGCACCGCGGACCGTTGTCGTCAGTCCGCCGTCAGTGGTCGTCGAACTGAACGTGTAGGGGCCGGTCGCCCGCACGCTCGTGTTGGTGTAGCCGTTTTCGGGGCCGAACTCGTCGTACCCCGTCGTCGAGTACGGCAGCGTCATTTCGAAGTTCCCGTTCTCATCGGCGGTCGCATACTGAGTGTAGGTGAACGTGCTACCGGTTTCGGGGATCTGCATCTCGACGGTCGCACGGACCTCCGCACCGGGTTCGGCACCGCTGCCGTCGACGGTCGCACCGGGAACCCGCTCGAAGGTTTTCACCCAACTCGGGCTCGTTTCGAGGACCTGATTGATACTGAGGTTGGTCGCTCGGGCGTCGTAGAACACCTGGTTCTGGTAGCTCCGGGAACTCCTGAGGGCGTTCGACTCGCTGGCCTTGACCAAGCGGTAGTGTTCAAGCGCCTCAACGCGTTCGGTCGGGTTCGCCCCGATCCCGCCCAGTTGGGTGTTCGGTGTTTCGTTGACGTAGTCTCGGGCCGCTTCGAGCGTGTCGAACGTCCGGACGCCCGACTCCGGATCGAACCCGGGGATCGTGACCTGCTGGCCGCTGCCCGTCTGGGCACTGGTGGGCTCGGTCTCGATGACGATCGGCTCGGGGTCGACCGCGCTTCCGTGGTAGTGATAGAGCCGGATCATTTGGCTGTCGTAGTACCGCTGGGTACGGAGCGTGATCGGCTGGCCGATCTGCTGTTGGCCCTGTTGGTTCTGCACGACCGGGTAAGCCCGCTCGATGAAGTCGTCCTGACTGACGTTGTTATTGAAGACGATCGGCGCGCCGAACTTCGAGTTCGGCGAGATCATCTGCCAGTCGACCATCACGTACCGGGTCTGACCCTCTTCGCCCATCTTTTCGTCGAGCGCGTCGGCAGCCTGCTGTTCGGACGGAGCTAGCAAGTAGTTGGCTGCCTGCGTTGCCCCCTGTTGGAACGGATTCGCGTTCGGAATCCGTTCGCCGTGGACCGTTATCCAATGGCCGTAGTCCCACCACGACTGGACACCGTAGGCACCCTCCGGATAGTCGAAGTCGCCGTCGTCAGGGCGGTCGTACGTGTCGTAGGACTCCATGGGATTGTCGGCACCTCCGAGCGTCCCCGGCTGAGGGGTCTGCGTGCTCATCCAGTCGAAGCTGTCCTGCCACTGTGTGACCGCGCCGGGCCCGTTTCGGTCGGCAGTCGCCCACGCCGAGCCGCTGAAGGGGACCAACAGCGGAACCGTAATCACAAGCAGAACCGCGACGACGGTCATCACCTGCCAGCCTTCGAGGCTCTGTACCGACTCCCGGAGGGATGCTCCGGTCGACCGGAGGTCGAGGAAGTCGAAGACCTGCGCGACGAAGATCGCAGTGAACACCGCAACGACGACAGCGAGGTAGTAGTTGAACCGGACCTGTGTGAACGCCGCGGATGTAACAAACGCCGCCCAGACGAGCAGATAGAGCTCGGAGGCCTGATAGCGGTGACGGAACGTCGCACCGACGAGAAGTCCGGCAGCAACGACGAGACCGATGACCTGCCAGCTGGTGCCGAATACTCCCGCGATCGCTTCGAACACCGGCGTGGCGAGGTAGATCAGTCCGATCGTGGCAAGGGAAGCGACAACGTAGCCCGTGTCCCTGATGTCGTCGCTCCGGATGAGGGGACGAGCCAGTACGACGAGTGCCGCGATGATAGCAGTAAAGAAGGCGAGCCCGTACTCGGTGTAAATGAAATCGAAAGCAGGCTGCTGAGCGAGCGGCGGTGTCGCTTCACCGACAGTCCGGGCGGTGGCACCCGCACTGAAGCCGACCCGCGAGATCACCGACGAGAAGAGACTCCGAGTGAAGTTCCGGAAGACGACGGCCAACACGACGAGAATCCCGGCGACTGTAACCGGATACAGCGAGATATCGAAGTCGCGTTTGTCCCAGAAACGTGCGAGCGCAGCGAGGAAGACACAACCCAGCGCAACACCGAGCGGAAGGACGACGTGGAGCAGTGAGTTGCTTGTTGCGCTTCCAATGGTGAAGGTTTCCAGAGGAACGAACATCAGGAGTCCAGTGACAGTCATCGAAACCGCACCGACGAACGCGATCGGTTCGGGGCTCCAGCCGTGGTAGACGTCGCTCGTGAGTTTGATGGCGAAGAAGAGTCCGGAAAAGCCGACGAGGAGCACACCCGGCGGCCACGCCCACATATAGAGGGCGGCTGCGACCCCAGCCGCAACCGAGTAGGCGAGCGGTCGACGGAGTGCATCGAGATCACGATCGGCAACCAGCTCCCAGACCGGCTGTTCACGCTGAGCGACCGACAGTGCAACAACAAATCCCAGTACTCCGAGCGTCTGGAAGAAGACTTCGGCCGCATGGTGGTCGTAGAACCCGACGACGGAGTAGGTAAGGATCGTTCCCGGAAGCAGTGCGAAGACGGCGATCCCGGCAAGAGCGGGACCACGCCCGGCGAACCGTGCGGCGATGTAGTAGGCCGGAACGGCAGCCGCTGCGGTAAAGACGGGCGCCGCGATAAGCATGATCAGCCCGGCGTACTCCCCGGAGGGGTTGCCGAAACTCGTCACGAGAATGAATCCGGAGACGATCTGATCGTAGAGCGTCCCGAACTGTGCCGAACTCGTTCCCGAAGGATAGTTGGTCATCGGATCGAACGGCATCGTCCACGGGAAGTTGTCGAGGAGATACGACGTCTGTCGGAAATGATACCACGGGTCGTTCCCGCGGAACATGATGCCACCGTTACGTTGGAAGTTCTCCAGGGCGCGCAAGCGGGTTACCAGCATGATCCCCATCAGCGCAACGAGAACAGGAACGTGATACGCCCGCTTCAGAAGGGTATGAGCGGGGGTATCCGACTCCCGGAGCCGCTCGACACGCTCGGTTAGTTCGTCATACATTGGTTCGACACTGTTTCAAACAATCAATAAGCCTTGTGAAAGAACGCGCCGAGTTGGCCGATACTACCGGAATAGGGACCGGTACGTGAAGGGTGTTAACCTTAGCGTAAAGGAAGCGGCCGAGCAAGGGTGAATTGGTGTTTCAGCAATGCTCGACCGCGCATGGTTGAGAAGGCTCGCCAACAAGAAGCATTTTCCCGTGAGGACACGCCGACGGAGCGACGTGTCCTCGCGGCGTTTTTGTACATGCTGACCTCTCGTGTCGACGGATCGAACCGTTCGTTGATCGGTCGTATGAGGCAATCAGACAGTGGATTCATCGGCTGAAGCACTTCTTCGAGCCGGACTGCTGGGATCGTCAGCAAATTACTGTCGATGAGACCAAAATTAGTATCGATGGTAAGGAACACTACGTCTGGGCGGCAGTCGATTGGAAGACGTTCGAAGTGCTTACCGTTGAGGCCACTTCCGGCCGATCAAGTCTTGACGCACTACTGTTTTTGAAAGATGTTCTCGGACGGTATCGCGGTCGCCCGCTGGTTCGGGTCGATCGCGGCCCGTGGTATGACTGGCCGCTTGAACTCCGAGACTGCGAGTACGAACGTGAAACATGGAGAAATCGGTCACCTATCGAAGCGTGGTTCGGGATCTTCAAATACCGAACCAGACGCTTTTACCACCGATTTCCCTTCCACAGCACCGCCAGCTCAACCCGATCATGGCTCACAGCCTTCGCCGCTCTTCAGAATGCCACGCTCTAACCTTGACACCCTTCTGTACGTGATCTATTTAATAGACATGTCGTCGAATACATTCGCTGTTGGGGCCCCACAACGCCGATTCGGGAGTTGGAATAGCGTATTTAGGACGAAGCCTCGACCGAAATCAGAGGGAAAAACCGAAGCATAAACGGTTCGAAAATACAAAGTTATTTCCCAGACTGGCCGGAGTTCCAACTAATGATAGAGAACAAAAATATACTCGTTACGGGCGGGGCCGGATCGATCGGTCGGATCTTGGTCCGCCGTCTTCTCGATCGAGATCCGAATGTTGTCAGGATCTTCGACCAGAGTGAACCGAGTTTGGCCGCGTTCAAAACAGAACTCGACGACAACGACAGGTGTCGGTTTTTAGTAGGGAATATTCGAGACAAAGATCGGCTAACTCGTGCTATTGATAACATCGATATCGTCATTCACACGGCAGCGATGAAACATGTCGACATCAGCGAGTACAACCCGTTTGAGGCGGTCAAAACGAACGTAGTTGGATTGCAGAACCTGATCGATGTCTCGATCGATGCCGGTGTCGACCGACTCGTGTTCACGAGTAGTGACAAGGCTGCACATCCAGCTAACACGATGGGAACGACGAAACTTCTGGGTGAAAAACTCATAACTGCCGCGAACAAGTACAGCGGCGGCCACGACATTCAATTAGCTTCGGTTCGTTTCGGAAACGTGATAAACTCGTCACAATCTGTGGTACCCGTCTTCAGGGACCAAATAAAAACAGGAGGTCCGGTGACACTCACAGATCCGAAAATGACTCGGTTCTTTCTTACGTATGATGATGTCACGGATCTGGTTACCGGTGCACTCGAGAATACGGAAGGTGGTGAAATATTCATTAAAAAGATGGATGCGATTCGAATCGAGGAGCTTGCAGAAGCAATGATCGATGTGTTCGCACCCGAATACGGGTACGACCCATCGGAAATCGAGGTCGTTGAAACGGGGGCACGGGTCGGTGAGACGTTCGATGAGAAAATTCTCACACAACGGGAGGTCTCACGGACAGTCGAAAACGACTCGCTGTATGCGGTGCTTCCCGAACAGTCAACCGAAAACGGTTACCTATCTCACGATGGAATAGAGGGTTTCACATCGGTCGACGATGTCGTTCGCTCCTCCGAGAACGCCGAGAAGTTAACACCAGACCAGATACGTCAACTACTCGAAACCGAATTCGGAAAGGAGATCACACAATGACACACGGAACGGTTGTTGTGACGGGAGTCGCAGGGTTCATCGGTCGCTGGGTTGCTGACGAACTACTCTCGCGGAACTACGCCGTCGTCGGTCTCGACAACCTCTCGAACGGTTCGGAACGGAACATTGAGACGTTCAGAGACGACTCACGGTTCACGTTTGTTACGGGGGATGTACGTGATCGTGAGACTGTCGACGACCTCATCGAAGAGGAAACACGGGCCTGTCTCCACCTCGCTGCAGAAATCGATGTACAGGAGAGTCTCGACGATCCCCAGACCCACTACACCACGAACGTAACCGGCACGCACAATGTACTGGAAGCGTGTCGACGAACCGAGACACCGCTCGGACTAGTTGGGACGTGTATGGTATACGACATGGCAGGGTCAGGTGAGGGTATCGACGAAACCCATCCGGTCAAACCAGCCTCGCCGTACGCCGGGACGAAACTCGCCGCCGAGAACCTCGCCGAGAGTTATTACCACGGGTACGATCTGCCGGTAACGATCCTGCGGCCGTTCAATACGTACGGCCCCTTCCAAAAGACGAGCATGGCTGGCGGGGTCGTCTCGATTTTTACCAGCCGTGATATCAACGACGAGCCGTTGAAAATATTTGGTGATGGGACACAGACACGGGACCTGCTGTACGTCACCGACTGTGCACGGTTCATCGTTGAGGCGACGTTCTCGGAGGCGACAACCGGCGAGGTGATCAATGCCGGTACCGGATCTGATATCTCGATTAACGATCTCGCGGAACTGATTGCCACCGACGGAACCGAAATCGAACACGTCGAGCACCATCATCCACAAAGCGAGGTACAGAAGTTACTCTGCAATGCGACGAAAGCCGAGGAACTACTCGGCTGGGAGCCCGAGGTCACACTCGAAGAGGGTGTTGCCCGTCTCCGAACGTGGTTACAGGAGGAATCCGAAGACAATGACTGAGGCTATTCCGGCACAGTACGGCGGGACGCCGGTTCGAGACTCGGTTCTCGGCTACGGGAGTCAAAGCATCACCGAGGCTGAAAAGGAAGCGGTCGTAGAGGCACTTGATAGTGATTACATCACGCGTGGCCCGACCGTCGACGAGTTCGAAGCGCGTGTCGCCGAGCTAGTCGGCGTCGACCACGCCGTTGCGACGACCTCCGGAACGACCGCGCTCCACCTCGCCGGTGCGGCGGCTGGATTCGGGCCGGGTGACGAGGTGATTACGACACCACTAACGTTCGCGTCGACGGCCCATGCAGCGACCTACAACGACGCCACACCGGTGTTTGCGGATATCGATCCCTATCGCCGGACACTGGATCCCGAGGCGGTCCGACAGCGGATCACCGACGACACCGAGGGGCTTATTCCGATGCACTACGGCGGATACCCTGCAGATATCGAGGCTCTCCTAGATATCGCCAACGAATACGATCTCACAGTTATTTGGGATGCCTGTCATGCATTTGGTGGCACGTGGAAGGGTGAACCAATCGGTGCCCAGCAGGATATGGCGATGTTCAGCTTTCACCCAGTTAAAAATATCACGACGGGTGAGGGTGGGATGGTCGTCACCGACGACGACGATCTCGCCAAGCGGCTTCGACGGCTGCGATCGTTCGATATGAACTACGAGCCGGAGGGCCACGAAGACGAGCCATGGTATCAGGTGACTGAAGGTCTCGGCTACAACTACAATGTGACTGACCTACAGGCGGCTCTTGGGTTGGCCCAGCTGGACCGACTCGCCGAGTTCAAGCAGCGTCGTGACGAGGTCGTCGACCGGTACAACGAAGCATTCGACGGGATCGAAGGGATCCGAACGCCGCCGGAACCGGTAGATGCCGATCCGATGTACCACCTGTATGCAATCGAAGTAAACGAGGCCTTCGGCTGTAGTCGCACGGAGTTCGTCAACGCGATGCATGCCGAAAACATCGGTGTGCAGGTCCACTACGTCCCACTGCACTACCATCCGTACTTCCAAGAGGAGTTCGGCTACGAGCCCGGACAGTTCCCCGAGGCGGAATCGGTGTACGATGGGCTGGTGAGTCTCCCGTTACACGCCGAGATGGACGCCGATGACGTCGACGACGTGATCAGCGCTATCAAGCGGCTTCACGACTACCATATGGTGTAGGTGGGTTTTTGCCTGACGACACCCCAGAGGTCGGTATGGACACGTTCGAACTCGGTGACCGAACCGTCGGACCGGGGGAACCGACGTTTATTATTGCGGAAGCTGGATCGAACCACAACGGCGACCTCGAGACCGCAAAGGAACTTATCGAGGTCGCTGCCGACGCGGGTGCTGACGCGGTGAAGTTTCAGACGTTCCGGGCCGAAGACATCTACGTCGAAGATAGCGGCGATGTCGAATATCTCGACGAGGAGCGCTCCATCTACGAGATTATCGAGTCGATGGAGATGCCATACGAGTGGATTCCTGAGCTTCACGACTACTGTGAAAAACAGGGTGTGCTGTTTCTGTCGACACCGTTCGACGAGCAGTCGGCCGAAGAACTCGCGGAGTATGTCCCAGCATGGAAAGTCGCCAGCTACACCAGCAGCCACCACCCGTTTCTCCGCTATCTCGCAGCCACGGAGAAGCCGATCATCATGTCGACTGGGGCTCACGAACTCGATGAGGTCCGGGAATCCGTCGAAGTGTTACGGACAGCCGGAGCAGCCGAGTTCGCGCTGCTCCAGTGTGTCGCTGCCTATCCGACGCCGATAGCGGATAGCAACGTGCGGGTCGTCGAGACGCTGGCCTCGGAGTTCGAGGTGCCGTCCGGGCTCTCGGACCATACACTCGATCCGGTAACCGCACCTACGGCCGCGGCTGCACTCGGTGCAAGCGTGGTTGAAAAGCACTTCACATTGGACAAGACGATGGAAGGCCCCGACCACCAGTTTGCCCTCGAACCGGCAGAACTTGCAGAGATGGTAACCGCGATTCGGGATACCGAAGCCGCACTCGGTACCGGTGAGAAATCCGTCCAGACGGTCGAATCAGAACTCTACGAGAAGGCTCGGCGTGCCATTCATGCTGTCGACAATATCTCGGCTGGCGAGGAGTTTACCGACGAAAATCTACAGGTGCTTCGTCCGGGCGAACAGGCGGCTGGGCTCCACCCCAAGTTCTACGACGAACTCCTCGGGAAGACGGCCGGTCGTGACGTCGAAAAGAGTGCTGGCCTACAGTGGGACGATGTCGCAACCGATGAATCCTAACCCACCGGCGAACGGACAGGCTCCAGCTACGGATCGTAGCTGTAGTGGTTCCACTCCCCATCACTGTGCTGCTGTTGGAACCCACATCGCTCAAACAGGCGTTTCGATGACTCGTTTTCGTCGTAGATCTCGGCGAACAGTGGTGTTCGGTCGGCGAAGCGATCACACACCCATTCGAGTGTCGCGGTTGCGACGCCGTTACCGTGTGCGGAGAAATCACCGAGCAGAATCCCGACCTCGTCGGTCGCATCGATATTTACGACCCCAACCCGGCGTCCACTGAAGCTGATGACGAAATCGTGGCGGTCTGGATCACGTGATTCGAACCACGAGCGGTGTTCGTCCCATGCAAGGGGGCTATCCTGCTGGCGAAAGTGGGCGTATATGTCGGGGTGAGACCGCCAAGCAAGAACGAGTTCGAGGTCACGCTCCGTAAGCGGTGCCAACTGAACAGCAGGTGTCCCCGTCGCAAGTTCGGTACAGGGCTCACACCGTGTTCCACCCGTGTCGTGCTGTGTCTTCGGGGAAAGGGGAAGTCCACAGGAATCGCAACTAGACATCGTTAGGAGTGTCGGACGGGGTAGGTAAAACGTCTGTGCCGATATCGATCACTCCCCGGAAACGAGCGAGATGACCCGGGCAAACACTCGCTCGACACCATCACCGTCGACGAGTTGCTGCCCACGACGCTGTCGGCGTCGCCGGAGGTCGGTTCCGGAGATCGTCTCCTCAATCGCACCCTGAAACGCCGCTACGCTGCTGTTTCGGTCGACGACGGTGGCAATCTCCCGACGACGGAGTGCTTCGGCAATCGGTTCTTGATTATCGACAACCGGAACAGCCACCATTGGCGTCCCGAGCGCAAGCAGTTCGTACGTGGTCGTACTGGCCGTGTTTACGGCGAAATCCGCCCGATACATTCGGTCGACCAGATCATCGGGATTCCGACTCACGACGACATCCGCCGAGCAATCAGCTGCCGCCCTGCGAACCTCGGCTTCCTGCTGCGATGTGCATCCCGGACCGACGATAGCGTCGACGTGGATGTCGACGCCATCGAATGCGCGGATCACAGTCGGTGTCAGACCAGCGGTATCGCCGCCACCCATCATTACAATGGCCCGTTCCGGAGGTGCTCGCCATGGCGGCTCGTCGGCTGCGCGCTCTCGAATCTCACGCCGCAACAGCACGTACTCGGTGCCGAGACACGTTTCGGGTGGATCGCCGATAAACTCGTAGTCGAGGTCGGACCCGTAGAGATTCCCGTTGATAAACAAATCCGCACAGACTGCGTGGCGAGCATCGTCCTGCAGAACCGCAAGCGGGACACGGTCTCGAACCGCCTGCTGGTAGGCGGTGTCGACGGGATAACAGTCCGTGAAGACGACATCGGGTCCCACCGTATCGAGCCACTCGACGAACGGCTCGGGATCGTTCCGTGTCGGAAGCTCAACGATGTCGACTGGTGGTGGAAACACAGTTCGAGCCGGAGAGGGAGTCGTCGTCCCGACGGAAACGGTATGGCCCGCTTCGAGAGCCACCTCGGCGAGGGAACTCGAACGAACGAGATGGCCATAGCCGATTTCGGGGCCACCGTCGGCGCGGAGTACGAGATGCATCTCAGAGTTCCTTCTGTCGAACGTCTCGGTTTAGTTCGGCGAGCCCGTCGGCATCAATGAGATCGATAGCTTCCCTGATCGGGACGGTATCGGTATACTCGATCTCGTCGTACACCCTACTGAGAAGACGGTAATCGGCGGCTTCGTCGAGTGTAAGTCGGAGATCGGCTCGGTCGATATACCGTTCGTCGTCGAACACCTCATCCGATGTAACGTTTACCACGTCGAACTCGTCCCTGTGCTGTCGGTAGTAGGGTGTTACGTGTTCACGTTCCGACTGTGTGGTTGCTTCCGAGACGACATGTTCGAAGCTCTCGTAGCTGAAAGCCTCGACATCGAGCCCACGGGGGAACGTCCGCTGGATCGTGTTCGTTGCATACGCTGTGTTCTCCGTTCGGAGCCGAGAGACGACAGCAGTGATCGTCTCGGGGTCGATCAGTGGACAGTCGGCGGTGATGCGAACGACGATCTCTGCATCGTGTGCGGTCGCGGCATCGAACAGCCGCTGTTGGACGTCGGTTTCGCTACCTCGGTAGACCGCAACGTTTTGATCTACCGCAAACTGTTCGATAACGTCATCAGCAGTTTCAGTCGACGTTGCGATGACGACGTTGTCGATGGCGTCTACCTGATAGAGACGACGAACACAGTGTGTGAGGACGTGATCACAGTTGAGTGGTAACAACACTTTTCCCGGAAGCCGTGAGGAACCCATCCTAGCCTGTATAGTGGCGACAACGCGTGAGCCCATTGGCGGCACTCCGGGTTAGTCGCCTGTATCTATTTCGGTAGCTATTCACAGATCTGTCGTAACCAAGTAACCGGCTGCGGCTACAAATAATAGTAAAACTGGACAGACCGTCTCTCTACGGACAGAACAGGTGCAATGGTAGCGACAGTTACCTTCGAAAGACACAATACTCTTTGAAAGACCCATTTACCAATGACACAGATCGAAACGGTAACGAACGCAAACGAGTGGCCGGATGATGTCCTCGAATTGTGTTCACAAGATCCGTTGTATCTCGTTCCGTTTCGAGTGTATCTGATTCTCGAAAAACACGGTCGAGTGCAGTCAGCATCCGTCCCCTACGTTCATCACATGTGGTTTTTGCCACTCATCTTGGGCTATCTGTTTGGGAAACGGCTGTATGGTGTGATAACTCGTGCAGAGCCGACAGTGTCCGGTCACGTGTTTTGTTGTTCGTCCGGGTCCGCGTACCGAACGGAGGCGTTTTTCGAACTCCTCGACCATTTCAAGGACAGCGATACTGATACAACGCTGTTTACTGTCGCAGAAGCCAAAGAGAAGTTCTGTAGTAGCTACGATGCAACCGGGATATCCATCGTCTCGTTTGGGGAATGTTTTGCAACAGTCTCACCACTATCCGTTGTGCGGTCCCTCCGGTCACTGTGGACTATTTCCGAAGAGATGGCCCAGTTGGTAGCCGTCAACAGTCTCCGGTATCGGATTATCGCATTCAATTTTCTCGTTGTCGAATACATCAAGTACAGATCGCTCGACAATGCGGCAAAGGAAATCGAATCGTTTCACACCTTTGCACCGATGCCATACCAGCTGAAAGCTGTATCGCACGAAGACATATACGCGTATCAACACGGGATCGAGGAAGACGACGGCGATCGAGCGATGGCGATCCCGAAATACGCACCGATAACATACTTCATTTGGGGCGATGTCTGGAAAGACGGTTTCGAGGCGAAGGCACACCCCCATTCCGAAATCCATTCAGTGGGCAGTCCGAGATACGACAATTTGGTAGCTAAACGTGGAACACAGCAACAGGATATTGACGTGCTATTCGTCTCCGGGTCCCATATCCTTTCACAAGAGGGCGCGGATAAGAACGCCTACCGACAACTCGTTGAGATGGTTGTAGACCTCTGTGAGGAAAACGGGTGGGACCTACGTATCAAACTGCATCCAATAGAGGGTTCCGACCGCTACAAACAGTGGGGGTACGACGAGTATATTACCCATGAAGAAAGTATCGAAAAGTTGTTACTGAGATCGCGGGTTGCAGTGACGGATGTTTCGTCAGCATTTGTCGAGAGTATTTCTCTGGGAACACCAATAGTCGTGACCCAAACGTCGACACGGATGAACTTGGGCTCGTTCAACCCCCCATCTGGATTAGCGTTTCCGGACACCCTGTCTGCGGCCAGTGCCGAGATACAACGCTTGATCGGAACGAGGGTGTCCGTTACCGAAGTGAGTGAATCGGGATTTATCACTATGAATGGAAGTTGTGAGAGAATCCATCAAATCGTTATGAAGCGGACGCGGAAGGACGGTAGCGTTCAGTGATCCATGTGAAACTGAGGAGCTGCTCCAGTCGTCGACGGTATCTTCGGGGGGGCGTTGCTAAAACAGGTCGAGAAATGGATCGTTGGGCGTTTTATTCTCTAGAGACGTGTTCGACGGTACTCCGGTCTCGATGTTTTTTATATCTGAAACCGTAGCCATCACGGTCATACAGCTCGTAACGAGTATGAACCATCACCGTGTTTCTCGTCTATCTCAGCGAGAAACGTGACGCCTCACTTTTCAATCCTCATCTGAACACCGCCATCCGGACATTGAACAAGCTTTTATATTGGTAACTCTGTCGTATCTTGTATGGTTGATCGTCTTTTCATTATTGGGATTGACGGCGTCGACTTCTCCATAGCCGAAGATCAGGGGATTTTGTTGGATTCGACGGTCAAATGGGATCTCAAAGAGTTCCCGAAACTACACACGCTCCGAATTTGGCCGAGTATGTATTTGGGAGAGTATCCACATAAGAATGAACATCTCGTTGATCCGCTCGAATCTAAACAATCTACCAGTAGTGGTGCCAACTGGTACTCTTCGGAAATGCGAGCTCTCAGCCGGATCTCCTCGTATGTGATACCAAAAAAGGTGAGAAAGTATATCGGGAAGAAAATGATTATGGGTAACGTTGCGAAAACGGAGCCTGATCGGGGGAACTGGGACAATACCGTTTTTGATAATATTTCGAGTAAAGCAATTAACCTCCCGGCATACAATCCACTGAGTGTCCAAAAGCGGTTGAAGGAAAGCTGGGACGTAGAAATCGCATCGGAGAATGCGGGTTTGGAAGCCTTGGAAGAGATTGCTGAAGAGGAGCGGGAGCAGGTTCGTGCGGAGCTACTGAAAGCCACCGAACGTGGCTACGATCTTACTTGGGGATATATTTATGGGACAGACATATTTGGTCATATTGATTTCCAATACGGCTATCCACGTCAGGTAGAAAAAACGGTTGCTGAAGTCATAAATCCACTCCGAGAGGAACTAAACGAGGGGGATGAACTCGTCGTGATCTCCGACCATGGGATGGAAGAAAAGAACGGAGCAGGCGTCCATAGACCGCCGGGCTGGCTGACGACGACGATGTCCGACGAGTCGCTTCCACAAACACCACCGGAAGTTCGACAGTGGATCGAAGGGAAAATCGGAGATCGGTCAAAAGAAGTTGAACAGACATTGCAGGATCTGGGATATATAGACTGACTATCGTATAGGTACTCAGTAGTCCCGCTATCATAATATGGATATACTATTCATCGCGCCAGGACTGACCGGATCAGGAGTTGACTACTCCTCCACATTAGCTACCGAATTAGAAAAACGAGGTCATAACGTAACGGCACTCTGTTTTGCAACATATCCGCAAATAGAGACGATCAGTTCGAAACCCAAATGGACACTGCGTTCGGTCGACAGATACATTTGGGAAAACATCACCAGTCGTCATCCATGGATTACAGGATACGGACGATGGGCATTCAATTGGCTGTTCTACCATCGGTGGAAACGGGCAGTTGTAAGTGAACTGCAGGACGGGGCCTACGACATCGTCGTTACGACACGAATCTGTATCGCACCATCCGTGATAGCGGCAAACGAGCAGGGAGTACCATCGGTGATAATTACGACCGGTCCAGCAACAGTCAAATACGATCCAGCCGACGATAGCTACGACAAAACTCCGAGTTTCCGTGAGTTCGGTCTCGGAAAAAAGATTCAGTATCCGTTCATTCTGGCAGTGCACAGCTGGAACGAAAAGGCGTTTGCGACAGCCTCCGAAATCGTCTCCGTCGGAGAGTTTGATGCGTCGGTTACGCGGGAAACGTTCGGACGGGAACCGACGATCATCTACATTCCGGTACCGCTGGAGGAGTTTCGGACCGATAAAAAAACCGGTTCAAACATTACACTGGTGAACCCCCGAGATTCGAACAAAGGGTTGGATATGTTTCTGGAGATCGCAAACCGATTACCCGATGAATCGTTCCTCATTGCAGGATCACTGTACGACGATTCGCTTGAATCGGTCATAAATGAGATGGAAAATGTCACGTATTTAGGCTACTGTGAGGACATGAGTATCGTGTATGCCGCAACGAAACTACTACTGACGCCGTCGACGTATCAGGAGGGCGGGAATCGTGTGATTATTGAGGCGTTTGCCAACGGTATTCCAACCATTGGAAGCGATATCGGTGGCATTCCGGAGTACATCGGCGAGGGAGGAGATATCGTGACAGCGTATACGGATTCGGAAGCGTGGGTTGAGGTTATCGATCAGTATCTAACTGATCGAGAATATTACGAGACGAAGTCGAAAAACGCTCGGCAACGGAGCCAGCTGTTCGAACAGGATCACATCGTAACTACATTCGAAGAGCTACTATCCGAGACGGTCACAAACAGCGGATGACTCAAATGATATGAAGATAGCGTATCTCACTAGTTATTATAATGGTGCCGTCGACGGACGGCTGGGGCGATTTCACGACTGGGCTCATCGGTTACGTGATATGGACGACCCGCCGTTCGAACACGAGATTCACGCGTTTACTGCCGTCAATCCCGACGACACCCTGGCGTCTCGACCGTTGTCGTTACTGGGCGACGGTAACCAACTGTGGGGTCAACGTAGTAACAAGCTAGAGTACCTCGCCAACGCGCCGCGAGTGTATTCCGATCTACAGCGGAGCGACTTCGACGTGCTTCACATCCTTCAACTCAACTCGATCGTATACCCGACAGGGATTCTCAATCAGGATCATCCGGTCGTAATCGGGCCGGATATTCTCGGCTGGAATCCGATTCGGTCGGGCGGTCGCTGGGACGTTTCGTTTCCGGATTCACTGTTTCCGACGTTCAAATACAACGCCAAGCGATTGCTAGCTTACCCACAACGATATGCCGCGGCGACTACCTACAGCAAATACCACTGCCGAATCCTCGATAATCTAGGGATTCCGGAGTCCAAAACAACACGTCTTCCGCCCGGCATCTCGCCGATTTTTTCCGCTGAAAATGGCGATAGGGCCGAGGACAATGGGCCACCCGAGTTGCTGTACGTGGGGGATTTCTCCGAACACAAAGGATTCCCGGAGTTCATCGAGGCCATCAAACGGCTCGATCGAGACGTGACTGCGACCGTTATCGGGGCTGGTGATGCGGATACTACCGACGCCGAAAAGCTCCCAGAGGTAACAATAGAGGGGTTCGTGGATCGCGCCGAACTACCGAACTACTACCGACGGGCGGATCTCTACGTGATGCCGTCGATAGACGAGGCTGGCCCGAACACTATTATCGAGGCTCTCGCCTGTGGCACGCCCGTTGTTGCAACGGACAAACCCGGAGTCAACGAGTTTCCGCCAGCCGATGCGTCGGTCTTTTTCTGGCCGCGTGCGGCTGCTCCGTTGGCTGCGGCACTCGAAACCGCACTCGACCAACTGCCACAGCTGGCGACTGCCGCCCAGTCCCACGCCAACGAGTTTCATGTCGACCGAACGATTCAGCACCTCTCGGAGCTCTATCAGACACTACTGGAGCGAACCGACTGACGCTACATATAGCCGAGGTCTTCGAGCTGTTCCCGAACGCCATCACGATCTCCGATCGCGGTGGCCTCGGTCTGGTGTGCTATCGGCGTATGATCGACACGATCCAGTTCGGATTCGATGGCTGTACGCACATCAACGACGCTTTCAGTCGCCTCAACGATCTTCGGATCAGTTGAGGCGATCATCGCCTCCTCCGTGTGAAGCCCGTCCTGTAGTCCGTGATCGCTGACGAGGACGAGTTCGTCACTCTCGCCGAGATCGTTGCGGAGTTCGCCTACGAAATCATTGAGTTCCCCGTAGGCGCGATCCTGAAGCGACGGTCGGTCGTAGCTCACGTGACCAATCAGATCCAAGCCGCTCGTATAGCCGAAGACGAGTTCGTACCGTCGACCCCGGAGCGCCCGCCGGAGGCGTGCGGTTCGGATCATCGACATCTCCAGACAGAGTTCGTAGAACTGGTCGGGATCCGACGAGACGTGGCCACCCCGCGCATCTCGATCCCGTTCGAAGAGGTCGCCCATCTGTTGGCGGAGTTGGTGTTCCCGGTCTTCGGAGTCGGTGTCGACGACATAATTCGGAATTCCGATAGTTTTTGCATCGTAGTTATCGAACAGCGTCGAAATACCGTTGTCGGCGTAATACGTTGCTGGCGTGCGGAACGCATCGGTGTCAGTGTTGGTCAACAGCCAGCCGCCGAGCCGAGTCTGGAGGCGATCCGGAAGTAGATAGTCAGCGAGTCGGCTACCGAGTTGCAGTGCCGGTATGTCCCATGCAACACCGTCGTCGAGTTGTAGCCCGTGTTCGTCGGGTGGACAGCCAGTGATGATTGTCGGCCACAGCTCGTGGGTACTTGGCTCACCAGCCGAGCTAGTGAGAGTGGAAATCCGGTCGTAGCTCTCAAGTGTTAGGTGAGGGTGGTCTTCTGGATCGACGAGATCTGGATCGAGGGCATCGATCCCAAAGACGATAACGGACATTGGTACTCTTTTAATAATACTGGGATACCAGTCTTCAAGTCGACGGTTTGCAGTCAGGACGACGAGATATCTCTCAGAATCGATCGATAGCGCTCGACGGCTGCCTCGAAGCTGTATTCGTCCTCGATGAGCTGGCGAACATCATCGCTCAGCGCTTCGAGATCATCTCTCCGGAGTATCGATGTGATGGTCGCCGCGACAGTGTCAGGATCAGTATCGGTCATTAGAAATCCAGTCTCACCCTCCTGAATCACGCTTGGCACGCCGGAGACCGGTGTCGCGTAGACAGGGGTCCCACAGGCCATCGCTTCGAGAATCGTCGTCGGTAACCCCTCGGTCGGTGCTGACGGCATCACCAACAACTGGAGCTCACTCAACTCGGCTGGAACGTCTTTGTGGTCGACCCAGCCAGTGAGATCGACATCGCCAGCGGCGATCTCATCGGCCAACTCCCCCTCTAGCCACTCCCGTCGCGCTCCATCACCGATAAACCGAAACCGGATATCCGGCGGCAGCCGTTCTGCCACCGCGGCTAGTGTTTCGATTCCCTTCTCTTCGTCAAGCCGACCGAGAAAGCCGACGACACGATCTCGTTCGGTGAACGACTGATATGGATAAAAACGGTCAAGGTCGATATATCTGGCACCATACGGATAGAGCTTCTGTTCGAACCGATTGAGACCCAACTCTTCGGCCATCGATGGAGTGTAGGTAATGATAGCGTCACAGAGCCGATAGCCGATCGCCTCAAGCAGGCTAACTGATCCGGCAAGTAGTCGTGCCAAGATATCAGGGAGTCGCTGTTCCCACTGGAGACGGAGTGTGAGCGGAACATCTCCACGCGGTTCAAGTATTACGGTCTTTCCGATGAGACGTGCAAAGACAATGGGCAAGAGATACGAGGTCGCACCGAAAAAAAGAACAATATCGCCGTCACGTTGCCGGATAGCGAGACACATACGTAATTGGTTGAGAAGAAAGCGAAACGCGGCGATGATGATATTGGATCCAGTTCCGGACCTACTTATATCGATCACATCGTGTCTATTACGAATCTCTGAATCGCCACTAAGATTAGCAGTAATCAGTGAAACTGTGGTGATAGAAGCAAGCATGTTGAGGAGGGCGTGGACATGTGCTTCACTTGCAGGTGCAAGAGGATGTGTTACGACACATACTCCCTGATTAGGATTCTCCGTCATCTTCGCTTGATGAAAAAGCAAAGACGTCGTAAAATCACTTTCGTCTCGATCTCAGCCGGATCTACGAACTGAACTCGTTCCGTTTGATGACTGCATACAGATATCCTAAGCCGACGCAGAACGTAAATACGTACATCATAACGAATTTTTCGATCTTCTCAACCGAAGGATGCCTCAGGGTACTCATGACTCTTTTCGGTGTCGCTTCACCTAGAATCATCAAGAGATACTGTTGTTCTTCCCCAATGTCTGTGTTATCGTCTGAAGGCGATAATACTTCCATAGCTCTTTTCGAGTAGCCCTGCCAGAAGGCACGATCTAGGAGCCAAGAGACACGTGTCCGATGCTCGTAGACCTTGTGTTCGACAACAGCGTCCGGATTATAAATAACTCCTTGGCCGTATTCGTGACGCATTCGTGTTGCGAGTTCCGTTTCCCCGCCCTGTATGTTTTTATCCCCTTTTCTACCACCGGATAATAAACCGAACCCACCGAGTTCGAGAAAAATATCTCGTTTGAATGATATATTTGACGCAAACGTATTCCGCACCTCCGTCTTTTCCTCCGGAAAGCCTTCGTAAGTAGCACCAATCAGCCAGTAGAACTCCTCAGGTAGAAACGTCGGTCGGTCGGCTACCCACAGAGGTTTCATATGCCCTCCTACGGAGATAGCCCCCGTGTCTTCATATACATCAACTAATTTTTCGACCCACTGATCGTTCGCAACTGCGTCGTCGTCCATAAACGCTATTACGTCGCCCGTCGCCATCTCGGCACCAATATTTCTTCCTTGTATGACTCCTATATTTTCTTCATTTTCATGTATCCTAACTTTATCCCCATATCTTGATTGGACACGTTCATGTACTATATTCGATTTTTCACTCCCATCAATTATTACGATTATTTCTATATCGCCATATGTTTGAGATATAATGCTTTCTACTGCATCTATAAATTCTTCGTACATGTTGAGAGAATAGGTTGAAATAATTACTGATACCTTCATTATTGTTTCATTTGCAGGGATTACACATACGTTTTGTGATAGAGTTTTTCACGATGTATGGTATACCGGAATAACCGACTCTATGTTCAAATATGATTATTCTAATACATATGTTAGATCAAAAGTCATGCCTTCGATTGAATCGTATATAATTCAGCGTAATCTCCGTCTTGATCAAGTAATTCTCGGTGAGTCCCGGACTCGATAATCTCACCGCTGTCGACCGTATAGATCCGATCGGCGTTTTTCACCGTCGACAATCGGTGAGCGATCGCAATAATTCCGTACTCCTGATCCATCGCCTCTATCGCAGCTTGGACTTCCTTTTCGAGATTCGAGTCGAGGTCGCTTGTTGCCTCGTCCAACACCAAGAAGTCCGCGTCTTTCAGCAGTGCCCGTGCCAACGCGACGCGTTGTCGTTGACCACCTGAAAGCCGAACCCCATCGTCACCTAACTGTGACTCGTAGCCGTTGGGAAGATTGTCGACGAACTCGTCGACTTTAGCGATCTCACAGACACGTTCAACGTCGCGTCGTGTCGCATCTCGGTTACCGATCGTCACGTTGTTTTCGAGTGTATCGTTGAAAATGAAGGGCTGCTGGCGGACGACTGCGATCCGCTCACGCCACTGATCGATATCGTATTCCTCGATCGAAACGCCGTCAGCACGGATGTCGCCGTCATCGGGATCGTACATCCGCGCCAACAGGGACACGATCGTCGACTTGCCTGCCCCGGATTGGCCGACGAACGCGATGAACTCGTTTTTTTGTACCTCGAAGGAGAGCTCGCGAAGCACCTGTTCGTTGTCATTGTATGCAAACGACACGTTATTGAATTCAATACCAGAGATGTGCGACACCGATCGGTTACCGCTGTGTTCCTGCCGTCTATCGAGTCGATCGAAGAAGTCCTGCGTTCGAACTGCATGTGAGAGATATCCCTCAAGACTATACACCTTCGAATTAAGCGCACTCACTTTCGGAGCGAGTTGGAACATTGCGATGAGAAAGATTCCGAGTTCACCCAGTGAAAGTCCGGTAAAAGTGAATCCAACGTATATCAACACGAAAATAGTGATTGCTGCTGAGAGTTCGAAGAAGTTCTTGATTGCGATCTCGTTCCGTTGTAAATCGATTTCCGAATGTGTATAGTTCCTAATCGCATCAGAGAACGTTGTAAACACTTCTGAACGAAGTCCAAATAGCTTCACATCGCGGATTCCCTGTGTTCCGGCTTGTACTGTCTCTTGGACTTGCTCGTTGGCCTCTGCAACACGGGTACCAACAGTGACAGCCGGCTCAATAACGAACCGAAGAATAGTGGTAATACCACCAAGCAGAACAATAGCTAGTACGGTCATCGAGGGAGTAATATAGAACATTACACCGACATACATCACAACGAGAAACAGTTTTTCGAACGCTCCGATACCTTGTTTGATAACATTGCCCGAGTACCGTGTTTCAGTAATAATCGCGTTAAGAATGTCATCAGTTCCTTCCTGATCGTAATACCTGATTTCCGCATCAAGTGCCCCTTCGAAAGCTCGTGTCCGCAGATCCCGCTCATATCGCGTACCGAGAACTGCCCCAAGCCATCGAACGAGGAACGACATCGTATACCGAACAGTCATTACCAACGCGACACCGATGATCAGATAGCCCAGCGTGAAAGGAATATCAAAGTATTGGTATATCCAGACGAACCCCTCCATTATGCGTCCATTCACGTTTGTCGGCTCGTTGGCTTGCGCCGTCTCGATAATCGGATAAATGAAACTCAGGCCGATACCTTCAAGAAACGCGACAAATGCACCTAATACGACAAGCCCGGACGCGAACAACGGTCGGTAGCGAGCGACACGTTCAAGGGCTCGAAACTTTTCTCCGGTTGAGAGTATCTCGTCGGGATCTACCATAGCAAGTTATTGCACATCCACCAGAGACAATAATAAGGGTGCTGTTTGCGTCCCGCTGAAAAACAGGTCCGAGGTCTCTGAAACGGCCTCAAGCATGTTAGCTCCGTAACAGCCGCGAAATAGACTGTCTAACGCTTTTTGTACGTTTCCATCCCAACTTCTTGCGAGCAGCAGAAACGTCGACCCCGAACTCCTGGACCATTGTTTCACCAACCCGTGGATTCTCGATGAGTTCGACATCGACAGCAAGTCCCAACTCCTTATCGGCGACCTCCCGCACAATCTCAGCCACACGCATCACGCTTAGATCCTCTTCGCTTGCGATTTCGTACGTTTCCGTACCGGTATCACCACGCTCTAACTGCTCGATCAACCGCTCAGCACTCCGTACATATGCCCGTGCAACATCCATCACATGAATGAAATTCCTCGCCTGCGTACCGGGCTCGTATACGGTAACCGGTTTACCGGCAAGAGCACGATTCACAAAGAAGTTGATCACGGTCGACTTGCTGACGGTCGTCCCGTCGACCTCATGCTCGCCATATAAATTCGATTTTAAGAACATATGAGCGGGAAACGCGCCGTCAGCGAAGCCCTCAATAGCCCGCTCACTGATCGCCTTCGTTCGACCGTACCAGTTCAGCGGCTCCCGCGGCTGGTCGGCGGTGATCGGGAACGACTGGGGGTCTCCGAGGACAGCCATACTGAAGGGAAATGCCATTGCAGCCCCGGTCTTCCGGCAGAACCATGCAACGTTGTTCGTCCCAGTAACATTCACCTCGTAGGCAAGATCAGCGTTCTCCTCACAGTCGTCGACCCCACTCACCGCCGCGAGGTGACAAACGATATCCGCACCTGAAAGTGCAGACTCCAGCCGATCACGATGCCGAATGTCGACGTGGTCGATCTCGACATCACCAACCGAGTCGACCTGCCCACGGTACTGGTTATCGAGAGCGATCAACTCCCATTCCGGATGGGCCTCCTGCATTTCGACGATAACACGACTTCCGATGTAGCCAGCCGCGCCAGTGATCGCGATCGTCGGGTTCTCGATCGGTTCCGTCGTCTCCGTATCAGTAGTTGTAGTCATACGCTTACAGCCTGTGTGGGTCGTAGTTCGTCGACGATATCTCGAATCCCGTCCCGGAGCGTCCACTCCATTTCGAACCCGGTCTCGTTGAGTCGGTCGAAGTTGACGTGGTACGAGGGGCCGGGATGTTCGTCTTCGAGATACGTCACGTCCAGTTCACGGTCGAGTTCCTCGCGGACGATCTCGGCGATCTCCGAGATGCGGTAGTTGGCGTCGTTCGAGCCGACGTTGTACACCTGCTGCGGCCACGACTCCGGTTCCAGTGCGGCCTGCGCATACGCGCGGGCGGCATCACGGACGTGAATGAACGGTCGCCAGTTGCTCCCATCGCCATACACCGTCAGCGGGCGGTTAGTGAGGCCACGGAAGACGAAGTGGTTCACCACGAGATTGAACCGAACACCCGGTGACCAGCCGTAGTTCGTACTCATCCGAAGCGCGGTGCCATCGAACCCGTAGTCGTCGACCGCGTCGGTGAGCAACGCCTCGGCGGCGACTTTCGACTCGGCATAGGGATTGAGGGGGTTCTGTGGCGTCTCTTCGTCGATATCAGTGCTTGCCGCACGTCCGTAGTTGTTACACGATGATGCGACAACCACGTTGTCGACATCGAACTTCCCGGCCGCAGTGAGCACGTTTTCGGTTCCATCGCGGTTGACCGCGAACGTCTCCTCGCGGCGGTCGTGGGTCGAGGCTGCGCCGGTGATCGCCGCGAGATGGATTACCACGTCGGCGTCTCTCGTCGCACTCTCGACATCACCGTACTCGCGTATATCTCCATGACGGAACGTCAGTTCGTCCGTTACGCTCCCAGCGAGGTTCGCTGGCGATCCCGTGACCAGTGAATCGAAGACGACGACTTCGTCGACACGGGAGTCGTCGAGTAGCTGTGGAACGAGGGCGCTACCGATGTATCCACAGCCACCCGTCAGGAGGACGCGAGTGTTACTCATCGGTCAGCACACCGGGAAGGAACCGATCTTCGTGGGCGGCGATCCGATCGCGTTCCTCGACGAGCGTCCCGAGCACGTCACGGATGCCTTCTTCTAACGTCTGTCGCTGACCGCCGAGCAGATCGATGAAGACGTCGTTTTCCATCACCATTTTGTGTTCTTCGTTCTCGTTGCGCGGGTTCTCGTAGTGTTTGACCTCCGCGTCGAGATCGAACTCCGAACCGACCTCGGCGATCGTTTCGGCGAGTTCGACGATCGCCACGGGACGGGTCACCTGATTGTAGATATCGATCCCGTCGTCGCCGGAGTGGCCCTCCTCGACGAGTCGGACGAGGCTCTCGACGGCGTCTTCGAGACTCACCATCGGTTTCCGTTGTTCGCCCTTACCGTAGACGGTGATGGGATAGCCAGCGACCGCCTGAGCGCAGAAGCGGTTGACGACGGTTCCGAAGTAGTAGTCGAAGTCGAACCGAGTTGGGCTGTCATGGGCCCGCGTTTCGTCGGTTTCTGTTCCGTAGACGATCGCGGTCCGGACCTCGCTCATTGGGAACTCGAACTGCGACTCGGCGAGTCGCATATTGGCAGCGTCGAACGATTTCGTCTGGTGATACCAGCTGCCACCCATCGCCGGGAACGGCACCTCGTCGCTGCCGCCCTTCCGGTCGACTGTCAGCCCACCCTCCGGAATCGGGAAGTGGGGCGCACCGTAGATCCCAGTCGTCGTCGTCTCGATGAAGTGGGTGTCGTCGAGCCCGCACTCGTCGAGCCCGTGGAGGAGGTTGAGGTTCATCGAGATATTGTTCCGCTGGGTGTAGAGCGCACGCTCGCCGTTGATCGACGAGTAGGGCGCACTCGGCTGTGAGGCGACGTGCAGCACAGTATCCGGCTCGTGGGTTTCGAGCAACTGGATGACGAAATCTCGATCTGCGAGGTCACCCTCGATGAGACTCAGGTTGTCGACCGCTTCGAACCGCTCGCGTGGCTCTTCGATTCGCGTCGCTGAGACGCTGCCGGACTCTTCGACCCACTCGCGTCGTGCGAAGTTGTCGACACAGACGATCCGCTCGTCGAGTCGTTCCGCGAGTCGGAGCGCAGTCGGCCAACCCAAATACCCGTCGGCACCAGTGAGTAGTACAGTCATCGTTACTCGGTAGTCGAGTAACCAATTATAAATACATTTTGTTCCGTCTCTCAGTGCTGAAAATTCTGCCCAATTAGTGATCCATACGCTTCAGATTTATCTCAGATGACTATACAATACACGTCTTGGAGAAGCCAGTAAGTGTACTCGTTTTCACTCGGTGTCGACGACGGGCTGGCTCTCGTGGGTCCACAGCAGGTCGAAGTACTGCCACAATCCAGCGACGAACGCAGGGTTTTCGGTGACAGCAGCCTGTCGGAGATGGTTCGGAACCTCCTCTTGTTCGACGAGCAGCAACCCCTGTCCACTCCCATATTCGAGATCCGGATCGGCCAGCGTCCCCCGCCACGGCAGGACCCGGTCGGTGATACGAACAGTCACGGAAGGGAACTGTTCGGCGAGTAACGACCGTATCTCTTCCTGTTTACGACTGTTTTTGTCGGTGAGGTACTCGGGAGAAAGCATGAGAATCTCGATCGTCACGTCGTGGTTGACTGCCTTCCGCATAGCAGGGGCCACAGCGTCGACGTAGCCGAAACTCTTGGTGAGCATACACACTTTCCGGTCGGCTTCCCGCAGTAGCCGCCGCGTTTCGCGCTCGCTCGGCTCGCCTACGTCGACGACATGAAACAGGTCCTCGGTCGGACTGAGTTCGTCTACCGACCTGTTCTGGACGGGTGCATACGAGTCGATGAACGACTCCGCAACCCGGTCGACATCGTGTTTGAACTGTTCATAGGCGTCCTGACGGTTAGTGATCGCTCGGTCGAGGAGATCGGCTGGCTGGTATGGCTGGTACTCTTTCGGCCGCCCCGGCGTGACTTTGACATAGCCAGCCTCCGAGAGCGCGTCGAGGACACCGTAGATCCGTGCTTTCGGAATCCCCGTCGCCTCCGCGAGATCCGGTGCGGTTGTCCGCCCAAGCAACAACAACTCTTCGAGCGCCTCCGCCTCGTATTCGGTCAGATCGAGCAACGAAAAGAACGCCTCACCGTCTTCGGACATGCCACCTTGTCGTCGTGGGACCAATAAGTAGGTGGCGGGTACTACTGAGACGCAACAACGGCGGCTATCGGATCCGATTTCGGCCGCCTATGATATCACAGAAGAACGGCCCCGGAAGTTTTATAATTCACCTATTCATTACTTTACTCAGAATATGAGTAACCAAGATAGTTCCGAGGAATCTACCCACTCACATCTCGCTGATCTCTCGGACGGTGCTGGCTGCACAGAGATCTGGGAACACCTCTCGGAGCAGCGGAATGAATGACCTCAACTGACAGTTGATGAATACATTTCAATACTAAAACGATAGTAACACTACCAAACACGGGTACCCACATCGAATGTCACAACAATCCACAGTTACGTCCAGTCGACCCACCTCGGCAGTCGTGTTGGCCGCTGGCGAGGGAATCCGGCTTCGGCCCCTCACCGCAAACCGACCCAAGCCGATGCTCCCGGCCGGGACGCGGCCGATCCTCGAACACGTCCTCAACGCCTTGATCGACGCTGGCGTCGACGACATTCACCTCGTTGTCGGCTATCAGGCTAACCGCGTACGCTCGCATTTCGGGTCGACCTACCGCGAGGTGCCGATCACCTACCACACACAGACGAACCAGCTCGGAAGCGGTCATGCCCTGCTGCAGGCGCAGGACGGGCCCGACGAGTCGTTTCTGCTCGTCAACGGAGACCAGATCATCGACCACCGGATCGTCGAGGCAGTCAGCAACGCCCATACGGACACGGCGACGCTGGCGGTCGTTGAAGGCCCAGAGGCCGTCGACTACGGTGCGGTCTCCCTCGACGGTGACGAGATAACCGAACTGGTCGAACAGCCAGCCAGCGGGGAGTTCCGGCTGTTCAACGCGGGTGTCTATGCGTTTACCCAACGGATCTTCGAAACGCTCGAAACGCTGTCGGTCGAGCGGGGCGAACTCCCACTGAGCGATGCGATCCAACAGCTGATCGACGACGAGGTCCACACCGTCGGCGGGGTCCGAACCGACCATTTCTGGATGGACGCGACTCACGCGTGGGATCTGCTGTCGCTGTCCCGAGAACTCCTCTCCCGCGGCTGGGTCGACGCCCCGGCGATCGACACCGACATCTACGTCGAGGACACCGCGAACGTCCACCCCGACGCGACGTTGGTCGGGCCCGTGGTCGTCGACAGCGACGCCGTCATCGAGGCCGGAGCGGTCGTCGGTCCCTACGCCGCCATCGGTGCGAGCGCGACGGTCGGCGCGGGGTCGGCCCTCCGTGATGTCGTTGTCGACACCGATACCACCATCGGTCCAAACACGACTGCCGTCGAGGTGGTCGCCGGACAGGGCTGTGAGATCGGGGCGGGGCTCACCGCTGGCGGCGGTCCGGCTGACGTCGCCCTCGACGAGCGGGTCTACAGCGACGTCGACCTCGGCGGCGTGGTCGCCGACCGGGTCGAGATCGGTGGCGGTGCGACCCTTGAACCCGGTGCGCTGATCGGTCCCGGCGCGACGGTCGGCGACGGCGTCGTCGTCCGCGGCCGCATCGACGCCGGTAGCGAGGTGGTCCGCTAATGTGCGGAATCGTCGGCTGCATCGGCCGCGGCGACGGCACCGTCGACGTCCTGATGGACGGCCTGCGAAGCCTCGAATACCGCGGCTACGATTCGGCCGGGATCGCCGTCGGTCCCTCAATGGGAGTGCTCCGCAAATCCGGCGAGCTCGACGCGCTGTCGGCGGTCGTCGACGCCAACCGACCGACCGGAACCTACGGCATCGGCCACACCCGCTGGAGCACCCACGGCCCGCCGACCGACCGCAACGCCCACCCACACACCGACGAAAGCGGGCGGGTCGCCGTGGTCCACAACGGGATTATCGAGAACTACGCCACACTGAAGGCCGAACTCGAAGAGACGGGCGTCACGTTCACCAGCGACACCGACACCGAGGTCGTTCCGCATCTGATCGCCCGAGCACTGGACGCCGGTGACGATCCGGAAAGCGCCTTCCACAACACGGTCGACCGCTTGGAGGGTAGCTACGCGATCGCGGCGATCATCGAGGGGAGCGAAACGATCTACGCCGCCCGACAGGGCTCGCCGCTGGTCGTCGGCGTCGGCGAGGACTGCACCTATTTGGCCAGTGACGTACCCGCGTTCGTCGACCACACCCGTGATGTGGTCTTCCTCGAAGACGGCCAGCGGGTGATCGCCACCCCGACGGGGTACACCATCCTCGATACGGACCGACAGCCGGTCGAGATGGCCGTCCAGACGGTCTCGTATACGGCCGAAGAGACCGGCAAAAGCGGCTACGACCACTACATGCTCAAGGAGATCCACGAACAGCCCACCGCGCTCCGGCAGTGTTTCTCCGGGCGGGCCGACGCTCTCGATGGGACGATCACCCTCGAAGAGGTCGACGAGATCCCCCAGCCGAACGCCGTGCAGTTCGTCGCCTGTGGGACATCCTACCACGCCGCGCTGTACGGCGCGGCGATCCTCCGGGAGATGGGTATCCCTGCCGAAGCGTATCTCGCCAGCGAGTACGCGCTGTCGCCGCCGCCGCTCAGCCTCGGGACGCTCGTCGTCGGCATCACCCAGAGCGGCGAGACCGCCGACACGCTGGCGGCCCTCCGGGACGCCAAGAGTCGCGGCGTGAGCACGCTTGCGCTCACGAACACTGTCAATTCGACGGCCGCCCGCGAGTGCGACCACGCGGTCTACATCCGGGCCGGACCCGAAATCGGGGTGGCCGCGACCAAGACCTTCTCCTCGCAACTGGTGGGCTGTAACCTGCTGGCCGAGGAGCTGGTCGACGGGCCGCGGGACCTCCGACCGCTGATCGAGTCGCTCCGGGATCTCCCGGACGACGTCCAATCGATCCTCGATTCCTCGCGGGCCGAGGAACTCGTCGAGGAGTACGCCGACAGTGACGCCTACTTCTTTATCGGCCGTGGGACGAACGTCGCGGTCGCACTCGAAGGCGCACTCAAATGCAAGGAGATCAGCTACGAACACGCCGAAGGGTTCCCGGCGGGCGAACTCAAACACGGCCCGCTGGCGCTCGTAACGCCCGAGACGCCGGTGTTCGCGGTCGTCACCGGCGACGACGAGCGCGCGCAGAAAACGCTCGGGAATATCAAAGAGGTTCAGGCCCGTGGCGCACCCGTCATTGCAGTCACCGACGGGGAGTCGGATGCCGCCGAGATCGCCGACGAGACGCTTATGATCCCCGAAACAAGCGAGCGGGCCGCACCCGTCCTTGCAAACGTCCAACTCCAGTTGTTCTCGTATCATCTGGCCGATGCGCTGGGTCGACCGATCGACAAGCCGCGGAACCTCGCCAAGAGCGTGACCGTCGAATAGGGAATTCGTCACCGTCTCGAAAAGAGCGACCTTTTTGTATCCGCCGACGAAGGCCGATCCAATGCGTGTTCTCGTAACCGGTGGTGCCGGATTCATCGGCGGCCATCTCGCCGAACAGCTCGCGGCCAGTGGCCACGACATCACGGTGATCGATAACTTCGTTCCGTACTACGATCTCGGGATCAAAGACCATACCGTCTCGGTCGGCCGGGAGGCCGCCGAGACGGGCGGCGGGAGCTACGAGCTCGTCGAGGAATCGATCACCGACGAGGAAACCGTCGACAACCTCGTCGCCGAAACCGACGTGATCTACCATCAGGCCGCACAGGCCGGAGTACGGAAAAGCGTCGACGAACCGGCGAAAGTCAACCACTACAACGTCGACGGCACGGTGACCGTGCTCGAAGCCGCCCGGAAACACGACGTCGACCGCGTGGTCGTCGCCTCCTCGTCGTCGGTCTACGGCAAGCCCGACTACCTCCCGTACGACGAAGTCCATCCGAAGAACCCCGTCTCGCCGTACGGCGTCTCGAAACTCGCCACTGAGCAGTACACCCGCGTCTACAACGAGATCTACGGGCTGCCGACAGTTGCCCTCCGGTATTTCACCGTCTACGGCCCGCGGATGCGGCCGAACATGGCGATGACGAACTTCGTCTCGCGGTGTTTGCACGGCGAGCCGCCGGTAATCTACGGCACCGGCGAACAGACGCGTGATTTCACCTACATCGAGGACATCCGGCGCGTCAACGAACAGCTCCTCGACGACGACAGTGCCGACGGCGAGATCGTCAACATCGGGTCGACAGACAACATCGACATTCGGACGCTCGCAGAAGTCATCCGCGACGAGATCGATCCGACACTCGAGATCGAATACGACGACGCACGGACCGGTGACGCCGAACACACCCACGCCGACGTCTCGAAAGCAAACGAGTTGTTGGGTTACGAGCCGACTGTCGACATTCGAGAGGGTGTGAACCAGTTCATCGATTGGTATCGAGCGAACGAGAAGTGGTACGATCAGTTGGTAAGACAGTCTTAAAAGGGTTTAAGCCTCAGCAGCCGACTGCAGCCGCTCTTCGGCTTCTTCCCTGTCTTCCGGGTACCCCACGTCGATACGCCACCCTTCGAGGGCGATCGCGTCAATCGTTCGACCGCTCCGAATCAACAGATCGATCGCCTCGCTGATCTCGTACTCGCCGCGGTTCGACGGCTGGACCAGCTTACACGCGTGAAAAATCGCTGGCGAAAACGTATAGAACCCCGTCATTACGAGGTTCGACGGCGGATCTTCCGGCTTCTCGACGACATCGGTGATCTCGCCGTACTTGTTGGTGTCACAGACGCCGTACCGACTCGCCTCCTCCCACGGAACCTCCTCGACAAGGAACGCCGCATCGGCGCGATCCTCCTGCTGTCGACGGACGACATCGTCGAGATTCGCCTGGAAAATGTTGTCACCCAACATCAACATGAAGTCGTCGTCGATGTGCTCCTCGACGGAGAGCAGTGCGTGGGCCAACCCCTTCTGTTCGCGCTGGTGGGTGTAGGTGATCGGCACGCCCTCGTACTCGTCGCCGTAGTGGTCGATGATCCGCTCTTTGAGATAACCGACGACGACGATCAGCTCGTCGGCTCCCAGCTCGACGAGCTGGTCGAAACAGTGGGTCAAAATGGGCTGGCCGTCGACCTCGACCATCCCTTTCGGCTTGTCCTCGGTCAGTGGCCGAAGCCGGGTCCCTTCGCCCGCGGCTAACACGACTGCTTTCATACTAGTTCGGGCGTGGTAACGCGTGTGTATATGTCTTTTTATAATTCGTATCGTATATGACTGCCGTCGTATCGTACAGGGGCGCTAAACCAAAGCTTGAGTAGCGACGACAGATATCGATCAGTTAATGCGAATCAGTATCATCGGGAGCGGCTACGTCGGCACCACCATCGCGGCCTGTTTCGCTGACATGGGCCACGAGGTCGTCAACGTCGACATCGACGAGGGGATCGTCGAGGCGATCAACAGCGGTGAGTCGCCGATCCACGAACCCGGACTCGACCAACTGTTGGCGACCCACAGCAGCGAGGCCCTCACCGCGACCACCGACTACGACGCCGTCCTCGACACCGAACTCACGTTCCTCGCGTTACCGACCCCCGCACGCGAGGACGGCAGTATCGACACCTCGATCATCGAGGCGGCCGCCGAAACCCTCGGCGAGACCCTCCGATCGAAGGACGGCGACCACGTCGTCACCACCAAGAGCACGGTCATCCCAACGACGACACGCGAGACGCTGGCCCCGATCCTCGAAGCCGCCTCCGAAAAGACCCTCGGCGAGGACCTCCACGTGGCGATGAACCCCGAGTTCCTCCGGGAGGGAAGCGCAGTAGCGGATTTCCTCGATCCCGACAAGATCGTCCTCGGGACCGACAGCGACACCGCCCGCGAGAGGCTCCACAAGGTCTTCGAACCGCTGATCGCCGAGACCGGCGCGCCGGTCGTCGACACTGGCATCGAGGAAGCCGAGATGATCAAGTACGCCAACAACAGCTTCCTCGCGGCGAAGGTCAGCCTCATCAACGACATCGGGAACATCTGCAAGGAGTACGGCGTCGACGCCTACGAGGTCGCCGACGCCATCGGCCTCGACGACCGGATCAGCGCCCGGTTCCTCCGGAGCGGCCTCGGCTGGGGCGGGAGTTGCTTCCCGAAGGACACCGCCGCGATCAGAGCCGCCGCCCGCCAGCAGGGGTACGAACCCCTGATGCTCGATGCAGCCACCGAGATCAACAACCGCCAACCCGAGCGGTTCCTCTCGCTGCTCGACAGCCACGTCGACGTCGCCGACAAGCGCGTCGCCGTCCTCGGGCTCTCGTTCAAACCCGGGACGGACGACATCCGGAACTCGCGGGCGATCCCGGTGATCGAGGGGCTGCAGGCGCGTGGTGCCACGGTCGTTGCCTACGATCCAGTCGCCGCCGAGAACATGCGCGAACGGTTCCCGGAAATCGAGTACGCCGACTCCCCGAAGGCCGCCCTCGACGACGCATCGGCGGCGCTCGTCGTGACCGACTGGCCGGAGATCACGGAGTTGGACAGCGAGTTCGATGCTATGTCGACGCCGGTGGTCGTCGACGGTCGGCGTGCCATCGAGCGCCGTGACGGAATCGTCTACGAAGGTCTGACGTGGTAGCGATCAGGTCGACCACAGGAGTACCGACACACCCATCCGTATCTCACAACCCTCAAGTCAGTCTACCCCCGTTCGTCTCCAAGGAGCCCATAGAATGACACACATCTGGATGAGATCGCTGCACCGATCGGCGATGAGCACGCTCCAAGGAGCCCATAGAATGACACACATCAGCGTTATCGGCTGCGGAAATATGGGAGGCGCATTTATAAAGGGCCTCCACAAGGCGGGCGGCCACACGGTGACCGCCTGCGACATCGACACGGATGTCCTCGAATCGATCGCGCCCTACTGCGACGAGACCACGACCGAACTCTCGGTCGCTGCCGAGGCCGAGGTGGTCGTCCTCGCCGTCAAGCCGGATCTCGTCGGCGCGATCCTCCCGGATCTCGATCTCGACAGCGACCAAACCCTGCTGTCGATCGCCGCTGGCGTCCCGACCGACCTGCTCGCATCCGAAACCGACGCCACCGTCGTCCGAGTCATGCCGAACCTCGCGGCCGAACACGGGATGATGGCCGCCGCCGTCACGGGCGATGTCACCGACGAGATCAGAGCGATCCTCGACGCCGTCGGCGAGTTCGCCGAAGTCGACGAGGCCCAGATGGATATCGCCACCGCGGTCAACGGCAGCGGCCCCGCCTTCGTCTTCTATCTTATAAATGCGATGGCGAAGGCCGGTGTCGACGGCGGCCTCAGCCCGGCGGAGGCCCGGACGCTCGCCGCCCAGACGTTTAAAGGCGCAGCAGAGACCGTCCTCCAGTCGGAGGAGTCGATCGAGGACCTGATCGACGCTGTCTGTTCGCCCAACGGGACGACCATCGAGGGGATGGAGGTCCTGTGGGACAGCAACGTCGAGGCCGAACTCGGCGCGGCCGTGACGGCCGCCGAGGAGCGATCGAAGGAGCTCGCGCGGGACGCCGACGATGCGTGAGGCGGTCGACCGATCGGCGGTACGAGAGGCGGTCGACCGATGAGTGACGCAGTCGACGAAACGGCCGACGAGCGGACGGTCGACCCGGAGGTGGTCGGCCGCGCCCGCGAGCTGGCGGCCGACGCCGAGCGCATCATCGTCAAGGCCGGGACCAACTCGCTGACCGACGCCGACTCGAATCTCGACGATGCGAAGCTCGACAAGCTGGTCGACGACTTGGTCGACCTGCTCGAACGCGACAAGGAGGTCATTCTCGTCTCGTCGGGGGCCGTGGGTGCCGGAACGGGCCGCATCGGCAACGGCCACGAGACCATCGAGGAGCTCCAGGCGCTGTCGACGGTGGGCCAGTCCCACCTCATGAGACGCTACACCGAGAGCTTCGAGCGCTACGGCTACACGGTCGCCCAGATCCTGCTCACACAGGACGACCTCGATAACGCCGACCGCTTTACCAACTTCCGCAATACGATCGAGACCCTCCTAGAGTGGGGTGTCGTCCCGATCATCAACGAAAACGACGCGGTCGGCACCGAGGAGCTCCGGATCGGTGACAACGACATGATCTCGTCGTCGATTGCGATGGGCGTCGACGTCGACCTGCTGGTGACTCTAACCGATGTCGGCGGGGTTTATACGGCGAATCCCAAGGATGACGACGACGCCGAACTGATCGAGGCCGTCGGCGAGAACTACACGTACGTCGAGGACGTCATCGACGCCAGCGCTACCGAGGAGTTCGGCGGCATCCACACCAAGGTCTCGGGTGCCCGGACGGCCAGCGAACACGGGATTCCCGCAGTAATTGCGGGGTCGACCGAGCCCGACGTGCTGGAGCAAATCGCCACGCAAAAACCCGTGGGAACCATATTCGTCCCTATCAACGGTGAGCACGATGACTGAGCCAACAACGGAACAAAAGGTAGCCGACGCAGAGCGGGCCGCACTGGAGCTCGCGCAGTGTTCGGAAGCCGAGCGAAACCAAGCCTTAGAGGCGATCGCCGACGCGATCGAGGCCAACAGCGAGACGATCCTCGCGGCGAACGCCGAGGACGTCGACGAGGCCGAGGCGATGCTCGAAGCGGGCGAGTACACCCAAGCGCTCGTCGACCGACTCGCCCTCTCGGAGTCGAAGATCGCCTCCATCGCCGAGATGGTCCGCAGCGTTGCCGGACAGGACGACCCCCTCGGCAAGACCCTCGAAGCACGTCGACTCGACGACGGCCTCGAACTCTACAAGCGCGCCGTCCCGATCGGCGTCATCGGGACGGTCTTCGAGTCTCGGCCCGACGCCCTCGTGCAGATCGCCGCGCTGAGCCTCAAATCCGGAAACAGCGTCATCCTCAAGGGCGGCAGCGAGGCCAGCGAGTCCAACCGGGTGCTGTACGACATCATCGTCGACGCCACGAGCGACCTCCCGGAGGGCTGGGCCCAACTCATCGAGGCCCGTGAGGACGTCGACGAACTCCTCGAAATGGACGAGTCGGTCGACCTGCTGATGCCTCGCGGGAGTTCGGAGTTCGTCCGCTACATTCAGGACAACACCAAGATTCCCGTCTTGGGCCACACTGAGGGCGTCTGTCACGTCTACGTCGACGAGGAGGCGGATCTCGACATGGCCGTCGAGGTCGCCCACGACGCGAAGGTCCAGTACCCCGCGGCCTGCAACGCGGCCGAAACCCTGCTGATCCACGAATCGGTCGCCGAGGAATTCGTCCCCGAGATCGTCGACCGCTATGCGGAGTCGGGCGTCGAGATGCGCGGTGACGCACGCGTGCGCAAGACTGCCGATATGGACGCCGCCACCGACAACGACTGGTCGACCGAGTACGGCGATCTGATCATCTCCCTGAAAGTCGTGGACTCGCTGGCCGACGCGGTCGACCACGTCAACACCTACGGCTCGAAACACACCGACTCGATCATCACCGAGGACGCCGACGCGGCGAGCGTCTTCATGCAGGGGATCGACTCGGCCAGTGTGTTCCACAACGCGTCGACCCGCTTTTCGGACGGCTACCGGTTCGGTCTCGGCGCGGAGGTCGGCATCTCGACGGGCAAGATCCACGCCCGCGGCCCGGTCGGGCTTGCGGGGCTGACGACCTACCAGTACTTCCTCGAAGGCGACGGCCAGATCGTCGCCAGCTACTCCGGGGAGAACGCACGGGAGTACGTCCACGAGGACTTCGACGGCGAGTGGACGCCCGGTCGACTCAGCGGCTCGCGGATCGAACAGTAATCGGCCTTCTGCGGTGGGGTCGACGGTCCATGACCCCGAGTTCATTTATCAGTGCAACGCTAAGGATAGCTATGCTCCGCCTGCGATTTTTCGCCTGTCGACGCTGTGAGACCGTGTTTGCCGATCCGGAAGAACCACCCGGCTGTGACTGTGGCACCGACGCGCCCTTAAAAGAGATCACCGACAACGTGCAGGCAGACCCCTACTTTACCGAGTTGCGAGATGCCGACACGTGATTTCAGCGAACCGGGACGACCGAGGATTTAATCGCTCCGATACCGTGGTATAAGTTGCCATGTGCCATCACGTCGACATGGAGATCGATTGGGACGCGGTCGTCGAGGACCGAGAACCGGAGGCTGAGGAGTTCGATATAGCCGAGAGCGACGAACCGGCCGTCGACGGCGAAGCGTCGACGCCCGAAGTCACGCTCCCGGCCGACGACTGACCGCCCACCGGTCGACAACAGATCGCTCAGACCCATCGAAACGGATGGGTTCGTTGCTCGTTTTTATAAATCGGCTCCGCTGGAGCGGCCGCTATCGCTCGGCGGGATCGAGCTGACTGACCACACCGGCGTAGACGACGCCGCGTTCCGCATCGAGAGTCACCGTCTCGCCGTCAGCGATCTCGCGGGTCAGATCCGCGCCCGTGATCATCGGCAGATCGGCGTCGCGGGCGGCTGTCGTCACGGTGGCTGTCGGCTCTCGGCGACAGTCGACGATCCCCGCGAGGTGGTTGGCGTCACCCGTCACCTCGCCGTCGAAGGCTCGCGGGATACCGACGATCGCGCCCGTGAGTGATTCCGAGAGGTCACCGGATTCCAGCCAGTGGAACTCGCCGACGGTGACACCGTCGACGACCGACTCGCCGGAGCCGACGGTTTCGGTTGCGACGTGGATCTTGAGGGTGTTCGAGGAGTTCGTCCCGTCGAGTTCGGTCATCATCCCCGAGAGGACGACCACCGTATCGCCGCTGTCGACGGCCTCGGTTTCGAGCCCGGTCTGGACCGCGTTCTCGATGATGGCGCTCGCACCCTCCGTCGTGTAGGGGGTCGTCTCGGAGATGATCCCCCACGACAGCGCGAGTCGACGCCGGACCTCGTCGCTCGGCGTCGACCCCACAATGGGAATCGACGGCCGGAACTTCGAGACTTTTTGGGCCGTATATCCCGACTCGCTGGCCGCGATGATCGCGCTCGCGTCGATGTCACGGGCGAGGTATCTGGCCGCCCGCGCGAGGGCATCCGTCTGTGGCACGTCCGCCTCCGGCACGTTCTGTTCGACATGGGCTTCGTACTCCTCGCTAGCTTCCACATCCCGAACGATCCGGTCCATCGTCTCGACGACCAGCGGCGGATGGGCTCCCATCGCCGTCTCGCCAGAGAGCATGACAGCGTCGGTGCCGTCAAGGACCGCGTTGGCCACGTCGGAGGCCTCCGCGCGGGTCGGTCGACGGTTTTCGGTCATCGAGTCGAGCATCTCGGTGGCCGTGATGACCGGCACCCCGGCGTTTCGACATTTGTTGATGATCCGTTTCTGCACCATCGGTACGTCTTCGAGTGGCATCTCGACGCCGAGGTCACCGCGGGCGACCATCACGCCGTAGGCGGCGTCGATGATGCTATCGACGTTGTCGACAGCCACGTCGCGCTCGATTTTGGCGATGACCGGGATATCCGCACCCAGCTCCGCCAGCGTGTCGCTGATCTCGTGGACGAACTCGCCGTCACGGACGAAGGAGGCCGCAACGAAATCAGCCCCTTTCTCGGCGGCGACTTCGAGTTCCTGCCGGTCCTTCTCGGTGACTGTCGGCAAGCCGAGTTCGACACCCGGCACGTTGACGCCCTTCCGCGCCCCGAGTTCGCCGCCGTTTTTCACGGTGACAGTGACGCCCTCGTCGTCGACGGATTCGACGGTCGTCTCGATACGGCCGTCGTCGAGCAGAATTCGGTCGCCGGGGTCGACGGCGGTCAGGCTGTGCGAAACCCCGACCTCCTCGGGGGTCGCTTCGGTTCCCTCAACGAATCGGACTGTCGAGTCAGCTTCGAGTCGGATCTTGCCCTCGATCGGGGCGGTGCGGATCTCGGGGCCGGGCAGGTCGTGCATCACGGCGACCGGGCGGTCGGTCTTCTCGTCGACCTCACGGACTCGGTCGATCACCGTCCGGCGGTCCTCGGGCGTCCCGTGGCTCGCGTTCATCCGTGCGACTGACATCCCGGCTTCGGCGAGGGCTTCGAGCGTTGCCGGGTCGTCCGAGGCCGGACCGATCGTACAGACGATTTTGGCGTTTCGCATTACTGTTCGGCCTCCATTACTCGGTAAAGTGTGACTTGGTGGCTGTTCACACAGTGACAGTTGATTAGCAACTGTAAAAATTGATCCCCTCCTGACAGATTTTAATCCAATTTATCAGTATCAGATGTTTCGAATCTATGTTTATTTGGTGTGTGGGTGGAAAGATATGTTGGTTCATCAGTTCTCCCGATAGGTGCAATACTGCGACTGCCGAACTTTTTCCGCCTCGGGTTCGCCAAGACGAACCACTCGGCGCAAAAACTTCGATGAAAAAGGCCGAGGGCTCGGCCTTCACCTCGCCCTCGGGGAACTCCGCTCGCTTCGCTCACGCGGATGCTGGTGCTGAACTGCACCTCTACGTATAGCACCGTCGACCCACCAGCGACGAAACAAGCCGTATAAAAAGCTACTCGACCGACCGGATCGTCGACTCGACGGCCCCACCCGGTCGCAGCGTCGGCGTCGCTCGGAGGTCATCGAGCGCGTCGTCGGCCACGTCGACATCGAACGATTGGACGATCGTCGCCAGCGCCAACCGCGCGCCCGTGATCGAGAACTGTCGACCGATACAAGCGTGCGGCCCACTACTAAAGGGGAAGTAGGCCTCGACCGACTGCGGCGAACGGTCGACCCACCGATCCGGATCAAAGGTCTCGGGATCGTCGAAGTAGCGCGGATCGCGGTGGATCGACCACTGCGGCATGATGATCGCCGCCCCCTCCGGCACCCGATACTCGCCGAGTCGCACGTCCGCCGAGGCCTGCCGGAAGACGGCCCACGCCGCCGGATACAGCCGCAAGGCCTCCTGAAAGACGCGGCCGGTATACTCCAGCTCTGAGACGTGGTCGTAGGTGGGCGTCTCCTCGCCGATGACCGCCTCCGCTTCCTCGCGGACCCGCTGGCGGACTTCGGGATGCTGCGACAGGAGACACTGGGTATAAGTCAGCGACAGCGCGGTGGTCTCGTGGCCTGCGATCAGGAACGTAGAGACCTCGTCGCGGATCTGGTTCGGCGGGTACTCCACGTCGGGATCGTCCTCCGCGAGCAGGAGCATCGTCAGCATGTCCTTCGGGCGCTCCTCGTCGTCCGGATCGCGCTCCGCGAGGTCCGCGCGTCGACGCTCGATCAACTCCTCGGCGAGGCCGAGAATCCCCTCGGCGGCCGCCTTGAACTCGGGGTCGGTCCGAGTCGGGACCCACTCGGGAGTCACGGCGTCGAGGCCGAACTCGAACTCGTCGCCCGCCGTCTGCATCCAGCTGTGGAACTGCTCGGCGCGTTCGAGGCCGATGTCCTCGCCGAGCAGGATCTCCGAGGCGACCCGCACGGTTAGGGCAGTCATCTCGCCGTGGAGATTGCGGGTGATCGACTCGCCGTCGCCGATGGTGGTCGACCACTCCTCTACGAGCGTTTCGACGCGTCGACCGACGGTGTTGGCGTAGGCTCGGACCTGCGGCCCCATGAACGCGGGTCCCATGATACCGCGCTGCTGTTCCCAGAGGTCGCCCTCGCTTTGGACCAGCCCCTGTGTCGCGATGAGTGCAGCGGGGCCGCTGGCGGGCACGCGGCGGAACTCGGCCGGTCTGGACAGCGCGTCGCCGACGAGTTCGGGGTTCGTGACGACTACGAGCGGCGCACGGCCCGGAATGGGGACCGCCGCGGCGTCGTCGAACCGTGCTTGCATCGCCTCGATGAACCGAAAGGTGTCGTCGCCGAACCGGAGCGCGTTAACGAGGCCCGACTCCGGCGGGTTCGGCAGGTCGCGTGCCATACCCCATGTAGGGGGTGCTTGGGCTTGTAGGTTCAGTACCTCACAAAGCATCCTCGGCTAGCTGTTTCTGCGGCCTGAGTTCTGTGTCGAAGCGGTTGTACTGACGGTCTCGACGAGAGAATTACGGACGGATCGACGGAGAGCTGTCGCTGTCG
>Ga0306873_100160_pt1 | contig 36722 bp, 27 predicted proteins | sample AntCluMetagen312_FD_190423 | JGI IMG/M metagenome (GOLD analysis project Ga0306873, IMG submission 190423) | Saline lake microbial communities from Club lake, Antarctica - Metagenome #312 (v2) (version 2) | ecosystem: Environmental > Aquatic > Non-marine Saline and Alkaline > Saline | place...
CATGCCCAATTGTGGGCACACAGCCACTAACATAACCGTCTTGCACAAATAGTTTCCGTCGACCCCCAATCACCCCAGTTCTCCCCGGGGGTCGACAGCATGGTAATCCCTTGAGACCGTATCGGTCGAGCGACCAGTAGAGGAAAACAAAAATAGAGTGGATACAATCTCTGGGACATCGGATTGGGTACTAGCTTCAACCGGTTGGAAGGCCACTGAAAAACGTCTGCCCTATGCAGTAATCGGGTAGGCAATGAATCACCTTCACAGAAATCCCACTTTTACTCGCCTATACTTCCGAAACTATATATTGGTGGGAAATGGTTAATCCCTCAGCGGAAACTACAGAATGACTACACAACGACCGTACGATCGTATCGATTTCCGGGGTCTCGAATGCGGTTACTGATACGACTTCGAGCACGGCGAGATACTGCCTACGACAACCAGTACCACGACAAACTCCGTGGACGAATTTGGCGGGCCCTTCAGGAGACAGAGTATGAGCAGTACCACGACCAGAATCGACCGGTCGGCTTCTCATACTCCAACCCGTTTCCCCCAGGAGATATGCAGGAGGGAGATGAGCGGACACTGCTAATCGCCGCACCTCAGGAACCACTCCTCGCAGCCATCGCGGAGGACCTTACTGACGACCGAGAGTTAAATGTCGGTGAGATGCCGTTATACGTCGATGAGGTGAAATCGCTCTCCCCTGACGTCGGAGAGCCCGGGACCACTGGGACTATTGAATCCGGGACCGGTGTGCTGGTCCGAATCCCACCCTGGCGGGCCGACGACTACGGTCTCGAGAATCCTGGAGAGCAGGCAATATACTGGCGGCCGGAGCATTCGATGGAGCCGTTCGTCACCCAAATCGAGAACAACCTTGACAAGAAACACGAGCTGTTCTGTCCGGAGTATCTTCCCGGCCCCAGTGAGGCTGATCACGAGCTGTTCGACTCCTACGAACTCATCAAGACGTTCGCGGTCCCCCTCACGGTCTCGCAGGGCCAGGAAATGACGTACGTTCTGAGTAAGTGGCGACTCGGCTATCAAGTCCGAAGCGACGACCACCGACGACACCTCAATCTGGCACTCGACACCGGCATCGGAGAACGGAACGCGCTGGGGCTGGGCTTCCTGAACATTACGGAGGGGTCGAATGGATACTGAAGCACTCCAGGAGATGGACTCAGATCGGGTCGAGGCTCGCCTTCCTGACCGGGCGATAACGTCTGTTCGGGATATCCAAGCGCTTTACGGCAATCTCTACACGCTCGGGCGGGGGCTGACGGGCGCGTACGGCCCATACCTCTCTCCAGACGCCGCCGGCGAACTCATCGGGGAGGATCGACTCGTCGTTTCAAAAGTCATTCTCGAGGAGGGGACCGCCCGCCTCGCCGACGAACCCCTCGTCGTGGTTCCCTACACGTCGGAGCTGGACAGCCCCACCAACGACGGGATGGTCACGGACGTTCCCCACGTCGCGCACGCTAAGTACGAATCCGCGCGTGGCGTCGACCACAGCATCACCCACATCTCCGGTCAGACGAACGAACCGGAGAAACACGCCGACCACGCCATGGAACGTTTCACCCGCTGGCCGGCTGAGGACGCCGTCGAGGACGAACGGGCCGAACACGAGGACGGCTGGCTGCTCTCGGCGCTCGAGAGGCTTGGGAAAGACGAAGCGGCGATGGACCGGCTCGCGGAGACGGCCGCGGCCAGAACCATCGAGGGGCAGTTCCTTCACACCGTGGCCATTCAGTTCTCCGACGACGAACCGACGACGACCGATCGGTTCGCCCCCGAGGCCGACTGGCACCTCCCTGGCGAAATTGAGGTGCTACAAGAGGCGATGGTGCGGCGGAAAACCACGAAGTTCCACACGAAAAACGACGCCGATGGCGCCAGGGGCTGTGGCGTCTGTTTCGTCAACGGTGACGAACAAGAGGTGTACGGCGTCGTCGACGATCCGCTGAAGTGGTACCTCTCGAAGCAGCGCGAGCGCTTCCCTAGACTCGATCCGGACCAAGCCTGGCGAACCCAGGGACTCGGCCGGGAGGCCGCTATCGCCGCCCAGAACGCGACGACGTTCTTGGACGCCTGCGCGGAGACGGCACCTGGTGTTTCGGTGTTCTATTTCCCGTACTTCGAGGGGGTCCCAAACGCGGCCGACGCGCGAACCCTCTACAAGGAACTCGCCCAACGGGTCAATAACGATCAGGAGCGGAGCCCCGCGACCCAACTCTACTTGGCGCGGGAGGAGGACGGCTGGAGCTCCTTCGAGGACCTCCGGTTCGTCTTCATGGTGGTCCACAAGTATCAGAAGGACCGGTGGCGGCTGCTCTCGTTCGAACCAGACGCCACGATCCAGTTCGGCGTCCGGCTCGCACAGGCACACCACGAGATGGTGAACGGACCTGCGTTTCGATCTGACGGTCCGCTCCCCCAGCGCGATGGGTTCGACCTGCTCGACAGCGGGCGAAGCGTCGACCAGTTCGTTGACTCGGTGACGCGGGTGAACTACTTTACACAGACGTGTGCGCCGCCTGATACCGACGACGACCCGAGCAGCGACGACTTCCGGTTCCGTGCAGCCGCGAACGTCGTCGGCGGTACCCCCGTCGACGTTGAAGAACTTCTCGCGGGATACGTCGAACAGCTCACGGCGCGGTTCGACCCTGACGACGAATACCCATTCCCGACCGCGACAATCGCGATGCAGCACGCACAACTCTCCGCACTGGCTAACGCCGGCCTCTTGTTTGCGGACGAATCGACAGATTTCACGGCAACTACAGAGATGACAGACACACCGACCGACGGAGAGGAACAGAGCCGCACGGAGCGGCTATCGAATTTTATCGAGAGCCACCACGCGCTCGCGGACGGCGAACGACGGGGCGTGTTCGCGCTGGGGGCACTGGTCGGCCGGATCAGCCGGTACCAGCGCAGAGAGGGCCGAAGCATGACCGCGGTTACCCGTCACCCGATCGACAAGGTAACCAAACACAGCGTCACGGATGTCGCGACCAACGTCGTCGACGCCAACGTCGTCTACTCTAGCGAGGAGGGGTACAGCGGGACGATGTACGCGGAGTTGATGGACGAGGTCGTCGACGGGCTGTTACACGAGGAGCCCGACAGTTGGGGGCTCTCGACAAGCGACCTGCGCTATCACTATGCAATGGGTATCGCCTACGGAATGAACGACCGGACCACTACCGACTACAACGATGAGTAATGACTCCACCGACACCGTCTCGAACCGCTCGGAAATCGTCTTCCTTTACGACGCCGTCGACGCCAACCCCAACGGCAACCCGCTCAGCGGCGCCAATCGCCCGCGGAAAGACCCCATAACGGACCAGGCAATCGTCACCGACGTGCGCCTGAAGCGGTATCTCCGCGACCAGCTGGAGGCCGACGGCCATGGCGTCTACATCACGAGCAAGCGCGACGAGTACGCCAAGACCCGAGAAGAGCTCCTGAAAGACTCTCTCGGCGTCACCGACCCCGAGGATATCGGGGAGAACGCCTTTGAAGGCTTCCTCGAAAATGCCGCCGACACCCGGTACTTCGGCGCCACGTTCAGTATCGACACGTCCGACGACGACATCATTGAGGCTGTCCAGGACCAGCTCCCTGACCATCTCACCGGCCCGGTCCAGTTTTCGCCCGGGAAGAGTCTCCACCCGACCGTCGAGAACGAGGAGTACAATAGCCTGACGAGCGTCATTGGGACGGCAGAAGGCAAAGAGCAGGGCGGGTTCGACCTTGACGACCACCGACTGAAGTACGCCCTTATCGGATTCCACGGGCTGGTGGACGAACACGGTGCCGAGGACACCTCACTCACTGAGGAGGACGTTGCTCGACTGGACACGCTCTGCTGGCGCGCGATAAAGAACCAGACCGTCACCCGGAGCAAGATCGGCCAGGAGCCCCGTCTCTACCTCCGCGCTGAGTACACCGAGGACCGATTCCACATCGGCGGCCTCACCCATGATCTCGACACTGTTGAGGACGATGAAGCTGCACGGGCCTATCGCAACGTCAGGGACGTCACGCTCGACGCGACGGCGCTGCTTGATCGATTGGCCGACCACGCCTCAGCAATCGACACCGTCCATGTCGCTGTCGACGACGTAATCCCGATCCAGGCCGATGGTGAGCCGGTTTCCTTCGCCGACGCTCTTCAGGACCGCCTCGGTGAGGGTCAGGTGCATGAAATCGACGTCTACGACGACTACGAGGCGACGCTCCCGTAGATGGAGCCCGAACTCGAAGACCGAGACGGGCCGGGATCCCGATCGGGGCAGTGTCTCTCGCTCACGGTCTCCGGGCCGTGGGGGCATTTCCGACGGGTCGACGGGAATACGATCAAGGCTACCTACCGTCTACCCCCTAGAACGACGGTAGCTGGCCTGCTCGCTGCCATCGCGGGCTACGAGCGCGACGGCTACTATGACGTGTTTGACCGTGCGCGGTCGGGAATCGCAATTCAGCCTGTCGAACGCGGTGCCACACCCGATGACGGCCGGACGGCAGCAGTACCGCGGACGATGAACCTTCCCGAGAACAGCCTCACGACCTCCGGAAAGGGGATGAAGGCTGTCAACTCCCAGGGGAAAGTGAGCATCCGGTACCCCGACCCGACGACCGACCGCCAGCGCTCGAACTACGAGGTGCTCGTCGACCCAGCCTATCGCCTCGATATCTGGCTGGCCGACGACGACGCCTACGGCCGCCTCCGTGACCGGCTCTCGACCGGTCGCTCCGAGTACGTCCCGTCGCTCGGGCTCTCGGAGTTCCTCGCCTCGGTTTCGTACCACGGCGAGTTTACTCCCGAACCCGTTGAAACGGACGGACACAGTAGTGTCGAAAGCGCGCTTCCCGAGCCCGACGGCCTCGTGCCCGACCCCGATCACCCGTACGGCGCCGAACGCTCGCCCGGCGACATGAGGCAGACGAACACGACCGGGGAGTTCACTGGCAGGAAGACGACCGAGTTTCTCCGGTGGGCCTACAGTAAATGCGGCCAGCCGCTGACGACGACGCGCGAGGATGTCGTGCGCGTCGACGGCCGCCGGGTGGTGTTCTCGTGAGCGGGGGGCACGTAGGACTGAACGCAGAGAAACCCTCGTTTCCTGACCTGCTCTCACATCCCGGGGACGACGGTCGAGAGCCGATGCGGCTGGAAGCGCATCTACTTGGCGTCGCCGACCGAGCGGCGGACGCTGCGCCGGGCCACGAGGACGCAACGTCCATCGCCCGCATTTGCGGGCTCTGTCACGATGTCGGGAAGGCGACCCCATGGTTCCAGGCGAAGATCGGGAACGGCGACGACGACGTCGGGCCGACCCATCACTCCCGCCTCGGCTCACTGCTCACTTACCATGTCCTTCGTGAACGGGAGTATCCGGTTCGGAAACGGTGTGCGGCTGCCGTCGCGGTCGCGAAACACCACGGCTCCGTCCCGGATATCGAGCGGTTCGTGATGGACCGACTCCACAACCAGTCTCCTTGGCGAACCAAGACAACCGACACCGATCTCCGCTTGGCGTCGACTGATGGGAGTGCGCGGAACGCACACGCCGCACAGCAGGCGATGGCCATCGATGAGCATGCCCCAGATTTCGCGCGTGCGTGCATGGTAGAACTCTTTCCGGACCGAACGCCGGACGCTGCGTGGACCTGGTTTCTCGACCAACTAACTGCCAGCGTAAACCCTGGCCGACCAGATGGAACAGACTCCCTGCTGGGTGCGCTCCACGAAGATCTGACACGCATGTCAGGACGGCGGCCGGCATTCGACTCGTCACTCCGTGGGGACGGCGCCCTCTACACGGACCTTCTGCAGCTGTACGGGACTCTCACCTTTGCGGACAAAACCCACGCCGCGGGTATCGACTGCGGCGGCCGTCTGGAGGCTGCCCCACTCAAATCGGAGGCGGTTCGGTCGCATCTCGAAGAACTCGCTGCGGAATCTGACGCGAGTGGACTGGCTGCTGACCTGAACGGGCTTCGAGCTGAGATCCAGGGCCACCTCGACGGGGTGACGGATGGCGAAGACCCCGTCAAGGCATTCCTTGAGTCGCCTGGTCGAATCGCCAGCCTCAGCCTCCCGACCGGCTACGGAAAGACGCTTGCTGGGCTCCTAACTGCAAGCCGAATCCGGGAGGCCACGGGCGGCGAACGAATCATCTACGCGCTGCCGTTCACATCGATTATCGACCAAGCCGCCGAAGTGATCGGGGACGTCGTCAGGCCGGATGCGGACCAGCCGTCATTGGGTCGTGAACTGACCGTACATCACCACCTTGCGGAGTCACTAACGCTTCCTGCTGCCGAGGAAGACGAGGACAATGAGGAGACTGATGAAGACGCAGGCCGGGCGACAATGCTGGCAGAAAGCTGGCGAGCGGGCGTGACACTTAGCACGTTCGTCCAACTGTTCGAGAGCACTGCCGGCCCATCGAACGCTCAGAGCATGAAACTGCCCGCACTAGAGGATAGTGTCGTCATCATTGACGAACCTCAAGCGCTCCCGCTCGGCTGGTGGCCGCTCGTTGAACGGCTGCTCGAGGCGCTCACCACCGAATACGACGCGACGGTGCTGTTGATGACGGCGACTCAGCCGCGGATCGTCAGCAACGACGCGACCGATGTGCTCGTTGATGCCGAGACGCTCTCTCGGCTTGAACGGCGCTGCTTCGATCGGATGCCCGAACGGGTCTCCTTTCGGTTCGACCAGACAGCCCTTACCGAGAGCAGCGACGAGTCTGCTCTCCTCGGCCATGCAGAGGCAGCCGAACGAGTCGTCGACGATGCGACCGCCGAAGGCCAGTCGGTGCTGGCAGTTTGCAACACGATCGACAGCGTCAACGAGCTCTACAATGAGGTCGTTTCCGCGTGTGATCGTTGTGGAGGGTATATCGACGTCCCAGCACGGTACGACGATGCGCTGGCCGAACCTGGTGGCGACACACTGAGCGCAACCGACCCGGAGGAGGCCGCAGTCACCGCGTTCGCCGAGTCCGTCGTCGCCGACGCCGACAGTGAGACGCCGGCGGTTCTGTCACTCTCGACGCGCATCCGGCCACGCGATCGGGGGACCCTTTTCGCTGTCGCGAGACAGCTCATCGAAGCGGACATTCCCTTCATCCTCACCTCGACCCAGCTCGTCGAAGCCGGCGTCGACGTGAGTTTCGGGCGTGTGTTTCGAGATTTCGCGCCGCTCGATAGTATCGTTCAGGTTGCCGGCCGCTGCAACCGATCCTACGAGTTCGCTCCCGAGCCCGGTCGAGTGACCGTCTGGCAACTCGGCCCACCAAGCGGGAAGTCGGCAGCGCCGAGTGAGGCGGTGTATGCTCGGCGCCGGAAGGAGGGCGACCTTGACCTGCTCCAGCCGACGCGTGCTGCCCTCGACGAAGCAGACGTTGCTCCGGGGATGTGGCTCCCGGAAGCGCAGGTGAGCGAGGCGTCAATCGAGCGCTACCAGCGCCGTGTCGGAGAGGCAGTGAGGACCGTCGCTAGCGACAACAGCCTGCGGACGGCGTATCAGGACGGCGACGGTGTGACCCTCAGACAAGCCTCGATCATTGATTCGCGCTTCTCTTTCGAGGTATACGTCCCGCGGACTGCAACGGAGGTGGAGCAAGTCGAAGCGCTCTCCGTGGCGATCGCGGGTCGTTCGTTCGACGAGGCGCGGCAACTCCGCGATGACCTTGCGGGTATCAGGGTCTCCGTCCCGGTCTACAGTCCCGAGTCCGACACCGCCCGCGAATTACTGAATCTCCCCGCACTCGTTGACGATGAACTGCTTCGAGACACGACCGAGCGGGTGTGGCGGCCGGGCAGTGGCCGCTTCGAGCGATACTTCGACCCTGCCACTGGGTTTGCTGTCCCCGAACAGAACGTGGAGGCGCGATTCCTGTGACCGACCCGGTCGAACGGTTGGTGGCAACCGCACGGGGCGAGCCGGTCGTCGAGCCGTTCCGCGTGACCGGCGTGATGATGCAGTACTACCACGTCTGTGAGCGGGAACTCTGGTTCGAAGCTAACGACATCGAGATTGACCGAGGGAATCACAATATCGCCCGTGGGACGCGCGTCGACGAGTCCGCCTACGGCGGCCGCGGTGAGGAGAACCTGCGACTCGGGATGATCTCGATTGACCTGTTGGAGGATGGGCGGGTCGTCGAGGTGAAACCCTCATCTGCGCTCCTCGAACCGGCACGGATGCAGTTGAGCTACTACCTCTGGTATCTCGACCGTGTCGCCGGTGTCGAACGTGATGGTGTGCTCGCACACCCGACCGAGCGCCAGCGGGAGTCCGTCGAACTCACAGCGAACCGCCGCGCGAAAGTCGAGGCAGCCATCCGCGGAATTCACGACGTCGTCTCCCGAGAATCGCCGCCCGAAGCGACGGAGAAGCCAGTGTGTGAGAGCTGTGCGTTCCACGATTTCTGTTGGTGTTGCTAATGGACCAGAACTTCCACGTGTTCTCCGACGGCACGCTCGAACGGTACGAGGATAGCCTTCGCGTACGAACTGCCGAAGGCGAATCGAAATACATCCAGGTCGAGAACGCTGAGGCGGTGTTCCTTCACGGCCAGATTGAGTACAACACACGGTTGCTGTCTTTTCTCAATGACCACGGGATCGCAGCCCACGTCTTCGGCTGGAACGACTACTACGCCGGCTCACTGATGCCGAGTCGGGGACAGACCTCCGGAAAGACGCTCGTCGAACAGGTCCGTGCGTACGACGAACCGTCCCACCGGCAACGACTCGCAGCGGCGTTCGTTCGCGGAAGCATCCATAATATGCGCACGAATGTCACCTACTACGACGGGCGAGGCCGGGAGCTGACCGAGGTGCTCGACACGCTTGATGGCGCGCGCTCCCGCGTCGATTCCTCACTCGCCGTCGACGAACTGATGGGCGTGGAGGCGACCGCACGGAAAGCGTATTACCGTGCGTTCCGGGCCATTCTGCCGGAGGCCTGGGAGTTCGGCTCTCGGGAATACAACCCCCCACCGAATGAGGTGAATAGCCTGATCTCGTACGGAAACTCGCTGGTCTACGCAAACTGCGTCTCGGCCATCCGAGCGACTGCGCTCGATCCGGCCGTGAGCTTTCTCCACGAACCCGGGGAGCGACGGTACTCGCTCTCGCTTGACATCGCCGACCTGTTCAAGCCGGTGTTAGCGGACCGGGTCCTGTTCCGCCTAATAAACCGGGGACAGCTCTCTTCGGACGATTTCCGCGAGGAGGTGGGCTCGGTCCTCCTGTCCGAGAGCGGCCGCAAAACCTACACGAAAGCGTTCGAAGAGACGCTCGAACGGACGGTTGACCACCCGAATCTGAACCGGAAGGTGAGCTACCAACACCTCCTCCGACTTGAGGCGTACAAGCTGAAGAAACACCTGCTGACGGGGGAAGTATACGAACCGTTCGAGAGGTGGTGGTAGTGTACGTTGTCCTGGTGTACGACATGGAGGCCGACCGCACGCACCTGATGCTGAAGCTCTGCAGGCGCTACCTGATTCATGTCCAGAACTCAGTACTTGAAGGCGAAATTACTGCAGGCAATCTCGAGACACTCCGGGGGGAGATCGACGATCTACTCCAACCGGGGGAGTCAGTAATTCTTTACGAGCTTTCTTCGGACACGCTACTAGACCGGACTGTGTATGGTGAAGACCCTACCGAGGACGCGCATTTCTTGTAGCTGATGTCGACCCCCGGGGGTACTGGGGTGATTGCGGGTCGACGGAAACTATTTGTGCAAGACGGCTATATTAGTGGCTGTGTGCCCACAATCGGGCACGGTTTCAGACGCACCCTTGTGGGGTTGAAGTTACCTCGCCGGCGTCGCGATCTCGAAAGAGGACCAGGTTTCAGACGCACCCTTGTGGGGTTGAAGTTCCTCGGCGGCGGCCTCCACGGCGGCGAGAATAGCCGTTTCAGACGCACCCTTGTGGGGTTGAAGTGTTCTGGTACACCACGGGGCGAAGGAAGAAATACGGTTTCAGACGCACCCTTGTGGGGTTGAAGTACGTATGATATCTCTCGAGGCGAGGGCACATGGGGGTTTCAGACGCACCCTTGTGGGGTTGAAGTCGGCCGAACGTGAGGGAGATAGATCCGGACTCCGGGGTTTCAGACGCACCCTTGTGGGGTTGAAGTTCGTCTACGTAGGCGCGGATAGCCTCCGCGAGGTTCGCCAAAGCGTCCGCGGTTTCAGACGCACCCTTGTGGGGTTGAAGTCGTCGAGAGAGCGATCGAGAGAACGCCGGATAGCGGTTTCAGACGCACCCTTGTGGGGTTGAAGTGACGTCCGACTGACGGGTCACGAGACGCTGCCCTAGTTTCAGACGCACCCTTGTGGGGTTGAAGTCGCTCCGACGCTACTCTACCGACCCGTGGGGTACGAGTTTCAGACGCACCCTTGTGGGGTTGAAGTGTAAACGAAGCAGCCAACCCTGAGACTGCCCTTTGTGTTTCAGACGCACCCTTGTGGGGTTGAAGTTCGTTGAGGATGGCTTCGAGGGCCTCGGCGTCCCACGTTTCAGACGCACCCTTGTGGGGTTGAAGTCACGGTAATCGACACTATTAATTAACTGGTTCTACAGTTTCAGACGCACCCTTGTGGGGTTGAAGTGCGGAAGTCCTCGGGCGGGAGTCGGTAGATACCGCGTTTCAGACGCACCCTTGTGGGGTTGAAGTACCGGACGAGAGTCCGAGTTTGTCCTCGAGGATATAGTTTCAGACGCACCCTTGTGGGGTTGAAGTCACCGGAGTGTCGCCGTCGAAGGCATCGCCGTAGTGTTTCAGACGCACCCTTGTGGGGTTGAAGTGTTCTGGTCTCGACCGAGGATGAGTCGCTGATCGAGTTTCAGACGCACCCTTGTGGGGTTGAAGTCTCGAGTACAACGCCGTCGCCGAGCTCGGGACCGCGTTTCAGACGCACCCTTGTGGGGTTGAAGTACCCTAATGGGTGGGCGGAGGGTCGGGTGGATCGAGTTTCAGACGCACCCTTGTGGGGTTGAAGTGGACACACAAGCTGCTGGGGTTGGCGGCGCGCTCGGGTTTCAGACGCACCCTTGTGGGGTTGAAGTGCCATCCGCTTGGCGAGCGGCGAGAATTGCGCCGCGTTTCAGACGCACCCTTGTGGGGTTGAAGTCTCAACGCGACCGTAGACGCGGCGAGCGACGAGATAGTTTCAGACGCACCCTTGTGGGGTTGAAGTACAGCAACCGCCCCCGCCCAGCAGACTCGGAGAGGGTTTCAGACGCACCCTTGTGGGGTTGAAGTGCCGCCCGCGTCGTCGTCGGCGTCGAAACAGACCAGGTTTCAGACGCACCCTTGTGGGGTTGAAGTCTGAAAACTGTCGGTCTGCTCGCCGTGTTGCTCGGGTTTCAGACGCACCCTTGTGGGGTTGAAGTAGAGGATCAGCACCGACCCATGCGGTGTCATCCAAGTTTCAGACGCACCCTTGTGGGGTTGAAGTGAGGTCAGCCGAGGCGTCGTGGGACCACGTGCCGTGTTTCAGACGCACCCTTGTGGGGTTGAAGTGGCAGTACGCGACGTTTTTCGCGCCATTTGAGCTACGGTTTCAGACGCACCCTTGTGGGGTTGAAGTCCAGATTCCGTGTTCATCAGCTTGTCGACAGTGTTTCAGACGCACCCTTGTGGGGTTGAAGTCATGTCTTGAGTAGATTCGACTGAACCGTAGCCAGATAGTTTCAGACGCACCCTTGTGGGGTTGAAGTATCCTGATTAGGCGTTCGCTCGCGTACTCCCGACTCGTTTCAGACGCACCCTTGTGGGGTTGAAGTCAGCAACCGCCCCCGCCCAGCAGACTCGGAGAGGCGTTTCAGACGCACCCTTGTGGGGTTGAAGTGTCAAGGTGATCGACGCTGGGGAGCGGTTCGCCGTGTTTCAGACGCACCCTTGTGGGGTTGAAGTCGCCACCGCCACGCAGACCGACCCGACTCGGACGGAGTTTCAGACGCACCCTTGTGGGGTTGAAGTCGTCGCGGTCTGTGAGGGGCCGCTTTCGTGACTGCCGGTTTCAGACGCACCCTTGTGGGGTTGAAGTGACCGACCGCCGACGGCTCTCGAGGTCGTCCGCGGGTTTCAGACGCACCCTTGTGGGGTTGAAGTCACCATCGAGCCCCGTCTCATAGGCGGTCCAGTCGCGTTTCAGACGCACCCTTGTGGGGTTGAAGTTGGCCTACAGCGGCCCTGACACGGCCACAGACTGGTTTCAGACGCACCCTTGTGGGGTTGAAGTTCCCAGTCTTGATAGTGGTCGAAGTCACGGGTTTCGTTTCAGACGCACCCTTGTGGGGTTGAAGTCGCCACCGCCACGCAGACCGACCCGACTCGGACGGAGTTTCAGACGCACCCTTGTGGGGTTGAAGTCGCCCGTGATTGCGACCGCGGTTGGCGCCCGCGGTCGGTTTCAGACGCACCCTTGTGGGGTTGAAGTGCCTCGACGTAGGCGGTGTGTTTCACGCCGTCAAGGTTTCAGACGCACCCTTGTGGGGTTGAAGTGGCAAGTGAGTGGAGATAGCCGGGATCGCGGTCAGGTTTCAGACGCACCCTTGTGGGGTTGAAGTCAGACTCGGAGAGGCCCGGCCCATGGCCGGGTGCGGGTTTCAGACGCACCCTTGTGGGGTTGAAGTAGCGAGTACACATCCGGCGCTGAGGGCATCGTCGGCGTTTCAGACGCACCCTTGTGGGGTTGAAGTAAAGGGCAACTCGTCGAAGTCGAACAGTCGGATACGGTTTCAGACGCACCCTTGTGGGGTTGAAGTCGCGAGTGCTTCGGACTCTCGGGCGTAGTAGTGCTTGTTTCAGACGCACCCTTGTGGGGTTGAAGTGGCCTGTTCGTTGCCACGGTTCTGCTCCGGGTAGAGTTTCAGACGCACCCTTGTGGGGTTGAAGTGCCTTGTTTGAAGACTTGAATGCAACAGCCAGAGTGGGTTTCAGACGCACCCTTGTGGGGTTGAAGTGGGTGTCGTCCATGTCGATGCCGTGCCGGGCGGCCGTTTCAGACGCACCCTTGTGGGGTTGAAGTCACAGGACAGTCTTCAACTACGCATCCGTGGTAAAGTTTCAGACGCACCCTTGTGGGGTTGAAGTGCCCGCCCACCGGCGAGCACCTCCAACACCGCTCGGGTTTCAGACGCACCCTTGTGGGGTTGAAGTACCAGATCCTCTTCCTGGTCCATCGTGATGTCGATGGTTTCAGACGCACCCTTGTGGGGTTGAAGTTGGCACACCGACCGCGACTGCTACCAGCTCAACAAGTTTCAGACGCACCCTTGTGGGGTTGAAGTTTCAAGCCGCTCATTATGAACGACACGAAGGAGGGTTTCAGACGCACCCTTGTGGGGTTGAAGTGAGGGCCGCGACCAGCAGACGTTTGAGCAGACCAAGTTTCAGACGCACCCTTGTGGGGTTGAAGTGGTTAGCGTCGCGCCCATGGTAGCGTTGTTTTGCTCGTTTCAGACGCACCCTTGTGGGGTTGAAGTGAGGGTCGTCGTACGCGTGCTCGATGATCGCCGTCGTTTCAGACGCACCCTTGTGGGGTTGAAGTCCCCGAGATTCGGGGCAAGGCGCTGCTTTATCCCCTGGTTTCAGACGCACCCTTGTGGGGTTGAAGTCAGTGCGCTCATCAGAGCGCGGGGTGCAACTCCCCAGTTTCAGACGCACCCTTGTGGGGTTGAAGTCCCGACGGCGACGGCGGTGTCGTCGAGGAGATCGAGGTTTCAGACGCACCCTTGTGGGGTTGAAGTGCGCGCGGCGACCCGGCGAACGGGGACGCACAGACGGTTTCAGACGCACCCTTGTGGGGTTGAAGTGCGGTCTACACAGCTGTGGTCGCTGTCTACGGGAGGTTTCAGACGCACCCTTGTGGGGTTGAAGTACGTTAGGCGAGAACCGGGTAGGAGATCCACGCCGGTTTCAGACGCACCCTTGTGGGGTTGAAGTCCGAGGACGACCTGGCCCGAGTCGTCGAGCTCGACGGTTTCAGACGCACCCTTGTGGGGTTGAAGTGCCGTCGCCTCGACGGCGCGGCGGGTGGCGTCACGGTTTCAGACGCACCCTTGTGGGGTTGAAGTCCAACTCGCTCTCCGTATCGTTGTGGACTTCGCTGGTTTCAGACGCACCCTTGTGGGGTTGAAGTAACTCATCTTGAGTACCCGTATTACTTCTTATGGCAGTTTCAGACGCACCCTTGTGGGGTTGAAGTGTCAATTTCTCAGACATCGCGATGAAATGTATAGTCGTTTCAGACGCACCCTTGTGGGGTTGAAGTGCGTCGGTCAGGCTTGCCCATTCGCCCTCATGCTGTTTCAGACGCACCCTTGTGGGGTTGAAGTAGCGAGTTGGGCTCGTCGTGAGCGTAGAGGTGGAGCGTTTCAGACGCACCCTTGTGGGGTTGAAGTGCCTCGTAGCTTGCTCCGAGCTTCGGGTGCGCAAGCGTTTCAGACGCACCCTTGTGGGGTTGAAGTGACTTAGAGCGGTTTATGAACGGGATTTACACCGAGTTTCAGACGCACCCTTGTGGGGTTGAAGTCCGGTCGACACGAACGGAGACCCGGTCGACCCCGTTTCAGACGCACCCTTGTGGGGTTGAAGTGGGATCGAAGGGAGCGAGAACATCGAGAACTTCACCGTTTCAGACGCACCCTTGTGGGGTTGAAGTCGTAGGCTCACCGGCTCGGTAGTTGACCAGAACGGCGGTTTCAGACGCACCCTTGTGGGGTTGAAGTGCTTACCTCTCCCTCGCTGCTCTCCACCTTCATCCCGTTTCAGACGCACCCTTGTGGGGTTGAAGTGAGACGGCCGAGGACGTCTACCAGATCGAGCTCCAGTTTCAGACGCACCCTTGTGGGGTTGAAGTTGAAGATGAAGGCGTGAACTACTCGCTGTCCAAAGAGTTTCAGACGCACCCTTGTGGGGTTGAAGTGGCACTTGGGGTAGCGCAACCCAACACGTCAAAGAAGTTTCAGACGCACCCTTGTGGGGTTGAAGTTCGTGGGCCCGGTCGTTCAAACTCCTGACCGCGCGGGGTTTCAGACGCACCCTTGTGGGGTTGAAGTGACGTACCACCTGAAGCGTCGCGACGGCGAGCTGCGTTTCAGACGCACCCTTGTGGGGTTGAAGTGCCACAGCCGCACTCGACGCGGTACTCGTCGGGAGTTTCAGACGCACCCTTGTGGGGTTGAAGTTGCTCGTCACCCTTCAGGTGGAAGTACTCGGCGTCGTTTCAGACGCACCCTTGTGGGGTTGAAGTCTATTAACGCAGTTCTTGTCGAAGGCGATGTAATTGGTTTCAGACGCACCCTTGTGGGGTTGAAGTATCGCGTCGCCGGCGAGCGTCTCCTCGACGTCGGCGTTTCAGACGCACCCTTGTGGGGTTGAAGTCCCCGATCTCTGTCGCTGGTGAACCCGCCAACGAGGTTTCAGACGCACCCTTGTGGGGTTGAAGTCGGCAGGCCATGAGCGACATGGCCAAGATCGAGAACGTTTCAGACGCACCCTTGTGGGGTTGAAGTCGTCTACGACGGGTGAGTTGACGAAGTTTGACGCGAGTTTCAGACGCACCCTTGTGGGGTTGAAGTGTCGACGACTTCGCCTGCTGGTACGACGACCGTGTTTCAGACGCACCCTTGTGGGGTTGAAGTAAACAGAAAGTCCGTATCGAAGCAGCCAAGCAGGGGTTTCAGACGCACCCTTGTGGGGTTGAAGTGAGTATGACGACGGCCTGCCGGACCCGGCGCCGTAGTTTCAGACGCACCCTTGTGGGGTTGAAGTCACCTGGACAACGTTGAGGAGCGCGCGTTCTTCGCTGTTTCAGACGCACCCTTGTGGGGTTGAAGTACCATCGAGGAGCTCGTCGTCGTTGAATAGGCCGGTCTCCTCACAGCGCTGGGAACGGTACTCCGTGACCTTGACCTGGACGCGCTCGGCGTCGAGGTTGACCGACACGTCGGTACGGCGCCCGCCGTCGCGGCTGGGGGCGTCGTCGAACCTGTCGGGATAAATACCGAAGGGGGGGGTCCGCTCATCCGAACTCACTGGGACCACCCCGTTCCTCTTTCCTTCGAGGATCCGGGCGTTCCCTCGTGGAAACTGCCGGACGGCGACGGGCGGAGCAGGCGGCTTCGTGAACTCGCTTCGCGGCCGCTCTAATTTCCACTCGTGCCTTTCTCGAAAGCAGAGCGAGACGTCCGCTGCTGGCCGAATTACCTCCTTCGTGAGAACAGGGAACTGCTATGGACTCGCTGGGAGTCACGCGAGCGAGCGCAGCGAGCGAGTGTGACTACAGTGAGTCCACGACTGGAGGGAACGAAGTGACCGAAAGGAGTGGACTCACTGGGATTTGAACCAGAGTCAGACGTGCTCCCTCGCTGCGCTCGGTGCGCGCGACTGACAGGCTTCAAATCCACGCGTTCGCTCTGCAAACGCTCAGCTCGTCCATTTCTTCACTGTGTCCGGAAATGGACTCGCGGGGAGTCACGCGAGCGAGCACTGCGAGCGAGTGTGACTACAGCGAGTCCACGACTGGAGGGAACGAAGTGACCGAAAGGAGTGGACTCGCTGGGATTTGAACCCAGGGCCTCTTCCTTGCGAAGGAAGCGATCTACCACTGATCTACGAGCCCGCATACTGGAGAAGTTGGGGCAACCGTTTGAACGTTGCGCTTCCCTCCGCGGGTTTGCCGGAAGAGCGCTGTCGCTCACCGGTCGAAAGAGAGTAGAACGGGGGCGGGCTCAGTCCTCGAGGACGATCTCGATCGAGACGTCGTTGGGGACCTGAATCCGCATCAGCTGGCGCAGCGCGCGTTCGTCGGCGTCGATGTCGATGAGTCGCTTGTGGACCCGCATCTCCCAGTGCTCCCAAGTGGCCGTCCCCTCACCGTCCGGGGACTTCCGAGACGGAACGTTAAGCTCCGTCGTGGGCAGCGGGATGGGACCCGACAGCGAGACGCCCGTCTTCTCCGCGATCTCTTGGACGTCGGCACAGATGCCGTCCAGGTCCTCGGGGCTGGTCCCCGTGAGTCGGACGCGAGCCTGTTGCTCAGGCATCTATCGCTCGTTGACGCTGAGCACTTTGCCGGCCGCGATGGTCTGACCCATGTCGCGGATGGCGAAGCTACCCAGCTCCGGAATCTCGCCCGAGGGCTCGATGGAGATGGGCTTCTGCGGGCGCACCGTTACGACAGCGGCGTCGCCGGACTTGATGAAGTCCGGGTTCTCCTCGGCGACCTCGCCGGTGGACGGGTCCAGCTTCTGGTCGATTGTCTCGATGGTACACGCGACCTGTGCCGTGTGGGCGTGGAAGACCGGCGTGTAGCCTGCCGTGATGACGGAGGGGTGCTGCATGACGACGACCTGGGCCTTGAACGTCTCGGCGACCGTGGGCGGGTCGTCGGCCGGGCCACAGACGTCGCCACGGCGGATGTCGTCCTTACCGATGCCACGGACGTTGAACCCGACGTTGTCACCGGGCTCGGCCGTGGGCACCTCTTCGTGGTGCATCTCGATCGTCTTGACTTCGCCGCCCACGTCGCTGGGCTGGAAGGAGACGTTGTCGCCGATGTTCATCACACCGGTCTCGATACGCCCGACGGGGACGGTACCGATTCCGGAGATGGTGTAGACGTCCTGGATGGGGAGGCGCAGCGGCGCGTCCGTCGGCGGCTGCGGCTCCGGCAGGGTGTTGAGGGCCTCGACCAGCGTCGGGCCGTCGTACCAGGACATGTTGCCGGATGCCTCGGCGATGTTGTCGCCCTCGAACGCCGAGATCGGGATGAACTCGGCGTCGTCGGTGTTGAAGCGCACCTGGTTGAGCAGCTCCGTAACCTCTTCTCGGACCTCCTTGTAGGTGTCTTCGGAGTAGTCGACGATGTCCATCTTGTTCACGCCGATGATGAGCTCGTTGATACCCAGCGTGCGGGCCAGGAACACGTGCTCTCGGGTCTGAGGCGCGACACCGTCGTCGGCGGCGACGACGAGGACTGCGTTGTCGGCCTGCGAGGCGCCCGTGATCATGTTCTTCACAAAGTCACGGTGGCCCGGGCAGTCGACGATTGTGAAGTTGTACTTTTCCGTGTCGAACTCTTGGTGGGCGATGTCGATGGTGACACCGCGCTCCCGCTCCTCGGCGAGGTTGTCCATGACGTAGGCGAACTCGAAGCCGCCCTTGCCTTTCTCCTCAGCCTCTTCGCGGTGCTGTTCGATCACGTGCTCGGGGACGGAGCCTGTTTCGAACAGGAGCCGACCAACGAGCGTGCTTTTCCCGTGGTCAACGTGGCCAATGATGGCCAGGTTCTGATGCGGCATATCTTCGCTCATGGTGGATTGACGCGCGCTAAAGGCGCTTGTGAGAGAACGTTTGTCTGAGCGCCGTAAAACCATTTCGATACGCTACCCCCGATACCGGCCGCGTCCGGCGGTTTGTGGGTCCGTACCGTGGATATCCGTCTCTTGGTCTCAGAGCGGGGGGAGCCGCCCCACGTCTGACAGCACCGCCGACGCCGTCTCCGTCCCGCCCGCACCACGTCCCGAGAGGTTCAGCTCGCCCGCGTGGGCCGTCTCCACTTGTACGATATTCTGGGTTCCGGTCACCGCAAGCGTGCCGTTCTCGGGCACCAGACGGGGGCCGACTCGGATTCCGTCCGGGCTGGCTTCGCCCACGAGTCGGACTGTCTGTCCGTCGTTGCTCGCGAGCTTCAGGGCGCTGGCCGGGAGGTCGTCGATGCCTGCCACCTCGGCGTCGGCCAGCGTGAACGCGCCGTCGTACGCCGGCCGGGCCTCCCGGAGCACGTTCGCGATGATGACGCACTTCAGCGCCGCGTCGGTCCCCTCCACGTCGAAGCTGGGATCAGCCTCGGCGACACCGAGCTCCTGTGCCTCCGCGAGCACGTGGTCGTAGGCCAGCCCCTCGGCGGCCATCCGCGAGAGTACGAAGTTTGCCGTCCCGTTGAGCACACCGCGGACACGCTCGACGCGTGCGGGCCCGAGATCCTCGACGGTGTGGACCGCCGGGATGGCGCCACCGACGGTCGCCTCGAACCGAATGCTGCCTGCGCTCTCGGCTTCGACCGCCCGGAGTTCGTCGTAGCGCTCGGCGACTGGCCCCTTGTTCGCGAGGACGACGTGGCGGTCCCGTTCGAGCGCGGCCACCGCGTTCGAGAACCCCGGCTCGGCGTCGCCCAGTGTCGTCGGCGTCGCCTCGACGAGCACGTCGTACTCTGCAGCGAGGAACGCCTCGTGGTCGGCATCGCCGACGCTCCCGGTTCGTGTCTTGCGGTCGAGAACCGCGTCCACATCGAACGGCTCCCCCAACACGGCACCGCCAGAATCTGCCAGCCCGACGACGTCGTGGCCGTACTCGCTCGCCAACTCCGCGACGGCTCGGCCGACTGCGCCCACACCGGCGACAGCGAGTTTCACTCTGCCACCTCCAGGGGTTCGACGATCGTGAGACTGTTTTCGTCGGCGACCTCCCGCATCCGCTCGATGGCTGCCTCTCGCCCGTTTGCAGGCGCACCCAGTCGGAACAGCGCGCTCGATTCGGCGTCAGTCCCCTGAATCGCCGAGAGCTGCATCTCTTTGATGGTCACCACGTCCCCAGCCTCGATTGCTCGAAGCATCTGGGAGAGGTTACTTTCCACTACATCCCCGGCCAGGAGCACACGGAGCGCCTCACCGTAGTACTCCTCATCGGCCGCGACGACGCTCACCCCGCGCTCGCGGAGCGCGTCGACGATGGCGTCGAACCGACCGGCGGGACACTCGAGGTCGACTTCGACGGGGATGCGGCCGCCGGGTGTGAGATTCCCTCGCTCGTGGAACACCGAGAGCAGGTTTCCACCTCGCTCGGCGATGGGGTCGAGGGTACTGGCGAGCTCGCCTGGCTCGTCGTCGAGCTCTAGTCGAAGGGTATGTGTGGTGATTCCACCATCCGTGGAGGGCTCCCTTGGTTCCTCACTCACAGCGAATCACCCGACACGGGGTCGAAAACAAACGGCATACTCGTGGATACGGCGGGGAACGGATAAGCGTTCGCTGGGCGTGTGAACAGCTCGCACGAAACGAGAAACCGCAGAACGGGGCCGACGCGAGTCGGCAGTCTTAGATGTAGTCGATTGCCTGGTAGAGTTCGAGCTTCATCCCCTTCCGCTCGCGAATCTCCATGATCTTCTCCCGCTGGAGGTTGTCCGGGAGCACGCGGAAGCCGGCGTTCTCGGTGTTCCACGAGGCCGACCCCTCGGTGGCGCTCCGGATGTCGCTGGAGAAGCCGATCATCTCGTCGACCGGCGCAATGCCTTCGATGACCTGCTGGCCGGCCTCGGGGTACATGTCGTCGACGCGGCCACGGCGACCCTGAATTTCGCCGGAGGCAGCACCCATGTGTTCGGATGGAACGTCGATGCGGACGTTCTGAATCGGCTCGAGCAGGCGAATCTCACCATCGATGAGTGCGTGGTGGACAGCCTCGCGGACCGCGGGGATAACCTGCGCGGGACCGCGGTGGATGGTGTCCTCGTGGAGGCGGGCGTCGTGCAGGCGCAGGAGCGCACCCTGGACCGGCTCTGCGGCGAGCGGCCCGTCGTCGAGTGCTTCCTGCAGCCCTTCGACCACCAGCTCCATCGTCTCGTTCAGGTGCTGAATCCCCTTCGTGTCGTCGATGAGGATGTTGGTCCCGTGGATGGTCTCCACGTTCTGGGAGGTGTCCTTGTCCATGCCGGCGTCCTGGAGCGCTTCACGGCGCTCGAGTTCGGGCATGTCCATCGAGACGTCGCCCAGGTCGATCTTGTCGATGATATCCTGGTCGAGCGGGTGGACGGAGATGTAGAACTTGTTGTGGCGGTTCGGCGAGACCCCTTCGACCTCGCGGGACGCTTGCTGGGGCTTCTCGCGGTAAACCACGATGGGCTCACCGGTGTTGACCGGGATACCCTGGTTCTTCTCGATACGCTGAGTCACCACTTCCAGGTGGAGCTCACCCTGGCCGCTGATGAGGTGCTCCCCAGTGTCCTCGTTAATCTCGATCTGGATGGTCGGGTCTTCCTTGGCGACCTGCTGGAGCGTCTCGATGAGCTTCGGCAGGTCGTCCATGGACTGCGCCTCGACGGACTTCGTGATGACGGGCTTCGAGATGTGCTCGATGGACTCGAACGGCGTCATCTCCACGGAGGAAACAGTCGAGCCGGCGATGGCGTCACGCAGGCCCGTTACCGACGCGATGTTCCCCGCGGGGACGTGCCCCACTTCCTCCCGCTCGGACCCCATGAAGAGCCCGACGGACTGGATGCGGTTGGTGCCGGCGGTGCCGGAGACATAGAGGTCCTGGCCCTTCTCCAGTGTCCCGGAGAAGACACGACCCGTCGCGATTTCGCCCGCGTGGGGGTCCATCGAGATGTCGGTCACCATGAAGACGACTTCGCCGTCTTCGTTGACCATCTGCATGTCCTCTGCGAGTTGGGAGTCGGCGTCGCCACGCCAGATACGCGGAACACGGTCCGGCTGTGCGTTGACCGGGTTCGGGAAGTGCTCACAGACCATGTCGAGCACGACGTCGGAAAGCGGCGAGCGCTCGTGAAGCTCCTCTCGCTTGTCGTTGCGCTCCATCTCGATGATGTCCGCAAAGGAGATGCCGGTCGCCTGCATCGACGGCATCGAGACGCCCCACTTGTAGAGCGCCGAACCGAAGCCGACGGTACCCGCTTCAACAGAGACCGTCCAATCTTCGGTGATGTCGTCCATCTCCTCGGTCATGCCGCGGATGAGTTCGTTGACGGTCGAGATGACCGTCAGGAGTCGCTCCTGCATCTCCTCTTCGCCCTCCCGGAGCTCGGAGATGAGGCGGTCGACCTTGTTGATGAACAGCGTCGGCTTGACACCCTCGCGGAGTGCCTGCCGGAGCACCGTCTCGGTCTGGGGCATCGCGCCCTCGACCGCGTCGACCACCACGAGCGCGCCGTCGACGGCACGCATCGCCCGAGTCACGTCGCCACCGAAGTCGACGTGGCCGGGGGTGTCGATGAGGTTGATGAGGTGGTTGGTGTCCTCGTACGTGTGGGTCATCGAAACGTTTGCCGCGTCGATAGTGATCCCACGCTCCTGCTCGTCTTCCTTCGTGTCCATCGCCAGCTGCTCGCCAGCGGTGTCCTGGGAAATCATCCCCGCCCCAGCCAGAAGGTTGTCAGAGAGCGTCGTCTTGCCGTGGTCGACGTGTGCTGCGATTGCGATATTCCGGATGTTCTCCGGTGCGTCCATCAATCGTTCACACTCTTCGACGATTTTTCTACGTCGGCCCATTACCGGCACCTACCCGTGGCGGGGTCAAAAGGGTAGTGTTTCGCCCAAAGGAACGACAGTACGACACACGCGCGTCTGGGCCGTCCTCGTGTGATTTCTCTGTACACCTCCCGCTCCACACCCGCGGTCTGGAGCCGCCCCATTCGGGGTAGCCCACGACCGTGCCGAGCGCGCAGCGGACCACCAGCACTAGCGATGCCGTCGCGACGTACTGCCTCGGGGCACCGAGTTCCACGACGAACGGCCCAAGCGGTCCCAAGATGGTAATCGTGACCCCGAATGCCACCGCTGGGGCGTACTGTCGGTCCAGCGCTCCCAACACGCCAGCAGTGAGTGCGAGCAACAGGCCGCCTCAGCCGGCGAAACTGTCTTACCCACTCAGTGTGTGATAGTGGTACGCATGGATATTCGACTACCCGAGAGCGGCCCCGCAGGGCCGTTCCTCGGGGCTGCCGAGCTGTTCGAGACCGAACACGACCTCGGGCTGCCCGTTCACGTCCGCGTGCGGGACGACCCCGACGAGCGCACCTGGGCCGGCCACTACGACGACCGGCACGTGCTCAACATCTCCCGGCAGGCCGCGACCAGCGCGATGGCTCGCGAACTCGCCCTCCACGAACTCTCCCACATGGCACGCTACGAGGAGCGCCACCCCTCCCACCACCAGTCGACCCGGGAAGCCATCTACCTCGCCCTCGCTGGCAAGCGTGTCGAGAGCCGAAAACTCAGCCACGTCTACCAGCTCGCCAACCACATGAAGGACATCTACGCCGACGACATCACCCTCTCGTTGGCGCCGGGCGAGAAACTGGTGACGTTCCTCGAGTCCCGGCTGGCCGTAGCCGTCGCCGACCGTCCACCGGCTGTCCCGACGGGCTGGCGACTCGCGAGTTCGAACGCGGACCCCGAAATCACGGCGGTTAACGCCGCCTTCGCACTCGCGCTGGTGGAACGCCACGGCCTGATCGAGGATGACCACCGGCTCTACGACCTCGCGCATGCGGCCGCCGACGACGCACCCGAGGTCGAAATCGAGCAGTTCATCGACGCCTTCGGCTCACTGGACGACGACCCCTCAAAGAGTGAGTACCGCAAGGCGCTGGTCGACGTGACCCAGGCCTACGTCGGCGACGGTGTCCAAGCAGACTGACCGGGGACGGCCTCAGGACTGCGTGATCCGGACAAGCACGTCGTCACGTTCTGTCGGGAATGGCGCGTTCGCGCGGCCGTCGCGGTTCGACGTAATGGCGTAAAGCGCGCCGTCGGGCCCTTCTTCGACGTGCCGCACCCGTCCGAGTTCACCAGTGAGCGCGTCGTGGCTGGTCAGCGTGTAGGCGTCGTCGAGCCAATCGGCGTCGTAGCGTGTGCCCGTCTCGCCCAGCGGCGGGAGGTCGCCACCGGGCGGTGTCACGGTGAACACCTTGATGCGCTGTTGGGCGAGCACGCCGACCAGATAGCGGTTCGAGAGCGCCGGGACCGTGTCGCCGTGGTAGAACACCGCCCCCGAGGGTGCCCACGTCGAGCCATCCATCGGATGCTGTGCGAGCGGTCGGTGGTAGTCGGTGCCCGCGTACTGTTCCTTCCTGCGGGCCGCCGGCCAGCCGTAGTTGTCCCCCGCAACGAGATGCTGGACCTCATCCGGGCCGGGCCCGTGCTCGTCAGCGAGCGGCGTCGCATCCGGGAGGAACCCCACCCCCTGCGGGTTGCGGTGGCCCATCGTGAACACCCGTGGGTCGCCGGGACTCTCGTTTTCCGGCGCCGCCTTCCCGTCAGGGGTGAGCCGGAGCACCTTCCCCACGAGTGAGTCCGGGTCGCCAGCCAGTTCCTCCTGCCCCGTATCGCCTGTCGTCACCCAGAGATAGTTCGCGGGGCCGAACGTGATGCGGCCACCGTCGTGGATGTTCGCTGCCGGCACCTCCAGCAGCGTTTTGGTGTGTTTGCTCGGCTCCGATTTCGACACGTCGTAGTAGACGAGCCGGTTCACCCGCTCGTCGCCGACGTTCGCGGTGTAGTAGACGTAGAGGAGCGGCACCTCGGGGTACGCCGGGTGGACGGCGAGGCCCATCGTCCCACCCTCGCCGCCGTCGACGAACCAGGAGCGGTCACTGCTCCCCGGTTCGACCGAGCCGGCGTCGATTGCCTCGTTGGGGCGGGTGACGCCGACTACCTCCCCCTCGGCGTAGCGCAACACCCGTCCGGTGCGTTCAGTGAGGAAGAGTTCGCCGTTCGGCGCGAAGGCGAGGTCCCACGGAATTTCGAGATTCTCGACCAGCACCTCGACGGAGAGCTCTGTTTCTGGAGAACTGCTGGGTGCCGTCCACTCCGGGTCGTACCCGTTCCACGCTGTCTCGTCGTGTTCGAGACGGGTGTCGTACTGGGGCTCGCTCGGCGTCGGCGTAGACGTCCCGGACTGGTCGTCGGTGGTGGTCGCTGAGGGTGCCTCCGACCCTGGTGTCGAACTGCTACAGCCCGCCAGCGCAACAGTCGAGAGCGCGAGGAGCCGTCGTCGCGGAAGGTCATCGGGGAGCATAGCATCTGGTTTCTTAGGACCCCCTAAAAACCCACCGACGAGACAGCCGCCTTGCGATGTCGAGGCCAGCCGAGCCGGTACTGATTTGGCCGTACCGCCGGAGTCAGTGGGCATGCAGTACCGTGCAGTCCTCTTCGACCTGGACGACACGCTCTACCCCTACCCACCCTGTAACGAGGCGGGCAAGCAGGCCGCCTTCGAGACGTTTCAGGCGTTGGGCTACGACGTGAGCCACGAACCCTTCAGGGAGCTCTATCAGGAGGCCCGCCGCGAGGTCAAGCGCGAACTCACCGGCACCGCCGCCGCCCACGAGCGATTCCTCTACTTCAAGCGCCTCATCACCATTCACACCGGCAGCCACCACTCGGGTGACACACTCGCACTCGGGGAAGCATACTGGGAGGCCTACCTTGACGAGATGGAGCTGTTCGCCGGCGTTGAGGAAACGTTCGCCGAGCTCCAGGAGGCCGGTATCGACGTGGCCATCGTGAGCAACCTCACGACCCGCATCCAACTGAAGAAGCTCCGTCGCTTCGACCTCGAGGAGCAGATCGACTACCTCCTCACGAGCGAGGAGACAGGCCGGGAGAAGCCGAGTTCGGTGATGTTCACGCTCACGCTGGCCCGACTCGATACGCGACCCAGCGAGGCGCTGATGGTCGGGGATTCCCCGGAAGCAGATATCGAAGGAGGCAACGCCGTGGGGCTCTCAACCGCGCTCGTGAACAACGACACCCAAGGCCTGGCCGACTGGCAGCAGCCCGACTTCCGACTGGACACCGTCGGCGACGTGCTGGAGGTGGCGCTGTGAGCCCCGATCGCACGCTCGAAGCCGAACGAGAACAGGTCGTCGAGCACGCGCCCGCGCTCGCGCGACTCACCCCCGGGATGACGGGCAATATCAGCGTCCGTAACGGCGACCGCTTCGCCGTGACGCCGACGGGTGTCCCCTACGACGCCTTCGACGTGGCGGACACCCCGGTCGTCACCCTTGAGGGGGAGCAGGTGGCGGGGGAGATGCGCCCCTCCAGCGAGGTGCCGATGCACCGCCACATCTACCGTGGCCACGAAGATGACCCGGGCGCAATCGTCCACACCCACTCGGACTGGTCGACGACGATGGCCGTGCTGAGAGAAGAGCTACCGCCGATTCACTACATGATCGTCGCGGTGGGCAAGCGGGTCCCGGTCGCGGAGTTCGCCCCCTACGGCACGGAGGAGCTCGCCGTCAACGTCGTCGCCGCGATGGCTGAGGCCGAGGCGTCGGCGACGTTTATCGAGAACCACGGGCTGGTCGTCGTCGCTGCGGACCTCGAGACGGCGCTTGAACACACCACTCACGTCGAAAGTCTCGCCCGTCTCTATCTGCAGGCGAGTGCGGTTGGTGAGCCGGTGGAGCTGGACGACGAGGCGCTTGATGCCACTATCGAGAAGTTCGCGAGCTACGGGCAGGAAGAGTAGCGAGCCTGCTCCTGTCCGGTGTCTCTTCTCAATGATGCCTGCGAGGGCGTCGTACAGGGGTCGCCCAACGTATCAGAGACAACGTGTCAGACCGGGTGTTGCTGTCTGACGCGGTTTTATGTAGAGCCAAATCAACACGCGTATATGACTCAGGGGGAAGGGACAATCTCGGTGCGCATCGTCGACAAAGTGGCGAACGCGACCGACACCAATGTTCTGGAACAACCACGGCTGTACGATGCCGTCGATTCTGATGCCCTCGATGCACTCATCGAGGGGATGGCCCAGGGCAAGGTCTCGTTCGTCTACGCGGAACACGAAGTGACAGTCGAGAGCGACGGGGCGATCACGCTCGACCAACACGGTTCCGACGATTCGACCGTCGAAACAGATGGTGAGTGACTGACGCAGAGACACCAGCGACGACAGACTGAACCCTGATTGCGGAGCGGATGCGTTCTTCGACCCCTGGAGAAGCCATCGCTTCCGAGCCTTCCGCTCGGCGGAGCGATCCAGCGCAGCCGCTCTCGGCCCGGTGAAAACGAAAGAGGAAGAGCCGTTAACGGGCTGCGGCCGCGACGCGCTCGGTCTCCTCCTTCTGGGAGATCGGGTAGGCCTGCACGTCGTAGGCGGCGGCGCCCAGGAGCTGCTGAGTCAGCGCCTCGGAGGCGCTGGTGGTGGAGCCACGGGACGTGTTGAGCGTTCCAGTGGCGATGAACTTCAGGGCCTGGTCGACACGGCGCTGGGGCGCCACGTCGACTGCCTTCGGCACAGAGATGCCGCCGTACTTCAGGCGAACGGTCTCCTCACGCGGAGCGGCGTTCTCGATGGCCTGCACCAGCACCTGTGCGGGGTTCTCCTCCGTCTGCTCGTGAATCTGGTCGAAGGCATCCCGGACGATGTTGGTCGTCTTCTGCTTGTGGCCGGTGTTGTCCTTGGTCTGCATCAGGCAGTTGATCAGCCGCTCGACCACGCTGATCTCGGACTTCTTGAACTGCTTGCTGGCGTGGCGGCCCATCGTGTGTGCGACGGGCGTGACGGTGAGATAGCGACTGGTCGAGGGGTTGGTGTACTCGATCTCGCTCACGTCCCAGACGCCGAACAGCAGGGCGTCGCTCTCGACGTCCTCGCCGGCGCCCGGTGCGTCGGGCTCGGGGGCGTCCTGCTCGCTCATCGGACGGGTTTCTCCGCGTTGCCGCGAACCAGTTCGATCATCGAAACGCCGTTGACCTTCTCGACCTTGTAGTGGACACCCGAGATGTCACCCATGGCTCGACCCTTCGAGCCACCGATACCGGCGATAGTGACCTCGTCGTGCTCGTCGATGAACGAGATGGCACCGTCACCGGGACAGAACGCGGTGACCTGCTTTCCGTTCTTGATGAGCTGGACCCGGACACACTTTCGGATGGCCGAGTTGGGCTGTTTCGCCTCGATGCCCACCTTCTCCAGTACGATGCCCCGACCCTGAGGCGCACCCTCGAGGGGGTCGGACTTCTCCTTCAGTCCTCGCTCGCGGCGCGCGTACTGAGAGTCGGACCACCGCCGCTTCTGGCGGTCCTTCTTCAGTTTCCGCGCGGCGTATTTGCCGTTCGCCATGTACACCCTGATTTTCGACGGAGCCACTTAAGCGTCCCCTTTTGTGGGGACGAAACGCGCCGAGAGCTTCTTAGAACATGCGCTAATCGAATTTGAGCGCGTCTCACCGCTGACGAGTAGTTGAGTTGACGCGCTGCGACGGAGAGAAAAACGGGTTCGGCACCGATACGGGGCACAGAAGCGGTGAGCCCCGAACTACGTGAGCTGCACGTCGTCGATGTCGAAATGCCGCGCCGCCAGTTCCCGCGTGGTCTCGATGGACTCGCCGTCGGCACCGATTGCGACGCCGCGGTCGGCCTGGGGCACCTCCGCGTAGGCGACGGTGCTGCCACCCTGTTCGGAGAGGGTGATGTTACGCACGGCCGCGGGCGCGAGACAGTTCGCGATGAACCCCTCGGCGTCGACGGCGTCCTCAACGAGGTCGACCGACTGCCCGAACTCCGCCTCCACTTCCGAGACAGTCTCCCCGTGTGGGCCGATGGCCTCGCCCATCTCGCCGACCGGGACCACGAAGACGAGTCGCGCCTCACGAACCAGACAGTCGACGGGGGTGATCCCCGTCAACTGGTCAAACGCCTGGATATACTGCCGGGCGTCGTCCGAGAGCGTGACCGTCATTCAGCTCCCCCGAGACGGCGGGTGGCGGGCACGTGGGCCATCAGTCGTCGGCCGACGGAGTGGGCTTCGAGCCCATCCGCAGGTCCACGTCGCCGGTGCCAATAGAGACCGGCTTCCCGACGATGACGTTCTCGATGACCCCGTTGAGGTCGTCGACCTCGCCGTGGATGGCAGCGTCGAGCAGGTGGTTGACCGTGACCTCGAACGCTGCGCGGGCCAACACCGAGTCCTTCGAGCCGGAGATTCCGTGCCGGCCGATGGATTGGATGGTGCCGCGGTTGGTCATGATGTCCGCCACCAGCATCAGGTGCCGGACGTTCACGTCGTCGAGCCCCTGTTCGGCCAGGGTCTCGTTGGTCTCGTTGATGATGGTCTCACGGGCGGCCTCGATACCGAGTTCGCTGTGGACCTCGTGGATGTTGTTACACGTCGAGCGGGTGGTGTCGACGCCCTCGATGTCGAGCACGTCGCCGAACGCCGACCCCTCGGTGTAGAGGACGAACTCTTCCTCTTCCTCCTCCTCTTCCGCCCCGATTTCTTCCTTCCGGATGACGACGCGGGAGACCTCCTCGATACCCTTGAAGATGACCTCACGGAGCTCTTCGACGAGTTGGAGGAGTCGGCGGTAGCTGGGCTCCTCGGGGCCGAACGCGATGGCGGTCCCCTTGCGCTTGGTCGCGACTTTGAGGTTGCTCTCGATGCTCTCCTGAATCTCCGCGGCGATGGTGCCCACGTCGTCGTAGGTTGGCCAGCGCTTCTGGAGCGTCTCCTCGTTCAGGTCGATGGTGACCTGCATGTCCGCGACGTTAGTTGAGACGTTCCCGAGTGCGAGAATCTTCGTCGCCTCGATCTGCCAGACGACCTCCCGGGCCTTGTCCCGGTCGGTGGCGTACTCGCCGTCGAGGTAGACCGTCATCGTCGGCGTATCCGGCGTCTTCCGTGCGTCCACGAGTTCGATGAGGCGGGGCAGCCCCTGTGTCACGTCGATCTCCGCGACGCCCGCGAAGTGGAACGTGTTCATGGTGAGCTGGGTCCCCGGCTCCCCGATGGACTGGGCCGAAACCGTGCCGACGGGGTCGAGCGCGTCGACCCGCGTCTCCTCGTAGCGGTTCACGACCGCGGTGACGATATCCTGCACCTCGGCTTTGGTCGCGCCGTTTGCCTCCTCGATGGCGGCGTAAACGCGGTCTTTCAGCCGGCGCGGAATTTCCTGTGACTCGACGAGCTTCTCGGTGGACGCCGTGACGTGTTCGAAGCTCTCGGGGAGTTCCTCAGTCATCGGAGTTCACCCCCTGTCCCGCCTTGTTCAGGCCTGGACCGGCGTACTCAGAGAGGTTCGTGGACTCGGTGCGCTGGCCGAGGAACCGGTCTTTCTGCTCGTCGCTGCTGAACTCGTTGTCCAGCACGCGCTGGGTGATACCCTCGACGTCGATGGGGTTGTCCTCGTTGGAGGAGACCTTCACGGGCGAGGTGCCGTCCTCGCCGAACTCGAACTGGACGATCGTGCCGGACGTGTCCCGGACGGTGCCGTCGTACTGCGCTTCGAGTTCCGAGAGTGCGTTGATGAGTCGGCGCTGGAGGTAGCCGGACTTGGAAGTCCGGACTGCCGTGTCGACCAGCCCCTCGCGGCCACCCATGGCGTGGAAGAAGAACTCCCGCGGGCTCAGGCCCGAGCGGTAGGAGTTCTCCACGAAGCCGTGGGCCTCTGCAGAGAGGTCGTTGCGCTGGTAGTGGCTCAGGGTACGGTCCTCGTAGCCACGATTGATTCGCTCGCCACTGACGGACTGCTGGCCGACACAGCCGGCCATCTGGGTCAGGTTCAGCATCGACCCACGCGCACCGGAGCGAGCCATGACCACGGCCGGGTTGTCGTCGGCGAAGTGGTCGCCGGCGATGTCCCCTGCGGAGTCACGCGCCTTCCCCAGCGTCTGCATGATCTTGAGCTCGAGCGTCTCGTCGACGGTCCGACCGGGGATAGAGTTGAGCTCGCCCGCTCGGTAGGTGTCGATAAGCTCCTCGACACGCTCGTGGGCATTGTCGATGGCCTCGTCGACCTGCTCACTGGCTTCCGGCGGAATGGACTCGTCGTCGATCCCGATCGAGAACCCGAAGTGCATGATCGAGCGCATCGCCAGCGTCGCCACCTCGTTGATGAACACGCGGGCGCGGGTCTTGGAGTAATCCTTCGTGATGGTGTCGACGATGTCGCCGCCGAAGGCGCCGATGGCGCCCTCGTCGATGGTCCCCTGGAGCAACTGGCCGTTCTCAATGACGACCTCGTCGTCTGCTTCCGAACGGAACTCGAGGTCGAGGTCGCCGGGCAGCAGTTCGGAGAAGACCGTCCGACCGGTCCAGTAGGCCTGCCCGTTCTCCTCACCATCAGGCTCGGGCAGTTCGTCGACGCTCGTCGCACGAAGCAGGTCCAGCGCCTGATTCTCCGAGAACGACGGGTTGGAGTTGGTCAGCAGGTACGTCCCGCTGATGTGGTCCTGAATGGCCCCGATGATGTTCTCACCGAAGCGCGGGCTCAGAATCTGCTCCTGGACACGCATCAGGACGCGGGCCTCCGCACGGGCCTCCTCGTTCTGGAGGGCGTGCATGTTCATCTCGTCGCCGTCGAAGTCAGCGTTGTACGGCGTACAGACTGTGGTGTTCAGCCGGAACGTCTTGTACGGCATCACGACCACTTCGTGGGCCATGATGGACATCCGGTGGAGCGACGGCTGCCGGTTGAAGATCACAATGTCGCCGTCGGTGAGGTGTCGGGAGACCTCCCACTCGGGCTCGACCTTCTCGGCCAGCTCCTCGCAGTTCTTCTTGGTGACCTTCAGTCGGCGGCCGTCGGGCCGCTTGACGTAGTTGGCACCGGGGTGGCCCTGGGGGCCGTGCCGGACGTAGGTCCGGGCCTCCTCGAGGTTCCGCTCGGAGACGTTCATCGTCTGGGTCATCTCCCGGGCAACGCGCTCGGGGACACCGACCTCGTTCAGCGAGAGCGTCGGGTCGGGCGAGATGACGGTACGAGCGGAGAAGTTCACGCGCTTCCCGGAGAGGGAGCCACGGAACCGTCCCTCCTTCCCTTTGAGCCGCTGGGAGAGGGTCTTCAGGGGCCGACCGGAGCGGTGGCGCGCCGGCGGCGTCCCGGAAATCTCGTTGTCGACGAACGTGGTAACGTGGTACTGGAGCAGCTCCCAGAGGTCCTCGATAATGAGCTGGGGTGCACCCGCCTCGCGGTTCTCCATGAACCGCTGGTTGATGCGGATGATGTCCACCAGCTTGTGGGTGAGGTCGTCCTCAGAACGCTGGCCGTTGTCCAGCGTAATCGAGGGTCGAGTGGTGACCGGCGGCACCGGCAGCACCGTCATGATCATCCACTCGGGCCGGGAGTGCTCGGAGTCGATGCCGATGTGTTCCAGGTCGTCGTCCGGGATATCCTCGAACCAGTCACGGATATCGCTCGGCATCAGCTTGTTCTCGTCCTCGACGGTGAGGTCCACGTCGAGTGCCTTCTCGAGGGCCTTGCGGTCCTCCTCGCGCGGGCGGAACTCGCCGCTCATGATCTCGTTGATGCGGTCGAGCGCGATGCCCGTCCCCTCGGCGAGCTCTTGAGGCGAAATGCCGGCATCGTCGGCTTCGTCCTCGTCGGGCTGCATCGCCTCGGCGATGAGCTCGGAGTACTCGCCGGAAAGCACGTCCTGCACCTCGTAGTAGGTGGTCGGCTTCTCGTGTTTGATGTCGTACTGGGTCTCGCCGCAGTACGGACAGCGGGAGGCCTTCCGAGCCTGTCGGATGGCCGCCTTCAGCACGTCGTCGGGGTCGTCGCCGAGTTCCTTCGCGCGCTTGAGCCGCGCGGCGAACTCCTCCTGCTCGTCCTCGGTGAGCGAGAGGCGGCCGCAGTCGCGGCAGGTGCCACGAAGGAGCCGGCGGATGAGCTTCGCGAAGCCGACGTGGATGACCGGCGCCGCCAGCTCGATGTGGCCGAAGTGGCCGTTACAGGAGCCCGAGTGCTGGCCGCACGTCCGGCACTCCAGCCCGGGGTCGATGACGCCCAGTCGTGGGTCCATCAGCCCCATGTCGATGGGGTAGCCGTCGTCGTCGTACGTGTCCGCAGTGATGACTTTCGTCGCGGACATGTCCCGATACGTCTCCGGGTCCATCAGCCCGAAGCTGATCGCCCCGATCTCCTTGGGTGAGCCTGAGATTGACATTTATACTGCGTCCTCCAGTTCGAGCTTGGGTCGGATGCCGAGCGCCTTCATCTCGTCCAGCAGCAGCTTGAACGCGTAGCTGACATCCAGCTCGTGGATGTTGTCCTCGTTCTTAGTCACGGGGTCGTACACCCGGCGCTGCTCCACGTCCTCGACGGCGACCATCCCGGTGTCCTCCGAGATGTACACCGATTCGCGGTCCGAAGAGTCGAGCAGTCGTTCCTTGAGCGCCAACGCGGCGCCGTGGCCGATGAGTACCTCACGCTCCATCTCACCCACACGGAGGCCACCCTCGCGGGCACGCCCCTCGGTGGGCTGACGGGTGAGTACCTGCACGGGCCCGCGCGAGCGGGCGTGCAGTTTGTTGCTCACCATGTGGTAGAGCTTGTGGTAGAAAATCGTCCCGACGAAGATCTCCGCATCGATCTTCTCGCCGGTAACGCCGGAGTACATGACCTCCTTGCCGGAGGATTTGAAGCCGCGCTCCTCCAGACTGCTGCGGAGTTCCTCCTCGCTCTCGCCCTGGAACGCCGTCCCGTCGACACGCCGGCCCTCGAGTGCGCCGACCTTGCCGCCGAGCATCTCCAGTACGTGGCCCACGGTCATCCGCGACGGGAGCGCGTGGGGGTTGAGCACGAGGTCGGGCACGAGGCCTTCCTCCGTGAACGGCATGTCCTCCTGGGGTGCGAGGTGGCCCACGACACCTTTCTGGCCGTGCCGGGACGCGAACTTGTCCCCGAGTTCGGGGATTCGCTCGTCCCGTACCGAGACCTTCGAAAGTTTCGAGCCGTCCTCGCCCTCCATCAGCGTGACCGTGTCGACGACACCGTCCTCGCCCGAGCGCATCGTGACCGACGTCTCGCGGCGCTTCTGGGGCGAGAGACCGCCCATGTCGTCCTGCTCCTCGAGGAAACGGGGCGGGGAGGTCTTGCCCAGCAGCACGGAGCTCTCGTCGACTTTCGTCTCGGGGTTGACGAGGCCGTCCTCGTCGAGGTGGGTGTAGGCGTCCTCACCACGGGCACCTCGAACATCCTGGGACGGCATCTCGAAGCGGTCCTCCTGACCGCCGGGGTAGCGTCGCTCCTCACCCTCGTAGGTGCGGAAGAAGTGCGAGCGGGCGAGGCCGCGCTCGACCGAGCCCTGATTCATGACCAGCGCGTCCTCGATGTTGAACCCCTCGTAGCTCATGACCGCGACCGTGAAGTTCTGGGCGGCCGGGCGCTCGTCGAACCCGATCTGCTCGGTGGTCTGGGTCTTGACCATCGAGAGCTGTGGGTAGTGCATCAGGTGCTGGCGCGTATCGGGCCGAATCCGGTAGTTCGCGGAGGGAAGCCCGAGTGACTGCTTCATCATCCCTGCACCCATCGTAATGCGCGGGGAGGCGTTGTGTTCCGGGTACGGAATCATCCCGGCACCGATACCGAAGATGAGCTGCGGGTCGACCTCGAGGTGCGTGTGGTCGTCGGTGATGTCGCCCTCGTCGACGGCGACGAGGATGTCCTCCTCCTCCTCGGCGTCGATGAACTCGATGATGCCGCGGTCGACCAGATCGTCGAACTGGAGTTCGTCGTTCTCGACGCCCTCGATATGTTCGTCGGTGAGGCGGGGATCACCATCTTCGACGACGATGAGCGGGCGGCGCGCACGGCCAGCGTCGGCGTTGACGATGACCTCGCGGGTGCGGTCTTTGACCGCCACGTTGACCATCTCACTAATCTCGCCCTGTCGGCGGGACTCGCGGATCTGTGCTGCCAGCTCGTCGGGCTCCGGGTGGGTGCCCACGAGGCTGCCGTTGACGTAGACCTTCGCAGGTCGCTGTTGTTTTCCTGCCATTCTAATCGTCCGCAGAGGTTGCTCGTTCGACGCTCTCGATACCGGGGATGCCCTCGACACCCATGTCGGCGAGCTCGTGTTTGAGGTCGCGTTCGTCTTCGACGTGCTGGGAGAGCTCCATCGCCTGCGCGAAGTTCTTCACCAGCCCACAGTTGGGCCCCTCTGGGGTCTCGGAGGGACAGATCCGGCCCCACTGGGTCGCGTGCAGGTCACGCGCCTCGAAGTGGGGCTGGGACCGGCTGAGCGGCGAGCGGAGACGCCGTAGGTGGGAGAGCACACCCATGTAGTCGGTCCGGTCGACCAGTTGGGAGACGCCGGAGCGGCCGCCCACCCAGTTCCCGGTTGCGATTGGGTGTTCGAGCCGCTCGGTCAGGACGTCTGACCGAACGACCGTGTTGACGGTCAGCTGGCGGTTCCGCATGTTTGCGCGCTCCAGCTGATATTTCACGTCCCGGGAGAGCTTGTTCAGCGCCGTCCGGAACAGGTCCTTCATCAGGTCGCCGCTGACCTTGAGCCGCTTGTTGGCGTAGTGGTCCTTGTCGTCGGAGTCCCGACGGTCGAGGGCGAGTTCGAAACACGCCTCGGCCATCCGGCAGAGGTAGTACGACTTGTTGATACGTACGTCCTCCTCCTCGACGCCCTCCTCGTGGAGGTGCGGGAGCAGGTAGCGGTCGATGACGTAGTTCGCCCGCTTAAGCTGGTAGTTCTTACCCTGCCCGGAGGCGACGCGCTCCCCGAGGGTTTCGATGGCGCCCTCCTCGGTCTGGACGTCGGCCTCCTCCAGGTTCTCCAGCATGAACTTGACAATCTCCGGGTCCTCGGAGACGCGGTGGACAATCTCCTCGTCGGATTCGAGGCCGAGTGCCCGAACCAGTGTGACGAACGGCACAGAGCCGGAGACGGAGGGGAAGCTCACTTCGAGCAGCCCCTCGCGGTTGCGCTCACAGAGGACGAGCGCGCGGTAGCCACGGCGCTGGGAGAACGTCTTGGCGACCTGGATGTCGTCGCCGTACTTGGTGTCGTGTTCTGCGAGAATCTTGTTCGGCGCCAAGTCCTCGCTGGTCATCAGCACGCGCTCGGAGCCGTTGACGATGAAGTAGCCACCGGGGTCAACGGGGTCCTCGCCGATGTCGACCAGTTCCTCGTCGGAGAAGCCGGCGATGTTGCATTTCTGGGAGCCGACCATGATTGGCATCCGGCCGACCTTCGTCTCGGTCTGGTCGACGACAGTTTCGGGCTCCTCCTCGCCGCCGCGGACGATCTCCATCTCCATGAAGACGGGCGCGGAGTAGGTGATGTTGCGGAGGCGGGCTTCCTGCGGGTAGAGCAGTTCTTCGGAGCCGTCGGCCTCGCGGACACGCGGCGTCAGGATACGCACGTCACCGAGGTCGACGCGAACGGGCTCCTGGCCCTCCTTGTCGCCGATGTCCGTGCCGATGCTCTCCTTCTCGTCGACAACGTCCTGCATCCCCCGTTCCAGGAAGTTGTTGAACGAGCGGAAGTGGTGTTCCGCGAGTCGCTCCTGGGAGAAGTACTCCCGAGAGACGGCGCGGCGGTCTTCTCGGTCCATTATTCGACCACCAGCCTGTAGACAACGGCGGTGTCTGTCGTGCGGGAATCCCGCTCGATGCGAACGACGTTGCCCGGCTCGGCCTCCTTGGGGAGCGCGGGATCGCGCCGTTTGATCTTGGGCAGGTTTGTACGCTCCACTTGATACTCCTCGAGGACCTCCTCAACCTCGGGCTCGTCGAGGAGAGTGTGGTCCGGAACCAGTTCGTGTTGGCTTACGTCTACCATAGGTGTTGGGCGTTCAGAGAATCGGTCACGAGATACTACGGCAGTATTTATCCGCCCGCCATATAACGCTTGTCAAATGGCGCCCGCGCGTGCGCGGACCGGTGACACACTTATTTGAGAGCTGAGCCGGGTCGAATTTGTCACGGGGAACGCTGGCATACGGCTCGAAGATGAGAAGCCTTATCTATTGCACGGCAGTACGATTGAGTGTAGAGAAGTGCGGTACCGGACGCAAGCCCGGATGGTGTAGTGGCCCATCATACGACCCTGTCACGGTCGTGACGCGGGTTCAAATCCCGCTCCGGGCGCTTTCTG
>Ga0306873_100183_pt1 | contig 32635 bp, 30 predicted proteins | sample AntCluMetagen312_FD_190423 | JGI IMG/M metagenome (GOLD analysis project Ga0306873, IMG submission 190423) | Saline lake microbial communities from Club lake, Antarctica - Metagenome #312 (v2) (version 2) | ecosystem: Environmental > Aquatic > Non-marine Saline and Alkaline > Saline | place...
CCGACCCCGAGTACTACCATGCGTTCCTCGACGAACTGCTCCAACGTTCGACCAAAACAGCAATCAACTGTGACCTCTCAATTGAGAGTACCAGCGGCAAAGTCTAGACCGCTTTGCAACACGACCGATTATTTGACCAATAATATCTATCTCAAAGGCTGTAATAGCCGTTAAGAGTAGACCCGCGAATACCAGAGTAATTCGCATCATTCGTTGGCTTTCTTCGGCAAAGAGTTGGAATGTCTGGGACTGTTGATTTAGGTTTTCTTTTGCATTATCATACTCCTCACGTAGGGCCGTAATATCTTCTTCTTGGTAATCTTGGTTTGACCCTTCTGACATACTCGAATATTAGTAAGAATTGAACATAATAGTGATTCCTTCTGTGTATACGAATGTAGTTGACCTGGGACGCACACTGTGTACGTTGCCGACATTATATAAGGAAACAACACCTTAGGGCCCGATGGCTCGTCGACCAACGCGATCGCTTTATCAGCCTCTTGGTGAACTTCCGGATCTGTAGCTTGCCTCAAGGCACTTGCCAGACAGTTCCGGAGCTCGTCGATCTTCCCAGTGGTGGTGCGTGAATCGACCGCGACGCGTAGGCTACGATATAGATGTATTAACCAACACACGCCACCTCACTGGCCGGTTGTTGGTTAATGTGTCTCAGTAGTCGACGTTGGGTTTCTGAGTAGAATTGGTTGGATCACAGATGTTGAATGGTGAGCGAATTGACCGTGAAATTTCGGTCGGAGCTATTTTGTAATGATAAGGCCGGCTAACCAGTACATTGCCTACCCACTACCGGCCATCCCAGTAAATAAAACAAACCGGCCTCATTGACCTTATTAGATGGGTGAATCTCTGCGGTGGCCGATACCGGTTATTCTCACAGCTGTCGCTACACTAGCCATTGTGCCAGCAGCATTCTCTGGTTATAACTCAGTGGATAACGCCGAACAAGTCTTGTCCACACTAGCCTCAGTACAAGCTGCTGCCTTCGCAATCGTCTTTTCGGTTATAATCTTGGGAATCCAACTCTCTACGTCCCGGTACGCCACAAGATTAGCAGACCTGTTCAGATCAGATGCCGTATACAAGAAAACAGTTGGTGTATTTGGACTCTCCATACTTCTTGATATCATCGCTCTCACACTGGTAAACGACGTATCAGACCTTGCTCTCAGATACTTGGTCACCGCGGCAATCATCTTAGCAGTAATCTCATTCTTCATACTGTACTTCTTCGTCGATAGGATATTGGAGCAGACCACCCCCGAAGGAATCATCAAACGGGTCAAATATGAGCTCACACCATCTCAGATTGTAGCTGATGCAGAGGCCGCAAACAGTGATTCATCCGAGAGAGACCCGTTTCTCGTACCAGTATCCATCATCAGGTCAGCAATCAGTGATAGAGACGTACCAGCTGCAACACAAGGCCTCAACGTCATCGACAACCAAGTTAAGGAACTGCTAAAACACGTTTCTACACATCAACTGGAAGATGAAACTGCAGTCGGTGATTCTGTGGAAGAACTTTGTACACATAGGCTTCCCAGTGCCGGAGAGAAAGCGGTTGAGGGAGATCTAGATGAGATCGGGGAAGAAACCGTCGGTACAATTTCTTCTATCGGGTGCAATGCTGTCGATCAAGAACACGAACCAGTTGTCGTCCACAGTTCGGAGGGACTTACCAATTTGGTGGGTACAGTTGATTTTGATACAACTTGTGAGAGAGTTCGAGAGAAAGCCATAGACGATTCTGGAGAGATGCTGAAAGGAGCAGCTGAGACTAGATTATGGGATGTAGCCGGTACTGGAATCCGTTTACTCGGTTGGCGTGCAGCTCAGTCTGTGACCCGTCGAGGACCTACAGAGATTCTGAAACTCCCATACGGTTCCTTATCTATGAAATACATTCCTGAAGTGTTCGAAGAAATCGTCGACGACGGATCAGATAATGTCACTGAACAACAGCTGTTCCACGTTGCTCGAAGAAACCGTGATCGGACAACCAGTAAAGAATGGGCATTGTGGAGCTGTTATGCTTCCATGGCTGAGATCACTTCTGCGTTCATTCGATTTGAAATAGAATATGGAGAAGAGATAGTTGACTGGGCCTTTGTTGGGGCTGGGTGGAAAGATTGTCTTTCAACATTGACTGAGTCATCTTTCGACTCTATTCTTCGGCACTGGCTGGGCACAGTTCTGTACTTAGAATACATCGAGTTTAAAGTCGACAGCGATATGATGTCCAGATTCCGCTCTGTTATGCAGTACGATGTGTCCCGTGAACTAATGAAGGAGACCATTGATAGTATTTTAGCTGGAGATATGCAGCCTCGGAATAGAATTGACCTTCTTCCTGGAAGAATCAATCCAGTCGACATGCCACGAACAGGAGCATCTTCAGCACCGATTTCAGATCCAAGTTATGATTTTAAAGACTGGTTAGGACAGGTTAGAGGTGATTATTTGGCTAGGGCGGAAGGTGAAGGACGTTTTCCTCAAGTCGTGGCAGAAGATGAGAATTCTTAGTTACTCTATAGAACGATTTACTGAACATCCCTGTATCGACGTGTACACTGATCGATCTTGCTAGTAGGCTTGCTGTATTGCCAGATGGCAGTGTCGAACTTACTTAGCGCGTCGACCCAATCCGGCAGTCGTGCTCTATGATCCGCTCCGGCAAACCCATCCGCTCACACACGGGACACTCTATCAACTCGGGCCCAGAGAGTTCGTCGACCAATGCGAGAGCCGTCTCGATATGATCTCGCGTCTCATTGTCGACTGCCCCCTCTGCGGCCTCAGTAAGCTGACTACGAAGTTCCTCGACGGGAGTACTCATTGGAGACACCCTAGGGCATGACCGGCGATCTGCTTGCGGTAGGTGAGTACGTGAACAGTACAGTAACAACAGAGAAACCTCGCTGCTTTCAAAATACACGACGTGATCGCGAATACGTCGTATTGGTCTCGATTCAGAACACGGTTCATCGGACTCGGTCTTGCAAGTAGTAATTGAGTCATTGTAGGACAGGGCACTCATGATGAGTGCCGCACCCCTCGGGGCACGAAAAAATTCGCTGGAGTAGTGTACCGTTCAGATCCACTGACCGACGTCGACCACACCCCACATTCCGAGCAAAACCCCGTACAGACACAGCACTTTTCACGAGCTTTTTGCTTCGATCTTGAAGCCGTTTCTCTCAGTGAAGCATCTTAACCAACATCGAACGCCTATCGGTGACTTTGTAGGTTAAGGTCCGAGTCTACTATAGGACCAAGAGAGTACATTTCGTCTGCTCTGGACACCTTCGACACTCACCCCTATCCAGATGTAAATACGCGGATTACGGTTGATACAGACGCTCCTACTGAGAATCCGAGGTTTCGAGAATGATCTGCCCCTCTCAAACAGAATATTGCCGATGAAAATCTCAGAAGAATCGTCGACAGTCGACAGAGGCCACATCGACTAATTCCCCATTTCGACTTGCTTTCGAAGGATCTCTGCAACCTCGCCATATCGCTCATTCTTCTGTGGGAGGTTTTCAACAGCGGTGGCGACATCGACTGCCAACCCATACTTGTTCTCTTTGCCCCGACCTCGACCACGCTTTTTTGTCAGGATATTCGAATCCGAAAGGTCATTCAGGCGATCTCGAAAACGACGGTTCGACAGTGGTTCAATGTCCTCTACATCGCACATTTTCTTATACTGCGTGTAGATCGGCGTGGTCGCAACAGATGATTCACCCTTCGAGATATGCCACGTTGTACTCATGAGCGCCAGCATTTTCTGCTGTGGGAGTGTCTGAATCCCGCTTTCGACGGCCTTCTGTTCGAGGAAATCACGTGCAGCTCGGACGTGGGCTTCAGTGACAGTCGTTTCGCCATTGTCATCGGCAAAACGGGCTGCTCGGAAAAAGAGTCGAATAGCCTCACGAGCATCACCAGTATCCTGTGCGCCCAGTGCTGCTGCGAGCGGGAGTGCATCACTCGATAGTACCTCACTCTCTAAGTGTTCGTAATCGCGGATTTTATCTCGAAAGTGCGTATCTCGGAGTGCTCCCTCTGCCCGGCGAGAAAGGATATTACGGAGTTGGTTGGCATCATACGGATCAAATTTGACTTCATCTTCGCCGAGACTCGAACGGACATCAGCATCGAGATTTTCGCGGAACTGAAGATCATTCGTAATCCCAATAATCGAAAGTCGGACACCATTTGGATTCGACCGTGGCAACTCATAGAGAATATAGTCGTCATCGCCAATGGCGTCGATCTCGTCTAACACAACAATGATTGTCCCACCGATTTCCTGGAGTTCTTCGAGAACCATGTTGAGGAGAGCTTTCCGTTGGTAGCCACTCGGTAACTCCTCGCCCGGTCCAAGTCGCTTTTCTCGAATCTCTTTGTAGAGGTGGGTTAATGCGTGGTAGGAATTATCCATTCCTTTGCAGGGAACATGGACAACAGTAAGATCCATATCAGCGTCGTCAGCGTACTCTTGGAGTTGATTCGTTTTGAGCGTGATACTCACCGTTTTACCCTGTCCTGTTTGGCCGTAGACCAGAATATTCAGCGGTGTCGACCCCATTGTCGCAGGCCGCAGTGCTGAGTGAATCTGATCGAGTTCCTCGGTTCGTTCTGGGAGATCGGTCGGTTGGTAGGTTTGCTCATTTGGATTTAATACATCCATATCCCTGAATATCGTATCGTCGTCCCCGAACGCTTTCATACACGTATACTGCACAATATCAGTATATAAAACCCCCATGTCCGGCATGACCGTCTGTCTGTATAGACGGGGGTGTGTCCAACATAGAGCAGCTAATTATTGCTTGCCGATGTAACGAGACGACCATTGTAGATCACTTTACGGGGGGACGGGGGTGCGTCCGGCAAGACGGACAATTGGGAACCCCTCTCTGTGAGAGAGGCTATTGCGATGAAAACTTTTAATACATTTACTGTTTAACTAACTCTGTATTGGACCCAAATCAAGTGTTGAGTGACTACTGAGCTGAATTATAGAGTCAAAAGACACGGTCACTTCGCTTTTGCATACGTTGTCGGACGCACCCCCCTCCGGGTGTAGTTCCCCTACTTGACGTTGCTGTCAAGGTCGTGGCTGCGCGCACAGCGGCGTTCTCGTGAGCAAAGCGAACGAGAACCGGTGAGACGAACGGGTGAGTCTCACCGAGCGAGCACGGAGCGGTGGGTGGGGAGGTGGGGTTAGGGTCGGCTCCGGCATAGAACAAAAAAGAAGCCCGCCTCGACCGACTACTCCCACCACCGACCGCGCTCAGGGGTGTGCACGGTCGACCACCCGGTCACAGCCACCGAAACACGCCCTTGATACCAGCTCTTGGCCGCTCCGTGGATACACACCTTTTCGCCTTCCTGGACCCACTTCGGATTCGATCTCACGAAGGACGTGAATTTTGTTCTCCCACTCTCATCCTCAATGAGACCCACCTGAGCTATGGCTGGACTGGCTGGCTTCCACAGCTGGACTATGCGACCCTCAATGCTCACTTCTTCTCGATTGATCGCCTCCAACTTCCCGATCGGCACTACTACCCCGGGGGCCGTCTGTAATTTCTCGAACGTCCCAACCACCGCACTCGTCAAATCTGTTCCACCGACTACGGCCTCAGCCAGATGTCGACCAATCGCCGCCGTCGACCACCCCTTCAATTTCTTGGCCAACCGCATCGCCTCTGTATTCACCCCACCCAACTGCTCAGGAGTAAGCATCTCACGAGGATCAGCCCGATCTGGATGAATCATCGGGTTCACACAGCCCGCCCGCTTCAAGAACTCCACACGCTGCGCCCCAGTTTGCTCGACCACGATCTCTCGGGTCCGCTCTTCTCGACCGTCTTGACTTCCGAATACCGCCTTCGCACTAATCGATGCTAACTCTGCTTCTCGCCCCTGGATACGTTCTTCCTGAACGAGGGTCTTTCCGTATATGTGGTCTGGACCTGCTTCGAGACGCGCATCTGGGTGGTTTGAATCAACCTTTGCCTGGATTTCCATCTGCACCGACGGCCGGAACTCAGGAGTCTCATCGACGACCTCGAAGCCATCCTCGTCGACCGTCACTTCATCCGCATTTTCGAACGCTTGTTCATCGACCGAAACTTCATTACTACGTAGGTTCTTATTTCTCATTGGAATTCCTAGATTCCGAAGGCGCTCGCCCAGCGTCTTCTTCCGACACCACGACTGCCCAGCCATGGCTCTCTCTATCGACCAACTCAACCATCACACGCTCTCGCTCGCGCCTTCACGAGCGCCTCGGGCGCGAGTGAGAGCGTGTCTGAAGAGAGAAACCAACCAGTACCGCGCGCCGTCTGCCTGAAGCAAGCCTCCAGCGGAGTATGTCTCGGGGGGTGAGCACGGCAAAGCGCAACCCCCGAGAGATACCCGCTGGCGTCGAAGCCACATTCATTTTAGCCCGGAACGGCGAGCAAGCTCGCCGCAGCCCGGAATGGTCGGTCGCGAGCGCCGCGGAAGGCAATAGACGGCGAGCGGGACGGACCGTCCGAACTTCATTTGATCAAGGAGTGTCGGTATCTACGAGGTGATATCTCGCGTTCCGAGACGGAATGAGATTCTCCACAGGAGAATGTGAATGGGTTCGATCCAAATACGACAGAAACGTCAACGACGAGAACTTCTCGCTTGGCCTCTGGTGGACCGTGGCACTATCACAAGTGCACCACCGCGCGATGAGTCATCGCCCCTCAGTTTTCAAGACAGGCTCTCTCAACGCAGGTCTTTGTGTCCAACATGCTCAGATCTCTCGCTGAAGCAAGTGCCAACCCACATATGTAGGCAGACAGCCCGGAGTGACATCCTCACCGAGTCGGCACCCCACACAGGGGGCATCACTGAGGTTTCAGGACTGCACTCGTGAGCGTCATCGCTGTGATGGGCTCTGCTCACGAGGTCCTGTGGCACTGTCACGGGTGCGCCCATTCCATGGCATGTCATCGCTGCCCGGTTTCCAAGGACAGCTCTCACCCCACGGATCAAGGCGACCAGCGATGTTGGCCGCCGCATTGATATCGGCCTGATAAACCGACACCCAGCAGTCGTCGTTAGTACAGCGGAACTCCGCTTGCCTAGGACGGGTCCCAATCTCCCCGCACGCATGGCAGATCTGGGATGTGTAGGCAGGGTCGACGTACCGAACAGGAATCTCCGCATCAGCAGCCTTGTCTGCGAGTCGGGTTTGCAGCTGGTCGAAGGCCCACACATGGAGTCGACGATTCATGTGTGTCCCGAAGTTGAGGTCATCATGGATTGACGTCAGCTGCTCTAGCACGATTACCGGCTGATCGAAGCCAGCGGCATACTCCACCGCCTTTCGCGTCGCCGTCTCGATCTCATCCCGAATCGCATTCTGGAAGTACGCCGCCTGCTCGTCGATCCGCCACTCAGCGGCCTCGCGTTCCTGAAGCCGCTGGAGTGTCGTCTGCAGCGTCTGGTTGAGATGTCGGGCTCTGCTACCATCGACGAGCAACGGATCGACTGGTCGCCCATTCAAGAGCGCACAGCCAGTCAATAGAATCGCTTCACCAACGTCAAAGCCGATCGGCGTGCAGCTCTCACAATCAACCTCTCGGTCCATTGTTTTGAGTTTGATTGGGACGTGCAGGTCCCAGCGGGATTGCTGCGGCTGAGTGATCAGCTGTAACTGGCCAGCAGTAGCCTCGCCGTTAAGCAACTGGAGCCACCACTCACGTTGGTCTGGATTGATGGCGAGCGGAATCCAGAAGTTGGTGCCGCGGCCGGGCTGGGGAACTTCCCAGCAGAATGAATGGTTTCGGTCCGAAGAGTAATCGAACACCGCCGATCGGTTGGTAAACCGAATCGGTTGGGTCTTGCTAAGCTCTGCTGACCCGCTCTTCAGTAGTCCTGGAACATGGCGTTTCAGTGCATCCTTTGCTTGGTACGGGAGGTCATAAGGCGTTACAATATCGTTAACTGCAGTCATCGTCGTTGCGTTGGCGTCGAACGCTTCACAGAGGGCTTCCTGATAGACCGATTGAAGGCCCCGAAGCTTCTTCTCTTTGTGTGTCGTCGGTTCGACGAGCGACGCAACGACCGTTCGGATTCGTTTGCCTGGCATGGTTGTCGAGGCACGTCTGCATTTTCCCGCGCCTCCGCCCATCACGGGCGCAAAAAACACACGGTGAGTCGAATGGGATTCATTTCACTGCTTGCTCTTGCACCACATTCGCGGCACGTAACCGAGCTGTTCAATATCGTCTGCGTAATTACGAAGGAGTCCGATCAAGACGAGTTCAGGAACACCGTTCTCGGCCTGCTCAACCAACCACTGTTCCAGTTCGACTTCGGCCTCCTTGATCTGGGTGCGGTCGACCGACATTGGTCATCGCGCCTCCGTTTGACGGTACACCTGTTGCTGGTGGTAGTGTCGCATCTCGAATCACCTTGTCCTGTGCAGACATGACCGGCTGCGCCTGCACCCTTTGCAGGCGCTCAAAAACACTACCGCACTATACAGTCGGTATTGAGTGTCGTAGAACGGTATGAGACGTGGTTTATAGAGGAATTGTTTATTATCTTGATACGGAATTGATAGAGTATGACGGAACCGGAATTAAAAAAGAAATTCCGAGGTTTATTAGACTCCGTTCTCGGTGAATTCGACGACGATCTCCATCTCGTCGAACAAAAACCGACCAAGCGGATCTTAGAATACGACCGTGGATCTATAACGTGGCAGGATTATATCCGGCCGAAGTTTGAGAAATTCTTCCATCAAAACCACAACACAATACGCGATTTAAAAGAATTTAACGAGTGTATTGACTATGCGATTGAGAACTATGATGTGATCTCGGAGTATCACCACAATAGGAGAGGATTAGCGGAGATTCTAATCACATTCATAGCTGATGTATTCGCCGAAAATAACCGGACGCTGGTATTCACCGACCAAGAATTTGAAAACGTCTATCAAAAATACGAGACAGATTTGTTGGCCGAGGAGTTTCCGGTTCGGAGTTTCATCCCTCTCCATGGGTTCAGTTGCGATGATGAGGAAATCGAGCTGGACAGTCAAAGTCGAATTCGTCGGGTGGAAAAATCAGATATTGAGTTAGTGACTGATTTTGAATCCCCTACTGGAGGCTCGATTCCAGAGGACTGGGATAGTACATCTACCCACTTTTTGTTCGAGTTTGAGCAGGTTGTTGAAAAGACGGTGAATAGTGTCGGTTGTGGAGATATTGGGTTCGAAGAACTCGATGAAGCAAAGCATAGAATCAGGAGCATTGTTACAGCTCTCAGGTTGGCATTCCCGGGCGAGGTCGGGTATTCAACCCACTACGATCACACCCCTTGTGCTTGGGGAGGCAGCATTACGACGAGAACACGGACTGTCCGACCGTTGTTTTATACACAAAGTATGGAGCCAACCGAACCTGACGACCTACAATATCTCTATGATATGATGACCTCAATTGATTTCGAATCCATAGAGCCAAACCTGAAAATGTCTATTGAGAGGTTCAATTCCAGTTATATCCGTGAGAGCGAAAGGGTTGCATTCGCTGATTTGATGATCGTAGCTGAAGCTCTCTGTTCAGGGAATGATAACTTGTCAAAAAGTGCATTAGCACAACGTGTGGCGATTTTATTGGGTGACAATTTTGAGAAGAGACAGGATATTTTCGAGTCATTCAGTGACCTATATGATGAGCGAAGCTACGTGTGGGGAGTCGCTCATGGGGGAGGAAAGACCACGTTAGGCGACGACTCTTTAGAGACCGCTCGACGTTATGTGAAAGATTTGCTCCTGTTGTTCCTAGACAGACGGACCAACTACGATGGACACGGAGCCATACTGAAGAGCTTAGAACAGAAGATCAAGCAGAATCATTTGGAAGTCGAATTCCCCGAATAAAACTTATCAAACTGTTCCCGGCTCGTCCACCCTCGTACCGTTATATTTTATCCAGTAGGTCAGATTTCTTTTCCGCAAATTCCTCATCGTCAACGACACCTTGGTCATGGAGGGTTTTCAACTTCTCAAGCTGCTCCAACGGGTCTGGATCAGAGCTCTCCACTTGAACAGTGTTTGGTTGGTTTGATTCAGATATCTTCCCACGAATAAAGCGAGTAATCTCGCGGAGTTCGTCTTTTCGGGGCTCATGTACCTCAATATGGTAGGTCTGACCAGGTGTTTGGAGCGTAAGGCGCTTGTTCACCAACCCTGTGTCCATGTCGACGCTCGTGATATTTGAATATGGGACTGACCTCTCGTCGTTGCCAAGGATCTGTGGTACTTTTACTGCGACACGGCGATCGGTAACTACTGCTCGCACGTAGCCTTTCGTCCCTGATTTCCGGCTGCGGTCGTCGCCAAACAGTGACCCGCCGGCTCCAGAACCTTCCACGTCGACTGTCGATCCTCTTGTCAAAAAGTGGACGACCTCGTCATTATCAAGAATGTCGACTACCTTCTTCAGTCGTTCAGAAGTTACGTAGCTTCCACACGGTTCGTCACTTTCGGGATATCTCTCGTCCAGAGAGAGTGTTTCCTTGTCATTGCTCTGGTTCCAGAGTGGCCTGAAATCTGGAATCGGTGTCAGACTCGTTTCTTCAGTCGGATCACCGGTGGAATGAGCTTGATTCCGGATGTATGCGGCAGCATCTTCCAACTCACTCGTGTTCTGATTAACGTACATATCATAATCCGTCCCAGACGTTACGACGGTCAACTTTCCCTTCGTCAGTCCATTCTTACTCCGAGCATCGTCCACTGTCGCATATGAAGCCGCCATCGCCTCATTCCCGTTAGCAAAGAACATGACACGTTGGTCTGTTATGAGGCAGAGACTCCTGTTCTCATTGGTCATGCCGCTCCCTACTGCATTCCCGTCTTTTTGAATCCCTTTGCTCACATTAAAAAAGAAATGCTGTGGCTGTTCACCTTCTTTTAACACCTCAATTAGGGGCTTTACTGTGAGGTAATTGTTTTCTATGCGCTTCGTTGTCACCGTGAGGACATCACTTGTGACACTATCTCCACGGGCGCTTGCGGCTAATGTGTCGGCTGGCCCACCGTCCCCACTACTTCCGAACAAACCCATACGGCCTTATTAGACCCTCACTACTTAAATATCATTTCTACATAATAAATTTATTAGCCGTTTCAGGCATTGTAGATTCGCGTATTGTATGCACCAATCAATTCCTGAACTACATATGAAATTTTAGATATTCACATACAAGACTCGACCTCTGAGTCTTACACAGACACACTCACCAACACCCATTCGAATATCACCGTTTCGCTCTGTTCGACAAGAGTGTAGCCTGAATTAGCCACGACTATGTGATAGCCAGTAGCCGATCACATCGACATCACCGGAAGCTACTGTCGACGGATCCTTTGCTAATCGTGACGTTCCCGTCGACGATATCCCCGTCCTGGATGGGCTGGCCGCTCGGGTTCCCGCTCAGCGAGTTCTGCGTCCGTCGGCCGACGTGACGGCTCCCGACTCGTCGGTTCGTACTCCTCCCACCTCTGGGCCTCTTGGGCGTCATATCGGCAGGCAATCGAGCAGTACTCAGCACGCAGTGACGGCGTCGGTCGCCCACACTCGGGACAGTGACCGTTCGGGTGACCACACGCTCGTCGGTCAGTGAGATCGAATGGTCCCATTAGAGACCAACCTCGAAAACGGGGAGCTGGTGTATTGCACCGACACCATGGCCACGGCGGGTGAGTTCCGAGCGAATCTTGTCCCAGTCGGTGATGTTCGCAAAGCCGAGCAGCTGGCGGCCGATCTTGATTTCACGGTGAAGGTGAGCACGGTGTTCAGTTCGAACGTCGTAGACGAGCGTGCCGCCCTCAACGTGGTCGTAGTCTCGGAACATTAGCGCTCCAACTCCCGAAGCGGCCTGACACGGAAGGTATCTGGCTCCTCAACCGGTTCCTGGATGCCTCGCTCCGTCCCCACCGTTTCACGCGACAGTCGGTTGATCAACGCGCTACGTACGCGTCGACGACTGAGCAGTGTATTGTGACTGCCCAATCGGTCGTCAGAATATCGCTTCTGGAACCGCTCGCCCGAATCGTCGACAGCGAAGAACTGCGTTCGCTTCTTACCCCAAATCTCCGATGAGACGTATTCGGCAGCCACCGGTTCGTGGGTGAGTTCGACAAGGACACACTCGACGAAAGAAATAATCGAGATCGGGCTCCGATCGTTGGGCACGGTCAGTTCGAGATCGGCCCACGGGGGATCGGTCGTATAGTCGGTCTGGTTCGGATTCAGTTGATACTGCTGTGGGTTGTATTCAGTCGACATAGTTTGTAGAAGGCGTTTTTTGTGCGCCCTCACCCCTCAGGGGGCGATAAAATGCGGAGTCGCAACGAACACAAACACGGAGAGCTCTGTATGCCGACCGAAGCCACTAAGGTGGATTTGGTTGTTGGAGTTGACGACGATGTCCGATCTCAACCATCTCGCCACAGATGGAGACAGCGAGTGTTACTCCAGAATTTCGAACACATCGACTGCTTTGTACTCCTTGCCGCGTTCTTTACCGGTCACTTCCTCAATGAGGCCATCCGATTCGAGGTCATCGACGACCTTGTAGGCAGTCCGGCGTGAGACGTCGAGATACTCCACGAGGTCTGGTGCGGTAAAATACGGATACTGGAGCAACTGCCGAGCAAACGTGTCCGTATTCGTGCTGCCGGGGTACTCCTTCTCGTAGCGCTCTTGGAGATCTCGGAGTCGGTGAGTCCGGTCGTACGACGTCTCAGCTTGACTTCTGAGTCCTTCGAGGAAGAACGTGAGCCACTCATTCCATGCCCCTTTCTCGCTCACCGCACGCATCCGCTCGACGTACTCGACTTTGTGACGATTGAAGTACGCACTCGGGTAGATGTATGGACTTTCGAGGTACCCTTCGCTCGCCAAATACAGAATAATGAGTAATCGACCGAGTCGACCGTTCCCATCCGAGAAGGGGTGGACTGTCTCGAAGAAATAGTGAATGATGGCGGCATCGACGAGGGGATGGTACTGTCCACCCATCTGGATGTACGACTCAAGTGAGGCCATGAGTCCAGTGAGTCCCTCCGGAGTCGGTGGGACGAACGGACGCTGTCCTGACTCTGGACTCGTGAGATGAACCATATGGTCACGGAAGTCACCGACAACGTCACCCTCGTTTCGGACATCCTCAAGCAGCATCGAATGGAGTTCATTGAGAAGCGAGAGTGTTATCGACGCTCCGCTCTCGATTCTGTCGAGTCCGTATGTGAGTGCAGTCTCGTAATTGAGGGCCTCTTTCAGGTCTTTTTCGATTGTCGCACTAGCCCCGCCTGCGTGATGCTTTGTGTGGTATGCTTCGACGTCTTGATACGCGACATCTGCCCCTTCGATACGTGCTGACTCGACGGCCTCGATACGTATGAGAGAGGTATACAGAACAGCTGAGAAGTCGACCGTCGAGCTGATGCCGTCGACACGACCGATTTGATACGCTGCATCGGCCACCAGATCGCTTGTCTGTTCGGAGAGTTCGAGCTTCGGCTCTACTGGGAGCAGATCCGGTGAATAGTATGGATTCGGATGATAGGGGACATATTTTCCCGGTGCGCTATCTGGGAGCTCTTTCGGGGGCATTTCAGTGATACCACTATCTGCTTCTATTGGTATAGTTGTTTTTATAGTGGGTATACGTAGAGGCTGTGCGAGCGCTATCGTGGAAGATCAAGCGCGAATAGTATACATGCGAACACCGGCTCGGCCTCTATGTATAGTGTACTTATAAGTCAGTATACTAAAATCGTGGATTTCAGGGCTACTGTGTCACGATCATCAACGCAGCATCTTAACCAACAGAAGATAGCCCAGCCAACAATCGTTGGTTAACACAGCTTCGATTAGAGCTTCAATTCGTGGAATAGCCTGAGGAAAGAGAGATCTGGCTCGTCGAACGGAATTTCAAAAAATATTCTAACTAGTCACGAAGCTCTGCGAGGGATCGGCCAACTTCTCGGACGTGTTCGCTCCGCTCAAGATCAAGTTCCTCGGCGAGATAGTCGACGGTCTCTTCGAGATCCATATTGAGAAATAGTTTACCAAATAGTATGAATCTGCTGTTAAGCAGCCAACTAAACCCATTTCAGATTGGTCAGTCGCAGGTGTAGCGAGGCATGGGTGATTTGTCGACCGAATGTCCGAACCCAACCAAGGAGCTAGACTGAAACAGAATCATGCTTGTCAGCCAAGCTGTACTCGTTGAGTGCTGCTCGAACGATGGGTCTGCGGTCTGCGAGGTGCTCCCATTCAGTAGCCACCTCACGTCGGTCCTCAATCTCGGTTGAATCCTCACAGTCTGCGATGCTTGCTCGTAGCTCGCCCGGCGTCTCAACCTCGTACGATGCTTTCCAGTCGGTGATTTGGGTACTCATCGACTCAAGAGCCGACGTGAGTTCTGTACGGTCGTGTTCGCGCTGGAGTCTTGCGACTTCACGATAGGTCGCCATTAGCTGGTCGACACAATACAGCGTCTGGTCACCTTGCTGGGTCTTCAAGAGGACGTTATCCTCAACGAGCTGCTCAAGATATTTTTGTGCAGTCTTCACCGACACATCTGTTTCGTCGGCTATCCAGGAGGCCGTACGGGGCGTCCGGATTGTTCGTGCAGCCGCACGAATCCGTTCTCCACGCGTCATCGAGTCCTGAATACCGTCAGTATCTCGATCAGGGCTGTCGGACATACTCTTGTCTTCGATCCGCTAAAACATATATCCACTGCACTGGAAATATACTATCTGTAGTTAGACAAAGTCGTCTGTCACACTTCGGCCTCGGCCAGTCGGTGTGCTTCGTCGACCTGAATGGCGGCCTTCGCAATCGCAAGGTTGCGACGTGTCGACTGCCACTGTCCGACATCACTCCATCCCTCGTCGCCGGGTTCGAGTTCGATCACGAGATCCTCGGGACTCTCGACGTCGTAGGTCTCACGGAACTCCGCGATTGATTCTTTCATATCCTGGATGCCCTCGACAAGTTCTTGGTGTGAACACGTCGTCCGGAGTTCTTCGATCCGTCTATCGACGAGTCGACCTTGATTGCGTTTATACAGGGTAGTACGGCCGTCCTGTTCGGTGGTGCCGATCCCCTCCTCGACGAGTTCGTTGAGGTACTTTCGGGTAGTCGGTTCGCTCACGCGAGCGCGGTCTGCAATGGCGCGTACTTTTGAGTAGATGGTTGTCTCCTTGAGTATCTCTTTGATGCGCTCTCGGGCCGTCGTCGACTCCACCCACTCGTCGACCACCCGTTCGTTGATATCGGTCATTGCTACTGAGTCGGCCCTATAGCAAAAATATCTTTTATAGAGTCGCATATATTTTTCACTGGCTCTGTTGAAACCCTCTTGTTCAACACCTTCCCACTGAAGCAGCCGTCAGGTAGGATTACGTGTGTAATGGAGGGAAAACTAGGTAGATAGAAGATTTTTAATTGGGAATGTATTTAGCACTCACATGATCTCCCGAAAAGCGCGCCTCCGGTTCAGTGTGTGGGCGTTGATGATTACTGGGGTCGTAGTCGGGTGGTATAGCTACTTTGAACCATCTTCATTCCTCGCAATCGGTGTTGGTACCGTCCTTGGAGCAGCCAATACTCTTATCCGCGGATACACCGCAACCAATCTTGCAATACTGTTTGGTCTAATGACTCTAAGTGGACTGTTTGCGGGCTTCTACGCATTTCTGATAACTGGTGAGTTCATATGGGCTATCGTATATTTTCTTATTAGTTTCGCCGCAGGTATGCGGACCAGACAATACTGGCGGTTCCGCCCGTGGAAACTAGAGAATAGCGACTGGTAGATTTATTAGATTCCATACAGATTTACACTCCATTGAAGATTCAGAGTGCCTTATCCATATTATGAGTGAGACAGCCGACAGGCTCTGTTGAAATTCTATTCTTCAAATAGATCCTCCCCTGAAACAGCCGATCAATGAGAGCTACGAGTTTAGCGATAGAAGCTCAGATAGCTCCGTCAAAAGATTGATACGACTATCATCGTTATTTTAGATATGGGCGTGTTCTCTACTTACCGCGACTGGATTATAGCGATTACACTCGGTGCCTGCTTGCTGCTGGCGTATCTCCTCGTGAATCCGTTCGAACTCACATCAGACGTGGTTGCGACTGGCCTGAGCGGTATTCCCGTCACATTGTTCGTTTTTGGTGTAGCAGGCATCTCGAAGCGCTCTGCCCTCTTCATCGGCGGAGGTAGCACGCTAGGACTGATGGTTGGCACGTATCTCCGAACGGCCGGAATTGTTGGCTAACACTGGTTGCTGCCCTCATTGAGGAACCACAGAGCTACACCTAGATTGGTAGATTCACATTCAGTACTGACCGCATCGGAATAGAATCTAGCACTTTCTGCGGACGTCAACAGAGCCAGATGTTCATATCCGAAATAGGCGGTCGCCGAGGAGTGTACAGTGACCAAAGTGTTATTTTTCTCCTTTGGGAAGGTTTTGTATGGATGACACGCTGAGGTCTAGGCTGTTCAGAACAGACGTCAAAGCGTGGAACAATGCGTGGTATCTCTATATAGGAGCGCCGTTACTTGCGGCCCTGGGCTCAACGATCGGCGTGCTTTGGGGTGTTCCTCTCGCCTCAACCTTCCTAGGCGAAGTTCTGGTGTTGGGAAGCTGTGTAGGGGTGACGATGTATACAGGCTTCACTATCCTCGCGGTCATTGATCGTCGCGGTACTGTTGATTCGTGAGGGATATTCGAAGTCGGCGTATCCAGAAACTATACAGACCACAACAGGATAAAATCATCAATTTCTGTGGATTTCAACAGAGCCAGATATTACCACGTCACTACAGCGACCGGAGCTACTGTCGACCGATCTGTTCGCTAGTCGTGAGGTATCTGGCTCCTCAACCGGTTCCTGGATGCCTCGCTTCGTTCCCACCGTTTCACGAGATAATCGATTGATCAGCGCGTTGCGAACACGTCGACGGCTGAGCAGCGTATTATGCTCGCCCAATCGATCATCAGAATATCGCTTCTGAAATCGCTCTCCCGTATTGTCGACGGCAAAGAACTCCGTTGGCTTCTCGCCCCAGATCTCCAATGAGACATATTCGGCAGCCACCGGTTCGTGAGTTAGTTCGACGAGGACACACTCGACGAAGGAAATAATAGAGATCGGCCCACGGTGGGTCGGTCGTATACTCTGTCTGTTTCGGATTCAGTTGGTACTACTGTGGATTGTATTCAGTTGACATCCAGAGGGCGATAAAATGCGGAGTCGTACCAGCACAGACAGGGAAGACTCCGTGTACCCGACCGGACTTAGTAGTCGACGGCTCTATTGTAACCCTCAGTAGTTAACATTATAGACATATACTCTTAATGGCTCATTGTAGCCTGAAGTTTAAACTAATAAATAGATCGATTAGGCTCTGTTGAAATCCTTAGAAAGAGACATATTCTGCTTCGATTACGGTCAATACAGAGTGTAGATTCAGCGAAGTATCTTAGATAACGGTGGGCGTCACGAGAGACGGACTAGTCGGTGGCGTAGAATACAACCAATTTGGATGAGCAGACTCTAGTCATGTAGAGAAACTTTATGTTTTCATCGTTTGTGACTACAATTAGTGCCCGAACAGCCCTCCAATACAGAGATTGATATCGGACTTATCGCCCAGACAATCTTCGTTCTCGCCGTGGTGATCGGCATCCCTTCGGCGTTTGCGCTTGATGGACAACTCCGCTCTCTCGTCTTCGTAATCCTAGCCGTCCTGCTGCTCGTGGGCTTTCTTGTCGTCGGTTACCGCGACGCACGCCGACAGAAGTCTCTCCACCAGCATATCGCTTTTTTAATAGTTTTGTTCGGCAGTTTCCCTCTAGCGGGCCCACTCGCTCGCACAGCAAGCGGCCGCCTCCCAGAGCCGATTCCCGACCTCTTGGCAATAGGTGTCACGCTCGGTGCACTGTGGATCGGTTCACGGCTTGCCTACGGTGGTGCACTGACCCGGGCGCTGTTTGGGTCAGACTGAGACTTCACGAGGAGACTGAACTGGTCAGTCGAGGTCCGGCCACTTCCAATACAGGTGTTCTATGTCGTATTCGCACCCTTCAGCGACCGGACGTTTCAAGCAACAACATGTCTGAACAATAGGGTTTCAACAGAGCCATCGATTATAAACAGGTCACTAATGGACTCTGAACTACGTAAGCATTTGATGTTGATAGAATCCCTACTGATAGTCATTATAGTAATTGGAGTTTTTATCTACGGCCAGATGGTTCCGCAATTAGGTGTGCTAGGTTTGGGAGTCCTTGGTGTCGTTGGTCTGCTATTTCTGTATGTTTATGACACTACCAAGTGATTTTGATAGCGGAATACAAGATACATTCGTACTTTCCAGCGACCAGCTGTTTCGGGCGAGAATATTCTAAAGAATAGGATTTCAACAGAGCTTAGTCGACTGTTTTCGGAGTTCTTCGGAGAGTCGGTCAAGACAGATCTCGAAGAAACTCAACGGTGCTTCGACCTCAATCTCTCCTGGATCATGAATTGAGTCGTCAGTCGTTTCGAGTTGGAAGTGTGTTGTTCCAAGATCCGGGTGATCATCGTCTTTGTGCCAGCCAAGACTGACACGATCATCCGCCCAGTGAACACGCTGGACGTCAGTACCCTCACGTGGCCGCCAGAGTACCTCAACTGTTGCTTCGGTGCGTGGAAACGAATCACTAAGGAAGATTTCGATGTCGACATCAGCAATAACCTTCCGAGGACGAATTCGAGACGGTGCATATCGAACGCTATTGAATCCAGGAACGTTCTCCATTCGTTCTTTGAGTCGACGAAGGCCCTCACGTCGGGTGAATCCCCGACCACCTGCGAGAAAAATTACCATCTGGTGACTAGCCTTCCTGCGGGAGTGTTGTCGACGAGCCACCAGACAGCGAGTCAGTACCGAGTGTCGACAGCGAACTTTTGAGGCTAATTGCGAGCTGGATTGATTCGCGTATCTCGACGTTGTATTCCCACTCTTCGATCACCTCAAGACGCTCACGACGATCATCACCAGTAAGGTCCTCACTGCCGATACTTTTGCGCAGCTCGGAGAGTGAGTCGACCCCGAATCTCTCTTTCCACCCATCGATTTCGTCACCGATCGCGTTGAGTTCTTGGGTGAGTTCGTCGAGTGTGTGTTCTTCAGCCAGTTGGCGAACTTCTCGAAGTAGCTGGGTGATGCTGTCTGGCTTGTAGCACGTACCCTCAGCAGTTTCGGTGACTTCGAGGTCGCCCTGGTCGACCATCCGATTGAGATACTTCACAGCCGTATCGCGTGAGACGTCTGCCTCCGTAGCGATCCATCCTGCGTTCTGTGGCTCAGTCTGTGTCAGTACAACGTGCCGGACGCGTTCTGCTGCATCCGCTCCAGGAGGCCACCTCGGTTCTTTCTGACTCATGAGTAGAATCATCGTCACCAGTACACTAATAATTTCGTACTAGCATGGAATAGTTGGTATTGGCTCTCAACAGAGTTGAGGGACTGAGTAGTAGTCGACACTATTGTTTGACACCACTTCTCCCATCAGTAGGAGACAAATGGTAAAACAAATTGGACTATTATCGTCTGAGCGTTTTCTGATACATCATCTGTATGCCCTATACTCCAGATGGCCTTTCGGCCAGAGAGAGCCAGCGGCGTTTGCACCGTTGTACCCTAGCCTTTCTTTGGACTATTCCAGAGGTACAGAAAGAAATATAACGGCCTCAGATTAGCCGAGAGGTTCGTCGGGCACTTCTCTGTCCGTTTTGATGACCTCGACGCAATCACAAATGGGTGGGAGTGGCCTCATTGACCCCGACGGATAGTTGAAACACCTGAAATCGACTGATTCGGGCTAAGAGAAAGGCTACGACGGAAAATACTGGTAGACATTCAAATCAGACCCAAACACGATCATAAGATCAAAACCATACTATTCTGGGCATATCGGGGTTTAGAGACCCTGAAAAGTGCCCGACGGACTCTACAAGCAGCTTATTCTGGACTCACAACAAAAACATACAAATTCTGGTACTTTATCCAGCAGGATCAAAACTCACTCCCAGTCGACGCCGTCTCATCCAACTGGTCATACATCTCATCTGGGAAGGGGAGACTCCCCCAGATCGAGTATGGACACTGGTCTTCCCCAATGCAGTACCGCTGCATATCATCGTTACCGCAGTTCATCGGAAGCGGGGTTTTCCCGCCGATTGTATTCGAGAATTCATAGCGGAGTTGATAGTCCGTAACCTGCTCATCATACCAAGACCAACGCGAAAAGACGCCTTTGAGATCTTCGACGATCGTATCCAAATCACTATCTTGGTACTGAGGGAGCCACATCACCATCCGGGCGAAATTGTAGAGGTCTTTCCGGACAGGTTTCTGTTCATCAAGTCGCTCAGCCATATTCGCCATGCAAGGCAGCTCGAAGAGGTCCTCGATTACATCGACAGTAATAGGCTGAACGCTACCCGTCGACTGCTGAATCCGATAGTGGTTGGTATTGCCCTCCTGTCGAATCGTGAGGCTTCGGTGCTCACGATGTGAGACAAGAATATTCCCGAGGCTTCGTGGACTAGAGATCCGGCTACAGACGGTTCGCTTCCAGTCTGCATCTGGTTCGTATTCCTTCACTACATCGTAGAGAGCCTTCGCTGAATAGAACTCACCGAGTACAATGGTCTCATCTGGGGTTTCTCGAATTGCATCCCGGAGCACACGGATTGTCCGTTCACCGGGGTCCCAGTTTCGCCAGATACGCTCGTTGTGCCCAGTTTCGATGAAGCGGTCAATACGCTCAGAGATAGCCGTCTCGTTCGTCGTCAGCCATGTGAGTTGATCCTCAGAGAGGTTCTTCTCATGAACCCACAGTAGTTTCTTGAACGCACGTTTAGCGTACTCTCGATACTTGGTGTCGAAATCGCTGACCGGAACATAGAGCCGGTTGTTCTCCACCTGAGTGAGTAACTCACCGGGTTCACCGATCTCACTCTCGGCACGAACGAGACATTTTCGAGAGGCAGCAGCCATCGGAATTTCGAGATACAGCCCCTCTCCAAACTCTGGCATTTCTGTAATGCCTGTACAGACACGACCGGGATGTGGGCCGTCCTCTCCGGGACCCTTCGCATATAGCACCTCGGCAATATCCTGTTGGAGGCTTTCCTCACCGAATTCTCGGAGCAACGACGCGAGATTGTTGACATAGAGCTCTCGAACGTCGTAGAGTACCTGAATCGTACGCGGCGGGACATCCTCGAATTTTGGATGTGCCTTGACACAGATCGCACTCAGTGTCGCAAGCACAGCCAAAATTCCTGGTTCGTCGACGAAAGGCTCCTCTGCAGCGTCGGTTCTCCTCTTTTCTTTGAACGCTGCGGTGCCGAACCGTTCGAGGTCTTTCAATAGATCCTCGGGCTGGTCTTCCCCATCAACGATATAGCGGTTGTAGCCGCGCGTGAACAGTTGATTGATCCGTGCAGTACCGTATTCAAGCGGAAGTGCAGCAACTCGGTAGGCATCACCCTCGTCATCAGCAGGCGTCGATATACTCATTGCAGAACCTCTGGCGTCGTAGATCGAATATCGAAGGTCGGGCTCTCGATTGGCTGAACGACACTACAGACATCGGCGTGTAATGAATAGGGAAGACGGGCAACACGTCGACGATCAGCAGTCACTACCGGGTCAATCGGAATCTCGTAGGTTTCCTGTAGGAGGTCGTTCAGCACCTCCCGACTCTTAGCGTCGTACCGGTGGGCGAGATCGGTATCGAGCAGGTAGATATGAACACCCTGACCGCTGTAGACCACCATCGTCTCCTCGGCGTTGAAGTCGTCCTCGAAGACATCTCTGAGCTCAAACCCATACTCGATAGTACGCTCAACATCCTCGAATGCGTATGGATAGCCCACTGGGTCCGCCTCTAAAATCCCCGCAGCATCCAGGAGGCCCTCGGAGTCTAATTCACCAGCGTCGTCTGGTACTGCTTGTGCTGCTCGTTGTCGGGCAATCTCCTTAGCATCGATGTCGACGAGGAGTACCCACGGACGTTCCCAGTGATCGAGCGCATAGTAGACGGCATCAGGACAGGGTGCAGGCTTCTCCAGTAGATCGGGATCGGCAAGTGCGAACTTGCTCTGTCCGAGTGGGTCATTCTGAGCCGGGTGGCGGATGAATTCGACAACGTCCTCAAAATCGCTGAATGCGGCTGTCGTGCGTTCTCCCGACGCATTCGTCTGCCATGTATCCCGGCGGATGAAGTCTTTGGCTGGGACTCCATCTTTCCGAACTGGATGTGGCTCTCGAAATGCGAGGGCATACTGCTTCGGTCCACGCGCCGTAATGAACGAGGGGAGCTGGTCGACGTACGAGGGGAACTCCTCTGTGTAGTAGGTATAGATCTCCTCACGAGTCGCTTGTCGCCACGTCATAGATTGAGCTCCTTATCGAGATTGTTGAAGCTGCGAATCGTCGTCATCCCCGGTGCATCCAACTCCTCGACAGCATCTCGAATGTCGCTGAACGAGCGTGCTGCACGTCCACTGACGCTGCTCTCGATACGGTCGGCCTCCGCCAACCAATCTAATACCTCTACGGCTGTCTCTCTCCGATTGAACGCCCAGATGGCCTTTGCGTCTACCTTACTCTGCTTGTCGTAGTCGTCGACGGGCGCGTGCTTGTTATTGCTCGAAAGCTCTGCTTCGCCGACCCAGACCAATGTTCCCTCGGCATCGAAGCCAGCGACATCGAAGACCGTCTCATCGTCGTATTGGTAGTAGGGTTTGACCTCTGCGACGTCGTCTTGGGCTACCAACCACCGTTCGAGGAGCTTCACACCAACCTTGTGTGGGGTTTTTTCGCCGATATCACCCACTCCAGGACCGACTTTAAGTTTCTCTCCGAGCAGTTCTCGGCCTGCGGGGAGGACAGTGTAGTACTTCCGACCGCAAGCACGTCCTTCGTCCAACAGAGATTGATCGACAAGCCGCTGGACATCTAGATCCTCGAAATCGTTTTTGAACGAACTCATCGTGTCCAACAACGTGTATTCCGTCGATTCGCCGTTCATCACCTCAAGTATACGAGTCAGAAACCGAACGTCGTCGTGGGAAAGTCCACGTTGGCGGAGTTCTTCATCGGAGACAGTCACACCACCGGCTTTGATCGGTGAGGATGGTCTTTCGTCCTCAGAGACAGACCCTTCCTCTGCCACAGGCTCTTTCGGCTCTGGTTGACCCCCAAGAGCAAACATCGACTCGGCAGGATCAGCGCTTGTCTCAATGTCTTCATCGGCATCTGAACCCGTGGTCGCCTGTCCAATGAACGAGGATTGAGTCGACTCATTAGATACAGTCGAGTCCGCTGTTCTGGAAGCTCCATTACTGGGCGTGCTTCCCCACCCTTCATCTTCGGACGAAGCTGTCGTGCTCTGACTCTCTGTAAGCCCATATCGAGCCTCCGTGAGCTGCATCAACCGCGGCAGTGCAACGGTCTCAAAGTGATCTTCTTGTTCGTCAGTGAGCGGCTCGTCGCTCTCTGGGTGACCAGCTGCTATTGGCAGTGGCTTCACCGAGAATGGCGATGGTCCAGTCTCCCCAAAGGATGGGCTCGGTAACTGCGCAATCCACTCTCCACTAGGGAGCATATTGATCCGGTTTCGCAGATCTGTCGGACTCAAATCTTCATGGGCGAGGGAAGTGGCGAGATCAGGTTCTATCGAGATGTTCCCGATAAGCTTCGTCTTGATATTGTTGAGTACCTCGTCATAGGCACGTTGACTCCGGTTTCGAACTTGACCGGGAAACTGCATGACCAGTCCCATGCTTAGTCCGAACGACCGACCTTTCGGGAGCAACTGCTCAGAGACGAGTTTCGTCGAGGCAACCGGAGCGGCTTCCTCTATGATGAGGTTGGTGAGTTTCTCGTAGTTCTTTTTGTCATCACGACGGCGAAGTTGGACTGCATCCCAGAGGTTGCTCAACAGCAACAGCGTAATCGCCCGCTGTGCTTCTGGACGAATATCGCCCAAGTCAAACAGAATCGTAACGTCCTCGTCGAGGATTTCACGGAAGTCGAAGTGGTTGTCGACGTACTCGCCGCGGTCGTCTCGTTGGGGTGCATGACTGAAGATGCGGCGAAGGTGGGTATCCTCTCGAAGCTTGTCGAGACGATTCCCGACTGCATCCATCGAAAGTTGGAACTGCCGGTCGTCTTTCGCAAAATGCCGCGTTAATGACTCCTCGACGTTCTGATTGGCTGTACAGACTGGCGGAATAATACGCTCCCGTTGCATTTCGAGGACCGTCTCAAAGAGGTCGTCAAGCCCAAAGACGTCAGTTCCGTATTCACTATCGAAGAGCGCCTTAATCAGGTAGCTTTGAATCTCGTTGGCGACGAACGCTTGGCCGTACTGCTCACGGCCCATAATCATCCGCATAATATCGTGGAAGTGGTCGACCTTGTCCTGGACTGCGTCCTCGCGATTACGTCCTGCTTCGAGAGCTGGCCGGATATCGAAAAACGAGAAGGCAGGCAACGTCTCCGGGACGCGGAACTGGTAGACGTCGTCCAAGCCACTGAATCGATCGTAGTGACATCGGAGGTAATTCAGGCACATTCCATCGCCTTTCGGATCGACGATCACGACAGGCCCGCCAGTGGTTTCTCGCAGCGAGAGGGCGTCGTTGATGATCGCCTTTGACTTCCCACCACCAGTCGACGCAAATCGACCGAAATGTGTCGTCAAGAGGTTGGGTGGGACACGAATTGGCTCAGATATAGAAGCACCATTCTGATCGAGAGCATAGCCGATTGCCATGCCCTCCTGGAACTGCTGTATCAAATCCGGATTGGGCCATGGGAGTGGATTCCGACTTTGCTGTTCGGCACGAGTTCCTCGTGTTCCCTCGACTGTGAGCTGCTCTGAGGAAGGGACGAGTACAAAGTTAGCGAGTTCTTTGCTACCCAATACGAACTCGGGACGAGTCTTACCACGACCGGTTACGATCTCCCGATCGAGGATGTGTCTGAGAGTAGCCCGTGCGTTCTTTTCCTTTGTCTTGGTACGGAAGCCACGAGAGCGGATTCGTTCCCCTTCGACTTCGTAAAAGGGTCCATCGAGTGGATCGAATACCGAACAGATCGAATCCATATGATCTGCGAGTTTAGCAGCCGCTTCGTCTCCAGAAGGGATGCCGATTGCCCGGATATTAGCTGTAAACGACCGCTTCGAGTTTTTCGCATCAAGATACTCAATTCGCTTCGCAACAGACCCGCTAAGCTGCTTTTCATCAGGCCGCTGATCGTTGATCTCGAAAATCGAGCCGAATATCTCTTGGGAGAGGGTGTCTCTGCCGTCGACCAAATCCTCTCTTCGAAGTCCAGCATCAGCCTGCCAGCTTTTTCGCCGTTCGAAGACAACCTGAAAGGCCACGGGAGCGGCGGCCTCCATGAGATGGTCGACGAGCGACGCCAGTGTACTGCCGGGGTGGTCGACAGATGGTAGTGATTCGTCGGGTTCTCCAGAAGGGAATGGCGTTAATGACGTCATCCAGTCTTTCTTCCGCATAGCAGCCCCACACCATCGCACACCGACTAGAGAGACGTTCTTAATGGTTGGTCGGGCGAGAATCGTTCGATCCAGCGTCCCTGTTGGCTTTTCGAGTGTCGAGAGCGAATCCCCGACAGGAATTACATTTGGCGGTGCAAGCTTAAGCTCAATATCGTCGACCACGATGGAGTGCTCAAAGCCGGAGGTGGCTGCCGGACCACCATCTGCAATGGGAGATTCTTCGGCTGCTTCATCCCGGTCCGTTTCATCAATCTCACGTAATTCATCTGGATCGAATTCGTACTGCAGCCGACCCCTCTTGTAGTACTCAATGAATTCCTCTCGGGAGAATTCGACCGGCTGAATGAGTCGTGAAACCACGTCCAGCTCAACTCGTTCGATATCGAATGTCTTGGGATAGATCGAGTGGAGACGCTTCTCCAATGTATCGAGATGATCGTCGACGCCGTAGAAGAATTCGACTGGATCATCTTTTCCATCACTGAGTGCGAGGAACTCGAATCGGAGTGGCGTCTCTGTATGCAGCGGATTCAACTTCTGTGTGATACCTGTTGAGCCAGCCGTGGTCAGTTTGTGCAGGCTATCGAGAACCCGTGGAACCCCCTCTGGACTAAGATCTTCAGAGGTGGGCGTGACACGGAGGTACTCACGCATTGTCCTCACCCTCCACTAAACCGCCGTCTGGCTTCGGAGGGACGGCGTCTGATTGTCGACCCTCTCCATTCGTCGACTGCTGTCCTAACTTCTCGTTGAATTCCGCTACATCAGCCTCCATAGCCGTCTCGCCAGCACCAGGAAGTGTCGATCGTCTCTTGCTCGGATCGAAATCGATCACCTGCTTTTCTTTCGCCATGGCTTCGACCCGAATCCCACGCCACTCGCCGTCGACACCGACGAGGGCCTCCGAAAAGCCAGCCTCCTCGTTTCCGGGAACGGCGTCTTGGACATAGCGCATCTGGGCATAGTTCAGTCCAAATTCCTTGGCCCACTGGTCGTCCATTCCATCCAGATGGTGGAACTGCTTGACTGCACACTGATCGAGGATCGCTTCGGATTCGGTGTGCTGGAAGAACTCGTCGACAGTCTGTGTCACGAGCCGAATCGAGAGATCGTGGTGGCGGTGATGTCTGAACACCGTCTCTAGGAATGAGAGACTCGCAGCGTCCTGCATGATGTAGCGAGCCTCGTCGATGACGAACACAACCTCTTTGTCCGTCTCTTTGGCTCGCTCGTAGACAAGTGAGATAAGCAACTGCATAGTCAAAGCCGTACTGCTGTCGACGCTACCTTCCTGCTGGGCAAGATCGAGGTAGATTACCTTCTCGTCGTGGATGTCGAACTCCGAGTTCTTCCCGAGGTTCGCGTGTCGACCATCCTCTTCGAAGGGTCGAAGCTGATCGAGGAGCCACGTGGCATCGTCGCGGATCTTTCCGGCTTCTTCATCCGAACGGACGACGAACTCCTCTGGACTGTCGACCATTTCCTCGAAGAGGTCCATCATCGTCCGGATCGTCGGACTGGGATTGCCGTGGGTCGAGATGTCGTCGGTGATCTCGTTGCGTCTGTAGGCGCGCTTGAGACCTAGCTCAAGCGTTGTTCGGCGGTCTCCCAACGAGATACCACGGAGCGCAAAGAAGTTCGTCAAGAAGCTCATGGCGTCGTCGAGCTTCTCGTTGAACGGGCTGGCGTCCTCACCCATTGCTCGTTGGACATGGTCGGGCGTCTGGCGAATCTCCAGAGGATTCAATCCCAGTGTTCCTCCAACTGTGATTCGCTTCGCATCGAGTGCCTCAGAGACGCCTGCCCAGTTGTTCAGCGGTTCGAGGATGATGCCAATTCGGTCCTTACTCTGTTCGATGGAGCGAATGAAGTTCTGCTTCGAACCAAATGATTTGCCAGAGCCAGTATCGCCGACCGTAAACATCGCATACCCGTTGTCACGAGCAAAGGGGTCGATCACGACCGGACTCTGGTTGTCCTTGTGAATCCCGAACTCGACGCCACCTTCTTCCAGGATAGTCGCGTTGTGCGGCGAAGCGAGCAGGGCACCAACAGCCCCACCGAGCGCGATTGATTCACGACCGAAGACATTGGCCCCGATCGGGGCCGCAGATTGCAATGCGAGGTCCTGTCGACAGATCGCTGTCTTGGGGGTGAGATTCGCAGGCTCATCACGGAGTGCGCTTTTGACCTTCTGGACTGCGTCCTGTAGGTCGTCTTTATTGTCAGCTCGAACGGTGACGAACAGCGCTTGGCCGAAGATATTCGCCCCATTCTCGACGGCCTTGTAGGTTAATGCGGCTTCGTTGGCTCGTTCTTGGAGGTAGGAACTACGGATACTCTGTTCGAGATCGGCGTCGACTTGGAGGTCGTCTGCGAGATCCTGTAGCTCATTTCGGGCTCGCTGTTGATTCTTCGGTGTGATGTGAGTCGTCAGATCGAATTCGACGTCGGTCAGCTCAAAGAGATCGCTGAGATATCCATCGCTCGGGTAATCAGGGTAGTCAGCAATGTAGAGCGTCGACGTCCACTGCTCACCAACGTGGGCGGCTCGTGTGTTCCATTCGATGGCTGCGGGTGCGGTCACCGTTTTGTGGGACTCTGAGATATCATCGAGGAGCTGGCCTTCAGCGTGACCGGCTTCAAGCGTCTCCTCGTCGAGGAGATCGCTAAAGTCGACCTCCGGTTCGTCGTCCGTGTCGTATCTGTCCCAGAGTAGTCTCCCGGCGACGCCTATTCCGACGATCAGCACGAGATAGAGGACAGCCCCTTCGGTCGACGTTGGGTTCTGGAGATACTCGCTTAGTTGGGCGAGGACTCCACTCGACTGCAAAACACTACTCATCGGTCTCATCCTCCCGGAGTGAGTGGCCGATGATCGGTTGTTTACGAACAACATGTGCTGCTTCGTCTTGGTCATGCTCGCGACCGTTCCAGAAGTCCATATTCAGCACGAACAACTCGACGGTGCTGAGACGGCGTGCCGACCACCCAGAGGCTTGTTGGACGAACTCCGTCTGAATGTCATTGACTCGGCCATCGAGCTTCTCGAACATCTTGACACGGCGCTCGACGTCGGTGAAATCTTCTCGCCGAGTCACGAACGGGTTGAACAGAAATCCGATAACGGGAAACTGTGTGAGCTTCTCAGCCGGTGTACCCTCGTCGCGGAATCGATCGTAGACTTCCAGCGGAGTGACCTCAACGCCGACGTAGTACCGCATCTGTTGGGTCCCCCGATCACGCATCTCTTGGGGACGTGTCTCTTGGTATTCTTCGAGGAGCTCCCGAAAAATCATATTCTGCGTAACGTCCTCATCGCTGAGTCGCTCCTCGATTGTTTCGGTGATTTTCTCCACCGGAAATGCACGGGTTGTGGCGTGGAGCTTGAGTTTTGAATCGAGTTCTTTGTTGGCGAACTCTTCGCCTGCCTCCTGGAGCTGTGCCCAGTCACCGGACATTGCAAAATCCATGTTCCCCGGATCGATCTCAATGAAGGCCTCCATCGTGCCATCGGTACGCTGAACCGCTCCGGCACCCGGCCATGCCCGCTCAACGTTCGTCAGATCCTGCGTTCGCTCGTCAGGCTTGAACGGCGTGTAGTTGGCGAGCCCACCCTCATTGCGTACGGTCTCGTTCGTCTCGCTATCGGCTTCAGCTGGTGCGTTGAACGTAACTTGAGGTCGTTTGACGTACCGATAGAGATCTTTCGTCCACGTCCACGCGTTCACGTGGTCCGGAGAGACGTAGATGACTGCGAAGCCGAACCCCAGACCGCCCACCACGAAGGGGAGCGCAAGCGAGTCGACTCCTGTGAGCCCTGCAATGAGAAGCCCGATAATCGGAAAGGAGATGAGTATTCCAACGTCACCTTCCTCGATGTTGAGGTAAGGTATACGGCTTTCTTCGCCGAACTGGTCCATGATCCGTCGTGCTGCTGCGTCTTGATCCATTAGTATGTATTGTCAGTAGATTCCGCGGTCGTACTCGGTACGCCGGTACGAGGGCGCGTTGTTCGATTCAGCACTGTTCTCATCAGTCGACTCAGTGTCTGAGGCGCCGTTTCGACCAGCGACTTTCTGGGCGACAGCCTGCCCAGCGGCAGCTTTCGGTCCCCACTGTGCAGCAGTCGTTGCAACCCCAGCGCCGCCGACATACGCGCCAGCTGCAACCCCGCCGATGAGAGCTGCGCTTTTCGTCGTCCCACCGATGACCTTGGCAGTCAGTGGTGTCGCGTATTTGAACGTCTTCCACGTGACGTAGAGCGCAATTACTGGAAGAGACACCGCTACAAGATGTCTCAGAAAGGGGGTATTCGGTTGAAGTGTACCCTGCGAGTAGAGCAAATCGTATCCTTTGAACACAACTGCTGCAGGAAGAGGGAGGACTGCAAGAGGGACAAACCTCTTCGAGAATTCCATCGCAATATCAGAAAGAACGGGAATATTACCATAGGCGAGTGCCAGTGCAATTGGCATTCCAAATACGTAGACGTAGAGGAGGATCTCTCGGATGTAATATAACGCTTGGAGGGCCCACATAGAGATTCCACCAATAAATGCGAATACAAATGCCAGTCCAGGATTAGTCAAGGAAACTTCGAGGAAATCAAGCATCATATTACCTAACGATTCAAGACTGGGCATCAAGGCAATCGTGAAGCCGTCTACAATATAGAGTCCGAGAATGCTCAACCAGTACCAGGTGATGATCAGAAACGCACCGACCCAAGCGGTCTTTTTTGCTTTTCTAGCCTCGTAAGCACTTCCAATATTGAAGATTCGAATAGTGTGTCGAGCTTGAACACTCATTACCAGAAGGAGTAGCGAGATGACCATTATCTCGCCACCAACCAGAGCCTCACGGATAGTCAGCCAAGGGCTATTTGTAGGGGTGCCAAAGACGAATGCGCCATTCGTTTCAGGGACTGGTGTCCCAAATACGGCCTGTGTGAGAGTGTTGTAACCAGTCTCCAAGCCCTCGATAAAGAGCCCAATGACCCAGTCGACGACATCTTTGAACCCCTCCAGTACGACATCGATTAGCTCGACCATCGCTATACCTCACCGATTGTGATATCACAGTCGTCAAACTCTCCTGACGCCGAATACTCGATATCATACGTTTTCGAAAGTGGAGTTTCTTGGACCTGGTTTTCGAGTATGAGATCAAACTGCCCTCTCTGCAGTTGATCCATACAGGATACCCCTGCACCCGGAACAAAGGCAAAAGGGGACCGTGAACTGTATACTGTAATCTGCTCTCCTGCAGCTATGACAACTTCAGTCGTCTCTGAGTTAGAGCTCGGATCGTATATCCCACTCACTCTGTCGTTGTTTTCATAGTTTGTCCCATCCTCATCGGAAGGATAGGGAACATCTCCGAGAAAAAGTAGTTTTCCGATCGCCTCCGGTCCCGTACCTCGATTCTCTACAATCACAAACGCCTCATCCTCGATATCTCTTTTAGATCCATCCCACATTCGATCAGGGTGATATCTCCCAATTCCCATCTCCATTATTCGAAGATCTGGCTGTATGGGATGCGAAATACTGGCCAGCGTCTCCTCACCCTTCAGCCCAACTACGCGGTATTCACCGAGAGTATAGGTCGTGCTGAGTTCGAATGAGACCTGTTGGGCACCAGTAGCCACGTCACGTTGACCGAAGAACTCACCGTTCGGTTCGATCAGATTGATCTGGTCGACCTCGGCCCCTGCAGAGAGTTCGACGACTAACGTCGTCCCCTCGACGGCGACACGTTCGATCTGGTCCTGACCCGCCAATGGGTCAGTGCCATCATCAGGAGTTCCAGAGTCACTATCGCCGAGACAACCAGCGAGGCCTGCCAGTGCTGTACCTGCAACTGTTCGAAAAACGGTGCGTCTGCTGATGTGTGGATTCTGTGTAGTCATGATTCTTATTCGAAGAAGTCCTCCGGGCCAAGCATTCGGAGCAATCGGTGGCCCGCATAGAACATCACGAAGAATGGGATGAGCTGCCAGCCTGCATTGAAAAGCAATCCAAACCAGCTGTCAAGCGTTCCCAGTGGATGCCAGCGAGCAGTGGCGGTCTCACGCACGTACGCCGGATTGTGGCTGAGCCACGAACCGGGATGATAGGTTGCTGAGTAGAGTCCAGGAGAGTCGACGGTTAGCAGTGCGACTCCGGACTCATTAGTGACGAGCCGTCGATCGTCGACGGTGATGTAGCCATTTCGGATGTCCCCACCGAAGGGAGCTAGTCGACCGTCGTTGTCGAGGACAATCGGCTCGCCAGTCTGGTTATCACGGAGCTCGACACGCAGTGTCGCGTGTGAGGAGTTCTTGTCGACGACTGCAATCGAGAGGTCACTCCGGCGGAGTTGTCGCTCAGAACCGGTCTCGGGCTCGGTGAGTGACGCACTCACTCCTCGAACGATTCCATCAACACGGAGTGCGTCTCGATCTACTGTTTCAGCTCGGACAGCAACACCGAATGTAGGTGTGTAGGACTGATCTACGATTTCGATATTGACGTTCTCTCCGATCGTACCGACAGGTGACTGTCGTTCAGTCCCCCAAGTGTCTGTGATTACCGGGCCGTCTCGTTCGGGTTCTGCCCGAGGACCGATCCGAGAGGGATACGCGTGGACGTAGACCGGAATTGCATCGGAGTCGACTGTATCGCTACTATACCGATCCGACCTGACGAGCCGATCCCAGTTGGAATCACGAGCGGTGTAGAACCGCCAGACTCCCCGTACCTTTGCATAGCCATCTGCGGTCAGCCTGTACCCTTGCCACGGTCGGGACTGGAAGATTACAACCCCAGTATCACCATTCGGATATTCAGCGTAGGATGTGGTCGCAATGAGATCGTAGATCTCGACATCGATCGAATCAGAAACCGTTCGTCTCTCAGTCGGGTAGTCGACAGA
>Ga0306873_100196_pt1 | contig 31481 bp, 26 predicted proteins | sample AntCluMetagen312_FD_190423 | JGI IMG/M metagenome (GOLD analysis project Ga0306873, IMG submission 190423) | Saline lake microbial communities from Club lake, Antarctica - Metagenome #312 (v2) (version 2) | ecosystem: Environmental > Aquatic > Non-marine Saline and Alkaline > Saline | place...
CTCGCGCGCGGCCAATATCCTCTATACACCCTAGTATTATGTCCCCACAGTGTCATTCAAATGTAAGCGAATCGCATGACACCGGCGACCCCCATCACGGAGCGTGATGAAATCAGATCGGCCGAAGAGGGGTTCCTTTATAAACGTCGTACCGCAGTCTGCCAAATATTGCCCGTCACGCAGAATGATGGGCGCTGCAGGATTTGAATATGAAATAGTACGGTCGGGATCCATGCTTTTTCACGAAGTATGGAATAAATACAGCTAAGCGTTGATCACACTAGATCACGGTGCATACACACTTGCAAAAAGAAAAAAAACCGCCCTCTACTGCCCTGGGAACTCGATCCGCGACCACCCAGTCAGCGCTAACGACACTCGGCCATCGTACCAGCTCTTCGCTGCATCCCGGATCCGCACACGCTCGCCTTCAGTCATCAATGGCTGCTCGCTCGCCTTCCAGACCGTCACCTTACACACACCCGACTCGTCCTCGATCAATCCGACCTGACTGATCTTTGGATGTGTCGCCTCCCAGAGCACCTTCACAGTCCCCTCGATACACACCTCACCTCGATCGACCTCCTCGACCGCCGCGATCGGAATCACCGTCCCAGCCGCCTGCTCTAGCTCCTCGAACACGCCCACGACCGCACCCAGCACCCCGATTCCCTCGACGACGCGCTCGGCCAACCGCCGACTGATCGCCGCTCTCGACCACCCCTCGAGTTTCGCCTGCAAACGCTTTGCCTGTTCGTTCACCATCGCCAACTCCTCCTTACTCAGTCGCGCCCTGGGATCGGGGGCATCCGGATCACACCGGGGATCCACGCTCGCCGCGCGCCGCTTGAACGCTCGACGTCGACACTCGCTCCCTTCATTCACCACGATTCGCGTCTGCTCTTCCCGCATCGAATACCGGCCCCGATCCCACCGTTCGTGTGTCCGTTCGACCTCGCACTCTCTCGCTTCCCGTTTTTCCTGTGCTTCCAGCGTCTCCCCGAACAGCCGCCCCTCGATCTCCTGATCATCCGCATAATCGACTGTTCCCTGAATGTCTTGCTCGACGCTTGCCCGCAGCTCCACCTCTGCTTCAACAACCCACTCATCCTCCACTTCACCCGCCCACTCGTCGACCGTCGTCTGGTACTTACCCGCCTGTTCGTCGTCCGAAACTTCATCTACCGTCGCGTAGTTAGTACTCATTGGAGTTGACCTACTCCGAAGGCGCCCATCCAGCGTCTTTTTCCAACGACCACAACTTCCCAGTCGTGGCTCTCATCGTCGACGACATCTCTGCGCGCGCTGCTCGCGCCTTCGCGAGCGCCCCCCGGGCGCGAGCAGCGCGCGCCTTCGAGACAACCAAACCAGCACCGCGCGCCCTGGCGCCCGACGCAAGCGTCCAGCTTTAAGCCGGTTTCTGGTCCGAGCGTGCGAGGACCGAAAGCGCGCTTAATGCTGGCGTCGAAGCCATACGCCCGGACCGGCGAGCCTGCTCGCCGCATGCCCGGAATGGTCAGTCGCGAGCGTCGCGAGGCGCGACCGCAGGGAGCGCCTCGATGCGAACGGGGAGCCTGCGACCCGTGCGCAAGCGTCGGGCGAACACGGCGAGCGGGGCGGGCCCTACTAGACCAGTCGCCACAACCGCCGCTGGGAGGGACTACAAGGGGCTGGCGCGACCGATCCCTCCCGGGCGACGTAAGCACCGAGGCAAAGCGAGGAGCGCGGCGAGCCCCGGAGCGGTTGATCGTGCCAGGGGCTTTTGATGTAGCCTGACTCAAGCGTCAAGCGACGCCATGCAACGTGACTGTAGAATCACGGTCACCGATGGTCATTTCCGCTGGTCCCGCTACGCAGCCGTCGCGCTGGCAACCGAGCTCCGATCAGTCTGGAGCGACGACTGAAACGAAACTGTCCACCACTCTCGAGGGGCCCCTGGCACCAATATTTATCGGATCTAAAACACAGCAATTTATTATATTCTCCACGAAAGAAGGAGTACTCAGCAGACCGTTCGCCCCCGAAACCGAGCGGCAATCCGAACGAGGAACACGCTCAGATGCCACCAATACCCACCGATCCAACGCCAGACGAACCAGCCACCACACACTCCGACGAGCATAATCTCCCGGTCCCCGTCGACGACGTCCGCGAGTATATCCGGATCACGCCAACGGACACGCCACTCCAAGACGCATCGCCCGCGTCGTCGTTCAAACGCCTCCATCGGATCGAGACGGGCTCGCAACCGATCGGTCTGGTCGACAAACTCCGACAACTCACCACCGACGATCCGGCGCCGACCATCGAGTGTCTCATCCACACTGACGGCACCCAGAACACGTCCCTCTCGTACTGGTTCGGCGTCGACGACACCGATGCCACCTCGACGCTCGAACGCATCCTTCGGGGCGTCTTTCCCGATAGCTACGAGTTCGAACACCTGGCAGTCCACCCGGGCGAGCTCGAAGCGATCCTCACCGGGCAGTCCTCGGACACCCGCTACACCGACTGGGAGTCGCTCCAGGCGATCGAGTTCACTGGGCAACCGAAACGACGCGAGGACTGGCAGACCACGCTCACGCCGTTCGAGGCGTTCCAGACCGACGAATCCCGCATCCCGCTCGCAGCGGTCGTCGAGACGATGGCCGCCCATCCCGGCCCGCTCGTCTACCAGGCACTCCTCCAGCCCAAGCCGGACTGGAGTGATCAGGCCGAACAGCGACGGCTCGATATCGAGTCACACAGCGATACGGTCGGTGCGGAGCTGACGAACACGATCTTCGGCGCGCCCGAGTCCGAGACAGGGCTCACACTCTCGCCGAGCGACGAAACCCGTCTCGAAGAACTCGAGGCCAAAGACGCCCGCCATTCGTTCGTCGTGAACGCCCGTGTCGCCGGCGTCACGCCCGAAGACCAGCCCGACTCGACCACGACGTTCCGCGAACTCGAAGCGGCGTTCTCGCCGCTCGATCGCACCACCTACGAGATCGATAATCGGGCCCACACCGGCCAGGATGCAGAAGCTGTCGCGATCGACCTCCTCACGAGAACCGTCCATCCACCAGCCCACGGTGGACTGCGCTCGCACCTTCCAGGGAGGGACACGACGAGTCGGGGGATCGTCGCCGACCCGGGCGAAGTGCCGAGCTTCTGTCTCGTCGGGGGTGCGGCGCTCACCACGGCCGGCACTCGCGCACTCGCGACGACACCAGGCGAACGAACGGCACTGCCGCGCCCACCCTCCGATATACTCGCTCGCTACCAGGGAGAGGGGCTCGCCCTCGGCCACCCGCTCACCCAGGACGGCTCGACCGACCCTGAAGTACTGAAACTCCCACCGACACTCCAGCCGATGCACGTCGGCTGGTTCGGCAAGACCGGCTCGGGGAAGTCCACCTCGCTGATCAACGCGATCCTCGACAATCACGCCGCCACGGATGGTGCGGACATCCTCATCGACCCCAAGGGCGACGGCATGGCGATCGACTATCTTCGGGCGCACTACGCCCGCTACGGCCATATTGAGAACGTGCTGTACTTCGATTGTGCGGACGTCCTGCCCGCGTTCTCGTTTTTCGACATTCGGGACGAACTCGCCGCTGGCGTCCCGCGGGAGACCGCCGTCGAGGACACCGTCGACCACTACATCGAGATCCTGACGCAGATCATGGGTCGAGAGCGCTTCGAGCAGGCGGTCCGCTCGCCGGACATCATCCGCTACGTGCTGAAGGCGATGTTCGACCCGGTCCACGGCGACGACGCCTTTTCACACCGTGCGTTCCACGGCGAGATCCGGACGATGCACGACCGTCAGTCAGTCCATCCCGTCTCCGAAACGGATCTCGAACGCATGCTCTCGGGGATCCTCACCAACGGCAAGCGAACGTTCGACAAGCTCATGAGCGGCGTCTCGAATCGCGTCGAGAAGATCCCCACCGATCGTCGCCTCGCGCGGATCTTCAACCACGTCGCTACCGAGGACGGGCCACAGTTCGATCTGGCCTCGCATCTCGATGACGACGTCGTGATCATCTTCGATACGGGTAGACTGCGATCGGAAGCCCAGCGCGTGCTCTCGCTGGTGATCCTCTCGAATCTCTGGACAGCACTGCGCCGGCGCAAGCGTCGAACAGGTGGCTCCTCGAGCGACGATGGAGTACAGTCTCGGCCACAACACGACGCTGACACGCCCCTCGTGAATCTCTACGTCGAAGAAGCCGCAAGTGTCGCCGTGTCGAACCTGCTCAAGGAGTTGCTTGCACAGTCTCGCAGCTTCGGCTGTTCGGTGACGCTCGCGATGCAGTTCCCCGCCCAGCTCAAAGAACACGAGGACGTCTACGACGAGATACTGAACAACATCTCGACGTTCGTTACGGGGAACGTCCCCGTCGACCGACGACTCGCAGAACGTCTCGCCACCGAGGAGATGGACGCCAGTGAGGTCGGGAACCGACTCCGCGCGCTCCGGCGCGGCCAGTGGCTCGTGAGCCTGCCGGCGCCGTTCGACGAACCCGAGCCGCGTCCGTTTCTCTGTGGGTCGGTCGCTCCACCACCGGGCGATCCTGACGGTCCGCGACCGCTCTCAACGCGAGAGCTCGAGACGTTCCAGTCGCGTCTCGAGGATGCCCGAACGCGGACGAGCAACACGAGCGGGCTGACGCTCGGGTCGCCGAATACGACCGAGAGCGAGGACGCCGACGAGGAAGCCTCTGGAGCGACGGGCACCGAAGAGTCGCCAGCCGTCGAGACGCCGTTAGGGATGACCAAACGGATGCCGCCGACTGTCGAGTACACCGAGGAGACGCACGCGCTGTGCTGTTCGGCCTGCGAGAACCGATACAACCCCTCGATCGAGGGGATGAAGCGCGCGATCTCGTGTTGTAGCTCACTGGAGGATATCGACCGTGACGACGTGCCGATCTGTTCGGTCGCCCTCAAACTCACGCCCGAGGAGCGCCAGGCAGCAGCGTATACGGATCAACAGCTCGTGTTCCTCCAGGCGGTGTACAACGCCCAGCAGCTTCGGTACGACCCGCTCGAATACGACTTGGTCACCGATTCGATGATCCGCCTCCAGGAATACGTCGGGATCGACACTGCGGATATCGAGCCACTCCTCGATACGGAGGTGTTGCGACACGATGCGGACCATCCCCACCGACTGTACACCGTCACACCGGAGGGCCGCTCCGTCCTCGGCGAGAGCTATCGCATGGGCGTCGATTACGGTCACGGTCAGGGCGACCTCGAGGAGACGAGCCAGCACGTCCTCGCCGTCGAGGTGGCCCGTCAGTATCTCTGTCACGAGTATCTCCAGGACCCCGACTCGTCCGTCGTCGAGGTGCTGCCGTACTACGACCTCGATGAAGTGGCCCTGCCCGCGTCCGTGTTCATGGGTGGTGACGATGACGCCATCGAGGAAGCGACCGATGCCTATGACCACCGGCGTCTCGACGTTGCAGCGCTCGATGACGACGGAACGGTGGTCGTCGCCGTCGAGGTCGAGCGGATCAACCACGATATCCATCGCGCAGTCCCCGACGACTTCGACAAGATCGCCGACTGTGGCGTCGAGGAGGCGATCTGGGTCGTGATGAGACAGCGCGACGGGCACAAGGTGCTCTCGGCACTGAACGATCCCGTCGAGGGTGAGCCGAGAGTCGAGAAGACCTATGCGAAGGCGACCCCGCCGCAGCAGTTCAACATCGATACGCCAGGGTTGACTGCGGTGTATCCCGTCAAGTGGTTGCGTGAGTCGTTCGACGAGGAGTGAACCGGCATCTAGCAGACGGAAGTCACTCCGTTTCTGCTCGGATCGTTTCAGCCCGTGACGCAAGCCGCCGCAGAATCCGCACACGGTTCTGGTGGGTGTTCTCGTACGCGACACACGCCTGTACGGTTTCGATATCGGAGATCGAGACGATCCCGGCGGTAAGCAGGTCCACGTTGGGTGGTTCGAGCCGCTGTTTGGGTGATAGCTCGGATGATGCAGTCGAGTGATCGCTGCCGTTGGGCACTGAGTATCGCCTCCAGCCGTCGAGGCGATAGAAAATGTTGGCTCGCTACACACCGAACTACGTCCCAGTCGCAGCCTGCAGCCATACGAGATCCGTGTGGACCGAGGGGGAGAGGGGCGAAAGCGCGCGTAATCCTGGCGTCGAAACCATACGCTCGGACCGGCGAGCCTGCTCGCTGCATGCCTGGACTGGTCGGTCGCGAGCGTCCCGAGGGGCGACCGCAGGGAGCATCTCCATGCGAACGGGGAGCCTGCGCCCTGTGCGCAAGCGTGGGCGAACACGGCGAGCTGTCAGCCGTGAACCACCGGTCCACACAGGGAACCGGGTGGGATCACAAGGGGCTGGCGTCCTCGACCGATGTCCCGACACAAGCACCACAGCATCGCGAGGAGCGCAGCGAGAGAGATCGCTCGAGGACGCCAGGGGCTTGTATAGTCGTGTCCGCTGATTCCCTTGGTGACATAGTACTAGCGGACGCCCACGAGTTCACTCGTGGGAGAACGTCACTCCCGAGATGAGCACGTTCGTATCCAGAACCGCTCTCATTCCCCGGAGCCTCGTGCCTCGTGGTCAAGACTTCGCTACACACCGGATTCTCGGCAGATGAGAATTAACATCAATATTAGGACACATTAACCTGAATATCAAAGCACCATGAGTGTCCACACAGCCCTGACTCGGCTACTTCCCGGTGACGGGACAGAAGTGGTCATAGAATGCCGCAACTGTGGGACGACAGCAGGGCCGGGAACCGAAGAATGTCCGGACTGTGGGGCGAGTGAGTTCGTTCGATACGAGATACCGGAGTAGGTCGTCGTTGACTACTCGTCAGAGGGTGGCATAGAACGATTCACAAGATGTTGTTTGCAGCCGAAATCCGGTGATTCAGGCCGTTAGAATAAACGTACAAACTGACCGCTAGGATTCCTGACAATTTTATATAATATTCAGGGTTTCATGCGAGATGTAGCGCGCATATACAGCACGTCACTGAACCGAGATTGTGATGGGAAATGGTCGATCAGAACAGAATAAGAGTTGCAGAATCCACTTTGATATCGATACGAACAACACGGAGTCAGTCGCACCGGACCCACAATATTTTATCAGAATGATTAGATATATGTCGGGAGTCGTTGAACGAAGACTCCTTAATTCACACTCTTCGAGAGTTCAGCGCCTGCCTTGAACTTCACCCCGTTAGATGCACTCCCAGCGTTCACCAAGTGAAGCACCGGCGCATCCAACGGACAATGCGTCACCACAACGTCGCTGTCAGCCCCATCGGTCTCTCCGCAGCTACCAGACTCTGCCTTCGAAGACGAACCATCTCCCCAGCAATACAATTTTCCAGACTCATCGTCCGCCAACACACCAGCCTCACCCAACGACTCAATCGTCCCTGACTCTATCCGTGCTCCCCGCCGAGCCCGCTCACCCGACACTCCTCGCAACCCCAAGTCATCAATCCCACCATCGCCAGTGTAATCGAAACAGCACTCAATGCCAACCACCTGCGTCTCACCAGCCACCGTCAACGCAGTCACCGATTCCTCGTACAACCCAGCCGTATCGAGAACCCACCCACCCGTGTACACGAGCTGGTCGTCACTCCGACACCGCTTCACGTATAACAACGCCCGAATCGGAACCGGACACTCCGGCGGCTGCACCATCACCTGACATATGATAGTCGGCGTCTCCGAACTCGACCCTGACTCTGAGCCCCACTCGCTCAAATCAGACGGCTCGTACGCCTCACCATCTACGGGGCACACAAGAACAGGCGGACCCGTGTCAGCCTTTGATACCGTTGGCGGAGAATTCACAACTGTCACCGTCACTGGCCCGCCGTTGCCATCACTTAGAGACACCAGCCCACCACCCGTATCAAATGGTCCAGTTAAGTTGGCTTCTAAGTGATTCGATTTACAGAGGATTTCGTTACTGCCAGACTCGACCGATTCAGAGCACTCATCATCGTCGTCATCGTCACCAGCTACTGTCCGGCCACTCCCCCACGCATACAGCTTCCCGTTTTCATCAGCTCGACCAGTCACGTAGTCGATGAACCGCCGTAGAGTCACTTCGCCCGCGAGACTCTCGTCCCCACCGGGCACTTCGGCGTCAGGTAAGCACACCGCGAACCGCTCACCAACCATCGGCGAACCAGACAGGTACTCAACAAGTTCTACCTGCTCCGCCTCAGTAAGCGGGTCACCCCTCGGCGGCGCGAGATGGCCAAGGTTCAGTGCGCTCTCACCCCCGACTTGGTCACCCTCGTAGATTGGGCTCGAATTACCGCCGTTCTCCAGACGCTCGATGTCCCCTTCAACAATGTCACGGACCTCATCAACGGCCGCCGCTGCGTCGTCCCACTCACCGTTCTCAACGTGCCCCTGCGCCTGCTGGACAAGCTTCTCTCGAACATCCGCGTTCTCTCGGACAGTCACGCACACGTCGTCAGAGCAACTCTCTAACGTCGCCTGCACCTCGTCGATGGTATCACTCATATCTGAGACTTGGCTTCGGCCAGTGCGTGCGGAGCGCTTACTGATTGAATCCGCTGCAGCCTTCGTCTGCGAGAGCAGCTTGTTCTCCAGTTCCAGCGCCGTCGCGAGAACCTCGTCACTTCCGTCGTCGACTCCATCGTCATCCGAATCCAAGTCATCAGGATTCGCAGCAGACCGGTTACTTCGGGTAGAACTGTAGTTCTCCAACGTGACGGCCGTGACCCACGCTTCGAGCTCGACCTCACCAGACAATAACCCAGACCCACCAGATAACGTCGGGGTCAAGCGACTCACGTGCGGCTCGCCGACCGCCTCGTCGTCCCCTGCGAACACCGCCGCCGGAGACGCACCCGTAATCGTCACCTGCGACGCAACCCGGCTTAGGCACCCACTCAGCCCACCAACCGCAACGATACCACTAGCTGCGAGTAGCTTCCGACGGCTAATGCTATTATATGTCATTTTATTTTATTCTCGTCTCGTCTTTGGGGATTCATAATCGAGTAACAGAAGCGAAGATCGATTATAACCTTTTGTAAGGCAGCAAAATTCGTTTTGCTCTCCCCCAGTTATCGGATTCTAAACAGCACGATGCTGCATAGACCCTCTATATACAGCAGTCGGTTTCTGATAGAATCCGTATAGGTCAGATCAGTCCGCGCTGAATGCAGGGCGCGTATTTTGCACAGGTGGTTGTTCAAACCGCGGTAGCCAAATCGTTCGATATAGAGTGTTTTTATCAGCTTCATATCACATTTTTGTATAGTCTGAGTAACTGCTGAAAATCACTGCTTGATGGTTGTTGGAGTGGGAACGACGTAGTTAACCTCTCTATCGGGGAGGGACCAGATATGGATAGCTTCATCAAATGAGATTTGTCCTACACTTGCGTACTATTACAGCTAGTTTATATATTATTGAATACGTATATACTTCATGAATAACAGAGTTTACGCAGTAGTGTGGTTTGCTGCCATCGTCGTTGCAGTCACGGGCGTCGTCGCAATTGGGCTACGATATATCCCTGCTGGTTGGTGGCTACTTGCTGGAGGTGGCGGCGTACTCACCGCCATTGTGTTTCGGTCTGCATGGGAGACTACACAGTCCCGCGTGGCCCGGCCTATCGGCGGGAGATACATACTCGTAACCGGCACACTCCTCAGTTACGTCGCGCTCTTCGCTGTGATCGGGTTCCCGTGGGGTGAGATTCCGCTCTTTGGACGGGTGGCGATTCTCGTCACCGGCACGCAGGCGCTGTTTCTCGCCGCCGGTGTCCGCGTCACCGGGATCCCGTTTGTCGAGCGAGTGGTCGTCCCTGCCGCCGGTCACCTCTTGCTATTTACCGGGTCGGTTTTAGTCACCAGCTTCCACCTGTTCGGAATGTCGTGGGTGGTGATCTATGCCGCGGGACTGATCTATGCAACGGGGTTTTCGGCACTCGCCTTGCACAGTTTCTGGCTCGGCCAACACGCCGACGAAGTGGTGCCGCCGAGACCGTTCACCGTCCACCGCTACTGGGAGCAGGTGCTGATCGTTGCCCTGATTGTCGGTCTGGTTAGTGTCGCTATCGCCAGTATCACCCTGCGGGCCGGCGTTTGGATCGATCTCATCCCGGCGGTATCGCAGGCCAGAGCAGTCTCGATTGTCGCCGGGAGCGCAGCCGTCATCGCGATCGCTACACTCGTTCCACCGGCCATGTCAGTTGCACCACTCAGGAGACTCACCGGTCCCTTCTCGACGATCTCTCAACACGCCGTGATGTCGCTCGTTATGCTGAACGTGCTCGTAATAGCGTTGGCGTTCCTGCTTCCGGTAGCAGTCCCGTGGGTTCTGGGTGGGTTTCTCACGCTGCTCGTTGTCGGGGTCTTGGTGGAGTACGCGATGGTCGCACACGCCTCGCGTCACCATCGCAAAAGCATTCCGGATGATCCGTCCGGACCACTCACTGAAGACCCGCCTGTGACGCTGGTTGTCACCGCGTTCGACGAAGCCGATGTCCTTCCAGCGAGTCTCGACCACAATCTCGACGCACTCGATGACCTATCGATCTTGCTGATCCCGGCAGAGAAATCCTTGGATAAGACGGTGGCGATCGCTGAGGAATATCAAGAACGATATCCAGACCGCGTCCGCGTCATTGAAGGAACGACCGGCTCGAAAGCGGGTGATCTCAACCTCGCCTGGGAGCACATCGATACCCCATACGTCCTGCTCCTCGACGCAGACGAGACCGTCGATGCAGCCTTCGTCGCACGGGGATTAACCGTACTTGAGGATTCCCCGTCGGTCGGTATCGTCCAGGGTCGGAAAGTTGAGCGTTTCCCCTACGATACCGGGTTAGCAAGATTCGTGAGTGGCGAACGTCGACTCAGCACGAGGATCGAACATCCATTCATGCACGACGTGTTTGGAGCGAGTCACTTCGCGGGGTCTGCAGCGCTGTTGCGCCACGAGGTTCCGTTGGCTGTCGATGGCTGGTCGGATGAGACGCTCACCGAGGACATAGATCTCACGCTACGCCTGTATCTCGACACTGATTGGCGTATTCGATACGTGCCTGGGATGGTTGCGCGGACGCTAAATCCCGAATCCGTACTGGCGCTCGTTCGGCAACGTCGCCGGTGGGCACGCGGTTGGGTCAGTGCACTCGCAACGCATGGCGTCGACATTCTTCGCAACGGACGACGACTGGGCTGGATCCGTTGTGTGGGGCTGATCTGGCTGCTGTTCACGGCAGTTAGCGCACCGCTATACACCGTCTTCCCCGCGCTCGTTGTCGTCTGGCTGCTCGGCCTGGCGCCGACTGTTCCGTTCTGGCTGGCGGCGGGTCTCGCTATCGTTATCGTTCCCGCGAGGGCTATCGCGTTCGGGTACGCCGCCCTGCGTGATCCTGAGATCCCGGTTCGAGCACGTCCACTCAGCATCGCGGAACTGCTCATACACGCGTATCTTTGGGTCCCGATGACCTGGTTCATCCAGCTTCACGCGCTCTATCTGCAATTGTCCGGCGCGCCCAATCTTTGGGAAGGAACCAAAAAGGCGGTCGGACAACCCCGCGGAACCAGACGCTCTATCGCCGCGCTGTTCGGAAAGGAGCGACCAAAATAAGGATTCGCTATCGTATACGGCAGTTCTTTGAAGAGGTCGTTTCGTTATCCCCCAGTTATGCGATTCAAACAGTACAGTACTGGACTCATCCTCTGTATCGGTCGCCCCTGAGATCCTCTGAGAAAACCATCACGAGGTGAGTGATGAATACAGGGAAACGAGATAACGCTGGAAACAACGGAATGTCCACAAACTGGTAATAGTCCCGTGCTAGAATACAGAGGGTGAGCTCAGCAGTGGTCAGAGAGATGTATTCTCCGATGGGGTTCCCCTCAAGCGTCACCTCGCCTCTGCGAACCAGTCGTCTCCGTACCCTGTCGTCGAGACCGGGAGAGATGCTCTCTGCCGTACACGAAAACGACACAAACCGCTGTCACCCCTAGGAGCCCGGCGAACACCCACAACGTTTTCGAATCGATGCTACCCCGCAGAAACCATACGCTCGTCAGCCAAGCGTTGACCGTGCCGTGAAGGAGCACGACGAGTAAGAGACTCCCACTTGTACTGTTATACAGCCATGTAAACACTACCGCGAGTGCGAGTCCCTGTAGCAGGAATGGAAGCGGAGCTAACTCAACCTGGATTGCGCCAGGCACGACGAACAGCGGTGCGTGCCAGGCGATCCACACGACGCCGAGCAGTAGACTCGCGGTCAACGCGCTGTACTCCGCCTGCAATCGAGGAAGTGCAAACCCACGCCAGCCGATTTCCTCCAACCCGCCACCGATTAACATGTTGACGATGATTGAACCGATGAACAGCGGCAATAGATCAACCGATGGTACGGGTGTAGATACCCCATACAATACCGCGTCGATGATGAGACCTGCTCCGACTACCGCCCCGGGCAGCAGAACCGCCACAGCGTACCATTTGCGTTCGACACGCCAAATCATCAATCGGCCAAGCAACTGTCGAACCGCGTGGATTCCCTCGGAGAGACCTAACACGACGACCGCCGCAATCGGTGGACCGAGCCCGCCGAGTAACCACAGTGCCCCGGCCAGATTGAGGCCCGGCTCAAGGTCGTACACGGCAAGCACACTCCACGCTGGCCACGAGATGGCTATCGTTAGAAGTACGAACACGTGGAGCTGCCAACGATCGATTGTCCGTACCACTGAGGACCCAGCCATCCATTCACTTACGGTCATCTGTGAGTTACCTATCGAAGTCTACTTTGAGAGCTCTGATAAGACTCGTCGAGGCATTATATAAGATGGCAGTTATTCCACCGACAATAATCCCGGAAAGAAGACTTTCACCTATCGTGATCACTAGCTCACTCATGCCGGGAAACGGCCCGCCGAGAACGCCTGTTAACCCACGTTATCGCAAGAATGATTCCCCAAAGGAGGCCGACGGTGCCGACGACTTTCGCCAAGGAGATCACGTCGACCCGCTCAAGTATCCGTTCCATCCTTAGCTCGCCTTGCTCGGGATATCACCATCATTGCCAATTGTGGCATCTATTTCTTTCGGGCCACGGAGGTACGCCACACCGGCAACGGCGAGTGCGACGACGACCGAACTGACGATTGCGGTTGTTACCCCGATGTTAACGATCCAACCGAGGACAACGAGGACGACGATGAAACCGACGCCAAAAGCGGCGAAGGTACCTGCGATACGACGGCGGCCAACCGGAGCGTCGTCAGCGAATCCGAGATACACCGCGGCAGCGGTAAATGCTCCAGTCGCAAGTCCAGCGGGGATGCCGAGGAGGAGCGAGAACTCGATCCACGATTGGGCGAACTCGGTGACGGCCACTCCGACAATGAGGAAGACAGCGATACCGGACAACAGCGCCAGTGTGATTGATTTGAAGTCCATCACTATATGTACTCACGATAACCTAATAAAATAGTACTATTGTCACGAAGAAGCGAGTTGTGGGAAACTGAGTGACGCGCAACGGTCTGGAATCTCAGGGATCAAATATGCGGATATCCCTAGCACTCGCTCGGTAATTACAAGCTTCGGTAACTGATGGCGGTACTCTGTGCGGCGTTCCGCCAAGCGACAATCCACACGCTGAGAGCGACTGCCCCACCAGTCAAGCCACCGAATGTCAGCGCATCGATACGGCTTCTGTCTGCATCAAGCAGGAGGCTTCCCGACGTGACAACGATGAACGCGACACAACCGCTCAAGAGCGCTTTCACGCCGCTATCCATAGAGGGAATACTCCGCTACACCTCAAATATCTACTGACAAATACCGATGAGCAATTCGGTGCGTAATTAACCGATTTACTCTGAAGCAGTAGTATCTGCTCTACTAGTCGTTTCTGAATGGGGAACGCCTGTGCCCACCACGATTCGGTCGTTTGTGTAACCGACTCGCGCGTTCCATCTTGCACGTCATCATGAACATCATCTGAAACTGATAGGATCCTCAGCGATCAGTTCGAACGTCTATTTAACGGCTGGTTCACTGGGTTCAACACGAAACAAACGCAGTCGTCATGCTGAACACACTCTCTATGAGTTTCATGTTCGGATTACCGGTCAGTGAATGACTCACGTCAAGGTACGGTCGGTCACCACTGACCACGATCCGATGAGATGAACTACTCTATGAACCCTTGCTGTGTGGCTACTACTCCTACGTAACTGGTATTCGTCGTTGATCATGGGGACGTGTGTATGTACAGCTATGAGGCGACGAACACTCCTTGCGGCGACGACTGCTGCGATCGCTACTGGGACACTTGCAGGGTGTGCCTCAGACGAGAATGACGCGGACGAGACACCGACTGAGAATGGGACTGATGCCGCAGGTTCATTCCCATCGTACGAACTCCCGGGGTTCAGTCAATGGATTCCAACTGAGGCGCAGGCAGCTGATACGGAGGTCTTCTTCACCCATGTCGACTGGGCTGCACTCGATGAGCTCGATACCGATGGGGCCGAAGACGATGACGATGAGATCGAAGATGTCGTTGAGGAAGTGCCGATTATTGGACTTCCACTCTACGGGGCCACGATCACTCCACTTGCCGTCTTCGGTATTTTGTTCTATCCGTTTGCTGAGGATGTTTTTCAGGACGACGATGAAGCTGTCGATGGATTCGACGTCGACGAGATGACGTGGGCAACAGAGACGCTGGTCTTCGAGGGTACATTCGAGGAGTCAGTCGTTGAAGCTCGATACACCGACGGATTCGAGATCGCCGAGGAACGTGGCGAGTTCACCGTTTACGAGGGCGTCGACGAATTCACGGATGGGATGGCGTATGCTGTCTCCCCGAAGACGTTGCTTGCCCCTCTAGAGCCCGAAGAGGATGCACCATACACATCACGTGACGTTATTGATGCTGGACTGGATCGGACGCTCGATGAAACCGATCGGCTTGTTGATGACGAGGATGGACGGTGGCTCTTCGAAACAACGGGTGACGCACCGATGGTGTTTGGAGCGTGGGAGACGGAGGATCTACTGGACGCGATTGAGGTTGAAGAGGAGGGAGAGCAAGACGACGATCCAGAACTCGATGACAATCCCGTCTTTGCTACTGTTGAAAGCGTGGTCAACACGCTCAACTTCACGGTTGTCGATGGGGAGATGGAAGATCTCGAAGCCAGATTTTCGGCGCTCTATCCCAGCGAATCTGTTCCCACAGAGGAGGAGGTGAGAGAGCACCTCATCGGAGAGTCTGGGGTTCCCCACGAGATCGGTATTGATGGAACTCGCGTGCATGCAACGGCCACGTTTGAAGAGCAACCGACCCAGTAAGAGGCGAGTTTGAACGATGTTTGCTGTCTGTGCATGCCTCTGTTATCCGCTTATTGATACATCAGTCGAATAGGATTACGACCAACACAAGCTCGTCTATTTTGTGAAGTGTGCCCTGATCACACGCGGTCGTTGCGTGTGAGTAGATAATCACTCAGACTGATCTGGAGGGGTAACTCTCGATCCGAAGGAGGCACTCTTCATACTCGGTGAAACCACCAGACGAGAACCGAATATGAAGATATCCAAACCGAGTATGAAGCTGAGCGATCACTCACAGAGTGAGTACATCTGGGCCCGATACACCGGTTCGATATCCTCGTAGTATGCGTGCAGGTACGCGTTCATTCCACGGTCACCACAGTACGCACCTGTCCGGTCGCCTCGCATATACTTCACCAGCTGCCGATTGACGTCCTGTTCGACGCGCCAGTACGTCGTGAACCGATGTCGACCGAAGTGGCTTGTCACGGCCCGGTGGTCGTCCGTCTCGGCGTACTCCGGATGGAATGCATCCTTCCAGACGTTGTTGATACCTTTGGTTCCCGTCTTTGTGTGGCTCTTCTTCGAGAGGACGAGCCAGGGCTCGCCGTTGTCTGGACGGCAGAAGAGATAGCGATCGAGGACCTCCCGAAGGTCTGTATCGAGTGGGAGCACTCGTGGTCTGCGCGATTTGTTGCCCTCACGTTCCTGCCCCGGCGGGATGTACACCGCGTTCTCGTACTCTTCCAGACGAGGATGCGTTCCGAGTTCCGAGTAGTACTGGGCGACGTCCACGTCGTCCATCCGGACGTCTTCGAGTGTGATGTTCGCGAGTTCGCCAGCTCGAAGGCCGAGTTTTAGCTGGAGGAGAATGATCACCCGCGCTCTGAGGTCGGTCACCGAGGCGATCATCTCTCTGAGCTCGTCGACGGCGATTCGCCGGTGTTCCTTTTGCTTCTGGACGGTCAGGGGTACTCGTTCCCTGGCAAGCGCGATTGGGTTGTAGTCGGTGGGATGTGGAAAGGCAGGATCGCGTTGCCAGAACGTATAGATCTGGTTGAGTTTTCGGAGCTTCTCCTTGGCTGTTCGTGGGACGTTTCCTTTACCCCCGTCGGCCTCATCGTCGAGTTGCCAGTCAATGTACGCCTCGACGTGTTCGGCGTTCGGACAGGCTGGATGGCGCCCGCGCTTGGTCATGAAGCCCTCCCACTCGTCGATGATCATCTCGAAGTGACGCCGCGTCGACGGCGCGAGATCTCGGGCGTCGAGGACGTCCGTGAGGAACAACTCGAACGGATCGACATCGAGCGCGTTGAACACTGATTGGGCGTCGGCGAGCGGATCGATCGGCTGGTCGAACGCGTCCGCGAGTTGGTGGCGCTGTCGATCGCTCTCTGTCTGATCGGTCATTCTACCCCCTGAGTCTGGCTATTGCGACCCTGCTTCCACCGGCCGATCTTTTCGTCCCAGATGCGCCCAGCGGCGTCGCCCTCGACGACGGCCATCAGAACCGGGTGGTAGACGTGCGGGTGATCGGGATGCCAGAGAAGCCAGTCATAGAAGCGCCTGATGCGCAGCCAGTAGTCGTGCGATCGTCGCGTCGATTTCGACGACAGGAGATCGTGACACCACGCCTCGACATCGTCTGGCGTCGCTAGCGCGTGATGGGTCGGTCGATCCGCCATGAAGGTCGTCCAGTCCGAGCCGACGCGATCGACTTCCGTTCGATATCTGTCGGTGTCGTTCTGTTCGTACTCGTGTTCGGTGCAAAACTCCGCCCAGACGTCTCGACCCTCGTAGGTCGATGCGTATCGTTCCAGACGGTGCTTGGGTGGGACGTCGTTGTATCGCTTGAAGACGCCCATCCGGTCTCTCGGATCGGTAGATTTCGTTCGAGTCATCGTAGTATGGCTACGTGAGTGCAGCCGGCGCCCGTCGTCGGCTGCAAAAAACGAGGCGTAACTCTGAGCTCGAGGAGACTCTAGAGTATCACCTCACTCCTCGCGATCGGATAGCCGCTTAGACAGTCGATCCAGTTTCTCCTGTGTGGACTCACGGCGGTCTCGTGTCGTCTCTGGTCGGTACTCCATCGAAACGATCTCTCCGTCTTCGAGCGTCACTGAAAGCACGCCACCGTCCGTTCGAGCGGGCTCGGGCAATCGATCGGCAGCGACATCCAGTTGTTCGATCACCTGGCCGTCTTCCTCGAGCAGGATCACGGCGATCTCCCCGTCCTCGATCCGGTCGACGACGCCGGTGTAAGTGCCGTCCATTGTCACCCTAGAGCAGGGGCGACAGCCCCATCAATCCCACTGGCCACATCCCCTGCGACAAGCGGGCTAGGTGGCAGTCTGCTCGTCGTTTCGTCGGCGTCAGGTGTTTCCTCGAGGATATCCTCGGGAGCCGTCGAGAACGACTCCTCTGTCTCTACAGCGGTCGCCGTCCCGTCCGTTCGGACCACGATATCGCCGTGGACGCCCGTCCAGTACGTTTCGATGTCCCGTTCCACAAAGCGCTCGAGCACGACGTCGTTCGGGTGGCCGTACTGGGAGTCATACGCACTCGAGATGATGGCCGTTTCGGGAGCCATTGTGTCCAGCAAGGCTTCGCTTGAGGAGGTCGATGAGCCGTGATGGCCGACTTTGTACACGCCGCCCTCGAGATCGCTGCCCAACTCCTCGACGAGTTGCTGCTCGACGTCGGTGTCGATATCGCCGGTCGTCACGTACTCGAAGTCGCCGAACTCGAACGCGAGCACGATACTGTTCTCGTTGACGTCGCTCCCTGTCTCTGCGGGTGGGTGCAATACCTGCGTGGAGACGTCGCCCTCGATCGGCAGTTCGTCCCCGCGTTCGACGAGGAGGAGTTCGACATCGTGCTCGTCGACGGCGTCGAGATAGTTGTTGTACGTCGCGGAATCCGATGGCACGCCCGAATCGTACGCCGCTCCAATGCCCTCACCAGTCCTCTCGAAGTGCTCGATCACAGCGGCGTGGCCGCCGATGTGGTCGGCGTCGGCATGTGTCGCGACTAGGTGGTCGATCCGGTCGATCCCCTGCGCTTCGAGGTAGTCGATCACCGCACTGCCGTCCTGGCGCCAATCGCCGCTGTCGATCAGTACCGTTTCGTTGGCCGGCGTGATGATGAGTGTCGAGTCACCCTGCCCGACATCGATATGGTGAATCTCGAGTTCGCCGTCAACAGTGCTCTGTGTGTCTCCATCGGTCTCGTTGTCGGTCTCGTCATCGGTGTCGGCGGTCTCATCGCCTGTACCGCCGTCCGACTCGGTACCCTCCATGTCGCCGTAGCCATGCTCCATCACGACCTGGCCCTCGGCGTCGACGAGTCGAACCACGTCGCCGTCACCTCGCCAGATGTTCACGTTGTATCCCCAGTATAGCTCGGTCTCCGTTGTTTCACCTTCGCCCGTCGTTACTCGTACTGTTTCCACGGGTTCGAGGACGAACTCGCTTGGGAACGAAAACGGCGAGAGCCCGCCATCGACTTGGCCGCCCTCTCGATCGCGGAGCTCGAAGTCGGAGAGGTCGACGGGCTTGTCGGCAGTGTTCTCGAGGACGACGTATTCGTCCTCGGGCGAGACGTCCGCGACAGTCAGGTCGACGACTTCGACGGCGTCTCCTACGGCCTACGGGTCGTCGATCGCGTCTTCGGTCTCTCCAGTGGCGCCCGTACACCCCGCAAGACCGACGAGAAGTACCACGATGACAACGAGGATCGTCCGCTTCATAATCGGTGTATTCGGGGCCAGCGTTTGAGTGTTCCGTCCGAGACGGTAGTAGGTGTACAGCTAAACCTTCAGCATGGTCTCTTCGGGAATGGCTGTCTCGAATGCATTAGTCAGAGACAATGGACTGGGAGTATTGTCAAACAGAACTGCCTATTGGCCGCCAGGTAACTTGCCAAGTTACGTAGTTATTTAGATAGTCCTGTTGACTGCACAGCGCGTATCTTGCGTAGACGAAAGGCCAGATTGAGGTCGTCAAATAGGTCATTGGCAGGAAGATAGGTGCCGGTGAGGTCTCTAATCTATCAGGAAGCGATAAAAAGCCTGGCTACGCGTGAAGTTCGCATTCACCCCGAAACAATCACTAAGTGATTCGAAGTTGTATGTTAACTCCCCGCAAGTGGATGGGGGTACGAGGACCCAGAATAGCCGTCGAAGGTCCGGACAGTCGCCACTCCGAAAGAGAGGGTGGGGAACAACAGCGAAGACAACCACAAACCCGAAAATACTGAAAATGACACAGAAGAACAATCGAGTCGGCAGGAAAGATCGATATGCCCTTCGGCGCCGCCGACTCCTCGGCGTGGCGGGCGGCGGTCTGGCTGCCTCGATCGTCGGCTGCACCAGCAACGGCGATGATGACGCATCGGGCGACGATATCGACGAGAGTGAGGACACAGAGGACAGCCAAGACGAGGACGGGACTGAAGAAGGCAATGGAGAGGACAGCTCAGACGAGGACACCACTGAAGAAGGCAACGGAGAGGACAGCCAAGACGAGGACGGGACTGAAGAAGGCAATGGAGAGGATAGCGAAGAGGATAGCGAGGAGGAGAACGATGAGGAAGATGTCGAGCCGGCGTCGTTTGAGATCGTCGAGGTCAACCACCCCGAAGAGGTCGAAGTCGGCGAGACGCACACGTTCTCGTTCACGGTAGAGAACACGGGGGGTGAGGACGGAACGTTCGAGGAGCTTCTAGAAATCAGCGTCGGAGGGACTGACGAGTGGGAGAGCCTCGGACAGGTTCAACTCGACATCCCAGCAGGCGAGACGGCGACGTGGGAGTCGAACTCTACTGACTTCGACAATCCGGCGGTAGTGCAGTTCCGACTCGGCGAGACTGAGTGGAGTTACGAGGTTACCATTACCGCACCCGACACGCAGTCCTTCTCCGGGAGCGGTGAAGAGGTTCGGCGCGACATCTCGATCGAGGGGGGTCTGACGGTCGTGCAAGCGAGTCACTCTGGCGAGTCCAACTTTCAGGTTTCCCTCGTAAACGACAGCGAGTTCGACGACAACTTCATCAACGTAATCGGCGACTTCGACGGTGCGCAGGCCGACCTCATCGAAGGTGGCGAGTACATCCTCGATGTCAACGCCGACGGCAGCTGGGAGATTGACATCAGGCAGCCGCGCTCGGGACAGGGCGACTCGTTGCCCGTCTCGTTCAGTGGGAGCGGTCCGGATGTCGTCGGCCCGGTGCAGTTCTCCGGCACAGGCGTCGCAACCGGCGAGCACGACGGAGAGAGCAACTTTCAGGTACAGATCTACCCGATGACGGGGTCTTTCGGCGAGTTGGTGTTTAATGAGATTGGCTCGTTTAGCGGCGAGACGGCGTTCTCGTTCAACAACGTGGGGTGGATCGATGTTAATGCCGACGGAAGCTGGTCGGTCGAGTTCGAGTAAGAAGCAATTGTAGTGAGCAGTAGTTTCGCCATATTGGGTGTCTGAAGAAGGGAATTTGAACAGAACCAGAAATCAAGCTGCGAACCACCGATGATCGGTCGCCGCTAATCGTGGCAGGGAACCTATCTCTCTACACGTCAATCTGTCAGGGAAAGGATCATCATCTGTCCGGAATACCGTTTTTGTATGACTACGAATCGACTGCGCAGTATCGTGCCAATGTTTGGCGGTGCAACACGGTACGTTACAACACTGAATGCGATTCTTCAGTTTGTCGAGGCACATCATCCGACGTCGGATGAGCTCGTCGGATGGCATCGTGGAACGTTTTCGAACGTGTCCAGTCGGCAGTCGATCATGCGGCGGGTCAGCTATCTCCAACAGGTCGGCTTCTTGCACCAGGTGAGTGAACAGTGGGTACTGGGAGATGCTGGTCAGGAATACATGCCACAGGGAGAGATAGCGACACTGCTTCGCATAATGTGTGATCGGAACGTTGGGCTACGGAGTCTCCTGTATGCGTTGTCTGCTGGACCAATGACACTGGAGAGGGTAAGTGAACAACAGTTGGACACACATCCTGAGTTAGGGTGGAGTCGTGGAGAGACCGACATGGCGAGACAGCGAGTAAACTGGTTGCGGAGTATGGATCTCGTCGAGGAGCGCTCGGACATGTTCGCGTTGACGGACGAGGGTCGATCGTTCGTGGAGAGTGCAGTTGCGGAATGGAGTGATTCGGACTGGAAACCGTCGATGATCGACAACGAACTGAATGCTGGGACGTACACGACGACAATTCACGCCCGTGCGGTTGATCCTGAGTTCCGTGCGACAGTGATTTCTCGGTATGACCGAACATGCCCGGTCTCAGGTGTTGACCACCCAGGGCTGCTGGACGTCGCGCACGTGTTAGCGTGGAGTGAGTACCCAGATCACCGGGCGGATCTAACGAACGTCTTACCGCTGAGTAAGACACATCACGCAGCGTTCGACCGTGGACTGTTCACGATCGACAGCGACTATCGGTTGCGTGTGAACCCGTCCTTCGAAACGGAAAGCGACCTCCTGCAGCGAACGATTATTCAGCAGGCTGGTGAACGAGTCGCACTTCCCGAGAAGAGTCTGAGCCCCGGATATCTCGCGGAGCATAACGCGGGACTTGCGTGGGTGTAGATCTACTTTTGATCTGGAACGTGAGAGCCGTGGTACTCTCGTTCGATTAGTTTCATCATCTGACCTTGGAAACGTCTGCTAGATCGAGGCTCTCGAGATAACACAAGCCGCTGGTCGTCGTTTCTTCACACTTGTGATCAATTCACGTCCAGAGCTTCAATACGGGGTTCAAACTCTTGCTGAAAGGTGTCCATAGTATTGACGCCCCATTTGATCAGTCGTGCTCGCTGGCTCGCTTCCAGTTCGGTTATTTTGCCTTCAACTGGTTCCGGCCACTTGATGCGGGAGGCACGTTTGTCTGGAAGGCGTTGCCAGACTAGTTCGGTATCAAGACTCGACTCAATCTCGGTACGCTGCTCGTTGAGAGCCTCGAAGATGTTCAGATTTCGATCAGCGTCGGAAGTCTGAATATATAACTCGACAGCGAATTCCGGCCCTTGGTGGAACACCCATCCAAAGCTGACGCCAGAAATACCAGCACTGAACGTGAGGTAATTCCGGGGTCCAGGTGTCAATTCAGACCAGTGTGGCCTTCTCTCGGCGTACGCCTCAACTAGTTCGGAGAAAAATTCACGATAGCTCCGTTCCGTGTCCGAAAGCGAATTATTGGTGAGTTCTCGCTCCCAGTCATTGGGCTCAACCACGACCTCAAACTCGAACCCACGTGCATCCGTATCCTCAATGCTCAACACCCGTGGTTTGATTGCGAAGAATTTGACGTCTTTGGGCCCGCTTTCATTGAGCCATTCAAGCACGCTCCGATGTTCCGGCCTGAACTCCTCGGCTAGCCATATAGTGAATCCAGCGTTCTTTCCGGAAGAATACGTTAACAGTTTTCCCAGATGGTCGTGATCCGTCTTTCCGTATTGATTCTCGATTACGAGAGTTTCGCCGGTGTTCATTTCCCGAGCGACAATATCTGAAGAAAAGTCACCGATGGATTCCTCAGTGTGCGCATCCTCGATTTCAATCCCCAGTTCTGATCCGAGGAGCTCGATGTTCTTTGCAAGCCACTGTGTGAAATCGTACTCTTCGTTTGCCCACACGGTTCGTAGATTATGTTCCTGTATCTGTGCTATATCATCGTCCATACGCTGAAACTTCTACAAGAAGTAACATTAAGCACGGTGATCTTCTAAAGATCCGTTCTGTTGAAACGCTCAACGAGTGATGGTTTTAGCAACAGCGACGACGTCGGTAGTCACTCCCCTGCCTTCGTCGAGACGATCTCCCTCGATCCGCATTCCGGGCACTGATCGTCGGTGGCATTGAACCGCGCGTTACAGGACTGACACTGAAAGTCTGCGTTGTCGTCGGCTGCTTCCTTCGCGGTCTGTCTGAATTGCTCGACCTGTCGCCCGACACTTTCGAAGAATCCCATCGGTTCGTTCCCACTAGCTGGTCGAACGGGATAAGCGTTCATCGGGTGTCGCATGCTGGACGTCGATGAAGATCGAATCATAGCCGGTCTAAGGCATCATGCGGCGTCGAAACGGCATCTAGACGGCAGTGCGATAGTCACGTGGTGTTCATAATCGGCATTCTGCACCGCAAGAGCGGTGCTGAAAGGGGTTTGTAAGGGTGAACTAGGACGGATGTCGTGACGAAGTCGTGGTAACGCGGTAGCGTCGATTGTGGAGTAGAGCGCGTTTCGCGCCTGTTCTCGGGGGGTTGAACACACGTGGAACTGTGAGACGCGACGTCGACGACGTGAGCTACCCCCTAAACCGCAAGCAGGGAACCGATTATGACGCTATTGCCCGCTCTGTATCGACGTCGCTAATTGCACAGTGGTGAGCCCATTCGAGCGATAGCCGCCCGCTGCAGGCGTTTCTCCGTCGCTCCCCGAATGGGGATTGGGGTTCGGCGCCCCGTCCTAGTTGGCTTGCTCTTACAGATTCAAATGTAATTAGCGGTCTAGTGAAACAGATATGATCAACATGGAACGCATCATAATCGGTCTAAAGCGACTATTAGTGGTTTTAAACTCATGAATCCGATTATGAAGATCTAGTAGAACCGTCATCGCAGACCAGTATTGCCCATCTTCAATTAGAGACCTCTACACTTGGATCTCGGCACCGATGGGCGCGTAGCTCGTACTCGTTGCGGGTGCGGTGATAGCTGTCGGTTTGGTGGGATCGCGCTCGCCGACGTACAGGTCGGCGCCATGCCAGACGTTGGCGTCGGGGAGGCCAACTATGGACGAGGTCGTCACCTGTGCGCTCGATCCAGCCGTCGTTGAGGCTGCGTCGGGCGTGCCGAACAATCACTCGTGGAGCGATCGTGAAGCTGCCGCTGCAGTCGTCGAGAATTGACCCGATCCACGTCTCGAAACTCTCCGGACATCGGAACTCGAGCATTCGGTCGTCCACGATATCGCCTACGATGAGGCTAGGGCCGCGACGTGGGCGGACGAGAACTGTCCAGGCGGCCCGGATCGGCAGTTCGGCGAGTGCGAGGCGCTCGGGGGTGTCGTCGTTCAGGAGCGCGCCGGCGAGACCCACGTGCTTGGAGTCGCTATGGGAATCCAAACGACCACCGATCGGACACAGCGACGGACGAGCGTTCGCGTGACAGGACGAGGGTGAACTACCGTACAGACGAACACTGGGGTGCGGGCGATCAACGGGCCTACCGAGCAAGGAACCGAGGCAATCTTGGAGCTGTAGAGGCCGCTGACGAGGCGCTTGCGGTTTTGAGAGCGAGTCGTCCGCGTCGAACTGAGTGTCCGACAGTCCGTCGGCTAACAGGACTGCTGACGTCGAGGTCGAAACGACGGCCCTGCGGACTCCGATTCACTGCCGTATTCAGAGAAGCAAGCGAAACAGAGCTACTGCCCCGACGCCGACACAGAGAGTGAGCAGTATATTTTCGGTCTTCCACATTACCAGCACTGTCACACCCGCACCAGCCCACTCAGCAGGGCCTTCGGAGACGAGTTCCGGGCCCAAAATCGCGATCACAATCGCCCCCGGTAGAACTGAGAGTCCAGCCTTGAGACGGTCGCTGACCTCGATCTTGCTCAGAAGCCATAGCCCCCCGACCTTCGCAATGATCGTCGCGAGCGCCATTGCGACGATCACGGCGACAACGACGGGATCGAGCGACAACATGCCGTCACTCATCGTACTGGAGCACCTCGACGATACCCGCGGATACGCCTCCGACGAGAATATACCACTGTCCATCGATTAGTTCCGCGGCGAGCACTGCAGTGGCGAGTGCAACACCCCACGGGACGGATGATGAGGTATCTTCCCATAGCTCGACTGCAAGCGCCAGAAAGACAACGACGAGTGTCAATCGCCTCGGGGTCAAGCCCCGAGGCTTGTCAGTGGACTCCTGCTCTAACCGAGTAATTCGGTAGGTCGAAAGTGACCGTTCGCATTCAACGTCCCTGACTTGAGGGCCAATTGACTTGTGGCCCGTTCAGCACCAGACTTGAGCCAGTGCTGAACAAGACGCCACCCGACGTTTCGAGCGGCGTTGTAATCGCTATGCAGTTGCTTTCCACACTTCAGACACTCAAACTCGTCACCATCACGGTTGTCCTCATGCGTGAACCCACACTCACCGTGGCTACACCGTTGGCTGGTGTACGCAGGAGCCACGTCATCCACCTCAATACCGTATTCTTCAGCTTTGTATTCGACGTGGCGCTGAAGTTCACGGAATGCCCACTGCTGGAACTTGCTGGCGTTCGAGATACGCTCTCGGATATGTTCCAAGTTCTCGAACGCAATCGCCGTACAATCGTTCTCAACGGCTTCGCGGACGAGTGCTTTTGACACACGGTGTAAGTAGTCAGCGCTCCATCGAGCGAACCGACTGCCGATACTCTTGATGGTGAGATGTGCGGAGCGGGTGCCGGTCTGTTGCAGGTTGCCACGACGACGTTCGTACTCGTCTCGCTTGTGAGTGAGGTAGTCTGCATTGCCAAGGAACGCTCCCGTACTCGTGACGGCCAAGTATCCATCCACGTTCAAATCAACACCGAGAACCACTCCGTTCTCGGATTCTTCGTCGCTAGAATCGGGTTCAACGTCTTTCTTCACGGCGACGTGGAGGTAGTACGTGCCATCGCGCTTATGGAGCGTTGCTTCGCTTTTCTCCCACTCGTCCGTCCAGTAGTCCTCGAACGGCGTTCCATCCTCACTGATGGGTGTGACGTATTCAGCGGTCACTCGTTCGTCGGTTGTGGCGAGTGATACGTGGCCATCGTTGTAGGTGATAGTGCGACCGTTGTACGCGATGACCGTGCCTTTGAACTCGGGCTTGCTGGCTTTTTCACCGTCTTCGATAATGCGGTCTTTGCAGTTTCCGAGCGCTGTTGCCGCGAGGTTGCGTGCTGATTGAACGAGACTGGATTGGAGGGAGAGTTTGTCACGGACAGCAGAGTACGTCTCTTTGTGGAGCGTGTTCTTTGCGTCCGTGATTTGGTAGGGGTTGTCGTTCCATCCGTGGTCAGCGACGTGTTGGGCCGCTTGTCGGAATTGCTCGAACGTCTCATCAAGGACTTCGTAGTCCTCGTTAGAAACGTCGAGTTTGATTTGGATGTTCCGAACAACCACTATGCTTCATAGTAAGCATATAGATACTTAAAACTATATATTATAGTGCGGGAGTTGGCCTTGCCATTGAACATAGGTTGCGTCATCAAGTGTCGGCTTCCTCCCCGACCTCAAGGGTCGGGGTATCCGCCTTGACAACCGATGAAATCGATCCCCCAGGCGGCCGGATCGCCGATCGTTCCACCTGCGAGGGACCCGAGAATCGTCGAGCTAACCCACGCCGACCAGATCGCGAGCCCACTTCCCAAGAGAAACCCCCCGCGACCGTTGCCTGTCTTGAGCTCTCGGAGTGTCAGCGCCCAGCTCTCGTCGGTCATGAAAAACAGGCTCCCGTAGGTTCGTCCCACCGAGAGATGCCGGAACCAGGGGTGTAAGGCGGCACCCATCAACGAGTACCGGAGATTGACCAGAAAGGTCGCGAGAACGACTGTCGCAACCGGAACAGGGTTTGCCCAGAGCTCGACGGCGACGATCTGTGATGCACCGGCTAGCACAGTTGCACTCATCAGAGTCGCTTCGAGAAGACTCAGACCGGCCTGATCGGCCAACAGTCCGAACGCGATCCCGTATCCCGCGACGCCCAGCGCAACTGGGAGTGTGATCAGGAATCCGGTACGGATACCCTGATAACCAAACGTAACGTTCGCTCCTGAGGGGATTTCATCCCCTGTCGTGTCCGAGATACGTTCTTCAGGATGATCTACCTCTTCCATCGTCTTCGTATGTGTACTCTACAACCGAGACGTAAGTCCACTCCGAACCAAGGGGCCGCTGTCTGCTAGTCGCTATCGGCGACCGCTGTTCTCGCGACTGTTGTACCGCAACCGCTGCTCGCAGTGGATTGATAGGCCGTCCTACGTAAGGACACCTATGACTGCGTCCTACGGCCCCGGCTTTCGCTCGCTGACGACGGAACTCCACGATCACCGGCCGACGGTCGAGGGGTCGATTCCGGAGTGGCTCTCCGGGACGCTCGTCCGGAACGGCCCCGGTCGCTTCGAGGCCGGCGAGCGCCGCGTCAACCACTGGTTCGACGGACTGGCGATGTTGCGCCGCTACGCGTTCGACGACGGTGAGCTTAGCTACTCGAACCGGTTTCTCCGGACTGAAGCGTACGCCGACGCGATGGACGGCCGGCTTACGGGCCAGTTCGGGACGGACACGCGGGGCTGGCGGCGCATCCTCGATACGGTCCGCTCGCTCGGCCTGCCGGAACCGACCGACAACACGAACGTCCACGTGGTGCGGGTCGACGGCGAGTACGTCGCGCTGACCGAAGCACCGCGGCGGGTCGCGTTCGATCCCGAGACGCTGGAGACGCTCGGCGGGTTCCGGTTCGAGGACGACCTGCCAGAGCATCTCACCGCGGCCCACCTGGTCGATGATCCGCATCGTGACGAACTGATCGGGTTCACGACGCAGTTCGGCCGAACGCCACAGTACCACGTGTATCGCGTTCCGGACGGGACGCGGAGTCGGGAGCGGATCGCCTCGCTCGATGCGAACGGCCCGGCCTACATCCACGACTGCAGCGTCACCGAGGACCACGTCATCCTCGTCGAGTCGCCGCTCGTGCTCTCCGCTCTGCGGGCGCTCAATCCGTTCTCACAGGGCGTGACCGATATGCTGGACTGGCAGCCTGATCGGCCGACGCGCGTGCTCGTCGTCGACCGGGAGAACGGCGACCTCGTGGCCGAACCGACCCTCGACGCCGCCTTCACCTTCCACCACATCAACGCCTACGTCGAGGACGGGAGCGTCGTGCTGGATCTCGTCGAGTTCCCCGACGGCGATATCGTCGACGCGATGGCGATGGACGAACTCGACGGTGTCGGCTTTCCGGAAGTCCCCGATGGGCGACTGGTCCGGTACCGGATCGATCCCGAGCGAAACAGTGTCGACCGCTCGTCGCTTTACGACGGCGGGATGGAACTGCCGCGGGTCGTCCGCTCGAAGACCGGTCGAAAGCACCGCTACGCCTACGGGCAGGCGACGGATCGGGACGGCGCGAACGGCCTGGTAAAAGTCGACTGCGAGACGGGCACTGCTCGGGAGTGGTGGGAGCGATCGGTGTTCGTCGAGGAGCCACTGCCTATACAGCGTCCCGACGCCGACAGCGAGGACGACGGCGTCGTGCTGGCGACGGCGCTCGACATCGAGCGCGAGCAGACGATGCTCATGGTGTTCGACGCGGCGACGCTCACCGTGGAGGCGCGGGCGTTCCTCCCTCACCCGGAGCCCTTTGGCTTCCACGGTCGGTTCTTCCCCGACACGTAGCGTCAGTGATCAGCATCTCCGTTTGCTGATCGTGTTCGTGGAGCGGCAGGACGAACCCGTACTCGGGAGCAGGGTCGTAGTACGCTACCACAGAGAAGCCCTCACCGCACAGTTCGGGCGGACGCGGGGAGTGCGGCGAGTCTCGGAAATGTTCGATGGGGGATTGGTGCGCTCAGCCCGACAGCGCGATCAGGGTATCCGCTGTCACCGGGTTCTCTGGGAGGTTCTCGGTAACGGCCAGTCGATAGACTGCACGGCCCGCCGCCTCGACGGAGAACGGCCGATCCTCGCCGAGACGGCGTGCGATCGGTTCGAAGCTGCCGACCGCCGTGAGCAGCCAGTTTGCGATGGTGGGGAAGTGTGGCTGGTCCGGCCCGTAGACCGGCCCGAAGCGCGGGACGACGACATCTAGCTCCAGATCGGCGATCGCGTCTTCGGCCCGTCGGCGGGCGGTCATGTATGCATCTCGAACCAGCGGCGGCTTCGTCGAGGAGGAGATGTAGACGAACCGCTCGACGCCAGCGCGTTCGGCCTCTAGCGCGACGAGTATCGCCGAGTCACCGTTGATCCGCTCGAACGTGATCCCGTCGTCCGGCGCGTCCGAGATGGTGCCGATAGAGTGGACGACGCAGTCGACGCCCGATAGCGCCGAGCGCCACTCGTGCGGACTGAATACGTCCGCAGCGATCCACTCGACGTGCTTGGTCCACGAGCCCGTTTCGTCGGCCGGTGGCGGGCCGCTTCGGGCGACGCTCGTCACGTCGTGGCCGCCCCGAACAGCAGCAGCGCAAACCCGCCGGCCGATAAAGCCGTTCCCACCGGTGACAAACAGGTGCATACGCAAAATCCGGGTTCGCCGCGGAAAACAGCGTCGCCGGGCTCAGGCCTCGGCCGCGGGATGGTGGGTGTACTCACTGGCGTCTTCCTCGGGATCGAGACGAACCGTCTTGATCTGCTCGACACGGGCAACGGACTGTTGGCCGTCTATGTCGTCGCCGACAAATCTGGGCAGGGCACCGTCCGTCTCGACGTCCTCCCGAGCGACTGCCAGCATCGCATCGAACGCCTTCCGGATCGCTACGCAGGTCCGGTAGCCGTCCTCCCCGGTGACGAGAAGGTGCGTCGATCGGTCGTCGGCCTCGACACGTGACAGGAGTGACTCGATCGGAACGCCACGCCAACGGCCTTCCTCGTACTCGCCGGTGGCACAGGTAACTGCGTACTGCTTCGTCCGCAGATCGAACTCCTGGAGATACGACGGGTTCGACGGCAGGACGAGTTGGCGGGTGCTAGTCACCAGCACACGCTTCGTCTCGTCGTCGGCAGCTGCAGCCACTGTGATTCCAATCAATGGGAAGTGGTAGTTAAATCGCTATGAAAGTAGGCTGAGAGAAACCGCCGATACTGACGAGATCTGTTCGTTCTTGACGGTGTGCTCACTGATCGCGCAGTTCCGAAAACCGCTCAGTCACGTCGATCATCGGTTCGGGATAGTCTACACCGAGCACGACGTCGTATGTGGACTCGTCATCAGCGTTCATCTGCCACGGGCGATGGGCATACTCGGGGGGTAGCGGGTCGAGTTCCGGCAGCCACGTCTGCACGTACTCGGCATCGGCGTCGTACCGCTCCGCCTGTGCGAGGACGTCGAAGAAGCCGTCTCGCGAGTCGTTGCCGACGCCGGCCTGATACGCCCAGTTTCCCCAGTTCGAGGCGACGTCGTAGTCGATCAGTTGCTCCTCGAAGTAGGCCGCCCCCCAGCGCCAGTCGATGCCCAGCGCGTCCGCGAGAAACGAAGCGACGTTCTGCCGGCCGCGGTTCGACATGTACCCCGTCCGGTTCAGTTCGCGCATGTTCGCGTCGACGAACGGAACTCCCGTCTCGCCGGCGGCCCACTGCCGGAAGGCCTGACGGTCCTGCTTCCAGTCCGTTTCGACGTCGCGAACGCCGGACTGGGTGAAAAACTCACCGCCGTGTTTGAGAAACTGGAACTGGAAGAAGTCCCGCCAGAGCAACTCGAAGACCAGCCAGTAGGTGTCCTCGTTCGAGACGCGCTCGTCCTCGTACTGTTTCACCTCCCTGTGGATCCAGCGCGGCGAGAGACAGCCAGCGGCGAGCCACGGCGAGAACTTCGAGGAGTACTCCGATCCGAGCAGACCGTTTCGCGTCGATTTGTACTCCCGGAGTCGATCCTCCTCCCAGAGATAGCTGTTCACCCGCGCTTTCCCGGCCGTTTCGCCACCCTCGAAGGGGAGGACTGCCCGGTCGTCGGTCGGTGGCTCGTCGACCCCCAGCGCCGAGAGCGTCGGTATCTCTCCGGCGTCGATATCGGGCGTCGGGACGTTCTCCGGGGCCGGAACCGGCTCTCGGACTGGCGTGGTCTCCTCGACGTCCTTGCGCCACGGCGTGAACGTATCGTCGATCCGATCGTACGGTGTCGGCAGGTCGTTGATATGGTAGAGGGTATGCGTGAGCCGGCGATGAAACGGAATATCGTCGCCGAGTGCATCGCGTACCGCGTGCTCGCGGCTGATCTCTTCGGTTGCCGGCTTGGTCTGTGCGAAAACGGCGTCGGCGTCGACCGCGTCGGCAATCGACGGCACGACGTCCTCGACGGGGCCGTCGCGGACGAACAGTTCTCCCCCGCGCTCCCGTAACGATTCG
>Ga0306873_100226_pt1 | contig 28629 bp, 32 predicted proteins | sample AntCluMetagen312_FD_190423 | JGI IMG/M metagenome (GOLD analysis project Ga0306873, IMG submission 190423) | Saline lake microbial communities from Club lake, Antarctica - Metagenome #312 (v2) (version 2) | ecosystem: Environmental > Aquatic > Non-marine Saline and Alkaline > Saline | place...
ATAGATGCGAAATATGATATAATCTTGAGTTTAATTATACGAAATCTGGTATATTTTGTCTTGGAGCCCTTCTGAAATCACCATCATTTTTCTTATATGAGAGGGGCCTGATGTTGATACTTGACATTCCGATGCCGGGATTAGATCTCGACCGCAGTATCGAAAACGGCGTCGACGAGTTCAGTGCGATCTCAGTCGGCTGGTACGGTGACGACGAGGCGGTCCACGAGGGACTGGTCAATCAGCCGGCCAACGCGAGGCTCGCCGATGGCTCGATTTCGGCGTGGGCCGATAGCGAAGATGGCGAGGCCAGCGAGCATGCCAAGCGAGGCGGCGAGATCAGGGCGTCGACGGATCGAGAGTTGGGGCTGGAAGCTCATTTCGCTGGTGCAAAGGGAGAAGCCAAATTCGAGGCGTGGGGCGAGTTGGACAACCGCGTCGACTCGCCGGTCCAAGCGATGGACACCGACACGATTGCTGGCGGGATGGATCTCGTCGCGTGGCGACGCATGGGGTTCGAAGGCGAGTTCGATCTCCCCGATGGTCCCCAGCATCTGGAGGGGATCTGCTACTTCCAGCGCGTCTGTCTCAACCTCCCGCTGTTTCCGTGGAAGTGGATCTGGGCGTTTTTCCCCGACGGCACCGCGTTTTCGGCGTTTATCCCCTTCGTGGGCCCACAGCTACTCCGGCAGGGGTACAACTTCTTCGACTCGAAGCGACTCGAACGGTCGACGATCCCGATTCAGCAGTCGGCGCTGTGGGATTCAGCCAGTGGCGAGCAACTCGTGGCGTTCGATTCGGCCACCATCGAACCGGTGTTCGACGATGGACCCCATCCGCATTTCGACGTACAAGTAAGCGACGGAAACGGGAACCACGTCGCGTTCCGGGCCGCCAGCTACGGCCATGCACGGAACTACATCGACCGGTCGGTGTTGGGCGGGCTCTTGGATAGCCACTGGAGCTACAACGAGTATCTGTTCCGTATGGAAAATTTGACGGGGAAAATCGAGGGCAAACCCATTAATAAAGAGACGGTGGGACAGGGGTTCGGCACGCTGGAGTACGCCTGTGGGCTCGGGCTGTAACTACGCGAAAACGGCCCCGAGCGCGCCAGCCAGCGCGCTGTCGACGGCGAAGATGAACGTCACCACGAGGCCGCCGACCAACACGCCACCGAAGCCGAGCGCGCCGCCGAGCGGCCCACCGAAGAGGCCGAACACACCGACGACGATTGCAAAGAGAACCGTGAGGACGACGCCGGCGACCGAGCCAGCCAGCAGGCCGTGCCACGCACCACTCGTGAGGCCGCCGCCGGCGACGTAGCCGGCCGCCAGCCCGCCGAGGATTCCGGCCCCAATGTGGCCGACGATGGGCGCACCCGTCGCTAACACGCCAGTAATGAGCATTACTACAAAACCGATACCGACTGCTCGCCAGTTGGTCATAGTCGTAGACAGGGGCCGAAAGCGCAAAAACACGATGGCAGCGAACGGTGGCCGTTCTGTGAATAGGAGAAGAACGTGTTCATGGACTGTGAGCGTCAGTGCCGACCTGCTACCAACCGATGTCGCAACCGACTGTTTGGGGCTTCGATAGACTCTTTTAACACCCAGATTACAGGTTTGTATGAGTATTCCAGAGTCACTGCATGAGATACCACCGTGGCTCGTCAAACTGATCGGAGTACTGTTCGTGGGAAGCCTCATCTACAGTGTCGTCATCGGCCGTCTGTTCCCGATTGTTCTGTGGCTCTGGCTGCTCGGTGCCGGACTGTCGGTGTTCGTCGTCTACCTGCTCTACCGGTTCGTGCTGGCAGTCGAAACGATTGCTGAGAAGATGTGAACACCGCTGTTAGTGCGTCTGGCCCAAGTAACCACCAATCTCAGCGTACAAAGATCGAATACAGCCAGCGAGTTATTAATTTAGCCACCGGTATACCCAATTATTCTAGTAATCTGCCCCGTGTTTTAGCAGTTGAGTTAATAAGATTGGAGCAACTAGAGGCCAATAATGACTGCAGATGACGCTGAAGCGGAGCCGACAGAAACAGCCTGTTGTGAGAGTGACGGCTGTGGTGAGTCGGCGGCTGCTGTCGACAACGGGACCGTCGACACGGGCGACCCATCCGACGACTCCCGGCCCGCCGCCGGAGAGACACTCTCGCTGTCGGTGCCCTCGATGGATTGTGCCTCGTGTGCGAACAAGGTCGACGCCAGCGTCTCGAAACTCGACGGACTTGGCGAGGTCGATCCGCGACCGACCTCGGGGACGCTAATTGTCAACTACGATCCGGCAGTGACGACAGTCGACGCGATCCGCGACCGAGTCGAGGCCGCGGGCTACGAAATCGAGGACGACGACGAGCCACACGATCCGACCGCGGTCTGGAAAAGCAGCCGGGCGATCCGTACCGGTCTCGGCGCGCTCCTCATGCTGGTCGGCGTCACCTTCGAGTGGCTCGTCCCCGGAGCAAATACGACCCTCGCGACGGTCATGGGCGTCGACCTCGGCGTCGACTGGCTGGCCTACGTCGGCGCGGCCGTCGTCGCTGGCTCCGAAATCGTCCGGAACGGCTACTACTCGATCCGGAACTGGAGCCTCGATATCGACCTGCTGATGACCAGCGGCATTCTCGGCGCGCTCGCGGTGGATCTCCCGTTCGAGGCCGCGACGCTCGCAGTCCTCTTTAGCATCGCCGAACTGCTCGAACGCTACTCGATGGATCGAGCAAGGGGGTCGCTCCGGGAGTTGATGGAACTCTCGCCGGAGACCGCGACGATCCTCGAAGACGGCCAAGAGCGCGTCGTCCCCGCCGAGGAGGTCGCTGTCGGTGACCGCGTGGTCGTCAGGCCGGGAGAGAAGGTCCCGGTCGACGGGATCATCCGTGAGGGCGACAGCGCCCTCGACGAATCTCCCATTACCGGCGAGAGCGTCCCCGCCGACAAAGGGCCGGGCGACGAGGTGTATGCGGGCAGCCTGACCGAAGCCGGCTACCTGGAGATCGAGACGACAACCCCCGCCGACGAGTCGACCATCGCCCGCGTGATCGAACTCGTCGAGGACGCCGAGGGCCAGCAAACCGAAACCGAACAGTTCGTCGACCGCTTCGCGGCGGTCTACACCCCCATCGTCGTGGTGGCCGCGCTGGCGACGATGGCGATTCCGCCGCTGGTCTTCGGCGGGCCGTTCACCCAGTGGTTCGTCCGCGGGCTGACGCTGCTCGTGATCGCCTGTCCCTGCGCATTCGTGATCTCGACGCCCGTCTCGGTCGTCTCGGGACTGACGAGCGCCGCCCGCAACGGCGTCCTTATAAAAGGCGGTACGCACCTCGAAGCGATGGGCGATGTCGAGGCCGTCGCGGTCGACAAGACCGGGACGCTGACGACCGGCGATCTCGGTGTGACCGACGTCATCGCGCTCAACGGCAACAGCGAATCCGACGTGCTGGCCTGCGCAGGGGCCATCGAGGCCCGCAGCGAGCATCCGATTGCTGACGCCGTGGTCGACTACGCCGACCAGCAGCTCTCGGAGCGCGAGCGGGACGTCGCGAACTTCGAGGCGATTACCGGCGAGGGCGTCCGTGCTGATCTCGACGGCGTGACCCATTACGCCGGCAAACCGGCGCTGTTCGCGGATCTCGGCTTCGATCTCGAACACGCCCATCTGGAGTCCGACGGCGGCGTGACGATCGAGCCGGAGACCGACGGCGAGGAGGCGGCTGCCAGCCTCCAAGAGGAACTATCGAACTGCGAGCACGGCAGCTACGTCGACCTCGTCTCCACCACCATCCCACGACTCCAAGCGGAGGGTAAAACCGTCGTGCTCGTTGGGACTGAAGACGAGTTGGAGGGCGTTATTGCGATTGCCGACACAGTTCGCCCGGAGGCGGCGTGGGCCGTCGACCGGCTCAAAAAGGCGGGCATCGAGCGCGTCGTCATGCTGACCGGCGACAACGAGCGCACCGCCCAAGCAATCGGCGGGCAGGTCGGCGTCGACGAGGTGCGGGCCGATCTCCTGCCCGAACAGAAAGTCGACGCGGTTCGCGAACTCCGGGAGGCCCACGAGGGCGGCGTGGCGATGGTCGGCGACGGGATCAACGACGCCCCGGCGCTGGCGACCGCCTCCGTGGGGATCGCCATGGGTGCGGCCGGGACCGACGCCGCCTTAGAGACGGCGGACATCGCGCTGATGGCCGACGACCTGAGTCGGCTCCCGTATCTCTACGAGCTGTCGACGACCGCCGGCGGCGTCATCAGACAGAACATCTGGTCGAGCCTCGGCGTGAAACTCCTACTTGGGGTCGGCGCACCGCTGGGCTACGTCTCGGTGCTGATGGCCATCGTTATCGGCGACATGGGAATGAGCCTCGGCGTCACCGGCAACGCGATGCGACTGGCCGGCGTCGAACCGGCCGAACCCCCGACGGTCGACTGATCGGTATCGGCCGTCGTGAGGAGTGAGGGCCCATTTTTAAGCAGTCGGTTCGACGCCTTCGACACATCGGACGACGTCGTCGACCGAGAGCATCTCGAAGACGAAGTAGTCGGCCGGAACCCTCTCGACGATGTCCCCGTAGGCGTCGAGCGGCTCGTGTTGATCGGCGGTGCCGTCGTTGTCGTGGAGATGGCAGACGCCGATACGGTCGCCGAACGCCGCGAGGAATTCCGCCCAGTCGTAGCCGCTGACGTTTGCGTGGCCCACGTCCAGCGTCACTTTGAGGAACTCCTCGTCGACCGGAACATCGGCGAGGAAGTCGGCTAGATCAGCGGGCGATGTCGTGTGTCGGCGCTTCGAGTCGCTCTGTGGCTGGTTTTCGACACAGAGCGGGACACCGACTGCCTCAGCGTAGGTAGCACACTCGATGAGCGATTGGTGTGCGTTTGCGACGGCCTCGGTTTGGACCCACTCGGGGTATCGGTGCGGAACTGCGCCGCCATGGACGACGACCGCCCCCGCCCCGGCGGTCGCGGCGTCGTCGAGGGTCCGTTTGACGAGGTCGACGCTCGCCGCCCGCACGTCGTCGTTGAAACTCCCCATGTTCCAGTCACGGAACGGGGCGTGGTAGGAAAGCGAGACGTCGTACTGGTCGATCAGCGCGCCGAGTTCGCTGGGCGTCGGTGTTCCCGGATACCCCTCGAGATACTCCCGTTTGAGTTCGAGGTGGTCCAGTCCGAGATCGGTCAGCGTCTCCAGGAACGCCTCGACGGGCGTGTCGAACCGAACGTCCATCGCCGCTCCGAGTCGACTCACGACGACTCCTCCACGGGTGATCCCTCGGCACGATAAACCGGGTTCCCCGCGATGAACGCCCGCCTGACGGTCGGCGTCGCCGCATCGTCGACGATCACGAGGTCGGCCCTCGCACCGGGTTCGATGCGGCCGCGATCCGAGAGGCCGACGGCGTCGGCCGGATCCTTCGTCACGCGAGCGACTCGTTCAGGTAGTGAGTCACCGGTGTCGACGAACGGGGCGGCCAAAAGCGAGATCGGGTGGTAGTCGGCCACCAGTGCGTCGACGACGCCCGCCTCGATGGCGTCGGCCGTCCGGAGGTTCCCCCACTGGCTCTCGCCGCGGACGAGGTTGGGTGCGCCCATCGTGACGGTCATCCCCAACTCGCTGGCTCGCTCGGCGGTCGCCAACGTAATCGGATACTCGCTGATGTCGACGCCCACCTCCGCCAGCCGTTCGACCTCCGCGACCTCCTCGTCGTCGTGGGAGGCGGTCGGAATCCCGTGGTTGTGGGCAGTCCCGACGACGCGGTCGATCCGCTCGCGGATCGTGTCGAGTTCGAGGCTCCCGCGCTCCTCGATGATCCGTTCGGCCTCGTCGAGCGAGTGTTTCTGGGAGTCACGGTAGTAGTCGAGGAACGCTTCTTTGTCGCGGAACTGGCCCTTGCCGGGAATGTGGCTCATCACCGAGACGAGGTCGGCGTTGCCCGCCTCGACGATTTCGATGATCGCGTCGACACACCGCTGTTGGGTCACTTCACACCGGGCGTGAATCCGGTGGTCGGCCATCAGGTCGTCGGCCGCCTCGACGGCGCGGCTGATCTCCGCGCCCAGTTCGGGCGAGCGGTTCTCCTCAGGGTCGACTTCGAAGGAGATGGCGTGGAACTTCGTCGTTATTCCGGCGGCGAGGTTCTCGCGGTCCGACGACGCCAGCGCCATGTGGGTGTCCATCCGCGCGCCCGACCGTGGGTGAAGGTGGGATTCGATGTCGTCGCCGTGGAGGTCGACGAGTCCGGGAAGCACGAACCGACCCTTCGCGTCGACAGTCTCTGCGTCGGCTTCGGTGCTCTCGACGAGGGTATCGCTGTCGCCGATGTCGACGATTCGATCCCCTTCGATCCGGATCGCGCCCTCGATGACGGCCTCGGGGGTGACGATTCGGGCGTTCTCGATGAGCCACGTCGAGTCCTGGATCGGCTCGCCGCGTTGGCTACTCATGCGACGACCACCCCCTCGTACTCCGCGACGGGAACGATCCGCTGGAGCCTCCCTTTGTCGAGGACGGCCACGCGGTCGGCGACGGCCTCGACGACATCGGTGTTGTGGAAGACGCCGACGACGGTCGTCGACTCGCCGAGATACTCCCGGAGGAGGTCGATGGCCGCCTGCCGCGTTTCGGGATCGAGCGCGCTCGTCGGTTCGTCCAGCAAGAGCAGATCGGGTTGGGGGGCGATGGCCTGGGCGAGGTTGACCCGCTGGCGCTCGCCGCCGCTGAACGTCGCCGGATACGCCTCCCACAGCTCTTCTGGCAACTGGAGCCGCGACAGCAGCTCCTCGCTTCGCTCGCGTGCCTCGGCGGTCGACAGCCCACCCTCCCGAAGCGGCCGTGCGACCACGTCGACCGCGGGCACGCGCGGAATCTCGTCGAGGAACTGCGAGGTGTAGCCGATAGCACTCTCCCGGAGGCGGATCATCTCGCGATCCGCACAGGATGCGAGATCGACATCCCCCTCGGCCCCATGATAGACCACGCGGCCAGCGGTGGGCTCGTAGGCCCGGTAGATGCATTTCAGCAGCGAGGATTTACCGCTGCCTGACTCGCCGACCACGGCCAGAAACTCGCCGTCGTCGACGGTGAACGAGACATCGTCCAACCCGACGACCTGCGTATCGCCGAGGATGTGCATATCGAACGTCTTCCGTAGGTTTTCGATTGTGAGAACTGTCATTTAAATCACCGAATTGATGAGTGTCTGCGTGTAGGCGTGGTGGGGGTCCTCCATCACGCGGTCAGTGAGGCCGGACTCAATGATGCGTCCGTGGCGCATCACGAGCGTGCGGTCGGCCAGCAGTCGGATTACCCCGAGGTCGTGGGAGACGACGACCGCGGCGACGTCCTCCTCGCGCTGGACGCGCCGGAACATGTCCAGGACTCGGGCTTGGACGCTGACATCGAGGCCGGTCGTCGGCTCGTCAAGGATGATCACGTTCGGATCGTTCGCCAGCGCGCGGGCAATCTGGACCCGGCGCTGCATCCCGCCGGAGTACGTACTGGTCGGGTCGTCCATCCGGTCGACCGGGATCTCGGTCGCCTCGAACAGCGAGCCGACACGCTCGCGGATCTCCTCGTAGTTGCGCCAGCCCGCCGACAGCAGTTTCTCGGCGACGTTGCCACCGCCGGAAAACCCCAGTTCGAGCCCGTCGCGGATGTGCTGGTGGACGAGGCTGATCTCGCCGTTCTGGAGCTCGTGGCGCGTCTGGTAGTCGACGTCGAGGAGGTTCCCCTCGTGGTTCGCGTGGCGAACCGCGCCATCGGTGTGGCCCGCCTTGGCGTCGAGGGCGAGCAGTTCCGCGACGCTCGACTTGCCGGAGCCGGATTCGCCGACGATGCCGAGGACTTCGCCCGCCTTGACCGAGAGGTCGACGTCCGCACAGGCGACGACGCTCCCGCAGATCGGGCACTGATTGGTTCCGGCGCGGTCGCCCGTGCGGTCCAGACAGACCGCACAGCCGTCGCCGTAAACCTTCGTCAGCCCCTCGGCCTCCAAGAGGCTCATTCGGCGTCACCTCCCGAATCAGCGGTCGTGTTATTGGGCGTCCCCGGCCCCCAGTCGACGCCCTCGCGGTCGAGGTGATGATCCTTCGGCAGTTCCTCGTTGTCCTGTCGTTTGAGACAAAAGGAGGTGTCGTTACAGACGTAGTGGCGTTGTCCGTCGTCGGTTTCGATCTCGGTGAGATAGGTGTCGGTCGACCCGCAGGCCCGACACGACTGGTCGGGGAAGCGTTCGACCTGGAACTCCCTATCCTCGAAGGCCAGCGGCTCGACGCTGGTATGCGGCGGGACGGCGTAGATCCGTGCCTCGCGTCCGGCGGCGAAAACGAACAGGTTGTCGGCGTCGTCGAGTTTGGGCACGTCCCACCGGGGAATCGGTGAGGGGTCCATGAGATAGCGGCCACCGACCATCGTCGGGTAGCGCGCGGCGATGTTGATCTCGCCGTACTCGACGACGTTTTCGTAGAGGTGAACCCACATCTTGCCGTAGTTTTTGTGGGCGTGTCGACGCCGGTTGGACGCATCCGAGGAGTCGACCTTTCGGAGCGCGTCGGTGATCGGCACCTGCAACACGAGGATCTGGTCGTCGGTCAGCACCTCCTCGGGGATCCGGTGGCGCGTCTGGATCACGTCGGCGTCGGTCGTGTCGGTCGTCGTCTCCACGTCGGCGGTGTTGCCCGCCAGCCGCCGGATGTTGGCCGCGTTGACCGACTCATCCGAGCCTTGATCGATGACTTTGAACGTGTCGTCGGGACCGAGAATCGACAGCGACGCCTGAATGCCACCGGTTCCCCAGCCGCGAGCCAGCGGCATCGGCCGGGAGGCATACGGCACCTGATGGCCGGGGATGGCGATGGCCTTCAGGATCGAGCGGCGAACCTCGCGTTTGGTGTGTTCGTCGAGATAGGCGTAGTTGTAGCCGTCGAGGCCGTCGCCGGCATCGAGGCTGTCGAGGACGGCGTCGACTGCGTCGACGGAATCGACGGCGTCGGTCGGGGCAGTTCGGTTTGGTGTAGAGTCGGTTTCAGTCATCGGTGTTGGCCTCCATCGGCGCAGGCTCTCGATCAGCGGGGTCGGCATCGTCTTCGGGAGCGTCGGCTTCGTCATCAGTGGAATCGGCTGTGTCAGTGCCTGTCACGCCAGTCCGGTCGCGGATGCCGCGAATCCGGTCGAGAATCGACTGGAAGGTGACGTAGTGTGGGAGTTTGAGGTGTTCGATGAATCCGAACGAATCCATCCCGTCGACCACGTCGAGGACGAACTCGGGGTTCTCGGCAGGCTCAGAGGTGCTATCGAGCTGGATCGAGGCGTCGAGAATCGTCATGGCGATGGCCTTGCGTTCGTTGCGGCCGAAGGTCAGCCCGTAACCGAAGGCGAACTGCGGATCGTCCCGCTTGGCGTACACCGGCACCACCGCCTCGCTCTCGCTGAGTTCGATATCGGTCACCCGCACCTCGTCGTCGGTGTACGGATGCTCGATCTTCACGGGGAGTTTGCCGACGCGAACCTCCGCGAGCGTCGGGTGGACCTGTCCGTATCCCCGGAGTGCGGAGTAACCAAGAGCAGTGACCGCGCCAGTCTCGCCGCGGGCGAGTTCCTGCAACACTTCGTCGCGGTCGACCGGATGGGTCACCGACTCGCGGGTCGTATCGGTCGGTTCGCCATCGAACTCGCTGTCGGGTTCGTGGACGAGCCCCTCCTCGCGGAGCACCTCCATCACGTTCGTGAGTTCTTCTGGTTCGGCGTCGTCGACCTCCCAGTCGCCGGTCGGATCATCCGGCTCGTCTCCTTCGTGGTCGGTTTCGAGATCGAAATCGAGCAGTCGCTGGGTGTAATCCTTGGTCGGCCCGAGGATCTGGCCGCCCGGCACGTCCTTATAAGCGGGCGAGACGCGCCGTGTGGCGAACATCTCGGCCGGATCAGCGACCACGGTTTCGTCGAAGCGTTCCAGCGTCGACCGGTAGGCCCGCAATAAAAAGGCGGCTTCGACCGTATCGCCCTGTGCCTGTTTCACCGCAAGCGCGGCGAGCCGCGGGGCGTACAGCCCGGCCTCGCTCATCGCCTGGGCGGTCAGGCGGTCGAGCTGCCCCTCAATCTGGTCGACCGACAGCGTCGCCTCGTCGCCGTCGACTCGCTGTTTCTCGAAGAGGTCGGCGGCACGTTCGATGATCTCCTCGCCAGCTTTGACCGCGACGTATCCCATCAGGCCACCTCCATCGAAACTGAGCGTGGAACAGCGATGAGCCGATCCTCGGTAGTGAATATGGCGTCGACGCCGCGGGGATACGTCGACTGGGCCGCCGCGAGCGCGTCCAACTCCTCGGCGGGGAGTCCGATACTGACCGTTCGCGTCCCCGGCACCCCCGGCCCCGAGAGCGTGACCGTCGTCAGGTCGTCGGCTCCGTCGGCGGTCGCCTCCGCAGCGAGGCCGTCGACCCGGTAGATCACCGTCGCGCCCTCGCTGGGTTCGACGAGCGAGCCGCGAGTGAGATCGGCGACGTTCCAGGTGGGCGCGCCGTGGGTGTGGACGATGTCGGCCGCGGTCGGCTCGGCGTCCTCCAGTCGACCCTGACTCAACAGCGTCTCGCGGAGATCGGTGTCGACCGTGTAGAGCGACACCTCGTGGTCGACCAGCGTGGCGACGACCGCGTGATCGGCCGGATCTGTCGGGGCCTGCTGGATCGTGCCCGGTCGACTCATCGCCTCACAGAGCGCCCGGAAGGTGGCCCGTGTATCGTCGACGGGATCTACTCCGAGGGCTCTCACAGCTCGTCCTCCATCGTTTCGAACTCGACGGCGGTGTGGCGGCTCTCGCTCCACTCGCGGACTCGATTTGCTTCTCGTTGCTCGGCGACGGCTTCGAGTTCGTCGACGATTTCGGATGTCCGGCTGTGGCCGCCGGCGACCGCCGCGTCGACGATAGCTCCCGAGAGCGCGGCGCGTTCGGCCTTGCCGGGGCGCATGGCGAAGCCGCGGTCGTCGCCGAGACTGACCTCGGCGGGCGTGACGACGACCTCACCGAGATTGAACGGTCGACGCTCGACCGGCTCGCGGACCTGCTGCATGAGCAGTGTCGGTTTGGGCTCCTGTCGGATTGTGAGTGGTGGGTCGGATTCGAGTATCTCGTTGGCGAACCGGGCGAGTACGGACCCATCACACGCGGCGATGAGTTCGAACCGGTCCGAGCGGTTGTGGGCATTGGTCATCGGATCGAGTAGGGAAACTTCAAACACCCGAATAAGGGTTCGCTGGGTACTCTCTATCCCTCGCTGTGAATCCCTGCTCGAACACTCATCGAGATCTGAGCGTCCGGACGAGTATGGACTCAGAGATTCAAAAGTCGTCTCCGGCTGAAAATTAGCGTGGCGTCGGGGTTCCCTCCGGACTCTACGCAGCCAAGGGTTATTGTATCCCTATAGGTCGACTCAGGTGATGGCACCCAACAGTGAGGTCGACGCCTCTGACGTACCACCGACGACCGCGAGTACCGAGAGTCGAGCCCTGAGTCGACGCCGGTTCGCCGCCGGTGCGCTCGGCGCAGCCGGACTCACGGGGATGGCTGGCTGTACCAGCGTCCTCGGCGATGCGAGCGGCGGCGAAACGATCACGATGCTGCTGACGCCCGACACGCCGTCGGACGTTCGGCCGCAGTATCAGCCGGTCCACGATCTGCTCGAAGGCGAGATCGACGGTCTCGACCTCGAAATGCAGGTCCCACAGGATTACTCGGCTGTCAGACCGGCCCTGCGAAGCGAGCAGGCCGAGATCGGGATGGACGACGTGACGCTCATCTCGGACCCAGACATGATGGACCTGTTCGGCACCGCCGTCACCGGCGGGAAAGCGTTTTATTTCTCGATGATGCTCACGAAGCCCGAGTCCGACATCGACGAGCGGACCGATCTCGAAGGCCGGTCGGTCGCCTTCGCCGACCGACTCTCGACCAGTGGCTCGATCTTCGCGGTGTACGCGCTCAAGGAGGCCGGTCTCGACGTTGGCGATGCACCCGACGGCCCGCCAGTCGACTTCGACGGTACGTGGTCGAACCACGAGGACGCCGTCCAGAAGGTGATCAACGACGACGCCGACGCTTGCTGTACGTGGAGCGGCAACGGGATGGCCTACCTCGCCGAGGACCAAGAGCTTCCTCAGGAAGTCGCCGAACAGGATTCCTTTGTCGGTAACCGCGGCAGCGAATCCGAGACGCTGCGACCGTTCTGGTGGTCGTTCCCGATTCCGAAACAGCCGATCTACGCCCGCCAGTCGTGGGATTCGCCGATGAAAGACGAGATCCGCCAAACGCTGCTCGATTCCGACGAGGAACTCATCCAAGAGTACCTTCCCGAGGATTACAACGAGGACGATCTGCCGTTTACGACGCTCCGGGAGACGACGATGGACAACTACGAGCCCGTGATCATGCGGCTCAACGATCTCGGCATCGAACTCGGATAACCGCCCCACCACACAGTTTTCCAACACTCATGAGCACGCTTACAATCGACAATCTGACAAAGGAGTACGGTGACGTGACCGCCCTCGAAGACGTCTCCTTCGAGATCGACGACGAGTTCGTCGTCCTGCTCGGCGAATCCGGAGCCGGCAAGTCGACGCTGCTGCGCTGTATCAACGGCCTCACACAGCCGACGAGCGGCGAGATCCGGCTCGACGGTGAGCCGATCGTCGGCTCCCAGCCCGACGTGGGGATGATCTTCCAACAGCACAATCTCGTCGAGGGGCTGTCGGCGTATCTCAACGCGCTGACCGGCTCGCTGAACGGGTTTTCGACCATCGAAAGCCTCCTGCAACAGCAGGATCGGTCGACGAAAAAGGAGGCACTCGAAGCCCTCGAAACCGTCGGCCTCCTCGATGAGGCCCACCAGCACGTCTCACAGATGAGCGGCGGCCAACAGCAGCGCGTCGGCATCGCCCGCGCATTGGTCCAGGACCCGCGGCTGGTGTTGGCCGACGAACCGGTCGCCAGTCTCGATCCGTCGAGCGCCGAGACTGTGATGGGATACTTAAAAAAGGCCGCAGGGCTCCACGAGGTGACCGCGCTGGTGAGCCTCCATCAGGTCAACATCGCCGCCCACTTCGGCGAGCGATTCATCGGCCTTCGGGACGGCCAACTGCTGTTCGATGTCGACCAGGACGGACTCACACCCGAACTCGTCGACGAGCTCTACGGGAGCGTCGAGACGGTCGGGCTCGCCCAGCGGACCGAGCCGCCCGAAATCCCGTCGACCGACCAACCCACGCTGGGGGCCGAAACGTGAGCTCCGAACGGTCTCGACTCGACGAACTCCGAACCTATCTGGGGTTCGACGACGGCGGCCCCTCGGCGGTCGACAAAAAACTCCAAGACATCAAACGACGGAAGACGATCCGTCGGCTCTGGGGGATATTAGGGTTCATTGCCTTTGCCGCGCTTTTTAACTGGAGTCTGTCGACCGTCGGGTTCTCACTGCGAGAACTGTATCGGCAGCTGCCGCAGTTCGGCGAGGCGCTGACCGGCTACTTCCCGCCGACGCTCTACTTCGATCTCATCCCGTTTATCGACGTGATGCAGTACTGGGAGTTCATGATCGAGGCCGAACTGTTCGCGGCCTCGCAGGTGACAGTCGCTATTGCCATCGCGGGGACGGCGCTTGGGCTGCCGCTCGCGCTGTTTTTCGGTGTGATGGCCAGCGAGCGAGTTATTCCCTACCCCTTCAACTTCGCCTTCCGGCTGACGATGAGTGTCATCCGAGCGATTCCGGCACTCGTCTGGGTGCTCATCCTCATCCCGCTTGGGGGTGTGGGGCCGTTTACGGCGACGCTAGCTGTGATGATCGACACCGCCGGCTATCTCGGTCGACTGTTCACCGACGAGCTCGAGGAGATCGCCGACGGCCCCATCGAGGGCATTCGGAGTACGGGCGCGAACAAGCCGCAGATCATCTCCTTCGGGATGTTGAGCCAAGTGTTTCGGCAGTTCATCGCGTGGCTCGCCTTCGATCTCGAACACAACGTCCGTGTCGCAATCGGCCTCGGTCTCATCGGCGCGGGCGGACTCGGACTCGAACTCAACGTTCAGCGCCGAACGTTCAACTACACCGAGATGATGGCCTGTATCATCCTCGTGATCCTGCTTGCCGGAACGGTCGAACTCCTGAGCCAGCGGCTTCGCTCCTATCTCCGTGACGACGAGGAGATCGAACGCACCGGCGTTCTCGAAGCGTTCGTCACCGCCCCGGCCAAGATCGCCCGGTCGGCGATGGGACGGCGGTAGCGACCGATGACGACCTACATCGACTCCTACGGGCCGGACCGAACCCGGAAACTGGGTCCGGAGCCGACGATCCACGATCCGGTCGCGATTGCCGAGAGCGAACTCGGCGCGTGGACCGAACTCCGGCGGGGCTGTCGACTCAACGACTCGAAAATCGGTGACTACACCTACCTGATGGAGCGCGTCCAGCTGGATTACACGACCATCGGGAAGTTCGGCAACGTCGCCTCGGATGCCCGGCTCGGGCCAACTAACCACCCAATCGACCGGCCGACGGCCCACCACTTCACCTACCGCGCCGAGATGTACGAGCTCGGCGAGGTCGACGAGTCGGTCTTCGAGTGGCGGGCCGACCAGCCGGTCACGGTCGGTCACGACGTCTGGATCGGCCACGGGGCGACCGTCCTCCCCGGCGTCGAGATCGGCAATGGGGCCGTTGTCGCCGCTGGTGCGGTCGTCACTAGCGACGTCGACCCCTACACCATCGTCGCTGGCGTGCCCGCCGAACCGATCCGCCGGCGGTTTTCCGAGGAGATCGCCGCGCGTCTCGACGCGACCGAGTGGTGGCACTGGGACCACGAGACGCTCGCCGAGCGACTCCCGGCGTTCCGCGATCTCGATGCGTTTCTCGAGACGTACGCTCCGGCAGTTGCCGATGTCGACTCACCGTAACCCTGTAGGCTCCTTTTAAATCATCACGTGGTCGGGCTGGATGCCCGAATGGAGCCGGACGGCGATCTCGGCGGCGTCGACCCAGTAATAGATGGCCCGTTCGAGCGCGCGGGTGATGGTGACCAAATAGCCGTACAGCTCCGGATCGTAGGCAGTCACCAGTTCGAACAGTTCGTCGAGGTCGCGGTGGACCGTCTCTTCGAGCGTAATGAGCCTGTCGTGGGCATCGAGATCGCAGTCGAAGAGGATGGCTCCGAGGGCGTCGTTGATCGACGCGCCCGCCTCGAAGATGTCGACGACGCGCTCTTCGATCACGCCGGTCGCAGGGCGGTGTTCGCGGTCGACCATATCGGCGATGAAACACGTACGGTCGCCGACGATTTCGAGGTTGGTTGCAATTGTCGAGAGATCCGCAGCGACGCGGTTGCCGGGCCAGTCGGTCGTCAGCGTGTAGTTTTTGAGTTCGCTCAAGACCGCCGAATACCGCTCGTTGGCCAGCGATTCGAGGGTGTCGGCCGACTGTTCGGGCTCGTTACCGACGAACGCTTGGTGGGCGGCGGCGTACTGTGTCGACGTCACGTCATCGAGCCGTTCGAGCAGCTCGACGACGGTACTCCCGCGGCCAGCCGCTTCCGTCGATTGATCGGGGTCGACTGGCTCGTCCGCTGAGATCGGTTTCGGTGCGGAGAGTTTCGAGATCCCTCGCGCCGATCCGTACAGCTGGTCGTCGTCGACGACGTAGGCCTTCCGGACGATCTCCTCGCCTTTGAGTTCGCCGAGGAGTTCGGAGAGATACTGTTCGGAGATGCCGACCGTCTCGGCGAGCTGTGTTTTCGTGCCCGGTGCCGTGCGGTCGATGGCTTCGATTACCTGTGTGAGCGTTGCATCACGGCCCTGATAGCCGGCGTTTCCCCGAGGGTGCCACAGACGACGGGACATACTTCGAACACCCGTATGCCTGAATATAGCCGTGGCCCACAGAGAGTCCAGACTGGTCCGGACTAGTCCGAACGAACTGTCGAGATCAACGGTTAGGAGACTTCACGCTGGATTTGTCGGATCTATATCGCTATATATCGTTCACCAGGTGAGTTGTTATCTCATATAAAAGATCAAACAGCCGAACCGACGAGTATGTGTCATATGGAAACACGGAAGGTACAGTTGTCCGGTGGAACGACCTATACGGTTTCGCTGCCGAAAAAGTGGGCCCAAGAACACGGTATCGATGCCGGGTCCGTACTCGCGTTACATCCCAACGGAGACAGTTCCCTGCTCATCGAGGCGACAACGGATCGCTCTACGGCCGACCGAACGGTCACGGTCGACGTGTCGACGACGACTGATAAGGCACTCCGCCAGCGGATCCTTGCCCTCCACGCGGTCGGCTTCGACTCGGTGACGCTGACAGATTCGACGGGACACAGTCCCGAGCGGCGGCGCGTGATCGAGGAAACCCTCGCGGAGCTTTCGGGGTTCGAACTGCTGGAAGCGACGGAGCATCGAATCAAACTGACGAACCTCATCGCCGCCGAGAACGTCGACGTCCGCAAGAGCGTGCTTCGGCTTCGGTTGGTCATGCTGTCGATGCACCGCGACGGTCTCGATGCGGTCATCAACGGCGATGCGGAGCTGGCTCGACGCGTCGTCGCCCGCGACAGCGAAGCCGACAAACTGTTTGCGATGATCACCCGCCACTTCCGGCGGTCGCTGTCGAACCTCTATGAGGTCGAAAAACTGGAGCACAGTCGGGACGAACTGTTCGAGTACTACTACGCCGCCCGGCAGTTCGAGCGGATCGCCGATCACGCCGAGAAGATGGCGACGTTCACGCTCGACTCGGAGGCGTCGATACCCGAGCAGTATGCCGAGGAGTTCGCTTCGTTGGGGAAGACCACCCGCGGGATCATCGACGATGCAGCCGATGCGATCCTGACCGGAGCCGGGATCGAAGCTGCCAACGGAGCCCTCGCCAAGTACGACCGCCTCCAGGATCAGATCGACGATGTCGACCGAGCACTCTACGACCATGACGTCCCGAGCGAGGCGTACGTTCTCGGGCTGGTCCTCGATAGTCTCCGTCGAACCGCCGAGTACGGTGTCAACGTCGCCACCGTTGCCATCCAACAGTCGACCAGACAGAATGCCGATAGCTAACTGGAAACCACCCGTTGGGAGACGGATGCTCATCCGATTGTTGTGTGACTTTGTCACACGAATCCGCGAGAGTCTTACCCCTTGAGTCCCCACCTCTAGGCGTGGATACGACCCGCCTCAAACACACCCTCACCGAGGAGTTCGGCGGCAGTGAGGCCGAGCTCCGCGTCGTTATCCGACAGGCACAGGATCTGGTCGACGCCGACCAAATCGCCTCGGATCGCGGCCAACAGTTGACCGTCGACGAGCTCGTCGACCACCTCGAAGACGCCCCCGATGAGTCGGATCTCATCGAGCGGTGGAACTGGTGGATGGGCGCGCTGGACGTCGCCTACGGCGGCTACGAGCGGTTTTCGGTTCGCTTCGTCAGGGACGAACCGGGTGTGAACACGTAGCGATTGCCCGCCCTCCTCGCGGCCCCTGTAGCGCTAGCTGAGGCGGTCGACTCTGGTCGGTCCCAATCGGGTCAGTATCCTGCCAAATCACTTTTGAAACCCGATCCGGAGCGGGGTAGTATGGCTACGTGTATCGTTTGCGATGTCGACATCGAAGCGGCGACTGCCGCCCCAGAGACCGGCTACGGCAGCGAGCAGTACCCGCCAGCCCAGTCTGAGTATCAGGGGACCGTCTATCAGTTCTGTTGTACTGACCACAAAGAGACGTTCCAAGAGGATCCCGGCCGGTTTGTCGACCGCGAGTCCTGACGGAGGGCCAAACCGACGAATGAAAACGTCCACGGCGTCGATGAACCAGTAATGGACTTGCAGTTTCTCGGCGGTGCGGGCGAGGTCGGCCGGAGCGCGATCCTCGTCAACGACCGCCTCCTGCTGGATTACGGCAGCCTGACCGCGACCCCACCGCAGTACCCCGTCGGCAGCGTCGACCCCGAAGCGGTCGTCGTCTCTCACGGCCATCTCGATCACGTCGGCGCGATTCCCTCCCTACTCTCGGGCTCCAGTCGACCCGAAATCCACTGGACGCCACCGACTGCGGAACTCGCTCGAATCCTCGCGCGTGATACGCTCAAACTCCACGGGGGGACGATGCAGTGTCCCTTTACCGAGACGGATGTCGCCAGAATGGGCGAGGTCGACACGCGCCACGGCTACGAGGAACCCTTCGAAGCAGCGGGCCACGAAATCACCTTTTATAATGCGGGCCACATTCCCGGCTCTGCACATGTGCTGGTCGACGACGGCGACACGCGCCTCTTATATACGGCCGATTTCCACACCGACGACACGCGACTTTTAAAAGGCAGCACTGCCCGGCCGGAGGCCGACGTGGTGCTCTGTGAGTCGACCTATGCAAGCGTGAGCCACGATGACCGGTCGGCGGTCGAATCGCGGTTTGCGGAGACGGCCCAAACGACGATGTGGGAGGGTGGCACGGTCGTCGTGCCAGCGTTTGCGATTGGGCGCACACAGGAGTTACTCATGGTGTGTGAAGCCCACGATCTGGAGTGTTACGTCGACGGGATGGGCACCGAGGTGCTGTCGATGCTGCGGCAGTATCCCGAGTATCTTCGGGATGCGGACGCCCTCGGTCGGGCCGCACGCCATGCACGGGAGGTGACTGGCCGCGACGGCCAGCGCAAGCGGATCGCCGACCAGAACACGGTGATCGTCACGACAAGCGGGATGCTCTCGGGTGGGCCAGCGATGACCTACATCCCCGAGATTCGGACGAATCCGGTGAATCGGATCTCGCTGACGGGGTATCAGGTCGAAGGGACACCGGGGCGGGAACTACTGGAGACGGGGCGCTGTGAACTCAACGGCGGAATCTATCCGGTATCGGCCCGGACGGATCTGTTCGACTTCTCGGCGCACGCCGATCACGAGGGGCTGCGTGGGTTTTTAACTGATTATGAGGGGTCGACGGTGCTCGTGAATCACGGTGATTCGTGTGCGGCGTTTGCCGAAGAGTTGCGTGAGGATGGGTTCGATGCGGCGGCTCCGGAACTCGGCGAGACCGTCGAGTGCTAAGTTGGATTTCGGCTTGTCTCGCCCGGAAATGGATTTAAGACGGTTGCCCGGCTATCAGACAGTATGTCTACTGAACTGTCCGACCGTGTTCGAGAGATTGCCGGTGCTCGTGGCGTTCCCGAATCGGAAGTATTCGAGCAGGCACTCGAACGAGGACTCGAAGCACTCTGGGAAGATCTCGTGTTAACGGAGTACGTCGAGGGTGAGATCGACCGCGAGACAGCTGTTGAGCGTGTCGGTCGACCCAAAGTCGAGCGGGCTGACCAAGAGGTTGCGGTTGTCGAGGAGGACGTCGACTGGGGCCTCAACGCGTGACAGTTGTCGCCGTCTCGGATACGGGACCGCTCATCCATCTTGCGGAAATAGAATCACTTGATCTGCTGTCCGTTTGTGATCGATTGTACGTCCCTGAAACGGTCTACGAAGAACTCCAGCATGGCGGTGTTCCGGACGGCCTAGCTGCTCTCTCGTTTGAACTGGTCGAAGCACGTACGCAACCGGAGACTGAGCAGTTAGATCCCGGAGAACGCGCCGCAATCGCAGTGGCAGACGACCGAGATGCAGTGTTGCTCACTGACGACCTCGAAGCCCGACAGTTGGCCTCCGAGGCAGGTATCGAAGTTCATGGCTCTATCGGAGTCATCGCCTTGGGATATGCTCGTGGACACCTCGACAAGTCCGAAGCCTCGTCTCGTATGCGTTCTCTTCAAAGTGAGTCGACGCTGTTTGTGACTGATGCCGTTGTTGAACGCGGTATCCAGATGTTATAAACAAGTCTCATGTTCTGCTGAGCAGATCACTTATATCTACAGAAAAGTACATTGTCTAACTAGTTAATTATCCTATAATGTATCTCTATACACCGGATGAAATAGACAGCCAGCGGGCACATCATCAAGCAGTCATCCAAGGCGTCGACGACCTCGATGTCAAACGCATCGGTAACCTCGGCGAACTCGCTTTTGAACAATTCTGCCGGGAGTACCTCCCCGCCGAAATGTGGTCGTGGGAAAACGAGACCGCCATCCGCCGGTGTAACCCCGAGAGCTTCTCCGGGCACGATTTCGAGGTCTTCGGCTACGAGATCGATGTCAAAACCTCACGCGATCTCTCTGCGTTCCAACCGTCGACGCTCCTCGACAACGACCCCGACGACGACATCATCGTAATGGTCTGGCACCGCGACAAGGAGGACGGCCTCATTCTGCTGGGCTGGGAGCGAACCGAGACGCTGGCCTCGAAAGTCAGGACACAGGAAGCGTTCTCCGGCACCGAACCCGAGAAACTCGATCATCTCGCCACGCGACCAATGAACGAACTGCAGGACCTCGGTCCCAACACGGCCCATATGAATCAGAAACCGGAAAACCCGTTTTCGCCCGGCGACCGGGTAGTCAAGGCGGGCGACGAAGAGGCCTCTACGGCAGTTGTCGTGGAGGTGCTCCCGCCGGAGACGGAGGTCAGCCTCTACGGCCAGACTGTCGACGGCGAGGCGGTCAGGGTCGCGTTTCCGGAGATGCTCGATGCGGGACCGGGCGACTGGCGGGAGATCCACCCCGCGAAGCTCGCCTCCTACTGCGACGACCAAGAGATCAAACTCTACACCTACAAGCACACGAACCTCGAATACCCAGATAATCCCTTCGTGTCGGGCGATTACGTCATCAAGCCGGACTACGACGATCCGGATCTGGCGGTCGTGGTCTCGGTCGACGACGCCAGTGAGGATGATCGAGACGTGAGCGTCGTCTTCCGCAAACAGCTTGCCGAGGAGGCCAAAAGAGAGCCGGATATCTCGCCGGAGGCGCTCGAAACACACTGTGAGGAAGCCGAGATCAGCATCTACGCCTACAGCCATACGGCGCTCCGATTTGAACCGCAGTACTGACCCAAATACGGACCCACCGTCGACCACGGGCTACCAGCCAGTACCAGCTACCACTCAGTCGACAGCAGACGGCGTGAGCCGTTCGTAGAGGACCACCGCAGCAACTGCATGTATCGGTCCAACAACCGCCGTACTCACGCCGCCACCGATGGCCGGAAGCTCCCCGAGCAGCGATGCTCCGAGCCCAACGACGAGAATAATCCCGAAGATCGTCCAGCCTGCTCCACGACTCGCGCGACGGCTCTCACGGGTGGCTTCGATCAGGCCACGACCGGCAACGAGGAAGACGGGAAGCAAAAACAGCCGGACGAGCAGGAGCATCCACAGAACGATGAGCGGAATGCCGACGATGAGCCCGCCGTCAGTGAACTCGATGTCCGTCCCACCGAGCAGCCGCGGAATCCTGATTAACAGAGCGAATATCCCGAAATACCGTGTCGCTGACGCCAGATCCGTCGACCGGTCGAGCGCCCGCGTGAACACGAGCCAGCCGGCGAGACCGACCGCCAGCAGCGCGACGACCTCCAGTGCGACCGCCCAGATGAGATACTGCGGCTGGAGTTCGACTATCGCCCTGAGCGGCCGGAGGGCCTCCGGTGAGCCGGTCGGAAACAGATAATACTCCACGTCGACCGACACTCCATCGCCCCCATTGTCGCGGACGACCGGAATCGGGTCCAACCGCCGTGCAAGGTCGATGGCCGCGACCACGATTCCGGCGACGGAAAACGGCAGTGCCAACCCCCGATCCGAGCCGAGTCGTGAGATCGCGGTTCGAAGCACGCTGACCACTGTCGGTCCTGCTCGACGGCGTGTCTGATCCTCACGAGCCGGTCGGTCGACACGAGACTGGGGTGGTGTGGCATCGTCGCTATCGCTCATCGGGTGGCCTCCAGTGCGACGAGATGGTGCGTGTCGACGTGATACAGTCGACCGTCCTGGACGATACTCGGCGAGAGTATGAACGTCCCGCTGTATTCGAACCGTTCCGCGCCGTCTGTGGCATCGACTGCGGTGATACGATTCCCGTGAGTGACGTAGACGACGCCATCGGCGACAGCCGGAGCGCCCGACGAAAACCCGTCTCGGGACCACTGCGTCTCGCCGGTTCGGAGATCGAGGGCATACAGCATCCCGTTGCCGTTGGTCCAGTACACCGTCTCGCCGTCGACCGCAGCAGAGCCCTCGGTCGCATTCCCATCTAACTCGCGGTGCCAACCGATTGCACCATCCTCGCCGTCGAGATAGTACATTCCCTCGCGTGTCGGGACGACGACCCCGTCGTCGGTTGCGGTAGGTGCACGCGGGCCGATAACGTCTAGTTGGACCTGCCACTGATCGACGCCAGTTGCCGTGTCGACTGCCCTCACAGTTCCCCGTTGGGTCGCCGTGTACACCGTTTCGTCGGCGACAGCTGGGCGGACACTCACGTCGGTAAACCCATCCGCCGACCCGTGGTCGCGTTCCCACAGGATCGAGCCATCAGTCGCGTCGACGGCCGCCACCTGCTCGGTTTCGGGAAGGACGACGTAGGCTGTGCCGTCGACGGTCACTGGCGGGACGGGCTCCGACGTGAAATACGAGGAGTCGTCGCTCCGAACCTGCCATCGTGTCCCGGCGAGTGATCCGACGAACGGGAGGTCCAGTCCACCGCCACCGTTGAACCCAACCGGACCCTGATTGCCCGTCACAACGAGGGTGTCAGTACGGTAGATCGGCGAGGTGGCCCGGGCCGGTGGTGATCTGGCTGGACCCTGTATCGCAAACTCCTGCTGACCGGTGTCGACATCGACTGCCGCAACGCCGTTGCCGGCGACGTACAGCGTGTCATCGATACAGATCGGAGCAGACACGCCACTGAACCACGACGGGAGTGTGGCTCGCCAGGCGACGTCGACGGCTGATTTCGGCCCGGAGATCGCCGGTGTGTGGCTGGTTCCGGCTGGATCGTATCTCCCCATCGGCCATCCATCACTGGTGGAGACTGTCTCCGACTGTCTCCGGGTCCCAACAAGTCCTTGTGTGGCAGGAACCACCGCAAGCCCCAGTCCCGACAGCAGGCGGCGTCTGGTGGAGAGCATTGGTACGTGGATCCAACTTGTATTAGCCACTAGTTATGTATGGCGGAATGGTTCGGTATCTGAAAGAACGGGATGAAAGCAAACCGAGACCAAATCCCGTTCGACTGGGTTTTTGGTTACTGACTAATCGGCTTCGCTGAATCAGTCCTTTAGCCCACCGGCCCGAATGCCAGCCTATGGCTGACCACGACGACCGCGATCTCTCGGCGGCCGAAAAGGAGGCCTTGCATGACATTCAGCATGCGACCGAACATCTGTATCAGGGGTTCGGCGACCTCATCGCGTTCCACCACAAGGTCGGTCGTGCGATGGACAAACTGTCTCGTGCCGAAGCGACGCTTCGGGAGGCGGGCCACGAGGAGTACGCCGACGAACTCCGGGAGAAACATCTCCCCTCTGGGGCGGTCGACGACATGTGGACCTACGAGGTCGTCGAAACCTTTCGGCACGGCTTTCTGCCGGAGATCACCGAGTTCGACGACCGAATCCGGGAGGATCTCGCTGACGGCCACCACCACGTTTCCGAGCGCGAACAGCAGGAGGAGTGGCGCGAGCGCGTCGACTGGGAACCCTAAGCCGACTGTCGACTACTCCTCGTCGCTGTCTGCGAGATAGGAGTCGACCTTCTCGGCGTATCGCTCCAGGTCCGAGGCGAGTTCGCGGGCCTGATCCGGCGTCAGTCGCACGCGGTCGGCATGCGCCGGGAGGTGTTCAAGCTCCGCGTTGTCGAGTTCCATCTCCAATTTCACGTGATCTGGTTTCTTGCGCGGCGCGGTGGCGTTGACCACCGCGTAGGCCGATTCGGTGAAGTCGTGGGCCTCGGCCTCACCATCGATCAGGTCCAGAGTCGTATAGGCGTTGACTGACAGGAGTCTATCGGACATCGTGGCTGTGTAGAGGCGGGGCTGGCTCTTGAGGCTTTATGGGTTGGTAGGGCGAGCATACGGTATGGTCGTCGACCACCCAGCCATCGAACAGCGACTTGTGACCATGGTCAGTGAGACGCTCGATGGAGATGTCGACTTGACAGTCGAAGAACGCGATGGCTGGCGACTCGTGCTTGCTGATCGTGTGATCGACATCAATCAGCGCGATGGCCCCGAAGAAACTGTCCGCTGGGTACTCACACTGGAGGCTGACGGAGCTATCGTGAGTAAGTTCGGTCCATACGAGTCGACCGACGACCTCATCGAGCAACTCAGAACGGTCCTGATGAGTGACGTACTCTATACGGTTTGTTGCGACGGCTAACTGAGAGGCTGCGGCTACCTAATCGTCGGCGGTGGGTGCTACTCCCGTCGTCGCTATCGGCTCCGACATCTGTTCGTCGGTATCCAGCGTAGTCCATTCCAGATCGCCCGCGTAGTGGAACGCGGCGTGGTTCTGGGTGGGGTCGACAACGGTCAGCGAGAGCCAGCCGTTGTCGAGCAGTTGGGCGACTTCCTCGTTGGCCGAGAGGATGTCTGTCACACGGTCGACGGGTGCGTGGATCACCGTCGAGAGGCGGAGCGGCTGGTGGTACGGCGTCTCGTCGTCGGCCATCACCGACTGCAGCGGCAGGCCCGTCATCAGGTCGCCGCCGTTGCCCTGATAAACCCCGATGTTGCCGACCGGGTTGTGGGTGATTTTCGAGCCGCTGCCGAACGCCGCGGTGTCGACAGTTGCGAAGTAGTACTGGTTGTTGATCCACTGGGTGACGACCATCGGCCCAGCCATGATGGCTTCGAGGGCATCGCCGTCGGAGTCGGTCGACCAGTCGTAGGAGTGGAGGAACGAACGGCCGTCCAGATCCAGTTGCGCGGCGATCTCCGAGGGACCGATCACGAAGCCAGCGTTGCCGGCCAGCCCCCACTCCGGACGGGTCTCGGCCCAGTCTGCCGCGCGGCGTTCGGTCTCGCGGCTGCCACCCTCGATCCGCTCGGCGGCCGCACTCTCGCGTGCGGTTTCGAGATCCGCACGGAGCCCTTCGATGTCGGCGGCGTGGCTCTCGGGGACGTCGCTGTCGTACAGTTCGACCGCGTCGGTCGTCGTGTTGTGCTCGCCGGCGACGAACATCGTCTCCTCGGGTATCTCGTGGCCGCGCTCGCGGAGTTGCTGTCTGACTGCCTCGTCGTTACAGATCGCCGCGAGCACGCGGGCACTCGGGCCGCCGGGGTTGCCCGCACAGGCCCCACAGTCGAGGCTCGAATCGAACGGGTTGTTCGTCGTGTGGCTGGCGTGGCCGGCGAAGACGACCACGCGGGCGAACTGCTCCCAGCCCATCAGCTCGAAGGCGGTTGCGGCGTACTCGACCTTCTCGTCGAGGGTCAGCCCCTCGCGGAGTTCGTGGACGGAATCCGGGTTGTAGTCGACCGACGGCTCACAGAACTCGTGGTCGTCGGGCACGCGCTGGTCGGTTCTGTCGAGCAGATCGTAGACGCGTTCGGGCACCAGGGTGCGCGCGGCGAGCGCGAGCCCGTAGCCGCTGCCGGCGCTCTCGACGTAGCCGTAGGCGGTCGCGGCGTTCGCCTGGAGCGTCTCGGCGATCTCGGCTGCGGCCTCGCGGATCCCACTGCGGCGGTCGTGGGCCGACTGGATCCCGTCGTCGGTCGGGTAGTCGCTGATTCGGTGCTGTGGGTCGAGGATCGGTGGACACGCATCGACAGCCACCTCCTCGCCGTACCCCTTGTATCGCATCGGGATTCCGAAAAAGCCAGCGTAGCCGTGGGTCTCGTACTCTCCGGTGGCCTCGATGTGGCGGCGGATGATCTCCGAGCGCGTGTCGATACAGAAGACCAGCTGTGCGTCCGGGCGGCCCGACGGGTCGCCCTCGGCCAGCGACTCGCTCTCGGCGGCGACGGCCTCGACGAGTGCCGTCCGGTAGGTCGACTCCCACGCGCTCAAAAACGCCTCGGCGAGTTCGTCGGCCTCGCTCGACTCCGGCGAGCCTGGATCGGGCGTGATGTCGGCGTCGAACGCATCGAGCAGCGCCAGCCGCGCGGCGAGGTACCCCTCGACCGAGATGGGGTGGGCCGACTGCCAGGCCCCGCCGTCGTCGGTACGCTGTTTGATGAAGCCGGTCCACCCCGGCAGGGCGGCCAACTGCTCTGCGAAGATGGCCCTCGACTCCTCGGCGGGGTGGGAGTCGACCACCGTCTCGATGGTCTCGATGGGCGTCTCGGGGAGGTCCGCGAGGACCCCTGTCTCGGGGATCTCGCGGTCGTGGGCGGCCACCTCGCGGAAGACGGTGTAGAAGCCGGCCTCACGGTTCGGCAGCGGCCAGTGGGCACGCCCCTCGTCGAGGAACGCCGACAGCCACTTCGTCAGGATGTGGTCGACGCGGTCGACGACGGTATCGGGGTCGTCGTCGTTCCGGTCGGCGGCGGCCGCCATGCGGTCGAGCAACGTCTCGGGATCGGCCTCGTAGCCGTGGTCGACAAGCGTTTCGGCGAGGATCTCGCGGTCGATCTGGCCGTGGTTTATCGCCATGCGGAACGTCTCCGGGGTGGGGTAGCCACGGCCGCCCAGCAGGTCGGCGGCCTCGGTGACCGCCTGCTGGAAGGGCTGGTCCTCGAACCCCGAGAGCGGGTTGGCCGTCACAAACGAGTGGAGCGGCCAGACCGAGCCGACGGTGGCTGCTGCGTCGTCGATACTGTCGTGGATAGTGGGTTCAGTACTCATTGTACTCCTCCGTGGATGTCAGTAAGGTGTCGGACGGTGGCTGGCTGGCGTTCAGAAGCGCCACGTAGAGGCGCTGGCTGTGTTCGTGGACCCCCGTCTCGATGGCGATGTAGACGCCGACGAAGAAGACGGCGACTGCGCCGTGGAGAAGGGTCAGCTCGGTCGGCACCGTGGTGACCGGCAGCAGGCCCGCAATCCCCTCGTAGACCAGGGCGTAAACGACGATAGCGGGGAAGAAGACCAGCGGAACCGACCCGTAGCGGATCGTCGCCGGCAGCGAACTGTGCTGGGCCGCGTTGCGGGCCGCGTGCAGCGTGGCGAACACCACGAAGAAGGTCAAAAGCAGGCCGCTGTCGACTTTCGCTCCCTTCCCCGTCATCACCGCGAACAGCCACCCGCCGGCCAAGGCGGTCACCAGCGTCACGATGACCCCGACGACGCCCTCCGTCTTTCGCGCTGTCTCGGCGGGGGCGGTGTGTTCGACCTGGCTGCCGGAACTCAGGAACTGGTAGGCCTTGTAGAAGCCATGCAGGATGAGGTGGGTGATGGCGGCCGCGAAGAAGCCGAGGCCGACCTGCATGATCATGAAACCCATCTGGCCGACCGTCGAACAGCCGAGTTTCCCCTTTACGTCGGTCTGGACCGACTTCAGGAGCTTCCCCCCGAGGGCGCTGGCTCCGCCGACGGCGACCACCGCGAGCATGACCCCCGGGTCGGCGGAGATGACCGGCGCAAAGCGGACCAGAAGAATCCCGCCCGCGTTGACGAAGCCGGCGTGCATCAGCGCCGAGGCGGGCGTCGGTGCGGTCATCGAGGACAGCAGCCAGGTGTGGAACGGGATCTGCGCCGACTGGATCATCGCCGCCAGCACTAGCGCCGCCGCGGCCCCCAACAGCAATGTCTGTGGGATCGTGTCGGCGGCCGCGAGGATGCCGGAAATCGTCGTCGCACCCGTCGACTGCCAGAGGATCCCGAGGGCGACCGCCAGCAGCGCGCTACTCCCGAGGAAGTAGCGGCGCGCCAGACTCGATGCGGCAGCCGCCTGGGGCCACCCCTTGATCGTGCCGACCAGGTCGGCCATCACCAGCCCCATCGCCATCCACGCCAGCCCGAACAGGGCGATGTGGTCGGCAGCCACGAGAGCCATCACCACGAGCGTGAACGCGAAGACACGAACGAAAAAGCTCGTCTGATGGTTGCTGCCGGCCATATACCGGCGGGCGAAGCTATGGACGATCCCGCTGAAGAAGGTGACGACGACCCACATCACCACAGTAAGTCCGTCGACGGCGACGACGCCCGGGATGCTCCATGCTCCGTCAGTCCAGAGCCGCGCCCCGAGCACGCCGAGCGTGGCGACCCACAGCAGCCACACCAGCCGTGTCAGAACGGCTGGTAGCAACGGCGTCGCGTTGTTTCTGTTCGGGAGCTCTCCCACCGTCGTCAGCTGATCCTGTTCTGTCATCGTTTGATCTCTTTTCGACTGCCCGCTGCAACCGATGGCTTCCTATCCCACCGCCGGTACAGCAGGCCGGTCGTCTTCACTCCTACTACGAACAAACTGTGTATTAAATCCTTTTATCCTCCCAGTCTGTTCGCTAAAAATTGCATCAAAGAACATTATGGTTTTTGTTCTGATAAGCGAGACAGTCGAGTTCGGCAGAATAGCTGGCTCAGTGGCACAGACTTCCGACGACGGCCGACTCGTCGGTGGGAACTCGGCTAGCGAGTTCGGCAGCCTCCGTGTGGCCGTCGACATCGAAGTATGAAGAAAAACGGGGAATATTGCCAGTTTTCATTACTGAAGTGCTATTTTTTGCCGTTTTAGCGACCTAATAATTTCTATACCAAAGATTAAGTATCTACATATTCTAAAGAGAACAATAGGAGCAAATCGATGGCAGGCAA
>Ga0306873_100280_pt1 | contig 23554 bp, 27 predicted proteins | sample AntCluMetagen312_FD_190423 | JGI IMG/M metagenome (GOLD analysis project Ga0306873, IMG submission 190423) | Saline lake microbial communities from Club lake, Antarctica - Metagenome #312 (v2) (version 2) | ecosystem: Environmental > Aquatic > Non-marine Saline and Alkaline > Saline | place...
CGCATCTGAATAATTCCTGGGGGTCGGCGCGTGAGATGTCTATACTCAAGTTTTTATTGCTGTCTGTTTCTCAAAATTACCATACAACGGGAGAACGGTTGGTCAGTATAGTTGGCCTCGGCACTCGAACCAGTAATTATTACCGACTTACGAAACTGTTTATAGAAGGAAATCCGATTCAGACTCAAACCGATAGACTGCGCAGGGATAACTTCTGAGATGCGTCCTATGTAGCGGGATACTCTCTACCTGCTCGCAACTGAACTCGCTACGGACTCGACAGAGATTCCAAGACGAGATAATCCAGTTTCACTTTCACTCTGGTTGGCGGACACTTATTGTCTGACGTTCGCATGACAACATATGAGCGATAAAGGAAACTCCCTCGCCAACATCAAGGTGAACAAGAAGCCCATCAAAGACCTCGACAGCGAAGTTGTGACAGTTCGGGAAATCATCAGTGCCTCCGGCCGAGACCCCGACGAGGTCGATGTCTTCCAACTCGAAAATCAGGGAGACGAAGACGGCGACAAAGTCGCACTGTCCACGGAGTTCGACCGAACCGAGAAGCCCACGAAAACGCTCTTCTTCCGAGCGGTTCCTCAGCGAAATGTCGGCTGCTGAGTTCCCCCCGAAGCTCCAACAAGACGCCGAGTATCTTCGGGAGGAAGGATACGACGTGGAGCTAGAGCGAGAAGGGAACAATGTCTATGCGCTGTTCCACGAGTTCCAGCTACCTGAGGAGAAATACAACAAGGAAACGGTGACTATCCTACAACCAGTCCCGATTCCGTATCCTGACGGAGAGATGGAGATGTTCTGGACCGACGAAGACATTCGAACCTCAAATGGAGAGATTCCTGAAAAGGCAGGTACGGTAAACTCCTATCTTGGTGAAAAATGGCGGCGGTTCTCGTGGCACAGAAAAAAGGAATGGGACCCTGCTACTGACGACCTGATAGACCAGGCCTCATTTATCGAGCAGCGGTTCGTCGAACACGACTAATCCTACCTCAAGATGAACAAACTAGCCATCCTATCAGAGCCATGGTCGCATATTCAACAGCACATGACGAGAGATTTTCCGGACGAATCTGGAGGCTTTCTTCTCGCACGTGCAGTAGAAACAGAGAGTGGAGTCCGACTCGTCGTAGATGAAATCATAGACCCTTCCGAGGGAGACGATAGGTGGCGACTGCAAAACCAACAGCAGCTTGCCCCTAGTGGTGAGTACATGAGTAAGACCGCTGCACGGGCCAATAACACCGGTCGAATTCCCGTATTCATCCACAATCACCCCTCAGGAACGCTGAAGACGTTTAGCTACGCCGACGATTGGGCGCACGAAGCCTGGGCACCATTCTTTGAGGAAGTCGGACAAAACGGCTTCATTAGTGTCCTTGTGGCAGGCGATGGTGACAGTATAGAGGCTGCCATAGCAGATGTTTGGTCCGAGGGAGAGCAATACGAGGTCGACACCGTCACGATAGCCGGGGAGGAGTTTCATCGCTCAGTCCGGGCAGTTGTCGACTCAGACACTCATCCCTCTAATCCTCAGATGGACCGCCAAGAACGGATGTGGAGCGAGTATGGGCAGGCACTCTTAGAGAACTCACGAGTAGCAATCGTAGGTCTGGGCGGAACGGGAAGCGCCGCCGCAGTCCAGTGCGCTCGTGCAGGTGTAGGCGAACTTCTGCTGGTAGATTATGACGATGCCGAGGAATCGAATTTGAATCGGCTCTACGGACTAACACCCTCGCAAGCTGAAAGCGGTGCCTCGAAGACGGAGGTAGTAGCTAGACACCTGCAATCAATTTCCGGTGTCGATATCGAAACCATCGATACAGAGATTACGGACTATCGGATTCTTCCTACTCTTCTGGATGCAGATGTCATTCTCGGCTGCACCGATTCCGAGCAGAGTCGAGCGTATCTGAACAAACAGGCCCTTCTCTACGGAATCCCCTATGTTGACGTTGGCTGTGGACCCGAAGCGAACGAGGGAGAGGTGCTTTCGCTCTGGGCCGAAGTCCGTCGCGTTCTCTCAGGCGGTCCGTGTTTGTTCTGCATGGACACGGTCAATCCCCAAGCAGTAGGAGGGGAAGGACTTCCAGAAGAGGCACGAGAGGACGCACAGCGTGATGATTACCTACCAGACGATGTCATTGAGCCAAGTTTGGTAACGATGACGACGACAGCAGCCTCAATGGGCGTTACTCAAGCATTCGCTCTGCTCGTGTCACAACCAATCTACTGGGACCCACAGCACGCTATCGATGTCTGGTCGGGACTCAACCACATCGAAGTCAAAGAAACACAAGCCGGCTGCGTGTGTCAATCTGACCAGTGGGTGCCCTATCAGGCTTCACTAGCAGATTGTAACCTGGGTTAATTCCCCAACTGCTCGCTCGTCTTTTCTGCGTAGTCATTCAGGTAGGTATCGTCGTACTCTCCATCACGGTATCGGTGGGCCCTGACTTCGTATTGCAGATGGTCATGTCCGTACACTTCACGGTCAGGGCCCCCATCTGGATATCTATACAATTCGAGGAAGATATTACGAGGAGATAGTTCCTCCTTCTGATTTATTTGAACAACATCAATGGTTTCCCAGGTGTTCCAGTCTGTCTCTTCTACAAAATCATCGAATACCTCTTGTAGATGTTCTTCTCTCCCACCGTAGTTATCTGCCCCTGCTAGGATTGCCTCATATCCTCTACTAGGCGGGTCATCCGAATACAATCGTGACTCAACTACGGGGACGTCAAGACCGGCAGCATCTAAATCTGATTCAACCTGCGAACGGTCCTCATCGGTTGCCTCTGGAGCGAGAAGTACTCTCTCAATGATTCCCTCTTGGTTTGCCGATATATTAATCACTTCAGGGCTATCCTCAGGAATATGTTCCTCAGTAAATTCTAACCCATCTGTTCGGAAGAGAGCATTTCCACCACGATTTGCTAGTGCTCGAAACTCTTGCTCTTCGTCGTACTCACGCGCTTTGAAGAAGAAGGGCCAGCCTGGGTCGTGTCCCATGGCTGCTTCTTGCAACCAATCTAAATATCGAATGAATCCCATCCGGATATTCTCAGACGGGGCTAAATGCTGCTTGAGTTTACCCACAGTGGTTTCGATAGCAACTCCCTCTTTCAAATCAGCGTACTCATCCCAAATTCTCTCGCTTTCATCAGTACCTAGCCGCCAACAATTTGGATAGTAGTGGTATCCGTTTGCATGACGCCACTGGCGCATTCCTCCAACGAGGTCCATTTCCTCACCGTTAGCCAAGGTCCTGGACTCATCCGAAGCTTGTTCCTCCTCTGCTCTCCGGGTCTGAGGCGTTGCTCGTCCTTCGAATATATCGTCGTATTTGCCCGCTTGCTTTGCTCTATATCCCTGTTGAAGTGTGTCGGAAAAATATTCAATCGGTTTGTACCGACGAATCACCATTCCATCCGAGGGCAACATCCAAATACTGGCGGGAAAAGCAACCGGAGCATCACGAACATCAGTAGCGTCCATGTTCGAAGGATACAATCAATCTGTTATGAAAGCTCTTGTAGGATTCTCACTCCTCTAGTGGCGGGTCTTGGGAGGGAATGTAGACCTTCTTTAAGGGAACCGTCGCTTGGTATTCAGACTCCAAATCGTCGTAGTGCTGAATCAGGAGGTCAATGAACTCATCCCGGTCAATAAGCGTAACCCGCTGTTCAGCATTCCGTGCAGCATCTTTTGCATCGCTTGTGTAACCCCCAGTTGAGACAAACAGACCCCGCTCGCCGTTTCCAAGTGTTCCCGTGAATGCTCGCATATCTGGGGAACCAACCTTCGCCTGTTGGCGCTTGACCTGTACCTTGATGTATGGTTCTTCGAAACCCAGCGAATCAGGGTGAGCAATTACGTCGATGCCTCGGTCCTGACTATCTCTCGTCTTCTTTGCATGGTAGCCCATCGCTCGTAGAACTGCCGCGACCAGCTCCTCGAAGACGTAAGGGTCCATGTTCGCCAGAATATCGGAAATGAGTTCGTCTGCCTGGTTCTCGACCTCGTCGACGAATGGTACGGTGTCCTCGTCTTCTTCAGGCTCTTCAGGTTTCTCGCCTGAGAGAACAGTAGTGATTTCGTCAAGACAGTCATCGAGCGAGAATACCGTCAGTGTGCTTCCGAGAGTGTTCTTTGTGGAGGTAGTGAATTCGTCCCGCGAAACGGTGTCCTTCCATTCGACACGCCTGACGTGCGGGTATTCTGGCGGATGGTCTCCCGGTTTCCATTCATAACCGCTCGTAACCTCTCCGATGAGATACTCTCGTTCGGTCTTATCGTAGGTTAGTACGAGATGCCCTATCTCCATCTCAAGGGCAAATCGATTTACTTGCCCCGCATTCTGAGCAATACGCCGATTATTATGCTCAGAGTATTCGCCCGTGGAGTTGAAACGAGCCTTCATCTCATCGTATGAACGGACGTCGGAGACGTCACCCAGCTCACTCCACCCAACTGCGACTAATGACCGGGATTCAAACTCCTCTACAAGCTCGTTTTCGTTCCCGGCGCGAACCATAAACGCTCGCTCTGCCATATGGCTCGACTGTTTCTAACCTCGACCTATCAATGTTCGCACGCGTTCGGAAGTTCTATTAGCATTACTTACACTCTGGTTTGCCGATGTTTATGATTGGGGAGAGATTGTTCTACGGTGAAGGAACAAAATGCCGCTTGGATTCATCGGACAAAACTTAGAGACCATCTTGACTGGCTTGTCGATGATAGTACTCGGTGGATGGCTTTACGAAGCACGAGACGGATTCTTCCTGTCTGGCGGTTCGTTTCGAAACAAGTACGAGTCACTGATTATTCTGCTCGTTTCCGTAGTAGCTGTCTCAATGACGACTCCTTTCATCGAGCAGTTCTGGACGTCTATCGTCAACCAATACGGGTCAACCAGAATTCTCGGTGTTGGGCTCATCCTTGGAATGGTAGCGGTCAACGATGCAGCCGAGTGGACCTTCACAGATGCCAAGTCGCTCTCTGTGTACGCCGTAGGTGCTCTCTTCGTTCTCAAGCCAGAATTAGTTCAGAGTGTACTCTAACGTCGGTCAAACCGAGGTACTCAGTTCCCGTGCTTTCTCAGGACTTGATTGTAATCGTTCGAGGAGTTGCTGGTCCCCGATGTTTTTCGCTAGCGTGAGTAGTTCTTTTCCTCGCAGTTCAAGCCACGTTGTATCGAGGTGACTTCGCTCAGTTTCGGTTGCGGGAATCCAATAGCAGTCCCCGATGAACTCCTTGCTTCCCTTAGACGCAAATGCGAATCCAGCCGTCTCTTCCGGCAGTGACGTCAACGCTTCCTGAACAGCAATCAGATACTTCGTCCCCAACGCGATGAAGACCAAGTCGTAGCCTTCGGCAAAGATTTGCCGGAGGTCTTGAGGGATATTCTTCTCCCGACTGACAGCGGCTACCAACTCGTTGTTGGTCATCTCCTCTACGTCTAGCCCGAATCTCTCCGCTCGTTCTCGAACCTGCTCAATTTCATTAAACGTGCACTCGTAGGAGGGAATCTCTGTACTGGAGGAGAGCACTCCAAATCCGGCGGAGATGATACGCCAATCGACGTTGGCAACCTCCGAAAGTCGGTCTACGGCAGACTGGATGTGCCCGTGTTCTCTCCCCGTGTATATCTCAGCCGCCGAGGCCACAGAATCAGGATACTCTCTCAATAACTCTGTTCGTTCCCTCGAATCTATCTCTTCGTGGCTGATTACGGCGTCAAACCGCTTCGTTCCGGAGCAAGGCGAGATAACGAGGACATCCATTTCCATCGGCGTACTCTTATTCTGAATGGACACTCGGAGAACGAAACTCTTTGTGGACGTACCGAAGTAGCATATGTTAAGGACAACGATGGCACGACGTGAAGATATTGACCGGCTTTACGACCTACTTGAGGACTTAGAACAGACAGTCGGCGAAAAACAGAAGCTCAAGGACTGCACCGGCTATATGGACTGGCCCGACCGAGGCGTCTACTTCTTCTTTGCATCAGACGAACGCCGCAACGCCGGCGACCAACTCCGAATTACTCGCATCGGGACTCACGCTGTCTCCGAGGGAAGTAGCACATCACTCTGGAACCGTCTTCGAACCCATCGTGGAGCAAAGCAGGGAACCTACGAAGGCGGCGGGAATCATCGAGGCTCCGTTTTCCGGAAACGAGTCGGCGAGGCGTTCGCTGAGCGTGATTCCCTGAATGATGAGTATCCACATTGGGGCAAAGGGTCGAGTGCGAAGCGGGAACGCCGACTTGATGAACTCGAGATGGAGCGGCGAGTAAGCGACTATCTCCGGGACCTGCCGTTCCTCTGGCTGAACATTGACGACGAACCAAGCGCCGATAGCCAACGGGCCTACATCGAACGAAACACGATTGCACTTCTCAGTAACTACCAGCGAGAGGCTGTTGATGCTCGTTCAGATGATTGGCTGGGCCATCATAGTCGGAGCAAGAAAATCCGCGAATCCGGACTGTGGAACGTGAACCACGTGGATGAGGACTACGACCCTAAATTTCTCGACCTCCTCCGCGACCAGATAGAGGAAACGTCGCCAGTCTAAGAATCGACCGCCATCGTAGCGACAGGACACTATTATAATGGTAATGTCTGTACAGCAATAGTATGGCAATCTACGTCGATGACCCTCTCAATTCGAACGACGAAGACTGGGACATCAGCAAGTTCCACAGCGATAGCGAATACTTCGTTAAGCGACCACCCTACCAGCGAAAGACCGTCTGGGATACCGGAAAGAAGAAAGAATTAATCGACAGTTTCGTTCGCCAACTCTACGTCCCACCTGTTGTAATCCGACAAGTCGTTCTCGACGGTAACGACCTCCGTCTCGAAGTCGTCGACGGCCAGCAGCGAATCACCGCGATTCAAGAATTCTTCGAGGACGAATTCGCACTTCCTGATAGCCCCGAACTCCGCGAACTCAACCCGGAACACGAGATTGCTGGGAAACGATACTCCGAACTTAGCGAGGACGTCCAGGAGTATATCGACTCTCAGTGTTCGCTCAAAGTCATCAAGCTGCGGGGTATCGACGACCCCGACGACAAGCGCCATCAGGAGTTAGCGACGAAGGTGTTCTGGCGACTCCAGCAGGGCGAACACCTGACCAACATCGAGAAGAACCACAGTAAGACCTACAGCCCAGTTCGGAACTTCATCGTCCAGACAGCCGATGACATCAGCTTCGACCGGGAGAACTACGAAAGCCGCGACGACAACCCAAATCGCCACGAGTTCTTCACGCTTCTCGCTCGGAACAACGACCGACTTCAGCAACTCTCACTCCTTGCTCGCTTCATCCTGATTGAGATTGATGAAGGCCCAACGAAGGTCACCGGGAAGGAGGTCACCAAACTATTCGACTGTAAGCGAGAGGGGTTTACCGTTCACGAGGACTTAGAGGAATTCAAACAACGCGACGAGATTCAGCGCGTTCAACGGATGCTCGACCTCCTCACGGAACTCTACCGAGATACCGACCTGAAGAACGGGAACGGAGAGATAGAGTTCCTAAACAAGGAGTACTTCATCCTCAGTCTGTATTCGCTCATCCGTGAGTTAGAGTACGGGGATTACAATTTCGGGCGAGACAACTACGACAAGATTCGGGACTTCACCGAGGAGTGGTTCAAGCGGTTCGAAGTTGAGGATACAGACGACAGCGAAATGCTCCAATTCAAGGAGGCTCGCCAGCAGAATCGAGGAGCAGTCAACAAGCGACACTACATCCTTGAAAATGCCTTCTGGGAGACAGAGCCTGATATTCAAGAAACCGACAGTCAACGAGCATTCTCCCGAGCGCAGCGAATTAAGCTCTTCATCGAGAGTGACCGCATCTGCGAGATGTGCGTAGAGGAAGGGAAAACCGAAGAGGAGGCAAAAGTGTCGTGGAGCAATTGGGACGCCGACCACATCGAGGAACACTCACAGGGTGGCCAGACTATTCTCGAAAACGCACGAGTACTCTGTCCCCATCATAATCGGAGCCGATAGCGTCCAGCAGTATCATTAATATCCCGACAGCCATCCGACCAAATGGGGATTCTCGATGACTGATGCACCATTAGCACCGCGTCGACCGATGGACGACAACAAAGGATTAGGCGAGGGGATGACCAGCGTAGATGTCTACTGTCACCGCCAGCACAAAGGCCAATGGCAGCAAGAAGCCGACAAACAAGGAATCAGCCTGAGTCGCTATCTGGTCGAACTCGTTCAAGAAGCTCGATGGCAGAGACATAACGACGACTGAGACGGCGAGGTCCGAAACATCGTTTTCCACCGAAATCGGGACATAGACCGCGTTTTTACCGGTAATATCTTTAACCTAACAACCGATTGACTATTCGGAGGTTCTAGTATGACAGAGACATCTGTGGACAGCCCCAGCGACGAACGAGACTTTCAAACGCTCCACAAGAATACGACCAGAGCCGAACTCTTCCCCGCGAAACAGCACAAAGAGGAATGGTGGGAAGAAGCCGAACACGAAGGGTCCAGCCTCAGCCGGTACCTCTATGACCTGATTCAGGAAGCCCGGATGTATCGGGACAGCGGCGCACCCTTCATCCAAACACAGGACCAGACAGTCAAGCAACTCCAAAACAAAATCGACGACCTCCAAACGCAACTCGAAGAGGCTCGACAAGGTGGCGGTGGTCGAACGCACCTCAGTATCGATGACCTCGTCACTCGGGTACTAGACCAGCAGTACCAATCACTAGACGAACTCATCGAACGAATCTCTGCTAGTGACGATGTCGCCCAACACCTCCAACGACAAATCGAGAACCGGCTGTACGCCTTAGCCGAGAACGGGCAAGTTGAATTCCAGCGTGGGCACGGCTGGCGGCTCAAGGAGGAGAACTAACATGGGAGCCGAACCTGGTTCATCGAAAGTCTACGACAACAAGCACGACGAAGTCAACTACTTCATCACTCGAAAGCACGCGACCGGCCGGAGTGAAAGGACGCTCAACTCCTACAGTCGCATCCTTCGTGAGTTCTTCCACGACCAATTCCCGGACCTCTCACCCAACGAAGTCGAGATTCGCCACGTCGAGGACTATCTAATGGCGCTCACGGAACGCGGCGTATCCCAGAACTCGAAAAAGAAGTACCTGGAAGTCCTCTCCAGCTTCTACGGATACACGATGAAGCGACCGCAGTTCGAGGGAATCACCAGCAATCCGGCTGCCGTCGTGATGGAGGAGATTCCTCGAATTCGGCCTGACCGGCCGGACTGTGCGACGTGGGAGAATGCCTGTAAACTCATCAACGCCATCCCAGACCCGAGAGACAAGACCGTCACCATCATCCTCGCCAAGACCGGTGCTCGGCTTCTGGAAGTCCTCTCCATCGAAGAGGACGACGTCGACCTCGAGAAGGGATTCATTCGACTCCGAGAGCGCAAGGGAGGTAAACAGACTGTCGTCCCAATCGATGACGAGACTATCTACGCAATCAAACGCTATCAGTTTGTCAACGCCGATTTGGATTCGCCATATCTCTTCACAAGCAACAAAGGAGGACGTCTCAGTAAAGAACGGATTCGACGGGAAGTGAAGGAGGCCGCCGATAGAGCCGGCGTCGCTCCCAAAGAAGAACGACGATTCGAGAAGAAGTTCACTCCCCACACGTTCAGGACCGTATTCACGACTCTGATGCGCAAGCAGGGGATGAAGCCGTACATTCTGAAATACATCCGTGGGGACGCCAAGACTGAGACGATGGATATCTACACCAGGGTAGACCGGGACGAGGCGAAAGAAGAGTACCTGACCTGCATCAAGGAAATCGGATTGTAGGGAGCAGAAGCATGGTCGAAGTCATCATTTACAGAAACCCGTGGGAGGACCCTGAGGAGGTCGCTCGAGTTACCATCGAAGGTGAGGTGAAAGGCGAGACGCCGACGGCCGAATCCCTGCGAGAGCGAATTAGTGACGAGAACGACCCAATCATCAGCGAGTATACGGACGGCCGCGAACTCCTCCGGTACATTGCTTCGTCGTACTCGAACGGCTACGTCATGGCGAACTATGATTGCGAAGAGTCTCTGCGAGTCGTTGAGGACCTGAGCGACGAAGCATATCGAGATTGGGTTCGAGACTCCGGGCTCAACACCCGAATCTGAATCCCGAAGACCGTATGCTGGTGGTAATCTCTCAACTGCTCACGCATCTCTGAGCGAGTCGAATAGATTGACTCTCGGTCATTCTCGAATGACTCTATGAACACACGAATTCGTTTTGGGGTGACGTTGAAGCACTATCTAGTCTTCATCATTTCTTCCCTGGTTTGATGGGTGGTCTGGATGAGCAGCATTAGTAGGCTTTGGGTCAATCAGTGTAACCCACGGAATTTTGTTGTTTAGATGTACCAGGACGGCTTCCTTGGTAGTCCGTTGAGGTGCTATAACATTCCCGTATGCGGCTGCACTACCAAATAAATAGATTCCAATTCCTATGGAGAGAATTGCACAGTAGATGAGGCTCGTCATCAGAATACTACTTGCCCATGGTGGTAGAATTGTCGGGGGCTGGGCAGCGAGCAGCCACAGGAGGAGGAAACCTCCAGCGACTAAATGGGGTACGATGCTCGCCTTGCCCAGTTGATATCCCATGCGGTACTGCCCGTGGTTGAGTTGAACACTATCGTCAGGATTGGGCTTCCCAATATCATATTGAATCTGCATATATATTCCAATCGCCGGAATAGCAAGCATCACGTATTCCAGCAATGTTAGCACCGTGTTGGTACTCATATCTAAAGGAGTAAAAGTAGGAATTCAAAGTTCTTGTGAGATATCCTACGCTCTAATTCGAGATTCGACTTACGTCATCACTCCAGAGAATGGAATTCCGTCCCGAGAAGATAGTTGGTATTTGATTGACGATGGACACGTTCTCTGTCTTTTCAGCTACGACCTCCACGCCGTTACAGACCAAGAGATGCTGAGTCAGTCCGCCGCTCGGGAGTCTTATGATGAAACAGAGCGATTATTGATACGGTGATTTGGCGTGGCATTGCTCATTTTCGGACTCAACGAAGAGCGGGACGGCTGGGATGTTCTCGGGAAGATTGCTGACGGCGAGATAGTCGAGGACCCGACTGGCGAATTGGAGGCGACAATAGAAGGTGCGTATGATTTGGATGATGAGGACCACCTGAGGCGGGCATTGAACAACCACTACATCAACGCCGTTCCGCTGGCAGGAGACGAGGAATAGTAATGCGGATTCTCTTCCAAATGTACCACGCCGGCGAGCTACACGACCTTGGTATCATTGAGAAGGGCGACGTAGTCGAGAGCATTGAAGAAGGGTTTGAGGACTGGATATGCTGGGAAGTAAATCAGCCGACGACTCCTGACCTAGATGACCCTGAGAGAATCCTTGAGGCCTACGAAGGACCGTCTATTGTGACGAAAGTACTGGACCCCGAATAGGACCTATGGCAAATCGTCTTTGAGTTCCAATACCTAATATAGTATAATACGGGGAATCGACAGAGACCACCACGAAACGTCTCTAAAACTCCTCTGAGGTACACCAGCCTGTGCGCTCCGAGCACCTCTGGCAAATTTTTGCCGCACGTCTCCGGCTAACCACTGCGTCCAGCATAACAGTTACATACCCAACTCTCTTCGGCCGGTCGTGACGCACGACTATACCACAATCAACGTCTATCCCGAAGACAGAGATGCTGCAAAGCGAACGAAGCTGGACGGAGAATCCTGGAGCGAGTATCTAAGTCGAGCAGCCAAGTCGCTTGAATCTGAGGAGACGTAGATGCTCCGACGAATGAGTTGGGCCAGAAGCATCCTACCTCTGCTGGCCTGCCGATTTCGGGACCGCTTTTCGAGTAGAATTCTGCTCCACCCGACCAACTATGCCCTCAACCAATAGCCCGTCGCTATCCTCTAATAAGAACGCACCGCCCGAATCTACCCACCAGCCCATCAAGATACTCAGTAGACGGCTTGAAGAGGCCGATATCGATACCTACCGATTCATCAAACTTCAACCGGGTAAGAAAGCACCAATCAGTCATACCCTCCTTCCACCAGATGACGCCGACGACTGTTATGGAGTCTATGCTGGAAGCGGATTGGTATTCCTTGATATCGATGACTACCGAGACGGAGCAGAGGCCCCCGATGCTCTCGGTTCACTCCCGAAAACCCTCACCATCGAAAGCGCCCACGGAGGAAAACACCGCTACTACCAGATAGAGGGGTCGGTCTCCAACTCTACAGAGCCATGGGGCGAGATACGTGCATACAATCAGTATGTGGTCGGACCTGGAACTGAGCTTAAGCAGTGTACGAAGGAGAATCACGACTGTTCACGGACAGGCGAAGGGGGATATGAAATCCTCTACAACCTACCGATAGCGACTATTAGTACCAAAGACCTCAACGCCTGTTTAGAAGAATCAACAGAACCCAGGTCAACAGATTCTCCGGTACCGAATTGGGTGAGCGATGAGGAGGTCAAGACGGATTTTGTTGTCGAGGACCGTTTGAGGAAAATGATGCAGAGCGCCAAGGGTGAGAAAATCAAGGCGCTTTGGGAAGGGAGATATCGGGATGCCGAATTCGATGACCGGTCGCGAGCAGAAGCATCTCTAGTAGCGTATCTTGGTTGGTGGATGCAAGGAGACCGAATGCTCGTAAAGCAATTGATAGACCGAGCTTGTCGGGAATATCCAACAGCAGACGTGAACGGCCCTCGAAAATGGACTGAAGCTGGAGGGCTATATCAGAATCTTACACTCGACTTCGCAATCCACGACGACTACTATCAGCCCCCGTCTCCAAAGCTTCCATACGAAGAACGACCCGCAGCAAGCCATATCACCCGCAAGAACTACTATTATGCCCTCCTCGACCTCGGCATCGCTCGGACGACGGAGATAGTTGAACACGAATCATTCGATAGAGGTGCGAGTGCAGCGAGACGCGCTCGAAATTGGTACGAAGAGAACGGCACGGTAATCAGGGTCAATGACCCCCACTCACCTAAGACGTACTACTATCTTGATGGACTGGAGAATCTTATTGACCCAGAGATGCGAATGAGGCTTGGAATAGAATAATCTAGAACTAGCTACAGTTCTACTATAATAGGCGGACTGTGGATAATGGCGACAGTAAAGATATTTTATCAGAAAGAGGATGTCGAGCGATGCACCACTATTCCATTTGGGTAACCTCGTCTTCCCGGACTGGAATATCATACTCTCTCATCCAGAACTCCACTAATCTGAAATGAAGTCCGAATATTAAGCCAATTTCGGACACTTTCATTTCCTCTTCCCAGTAGAGGTCCGCCAACTGAGATTTGGAGGGTTTTCGGTCGATAATCGAATCTGGTTGCCACTCCCCCTCAGATTGGATATATCCTTCATCTTGTAGTTGATACAAGAGAATCTGGAGTAATGCATATGGCTCTGAGCCATCGATTTTGTGTTCTTCCTTGTAGTCGTTCCATTCACCACGGAATTTCCTAAACGCGGTTCTCCAGTCGTCGTCTTTGCTAATGAGATGTTCCTTATCGTCGAAGAACTGTTCGTATTTCTCTACGACAGAATGACGGCGCTCATCCCACCACCTCTTATTCTGGCTGTTTACTTTCTCTTGCTTCCGAGAGAATCGCTTGTACCCGCCATGAATTGATTCACCGCCCTCGTTAATCTCTTTGAGAACCGTTCTGGAGGTCTGTCCGAGAGCCCCTTCATTTTCCCGCGCTTCCCAGATTATCATCGCTTTTCGAAGCGTCTCACCGGAACCAATCTCCACTTCGTTGGCCACTTTGTCGCGAGAGCGTCCATATTCGCTGGCTGCGAACTCCGTGCCTGGTTCAACACCCTGCCGGTGCTTAGCGCGGGCCTTTTCGATTCTGAATAGCTCTTCAGCTTCCCGCATTCGCTGCAAGAAGGTCTTCACCCGGTTTTTATTCAAGTGAACGACAGCCTCACGTTCATCTAACTCCGAGTCGAAAGCCCTCTCAACGACAGGAACCTCAACAAGACCAATCTCTCTCGCAGCTCTAAGCCGGCGTGAGCCATCGATGACGATTCCCTGCTTCGTAACAAGCAGCGGAACCTCAACTCCTCGTTTTTTAATACTTTCAACGAAATCACGGCTTAGAGATTTCTCTCGGTATATCTCGACGTTCTTTGAATGAGGCTCTAGTTCGTCAACCGGCCATGAATTGACGTGTTCCTGCTCAGGATTAGCACCAGGAGTTCCAGCAGCGTCACTCATGCTTCCATCTCCATAGTCATCATCACCATCTTGCGACCGTTCTTCGTCTCGCGGAAAGAGGTCTGTTCGAAGCCACAGGCCTCCCAGAAAGCGACCGCTGGACTATTCGCATCAGTCTCGGCCTTAATCATCTCCTTCTCGTGCCGTCGGGCGAACTCGATAGCCTTCGAAACGAGAGTGCGCGCGAAGCCCTGTTCTCGGTGTTCCGGATGCGTTGCTGTAAGTCGAATTTGCGCCTCTCCTTCCTCCAGAATCCGAGATTCACACCAGACCATTAGTCCGGCCGTGATTTCTCCGTCCGACTCAGTGTAGTAGAGTTCACGGTCGTCGCGTTCGAACGCTCGAATAAGTCCATCTCGGAAGGTAAACGAGTGGAGTTCCTGAGTAACCTGCCGAAGGTTGAACAGGTCATTGATACGCGTAACGTCCTCTTCAGTCTCCGCTCTCTGTACGTCGATTCCGTCGTCGGCTGCGGTGGTTTTCGTTGCCATAGTCTTCTCTTGTGTTCGGCGGGGAGCGAAAGCTAGAGATGTCTCTCTGCGGACTCGCAGCGTATCATCAAGCTCATCGCTGGCCGTCCTCTCGCCTCGCCCTCTCGTTTTGAGTCGCAATTCAGTACGCGACTCATCCAACACTATGGTGGCGCATGTGATAAATATAACGACGTAATGGAATACGATACGGTAATCTCGGGATGCGTGTTTTCAGTAGCTTCATTAGAACCACCGTAATAGAATATCGTATGGCATCTGATGGCGAGCGAGAACGCGGCATCCTCAGCACTAAAGACCGCAATTACCTAGGAAGCGGTGCTGGAATCGCACCAAAAAGCTCCGCGGAACGAGTCGCTCGGGCCCGAATCCGAAAGCGGCTCCACAGCTCCTATCTGGATTTTAGAGTTCTCGTCAACGAATTAGAGGAACGTGACCGGAAAAGCGTGTTTGAGGAGTTACCTGATGACCGCGACCTCCACCGGGGAATCATCGCTGCGCTCGAATTCGCATATCTCGCTCTGAAAGAACAGAATCTCGATTTTAAAGACTATCTAGAGGAAGCGGTCACAAACGCAGAGGAAAAGCTAGCTCGAAAAGAGTCCGAGAATCGCGTCGAGGTAGATGTAGAATTCAACGTCGAAACGAGACTCGTTCTCGATGAAACACGAGACATCAGTGAGTACAGCGACGAGGAAATCGGTGAGCTACTGATGAACGGCGAGATTGATGGCGAAATCGCAGCCCACCTTCTGCAAGAGCGACACAGCGACGGTAAAAGCAGAGACATCGCGTAATCGACGCTGAACGCATTCGTCCAGTACCTCTGGCAAAGATTTGCCGCAGGTCTTCATCAGTCGTCTTCTCCCGCAGCACTCGTAGCACCCGATAGAAATGATTCGTTCAAGTAGAAACCAAACCTCACCAGCGAGTACGAGGACCTTCGTACAGTCTTTAGCCACCTATTGCCTTAGTCGCGGCAGCTATCCAGAATACTCGACGCTCTCGACTTCATCGCCCTCAGACATCGGGTCAGTTCCCTCATCGTACAACCAGACCGCTTCAACTGTATGGGCTGGGTTCCACGATAGCACCTCGACCTGTTCGTCATCTCGGAGGAAGAGATAGTAAACTGTCTCTCCCGGTGCTGGCGAGCGCGTCTCTTTATCGACAATTTCGAATTCAATGCCATTGACCGCTATCCCATCACCAATCGCTATCTCCTCGAACTCGGGTAGGTGCTGTTGAAATTCAGAGACGGTCACAGCCATACCAGCACTCTGCACGCCTCGCGAATAAAGAACTACTGTGAGTCCGCACCAGTCGTTGATTCACGCTGTCCTCGGAGCAGTCGATGACTATGATTCAATCAGACTTCTACGGGGTCTTTGATTCGAGTATCAGGACCTCCGTACAGTCTTCGACTCCCAAAGCCTGAATCAGTCCTCAGACTCCCCCTCCTCATAGCCAGCTTCGTATTCATCTCGCACCGTCCTCGAAGCTCGTTTTGAGAGCTTAGCGAGATTCTTGTTGAATCGACGGATAGAGAGGTAGATGTACAGCAGGAGAAGATACGGCCAGATGAACAATCCAACGACTGCGTAGATAGCGAGTTTGAGGAATCGGTACTCTATCGGGCCGATATGAATATCCCCTATCTGGATACCGCTCGGTTCACCTTGCTCGTCGCTGTCTGAATCAGTCATCGTAATCTCCGGCCAACGCCGTCGCTGCTAGTTCTAGCAGCGCCAGTAAGACCTATTCAGAGAGACGGCAGTCACCAATATCAAATTACTGAATAATTTTCAAAATAATAATTAATAGTTATCAAGATTTGAATTAATATAAGATTTTCTAGATTATTAAATTCTGACCAATATCGAAATATGCAGTTCTTGAGTGCGACGCCGATTTGTAGCTTGGAGCTTCATTTATACTCAAGATGAGCCAGAGTCAGGTACTTAGGATTCTCAGAGATTTTGACGGCGAGGCAACGGTTAGTGAAATTCGGAGAGAGGTGCAGAAGAGATTTCCAGACCGCTCTTTGGACACGTACGTTCACAAGAGACTCTATTCGCTCAAGAATCAAGGGCTAGCTTCTGCCTCAGAGGTAAAAGGAGAAACCGTTTGGAAATTGACTAGGAGAGGACAAGAATATGAATATATCAGCACAAATCTAGAGGGTGTGAATTCGGACTCTGCAGAAGAGATAAAAAATCGCGGATTATCTGTGAGTAATATTGTTGCTACTGTAGTCGTAGCTAATGAACTTGACTTGACTGAAATAGCATCAAAACTACAGGCTGCAGAATATCATTCTGAGGTGGATTCTCATCTGACATATTCTCCAAAAGAGTCCATTGGTGTTTCTATACGTGTCCCATCAACAGGTCGAGTCACAGTCACCGGGGCAAAGAACTCAGAGCAGATATGTACTGGACTAATGTACTTTTGCTCTGAGCTTGATAAAATTGGTATGAATGCAGAATTTGATAGGGAGAAAATCACAGTTCAGAATATTATTGCAACTAGGGCGATAGGTCAAGAACTAGACTTAGATACTCTGGCCGAATCACTTGGGACCGAGAAAGCTGAGTATAACCCAGACAATTTTCCAGGGATTGTTTATCGACCTGATATTTCAGGAACATCCCTTATATTCAGAACTGGAAAAATTGTATTTAATGGCGTCAAGAACTACGAGCAGCTGGCTGAGTTATGTGATAATGTCGAGTCAGAGATTTCGAAGAGAGACATTGACTATTGAGTGAGACAACATTCAAGTAATTTTGGAGACTTCCTCCTTGAGATTCATAAAACAACATTCTGCATCAGATATCTGCTTACTACCAGTGATTACAACATTCCCAGTAGCGAATACCAAAATAACACAGTTTCTATTGTCTGGTCTATAGATTAGACCTGGGAACTGCTCAGGCTCGTATTCAGTCTTCTCGAGACCTAAGCTGATAACAAGAGCATTTAGATTGAGATTCTGTCCAAGCTCGGCCGTACAGACATAGTTTTGAATCGAGAAGCACTCATCTTCTGGCCCTTCAATGACGTCCATATCGGAGAACAGATTCAGAAACCGCTTTCGGAGCGAGTAGGATTCCTCCTCGGAGTCTGCACCGGTGATGATGAATTTTCCCGTTCTGTAGACCGTTATCAGCGGCGCATCTTCCTCGAATCGGAGGTACATCCCCGGATACTTATCGGGGTCGTAGCGAGCGACTGGCTCACCAATATCGTCAGCGAGGCGTTCCAGGTCAAGCTCAACATCTAGAGCACCGGACGCAACAACATTTACTATTTTCACCATTTATACCACTGACCCCTCATTCTCTGTCGTTTGGCGGTCATACTAATATGTGCATTGTTAATCGGTCTCCGGACGGGCTCTCGAACCATGAAATCCGCAGATTTAGTCTATTTCGGGGGCCGCTATTTGAGAAACCGGGTTTGAACCAGAATAATCAACGTCGCCAATAAAGGCGTGGTGTAGGACGGACCCTCGATATTCGTCAAATAAGATATTTAGATTATTCATCATTATATTGAGCCCACTTCCCCGTACTTTTTCTATTATATCTACTACTTCCTTCTGTACTTGTTTTGGAGGAATTGGTATATTGAAGTTCATCAATTCTGTTTTTGATATCCGAGGATGGTTCGCACCCTTCATTAGAAACTCTGCTTTGTCACGAACCATCGGCGAAGACAGGTATTGATATAGGTAGTCTCGCGATATACAATCGTCTGGTTCAAATACGAGTAATTCACTGGTTGCTATTCCGTTGAAATCCGGTTTAACGACCTTATTTAGATATGGTCTGAGCTTACAATATAGAACTTGGCTATCGTTGAACTCTCTTTTATTAGAGCCGATATATTTTCCCTTTTTAGATTGTATATTCGATAATCCTCGCGCGTTCTTTTCGACATCATCTAATTCAATCAGAGTGTATTCTTTTTCTGGATTATCACTTGGGTCTATAAGATTGGAATGGTAGCTCACAACCTCATTAAGTTGCTTTATTTCCCATCCACCTGCAATTGACCCCTTATCCGGTAGCCCATCTACATTCCCTTCATTAAAGTCGTTTTTCCCCGTGAGAAGAAATGCAAGCAGGCTGTTTTCGTATTCTTCCGAAAGCTCACCAATTTGCTCTATACTATGCTCTAGTTGGTCAATATAGTCAAGTCGCTCTTCGATAGATTGGATAATAAAATCTTGTTCTTCCAATGGAGGGACCGGAATGTTTTGCTTGATAATCAATCCCTGATTGAGATTATCTTGACCACCGCCCCTTGCTAAATCACGCAAATCATTTTTGATGTATTTCGTATAATATAGCAAGTATTCAGAACGGATATCCTCGCTAGGAATAAGACAGCAAATTGCCTGGTTACCACTAATCGGCACTCTATTTATCACCGACCTCCCTTTTGTGTCCCCGTCTCCATACATAGCCACAAGTACAGAATCCTCGGGAAATATTTTTGCACTTGACTCAGCTAGCCCGGCATCCGTTATTGATTCATCCGCTTCCCGCACCTCATTTCCCCGGATTTCGCCAGACGATAGCCAGTCGATATCTCCTCCCCAATACTCCTCGTTTGAACGCTTTGGAGTACCTCCATTTTTCGCTGTGTCGATTGCATCCTTGATTTGCTTCATTTCCCAGTGCTCCGGGATATCTTCCTCGCTAATCATCAGAATCACCAAGCATTTCGTCAAGGGTAGACTCTATTGTATGCAGTTCCTCCTTGATATCTTGCGCAATATTTTCCGGAGGGCGATGTCCCTCGTACTTATATTCTTTATATTTTTTCAGATATAGCTCATGTCCGTCCTTATCAACTTCATCCGTATCTACTTTGAAATAGTCTTCACACTCGTCACGTCGATTAGAGTATTCTACGAAATCTGAAAAGTGTTTTTCGTAAGATAGGGGATTTGAATCCTTAATATTCTCATTATCAGAGCGTGCATCAAAGAACCAAAACTCGTCCGTTCCGTCTTCATCACGCTCAAAGAAGAGAACATTCGTATCGACATCCGAATATGGCTGGAAGCTACCTTCCGGGAGTGTAAGAATAACATCTAAATTGAATTCGTTGAGTAGCTCCCGACGAGCCGGTTCCTTACTACTGTCGAATAGAATACCTTCGGGAATTATAATCCCTGCACGTCCTTCATCATTCAGTAAATCCATCATCATCATAAGGAAATTCATTTCAATAGCGCTATCACATTTCCTATTATATTTGAAACTAATATCAGAGCCGAACGGCGGATTAGCTAATACTAAATCATATTCTTTTGAACTGTTTTTCTCTTCTCGAAGCGAGTCCCCTCGCATCGCATTAACGTCACTGGGGTCAATATCGTGCAGGAGGTAGTTTAGAAGACCCAATCGGTAGGTCTCTGTGCGAATTTCACGCGAGGCGAATTGGCTCTCGACGTCGGTGTTCGCAATCTGAGAGAAATTATCCGTCTCACGTTTGAGATAATTATAGGACTGAATCAAGAAGCCATTCGTCCCTGCAGCGGGGTCAATTATCTCGTCGTCAATATTCGGCTCGATAAACCGCACAATAGCATTTGTGAGTGGACGAGGAGTGAAGTATTCACCAGCGCCCTCAGCCTTGTCAGCATACTTCTCAAGCAGATATTCGTACGAATCACCAAAGAAGTCCGCGTTTTCGCCAAAGTTATTCCACCCATCAAGTTCATCGATTCGGCGAATCGTATCAGTGAATGTAGACCGGCGGTTAAAGCGCGGTGAGAACTGGTCAAACGCACGTTGAGCAAGTTCCCCGTCTTTCTTCAGATGTTCTACAGCCTCGGTATAGAGTTCAAGACTGTCCATTTCTGATGGATGCTTATCTGATTCTACCGGCTTTGCAAAGTCATCTTCAAACTCGTAGTCAGTTAGATTATTGCGTCCAATTATCGACTGCCAGCGGTAGGGAGTTGGTAGATAGAGACTATCATCTTCATTGTCGAAGCTCTCGAATGTCAGTTTCCCGGACGATTCGCACGCCTTCAAGAATAGCAGACCCGATAACTGCTCCAAATATCGAGAAATTGCCATTCCATCTTCCCGCATCGGCTCACAAGCTCGCCAAAGTGCCTTCTCGTTGATTTCAGACATCGTCAGGTATGTTCTCCGGTTGACCGTCCTCTCTTATATTACTTTGCGATTCTGCTATCGACACCATCTCCTGATTAAATACCATAATCACGGAATCAAGACTTGGGTCGTCAAACAACGCTAAGGCACGGTCATATCCCCCTCTATCACTAAACGGCTTTTCCAACAATTGCGGCTTCGAGATAGCTTCCTTCTCGATAACAGCTCGTTCAACGAACATCCCAAGCCATTCCTCCTGCTCTTTGGAGAGGGAGAATTCATTTAGAACAGCGTCACGTGCGCGTTCCGAGTTATCTCGTATCGAATTATGTCCAACTAGAACTTCAGACGCTAATTCAAAAAGAGAGTTGATATGCTTGGGTGCAGCATCCAGTAGATAGTCCTGAGTAAAGTACATCCATTCGTCCATAAGTATCGATTCTATCTCTTCATCTGCTGCATCGATTGTCGCTGAAGCGTTGACCGCTTGTCTGATTTTATCGGAATTTCGTTCAATCTCCTCAGATACCTTTGAAATGAACTTGTCTGCCCCGACAAACTCGCTCTCAAGAGGATATGCCTGATGGCGATTAACCACTCTATCAATATCGTCCTCGGTGATTTCTACGGGTGCATCGGAGGGGGTCGGGTTATCTGTATCACTAGATTCCGTGTACTGCACTTCCAGATTCTCCGTTGAAAACATATTATCAGAGTGGTAGTCGAGAACGCCGATACAGTCGAAGATGCGGAAATACTCTTTCTGTGGAGTGTTTCGAGTGCCGCGACCGACCATCTGGTTATACAAGATGCTCGATTTCACCGCACGGAGGAAAACGAGGTTATTGAGTGGTCGGATATCAACTCCTGTACTGACCATATCGACTGTTACTGCAACACGGGGGTTTCGTCGTTTGTCGGCGAAGTCGTCGAGAGTCGCTTCAGAGTGACGGTCCTCACTGGTGATGGTTTTGACGAATTCCTCAGGATTGTTAATCTGTAGTTCATCGCGGAAGACCTGTCTGAAGTCCTCTGTAATTACCCTTGCATGGTCAATATTCTGTGCGAAGACCAGCGTCAGTTCTTCATCGATATCGGCAATGTTAACGATTTCTTCAGCTACCTTCCGATGGGTGTCGTGTATCAGAACATTTCTACCGAAGTCGCTCGGAGAGTAGTCTACTCCATCATACGTAATTCCCTCCATCGTCGCCTCGGTCTGGACGATGTACGGACGGAATGGCACGACTTTGTCTGCGTCTAATGCTTGCTGATAGTCGAAATCATAGACGTGATTATGATTGTATCGTTCGAGCGTTTTCTGATGAGGGGTCGCAGTTAGGCCAATCTCCAAGCAGTCATAGAAATCTAAGACTTTTCCATAGCCTTCCTCCGAATTGTATATGAGACGGTGACATTCGTCTGCGATTATGACGTCAAATTCGCCTGTCGAACATTCCTCTGGGTTATTTTTTAATTCGTAGTAGGCTTTCTGAAGAGTGGAGACGACGACGTCAGCATGTCCAGAGTCCCGATAATCATCAAAATCGCGAGTGATGTATTCATCGGAGAACCGTGGTGCACCGAGGGGGTCGTAGGACTGGAAGGCCTGAAGCGCGTCTCGCTCAAGCTGCTCGGTATCAGGTGTAAATAGGATACGGTCAGCGTATCCCGACTCTAACAGTTGATAGACTAATGCCATCGCCAGCCGGGTTTTCCCCGAACCGGTCGCCATACTCACGAGGATTTTCTGCTTTCGCCCCTGTATCGCACCCTTAATGCTTGCTAACGCCTCGGATTGGTGCGTCCAGAGTTCTTTGTCGGTATCCTCGTGGGAATGCGCATTCAACCATTCTAAGCCTGCGTCCATTTGGAGCGAGAGACGACGGGTAACGTCCTCCGGTGTGTAGAAAGTACGAATCGGATGGCTGTCGACCGCGCCTTCTCGGAGGTCATCAACAATAATCTCCTCACCATTCGACGCGAATACGAACGGCACGGTATACGTTCCTTTGTACTGGGCGTTTCCGGGAACGACCTTTGCATAGTTACGCGCCTGTTGAAGATGATTTTTCGGGTTTTTTGACTGTCGTTTCGCTTCAATTACCGCGACGGGCTTTCCGCGGACGTACAAGATGTAATCCGCTTCTTTGCCGTCAGGAAGATGAACGTATTTACTATAGCCAGTCTGATTCGAGTCAGGGTCGATATGATTCCAGCCTTGAGCCTCCAGATTCGACTCGATTTTGAGTTCTGCTTTTTGTTCAGGTGTTTTTCCCACAAAGGTCACCTCGGGGTGTTTTGTTGACAAGCTGTTACTCCCGAGTTGTGATAAGATGCACGGAAAACATATAATGGAGAATCAAAGGGCGTAACTTAGGCCAATAAGCCAGAAATTGGCTATCTGCCCCGTATATCCATCTTCGGAAAGAAGAGCTAAAGAGTCGGTAATAGTTCGGCCTCGGCACTCATAGGGCTCGTCATCGCCGGTGCCGAGGCGGCTCGGAGCGGTGCATCGTCATCGGCCGGTGGCTCGTAGTCGGTTCGTCGCCTAAAAGGGTCGGGTCCGGACCGTCGCCGTCA
>Ga0306873_100302_pt1 | contig 22241 bp, 18 predicted proteins | sample AntCluMetagen312_FD_190423 | JGI IMG/M metagenome (GOLD analysis project Ga0306873, IMG submission 190423) | Saline lake microbial communities from Club lake, Antarctica - Metagenome #312 (v2) (version 2) | ecosystem: Environmental > Aquatic > Non-marine Saline and Alkaline > Saline | place...
AAAACGTGCTCACCGCGGCCGGGAAGTTCGGTATTGACAACGTCGTCGTCGCATCCTCGTGTAACAACTACGGGCGTGCGGCAAGCACGGACATCGACGAGGAAACGCCGCAGAACCCCCTCAACCCTTACGCGGAGTCGAAAGTCGCCGCCGAGGAACTGCTTGGCGAGGCTGTCGACGAGTACGGGTTCGACGGCACCGCACTCCGGATGAGCACCAACTACGGCTGGTCACCCGGCGTTCGGTTCAACCTCGTGGTGAACCACTTCGTGTTCCGTGGACTCACTAACCGACCGCTGACGGTCTACGGCGACGGGAGCAACTGGCGACCGTTCATTCACGTTCGTGATGCCGCCCGTGCCTATGCTCACGCCGCGCTGGAACCCGAGCAGTGGATACAGCAGGTGTACAACGTCGGCTCGAACGACGCCAACTACCGCATCTCGGAGATCGCCGAGATCGTCCGCGAGGAACTCAACCGTGAACTAGACGTCACGTATCTCGAAGACGAACATCCTGGACCGTCCTACCACGTCAACTTCGACCGGCTCGATGAAACCGGCTTCGAGCCCGAATGGACGCTTCGGGATGGAATCCGGGATATCACTGATGAACTACAACCCAAAGGGACTGTTACTGTATGACTGACCACACCGAGACGGAGCCGACGGAATCGAACGGGAGCCCGACGATTGCAATCACTGGCGCGGCCGGCTACATCGGGAGTCGTGTCATCGTCGAGATGCAGGAGGCTCACCCGGAGTGGGAGCTGATCGCTATCGACAACCAGTACCGTGGGCAGGTCGACTCGGTCGGCGATGTCGAGATCGACCACGTCGACGTTCGGAACCGCGACCGACTGGAGGATGCTCTTGAGGGTGTGGATGTCGTCTGTCACCTCGCGGCAGTGAGTGGGGTCGACGACTGTGACGAAAACGCCGATCTCGCCTACGAGGTGAACGTCACCGGGACGAACAACGTCGCGTGGTTCTGCCGGAAGACCGGCGCTGCGCTTGCGTTCCCGTTTAGTATGGCCGTGCTCGGAGATCCCCAATCGTTCCCCATTACTGCCGACCAACCACGAGATCCACTCAACTGGTACGGCCGGACGAAGGCGATCAGCGAGCGGGCGATCGAAGGGTTCGCCGACGGCGCGTTTCCGGCGCACCTGTTCTTAAAATCGAATCTGTACGGCGAGCACGAAGTCGACGGAACCACCGTCCGGAAGCCGACCGTGATCAACTTCTTTGTCGACCGTGCACTGGCTGGCGAGCCGTTGACTGTGTATGAGCCTGGAACGCAGGCGCGGAACTTCATTCACGTCATCGATGTCGCGCGGGTGTATGTTCGGAGTACCGAACGGCTGCTCAAACAGCTGGAACGGGATGTGACCGGTACTGAGACCTACGAAATCGCGGGCGAGGAGGATATGAGCGTAATGGCGGTCGCAGAGGTCGTTCGTGATGCAGCCGAAGACGATCTGAACAGAGCAATCGATATCCGACTCGTCGAGAACCCACGGGCGGCCGAAACGATGGTTGAGGAGTTTAGTGTCGACACGTCTCAAGCAAGACAAAAACTCGGCTGGGTGCCGACCAAGAGCGTCGAAGGATCCGTTCGACAGTTGTTCATGTATGATGAGTAATTCGAATCTCGGAGGAGCGGTGGGGAAGCAGTACGCTTATTCGTTGCTGGCTAGAAGCGCTACTATCTTCGAATGACAGACTCTGTAGACGATATCTCGTGGCATGAAAAATTCGCGGCACTCGTTCGTGTCGCGCGTTATCGCCCACAGTTCACTGTCGGACTCATCGTTCTCGGTGCTGCTGCGGCGTTGCTTGAAGGGATTGGACTGAGTTTCATCTATCCGATTCTTGAGGTCGCACAGGCTGACGGCCCGATCACCGATGCCGGCGGTATTCTGGGTATGTTTGCGGATGTTTACTCCGTTCTCGGTATTCCGTTCACGTTGGGGTATCTCATTTTAGGGATCGCCAGTGCGATGACAGTCCGGTTTACGCTCTCGTTTACCGTTGCGTGGCTCAAGGCGATTTTGCGTCGGACCTACGAGCGGGCGCTCAAACGGCGCGCGTTCAGTTCGGCACTCGCCGCCAGAATCGAGTATTTCGATGAAGAAGGATCGGACGATATTCTGAACGCGATAATCACCGAAACCAGATACTCCGGGGACGTTATCAGGTTCGGTGTCCAGATGATGGAGACACTGTTTCTCGTCTGCATTTATCTATCCGTTATGTTTTATATCACGCCCGAAATGACCGTGTACGCGCTCGGCCTGTTAGGTGGAATCACCTACGTCCTTCGGTATATTGTTGAGCCTGCGTATACCGTTGGGAACCGAGTTGCTGAGGCCAACGAGCGGGTCCAACAGGCCGTCCAAGCGGGAACGCAAGGAATACGCGATGTGAAACTGTTCGGTCTCCGGGACGAGACGTTCGAAACGTTCGCCGAGGGACTCGAACGAAAGACCCAATCGGAAATCAACCTCTCTCGTAACCAAGCAGCGATTCAAAACTTCTACGATCTGGCAGCTGCCCTCACGCTGTTTTCGCTGATCTATTTCGGGTTCGTATACAGTGGACTGTCGCTCGGAGCGCTCGGGATCTTCCTGCTCGCCATGTTCCGGCTCGCACCACTGGTGAGCCGACTCAATTCGCAGTTCTACAACGTCGAGGGCAGGATTTCACATGCGATCCGAACACAAGCCTTCGTCGACGATCTCGAGGGGCGAAATGAGCAACCGGGCTCCGAACACCTCTCCGAGATAACACACATCGAATTCGATGGAGTGAATTTTTCGTATGATCCCGACGACCCCGTCCTCGAGGACCTTTCGTTCGACGTCGATCGCGGTGAGTTTATCGCCTTCGTCGGTCAATCCGGAGCCGGGAAATCGACGATCGTCTCGCTTATTGCCCGGTTATACGAACCCGACGGGGGAGACATTCGCGGTAATGGCCGTCCGATATCGGAGTACGACCTCGAGGCGTGGCGGTCCCGCATCGCCGTGGTTCGTCAACAACCGTTCATCTTCAACGATACGCTTGCACACAATATCACAGTCGGTAACCGAGACGCGACTCGTGACGATGTCGAACGGGTGTGTGAGATCGCAAAAGTCGACGAATTTGCCGTCGATCTCCCGAATGGCTACGACTCACAACTCGGTGACGACGGCGTGCGACTGTCCGGCGGCCAGCGGCAGCGGGTCGCGTTAGCCCGTGCGCTGTTGAAAGACGCCGACTTCCTGCTGCTGGATGAGGCAACGAGTGATTTGGACTCGAATTTAGAGCGGGAGGTCCAAGCTGCTATCGAGGCGATGGATCGTGAGTACGCTATCATCGCGATTGCTCACCGGCTGTCGACCGTCAAGAACGCCGACCGGATATATACCCTTGAGGACGGGGAGATCATCGAATCCGGGACCCACCAGGAGCTGCTGGCCGAAGACGGCGAGTATGCCGATCTGTATACGATCCAATCAAAGGCGTGAGTCAGTAACTACTCCACACGACCGGCTCGGTTACGCTGTGAGGGTCTCGATGGCTTCTTGCAGTGCCGTCACCACACGCTGTTGATCGGCCTCGGTCATGCTATGTGCGACCGGGAGCGTCAAGAGATTATGGTAAAGGTCTTTTGACGTCGAAAGATCACTGCCACGTGTTGCATCACTGAACGCTTCCGTTTCCGAGAGAGCGTACGTTCCGATCAGGGTTTCGATTGCCTCATCAGCGAGCGCCTCGATGAGTGAATCACGTAGCGAGTCGTCGCCTGATTCGATATAGACACAGTAACACTGGTAATTGTGACTCCCCCCGTCGATGACTTTGGGCGCGGTGACGCCGTCGACCTCGTCGATAAGCTCGTCGTACCGTGCAGCGATTTCCCGCCGTCGACCGATTATTTTGTCCGCCTTCTCCAACTGTGCGACGCCGACGGCTGCGAGGATGTCCGAGAATCGATTGTTGGTCGCGTTGGATTTAAAGAAGCCGTGCCGATCTCCCATCGGATCGGTGCCGAAGTTCTTTATCGAGCGTATCTCTCTGGTGAGTTCCGCGTCGTCAGTGGTGATGACACCACCCTCGCCGGTCGTCAGTACCTTCCGTGGGTGAAGACTGAACACACTCACGTCGAACTGTGAGCCGACCGGTTGTCCGTCGAAGTTCGCCTTCGCCGAACAGGCGGCGTCTTCAACGATTGTGAGCCCGTGTTTATTGGCGATCGCTTGGAGAGGTTCGTGATCGAGGGGCTGACCACCCCACGCAACCGGAAGCAATGCGACTGTATCATTCGTAATCGCCTCTGCGACCGCAGCAGGGTCGATGTTGTAGGTCTGACGGTCGACGTCGACCAACACCGGTGAGGCACCGACTCGTTCGACGGCCGTTGCAGTCGCAGGATACGTGAAATCAGGAACGATGACCTCATCACCGTCTCCGATCCCCAGTGCTTCTAGAGTGAGTTCCATGCCGGTCGTACATGATGTGGTCGCGATCGCGTGTTCAACACTTACCATCGAAGCGAACATTTCCTCCAGTTGTTCTGTGTATGGGCCCTGAGTCAGATGTAGAGAATCTATTACAGATTTCACATTCGAGATTTCTTCCTCGCCGACAACGGGTTCAATGATCGGAATGTGGTCCATCATATATTAAAAAATCGACTACAATACCAAAACCACACCGATAGTGATCCTGTAGATATCCGTCCATCATTCTATCCTGAACTCCGTAAAATGGTGTTCAAAACAACTGTCACCAACCTTGATTGAACATCCGATTTGTAGCACACCGATCTCAGTGTCCCGAAATCACGGAGTTATTTGATTTTTATCATATCGCCACAACCGCTGACGTGAGTGATTTCAGCCAACCGATATCCGTTTACTCTCATTTTCCGGTTTTAGTAAGTATGATTGGACAGAGACTCGTAATGTTAATATAATAGCTGTAGCTACATCGCCCTATGCAGAACTTCATAACCGGCGGCGCAGGATTTATTGGCTCTTATTTAACCGAGAGGATTTTGTCTCATACAGAGGACAGTGTCGTTATATACGACAACTTCAGCTCAGGATCTAAAAAGAACATTGAGCATCTTTTGGACAACCGGCGCGTTACGATTATTGAAGGCGATATTACAGATAAAAATATGGTCATGCAGTATGCTGATACTGCTGACCGGATTTATCATCTAGCTGCTGTCGCTGGCGTTGGAAACGTCGTTTCAAACCCGATTAAAACTCTGGAAGTGAACATCGATGGGACCAGAAATATATTATCGGCCGCAGCGGAGAATTCTACGCCGATATTCATTGTGTCCACATCCGACATATATGGAAAATCGACAGATGTCCCGTTTTCTGAGGACAGTGATCGCGTTCTTGGTCCAACTAATGTGTCTCGATGGGCATACGCGAGTGCAAAAGTAATGGATGAATATTTTGCGAGAGGGTACAACCAACATGATGATCTCCCTGTCGTTATCGGTCGACCATTCAATGTTGCTGGTGCTCGCCAGTCGAGTCAGCCGGGTACCGTTATACCGACCTTTGTTGAACAAGCACTCAACGATGAAAAGATCAGAGTATTTGGGGACGGCACCCAGACCCGCAGTTTTACTCATGTCGAAGACACGGTTCGGGCGATCCATCGCCTTATGAACACAGAAGATGCCTACGGAGAAGCGTTTAATATCGGGGCGATAAATCGTGTTTCGATGTTAGAACTCGCCCAGATCATCGTTGAAAAAGTGAATTCTGATTCGTCTATTGAAACAGTTCCCTACGATGAAGTTTATGATCGGGAATTCGATGACCCACCGCACAAAGAACCGGATATCAGCAAAATACAATCAACAATACAGTATGATCCAAAATACTCTCTAGACGATATTATTGACGACGTTGTCGAATACACTACCGGTCAATCGTCTACCCAGCCGGACCAATATGTGTGATTCTGGAGCCTACTGACTCATCAGTATCAACACCATATACGAAAGCCCCGCGTCAACGAGTACGGCCACAAGCGGTAACCCCGTTTTATCTAATCCGTAGACTGCTATTGTAGCCCCTTCAACTGTCCCCGTAACTCCAAACGATTTATATCCGTATCTCCTCCTAATGAAAGTAGATATGATATGTTTTTGCTAATATCATTCCGAACTGGATAATTGTGGAGAAATATATTACAATCATTTTGACAAAATTTCGGTGATTTAGCCACTGATACAGTCTGTTCCGCAGCTAGTGTCGACAAGAGCGTTTCAGCCAGTGTCAAACGCCGGGTCGACTGTCGATCATCCTACTAAATTCCGGAACTTCGTCATGAACCGGTGTTCAGGATCCAGTCGTTTAGAAGGATCAACGAATATTTATAAACATCTGTGCCAAACGTGGGTTATGAATCTCGAAGGCGACGGTATCGAAATAACCGTCGAGCCGGGAGCGACACTGGGCGTCGAGTACGAGACGGGGGCGGTTCCCCCCGACCTTGGGGAAGATAGCGTTGTTCGTTCTGGGACGGTCGTTTACAACGATGTCGAAGCCGGTGCCGGGTTACAAACCGGTCACCACGCAGTAATTAGGGAACAGACTGTGTTGGGAACGGGATGTGTGGTTGGAACGCAAACCGTTATTGATGGGTATACGACTGTCGCCGACGACGTCAGCATGCAGACCGGTGTCTACGTGCCGAGCTACACAGAAATCGGCGACCGGGTCTTTCTCGGGCCGAGCGCAACGCTGCTGAACGATCCGTATCCCGTGCGTACCGACGTCGACCTCGTAGGGCCATCAATCGAGAACGACGCCTCTATTGGCGGAAATGCGACCGTACTCCCCGAGGTAACTGTCGGTGAGGGCGCGTTCGTTGCTGCCGGGGCTGTCGTCACTCGTGACGTTCCACCGGGGAAGCTCGCTATCGGCGCTCCGGCGTCGATCACTGAATTGCCACCGGAACTCGAAGGAGGGAACGAGCTGTGACGGTTCCAATAGCAGCCCCGGAAATTTCATCGGCCGCAAAAGAAGCAGTCGTCGAAGTACTCGACTCCGGGATGATCGCCGACGGCGAGCATGTCCGCGAGTTCGAAGCCTCGTTCGCCGAATACGTGGGTACCGAGCATGCGATCGCTACCTCGTCGGGGACGACTGCGCTCCATGCGATGTTCGAAGCCACCGGAATCGGTGAGGGTGACGTGGTCGTTACCTCCCCGTTTTCGTTTATTTCCAGTGCAAACGCGATTAAGCACGCTGGCGCGGAGCCAGTGTTTGCCGACGTCGATCCCGAGACGTTCAACCTCGATCCGGAATCCACCCGCGAGCTCGTTGAACGTCGAGACGACATCACGGCGGTCATGCCAGTTCATCTGTACGGGCTTCCGGCCGATATGGATGCGTTTCGTGACCTCGCCGCGGAGTTCGACCTCCACCTGTTTGAAGATGCTGCACAGGCTCATGGCTCGACTGTCGACGGCGAGATGGTCGGTTCGATCGCTGATGCGGCTGCCTTTTCGTTTTATCCGACGAAAAACATGACTACCGGCGAAGGTGGGATGATTACGACTGACGACGACGAGATCGCCCAGCGTGCCCGACAGGTGATCAATCACGGGCGCTCAGGCAGTTACGAACACGAATTCGTTGGATACAATTTCCGGATGACGAACACACAGGCAGTGATCGGACAGGACCAACTGCAGCGATTATCGGAGTGGATTGATCAACGGCAGGAGAACGCCAAGAAGCTAACAGAGGGTTTTGAGAACCTCACAACGATCGAGACACCGACGATCCCCTCCGGTCGAACCCACGCTTTCCACCAGTACACCGTTCGAACGGACGATAGAGCCGTTCTCCAGTCGACGTTGGAGTCTGCTGACGTGGGCTATGGCGTCTATTATCCGACGACGATTCCTGACCAACCGGCATACGAGCAGGATGCCGACATACCGGTGGCCCGCCAGCTAGTCGACTCTGTGCTTTCGCTTCCGGTTCATCCACATCTCACCACAGATGACATCGATACGATTATCAATACAATCCGCGCAGATGCGGGGGTCACACAATGAGTGACCAAAATTCTGTACCGGTTGCTGTCGTCGGTGCAGGGAACATGGGTGCTAACCATATTCGCGTGTACGACGAACTCCCGGACGCGGAACTCGTCGGTGTTGTCGAACCCGATCCGGACCAGGCTCGGGAGATTGCCGATCAGTACCGTGTTCCCGTCGTCGACCGGGTCGCGGATCTTGAAGGGGCTCGTGCCGTGACAGTAGCAGTTCCGAACCGCCTCCACCGGGAGGTTGCCGAGACGTGTATCAATGAGGGGATGGATGTGTTGGTGGAGAAACCCTTGGCGACGACCATCGAGGAAGCCGAGGCGATCGTCGAGGTCGCCGCGGAGGCGGGGGCCGTGCTTCAGGTCGGCCACATCGAACGGTTCAACCCTGCGGTGGAAGTACTCGATGAGATCCTCAAAAACGAGGAGATCATCGCCCTAGAGGCCCACCGTCTCGGGCCATTTCACGAGCACCTGTCGGACGAGAGTGTTATTTTCGACCTGATGATCCACGATATTGATATTATCGATAGTATCGTCGACTCGCAGGTGACCTACACTAACGCCGTTGGAGCCAACTCGCGAGCAGAGAAACTTGATCACGTGACTGCGAATATGATGTTTGAAAATGGCGTGGTCGGGACAGCGACAGCGAGTCAAGTGACACACGGAAAGGTGCGGAATCTGACCGTAACCACGCAAAACGCATATATCAAACTCGATTATCAGGATCAAAACATCGTCATCCATCGACGAGGGGTCGGACAGCAAATGTCTGTCGAGGGGCGAACCGGATACCGAACTGAAACGGTGAGCGAAACACCGTTTGTCCCGACCCGAGAGCCGCTGAAAAACGAGATCGAACATTTCCTCAACCGAGTCCATGACCGCGAGGTCCCGCGTGTCTCCGGTATCGATGGCGTACAAGCCGTCGAACGTGCGGTCGAGATCGTACAGCAGACACAGAATAATTCCTGAAAAGAATATCCGTCTCACATACGCGGCGCGCCACGATGTTTTGGGAATACTGCAGCACTCCTCACGCGTGTGAATATTTTTTGAATATGTGTTTTGGACTTATTTTTCACTGATTGGTCTGGCGGGTACTCCAACCCACGTCTCATCTTCTTTGATTACTGAATTTTTTGGAACTACTGCACCAGCCCCAACAGTTGCTCCGTCTTTAATAATACATCCGAGATTGATAACCGCGTTTGCACCGATATACACGTGATTGCCGATTTTAACTGAAGAACGTTCAAATTCACCTGTCTCTCTCCCAGGACTCGTCATCTGGTGCGAGTAGATGTGTGCTCCTGCAGATATTGAACAATGATCGCCAATCGTTACTCCTGCTGCTCCGTCTATTACAGTAAAAGGGCCAATCCAAGTGTCATCTCCGATCTCCGGTTCTCCGGTGATCCACATAAATGGATTTCTAGTAAAATCAGTCCAGTACTTGGTCATGTTCTGTTGTTCTATTTGAAATAAATAAGTATTCGGTTTGTGCAAGCATTCACTATCCGATATTTGATTGGACGAACCTTCAGTCGAGACAGTGGATGGTGTATTCAAGCTATCATAACCGAATATGATCAAACGCTATATTCTAAGGCCTAACTATGGTTTTCTGACCAATCAATACCCAATTTATCCAGTACTGTTTTTGTGAAATCCATATAATGGTGGTTTTCAATAACATATTCTCTTCCATCTCGAATCAGTTCATCCATCTCTTCGGGATTTTGAAGCAAATACCGGATGTTTTCGTAAATTGTGTCTGGTGTGGTTGTTATCAGGGGGAGGTCTTCCGGGTGCGCATTAAATTCTGGAACTGCAGACCCTAAGACAGCATTCCCTGTTGCCATCGCTTCAACAGCTAAGAGCCCATGTGCTGGCAATATCAGCTGATCGATAACAATGTCTGATTCGGTGAGTTTCTTTCTGAACTCCCGATTTGGTAAATCTTGAACCAATTCGAATTCGAAGTCGTATCCCTCTCTGTGTAACCTGTCGACTGCCTCTTTGACATACTTTGTACCCTTTAATTGAGTATTACTTGGAGCATGAATAATCTTTGGAGGTGTATTGTTGTTGTTACGGTATTCCAGTTCGTCTGGGTCTATTGTTATAGTGAATAGTTCGTAGTCAGTGAGATTCTGAGCGTAGTTGGGTCGAGCAAACACCACATCAGCATACTTTTGTATTTTTTTAGCTTTGACCTCGTTCACATCATCATATATCCTGTCATATCCGTCGACAAAGTCTTGCATATATTTCACATGTGAATCGAGTCCAGCTTCCTCCAGCTCATCCAATAGGAGATGGTAGGACCGTAGATCAGACCCACAGGAAATAACACCCACTTTTTTTCCTAATAACTTCAGACACGGGAGATCGGCATACGCTAACGGCTGTAGCATACGTCTGTAAGCAAGCCTTCCGTAGAATGAGGTTCCGGCATTGAAAATAAATACATCGTGTTTTGTTGCCTGTGTTAAGAATTCTTTAGTAGTGTTTTTTATGTACTTAATGTTATTAGACCCGTCAAAGTAGTCGTCGTGAGGTCGGTAGCCTTCACGGCCGTGTGGATTAATGTCGTTGGAAGACCGGTCTTCGACCACGTTAGTGACGTCAAATCCCAACTCTCGGAGTCCCTTCGAAAGCAGAACTGTTATTGAGCTAATTTCATGTATTCCAACATATATTTTTTTGGCCATGTTCTCGCAAGTGACCACAGATACTAAATTGTGTGTTTTGTAGTGTACACATTCTTGATTCTTTTTGCTTCAGCTGCTTCTGTGGTAATTTCAATTTAAGAAATATAATATTCTGGCTGAGTCGGGTTGCCAACCACTGACCCGATTGCTGATCAAATCGAGTAGACGAGTGTAGAACGTAACACTCGCCTATGACTGGTGAACTATTTTCCGAACTATCTCACTGACAACGACCGATCAACAGTTCTGTATTAGGAATCACTGAGTTCGTCCTTTCTTTCGTATCGGTCGACTCTGTTAGGACTTCCAATCGACTCGTTTTCTAGTGACTCGAACGTCATCCCGACCTCGGGCCTCCAGTCATCAGCCCCCCAGTCAGTGACAAGTAGAGTTCCATCACATGTCTGGACGACGAAATCCTGATCTGGAGTGAAGACCTGAACGATCGTCCCTGGTGGTTCGTCGAACATGAAGTCGGTTGAGAACGGCTGTGCCTCCCAAAAGCAGATGCGTTCCCCGTCGTACTCAGTGAACGCACCAGGGTACGGCTCTGCGACGGCTCTAACGAGTCTGTCGATTACTTTTGTCGGGTCCGCCCAATTTATAGCACCGTCTTTCGGGTATCGCTTCGGGTAGAACGTCGGCTTACCACTCTGTGGCATGACATCGAACCCGTCTTCGATTCCCTCGACGAGTATGTCGTCAAACAGTTCCTGTGTAGCCACGACGAGCTTGTAGTACATCGTCCGAATCGTGTCTCGATCGGTGATGTCAAACTTCTTGGTAGCGATAAGCCCTCCTGAATCTGCACCCTCATCGAGATGGAGGGCCGATAGCAGGAATCGGTCGAGGTCCTCGATCAACGACCAGTTCATCGGTGACCGGCCTCGACCAGCCGGGAGGCCAAAGGCACTTCCGTGGAGACCGACTGCGCCACGTTCGAAATTGGCGAGTACATTGCCTGGAATCAGTCGCTGCCACCCGTGGACGATCATCACATCACCCGGGTTTTTTCTATAATGTTCGATATCCGCATCAGTCATCGAATACTCTTCGGGCGTATACACATCGATTCTGTTCCGCTCACAATACTGTGAGTAATCAAAGTAGCCAGCGACACCGTATTTTTGTCCCTGTTCCGGTGTGAGCGTTAGCAACTCGTCGACGGCGATCAACTCCTCGTGGATGTATCGCAGCAGATCGAATCCCGCCTCGGTACACCCTGCGTATACCACTCGCGTGTTTTGATTGGTTCCCATTGAGCAAACGTACACAGTCACTTGATTAGCATGTTTCGACCTTGATTGGTCCAAGAGTCCGTACCCACCGACTCAGCCGGAGTCAGTCGGACAGTTCATCGTCTATGTACTGGTAGCGAACGAACTCAGTGAGTGAATCTACTGTCTCATCTACTGCCCTGCGCACACAGTTCTCAAACAGCTCGTCGTTTTCTCCCCACAGTCCCGGATGAACGAGAATCTGTACCTTTTCGGGGAAACCAGCGTCGAACGGCGGATCCGTCCGCCACCGCTGGTTCGAGTCGCCTCTGTAAGCGATCTCTCCAAAAAACCGCTCTTCGTACGTACTAACGAACCCATCGAACGACCGACGTAGAACCCACTCCGGCGGCACGTGGAACGAGACTGTGTCGACGGATACGCCAGTAACCGACTCAAGCATCTCACGCTCTGTGTTGACGTCCTCTATGAGTTGTTCGTCACCTGGAGCATCGTTATAGTACTGATGTGTGCTAAAGTGGAGCCCAATATCGTGTCCAAGCGACTGGATACGGTCGATTCGGTTCCGCGTCTGGTCGTTGAAGATGTTGTATAGACGACTCGTGAGTAAAAAGTAATAGGTCGAATCGACGTTAGCCGACGCTTCGATCTCTGCCATCCGAACGGCTCGCTCTACAGAGAGGTCGACATCGTGTCGAAGGAGTACCTCACCTTCACTAACGTTCCCACCGTATGTAGTGAACGACAACCCAACGTCCGTCAGTTCGTCGAGGAGTTGTCGGTAGCGGGTGTATGTATACTGATAATCTCCTCTCTGGGTCACAATTCACCCTCCGACTCAACCCCACTTCCGACGGTATATACTCTGTGTTTATCCGAATCGACTGACATCGACTGCCGACCGTTGATGATGACCATCGGGTCGAACCTGTTCCAATCGATTTCAGTAAATTCCTCATGTGCGGTGACAATTACGGTTGCGTCCGGCTCCGTCTCTTGGATATCTGCTGTTGGAACAACAGTTCCGCCGAACGCTCCTGTTTCTTCCTCGGTCAGTACCGGATCTGCAACGAGGACCTCGGATGCAGTTTCGGAGAGACGACCGATGATCCGTTCGGCAGGCGTCGCCCGAGTTTCAGCGATCCCCGGCTTATACGCGACTCCTAACACCAGAACCCGAGAACCAGTTACTGACCCTCCGACAGCAGCAAGTTGATCCTCGAGACGATCAATAGTGAAATCCGGCATCGAATCGTTCCGTTCACGCGCGGTTCGTAACAATGGGTATTCACCGTCCAGCCAGTTGGTAACAAAATAGGGGTAGTACGGAATACAATGCCCTCCGACACCGGCACCCGGGCTGTGGACGTTGATGAACGGTATCGTATTGGCTGCCTTTGTGACTTCTCTGAAGTCGACCGGTAGATCATCGGCAATCGATGCCAGTTCGTTGGCTAATGCGATATTCACATCTCGATACAGCCCTTCTGTGATTTTCACGACCTCCGCAGTAGTCGCATTTCCAACTGTAATGACCCCTGCATTGTTGATCGACTCATAGACAAGACGGGCTGCCGTCGTGCTGTCGGCGTCAATCCCGCCGACAATTTTCGGATATGCACCACGGATATCCTCCAGTGCACGGCCACTCGAGGTTCGCTCCGGGCAGAATGCTAGTCCGAACTCGCCGATAGTGAGCCCACTCTCTGCTTCGAGCAGCGGTGCCAAAACCTCACGACACGCACCTGGAGGAACTGTTGACTCGATGAACACGAGATCTCCCGGGTGTATATTGTTTCCGATGTCTCGAAGTAATGGCTTCAAAATAGACAGATCTGGCTTTTGATCCTCTGAAAGCAGTGTTGGGACGATCGCGACATGGATACTGGCATCGGTCGCCGCCTCGGATATATCAGTCGTCGCATGTAACTGACCGTCGTCGACGGTTTGCTCGATCAACTTCGGGAGACCGGGTTCGCCTGTAATTGGACAATCTCCGGCATTCACACGGTCTACGACTGAAGAATCGATATCCACCCCGGTAACATTCCCACACGTCTCTGCGTATATGCCCGCCAGCGGAAGCCCCATTTTTCCGAGACCGTACACCGCGACCGGCACAGCACCCAAGGTGAACGAGTCGCGCTTGACATCGGTGGAGAGAGACGAGCCATAGAGTTGGTGAACTGTTTCGTCTGATGAGTTACTCATCTTCGCCACCTCCGGTCGTTCCACGTGCTATGCTGTCGATCTTCTGGGCGAGTTCCAGTGCCCGAATGCCGTCATCTATCGATACTTTGGGCGTCGAGTTCGTCATCACTGCGGTTACAAACGAATCGAGTTCGTTCCGCAACGGCTCCCCGCTTGAAACGGTCGGTCGCTCCACAATACTTTCATGACGATACCGAATACCTTCTTTTTTTTCTACGTAGGATGGCATTGATTGGCGATGAATTTCTACTGATTGGTCGATGTAATCGATATCGATAACACACTCTGTGGTTGTGATTTCTAGTGTTCGAACCTTCTTTTGAGTAAGTCGACTCGCAGTCAACGTCGCAAGAGGTCCGGAGTCGAACTCGATTGTCGTCGTCGCATACTGATTCTGCTGTACCCCATTGCTAGTTACTGACAGTGGCTCGCCGTCAACCAGTGATAACACGATATCAATATCGTGGATCATCAGGTCCTGTACAGCACTGTCTTCGATTTGTCGTTTTAATGGGGGTCCGAGCCGTTTGGCGTCGACTGCGATAATTTCGAAATCAGCAACGATTTCTTGTACCGTCTGTACGGCTGGATTGAACTGTTCAATATGACCTACCTGTACGGGAACGTCAGCCTGCGCAGCGAGTTCCTGAAGTTCCCTTCCTTGTGATGGATCGTTGACGACTGGCTTCTCAATTAGCGTAGGCACACCTGCTTCAAGACACTGTTTTGCGACATCGAAATGGAACTGAGTCGGGACAGCAACGGAAACTGCCGACACTGAATCGAGCAACTCGTCAATTCCCATCGGCACCGTCCCGTGTTCAGCAGCGATCTCCGCAGCCCGTTCGTTGTCGGCGTCGAACACACCAACTAAATCTGTTCTGGAAAGCTGATTATATACACGGGCATGATTTTTCCCCATTGATCCGACGCCGATAACACCGACCGGAAGATCTGCCCGGCTTGTGGTATTCATCGGTCTACATTACCTCACAAACCTGTGCAATATCCGACTTCGACAGTTCTGGGTGGACCGGGAGAGACAGAACCGTCGATGCGGCTGATTCGGCAACAGGACCACGACAGTCGACATCATCATAGGCAGGCTGGTTATGAATACATTCCGGATAATACACACCGGCATCCAGATTATTATTATTATTAGCTAAATATTTTTTGACTTTGTTATGAGGTTGTTGACCTAATGCTGTATCTGTTGTGTCTCTTTTTTTGATCATCCGTGCTATCAAAAGACTAGTTGAAGACAGCGGATAAATACTTGTCTTTGACTATTGCGATTAACGTGATTTCTGGGTGTTCAGCGAGATGGGTTCTATTACTGAGCGTGGGAATTCAGGAGCAGCCCTTGCATACAATGGTGCTCTTCGAATAGTGTGCTGCTACGTCCATTGCGTAAGGCTATTCGGTTCAACGTTACTATGCCAGTGTGATTGCTACCGTCTCTACAAACCGCACTGTATTTGTTCATGAGTCCGAATTATTCGTAGTACAACCTAGTATGTCATACTCAATTATCTTTGTCACAGCACAAGACATCTCCCAACGTTCGGGGGCCGGTATCGCAACCCGTGAGATCGTCCAAGCATTCGTAACGAATTCAAAAATACATGTGACATTAGTTGCTCCCAAACCCCGCGAAGATCTCTCTTCTGAGCTGCTGGCCGATATTGACCGGACTGTATTCATGCCACAGAAACCGGAATCACCATCCCTCTTCACTCACGCCAAGAGCGCCGTCGACGGGTTCAGAGGTATGCGCGAGACACTTGCGAACGAGCGGCCTGATGCTATCGTGGCTCGGATGCACCATACTCTGTTAGCCCCCGCGTTCTATGCCAACCGCTACGACCTACCATACTTTTTATTAGCGCGTGGGAACTCCTACAAACGACTCAGATTCAAACAGGTACTAACCAAGGTGTTCCAGTTCAACGTACGGGCGGCCACTGAGGTGTATGCAGCCTCCAACGAGATCCAAGCCGACGCCGACAGGTTTCGACGTCCCGAGCAAAGCGAGACACAGATCATGTCCAACGCGGTCGACCCGGAGTTGTTCACGCCACAGCCCCGTTCAGAGGCGAGACGGAAACTTCAGTTAGGATTTCGGAAGGACGATTTCGTGGTTGGATTCGTGGGAACGATGCGTCGCATGCATGCAGTACGTGAGTTAGTCGAATCGCTTACCTACCTCAGCGACGCGACGCGTGTCAAATTGCTACTGATTGGAGACGGCGAAGACAGAGGCCCCTCCGAGGAGCTCGCCAGCGAGCTTGGTGTGATTGACAGCATCGTGTTCACGGGGTTCGTGCCTCATGAGGAGGTTACGGACTACATCTCGGCCTGTGACATTACGTTTGGAGCGATGAAGCGAGACTCAGCAACACCGATCAAGTGTTTCGAATACATGGCTGCTGGTCGACCGGTAATTGTCAATGATATGCCGGAGATGGCGTTCGTAGACGAGCGTGATATCGGTGCCACTATCTCGACAGTGACGCCAGAAGTCATCGCAGCGGCAATCGAGACACTGTCAGGACTCGACGAACAGGAACGAGCGGCAATGGGTGACCGAGCTAGGACGTATATTCTGAACAACCATACCTGGCAGTCAGCTATCGATTCTATTGTGACTGACTTAGAACACTTATTTCGTACTACGAAACGTACAGACCGCTAACTTTCGAACCGTAAGTTAATTCTCCACACTACCCATACGAAGCCACAATGACTGTAGTCGTCTTAGGGCTCGATGCTCTTGATCCGGATCTCGTCGACAGCGTCGACCATCCGAATCTAACGTTGGATGCCCACGCATCGATCGAGACTGTTCTCAGTTCGGCTACAGACGAACCGAGCACACACGAACTGTGGCCGACAATAATCACTGGTCTACTTCCGGATGAACACGGTCTCCAACTGGAGAGCGGCATCTCATGGGAGAGTCCGATTATCAATCTCGGGAGTACGTTGGCAACTGCAGTACTCCCGAAAAATGTTCGCAGTATACTCGGTGCCTGGTTGCTCAACAACACCGATGAGGTCCCATTCAGAACACCGGTTTCCTACTATACCCAGAACGGTCTTTCAACACTATTTGACAATATCTCAGCAGAAACTATCGGTATTCCGAACTACGTTGTAAACCCTGATCTGAAAGATCGAGAACACGAGTTGCGGGGGAATCTGGGTGATCTCTTCCAACACGATCCGACAGAGAATACGAAACACAAGCATTCGAGTTCAAACCCCCGAGAGTTCTACCAGTTGTGTTTGGAAATGTCGATGATACGGATTGCACGCGCGCGTCGGGCGGTTCGCCGACGGGAGTACGAGCTTATATTCGGATACACGAGTGGATTGGACTTGGTCGGCCACATTGCATACGAAAATCCGGCCTTACAGATGCGCGCATACGAGGAGATTGACGAATTTGTTGGGGAGCTCCGGAAGGACCTTCGAGCGGACGATGAGCTCGTGTTGATCAGTGATCACGGTCTCCAGGACGGAGTTCATACGAACGAAGCCATGGTTGCATCTACTGACGCTAAAATCGTCAAGCGGATCGACTCGGTGCTCGATTTTCGTCGAGTTATCGAAGATGAGTTGGCGGATGGAGCACACCGTCCACAGAGTGACACCTTGGACATCGAAGACAGTATCGAGTCAGACGATGTCCAGCAACAATTGAAAGATCTCGGGTATATGTGACCAGTCATGGTTAGTTAACCCTGAGGAACGAGATGGTGTGAATTTCGGTTGTCCATAGCAGTAATCACTCCTTTCGGCGATTGTACCTAATAAAATTCGATTAACTGAACACGGTGCTCTAATACAAGTGGAATTACAAAATGACTAGTTATCTGTATCTCTCTTCTGTGAATACGGATCTGTACGCTTTCACCACAACATCGAAACTATAGTTTTCCACGACATAAGACCTCGCTGTCTGACTCGTTGCCACCAAGTTATCGCTGTTACGAACCACGTTTTCGATCCGTGCTGCCATCCCTGCTGGCGATGCTTCAGTGAGCAGCCACCCCGTTTCGCCGTCGTGGACGACATCCGGAATCCCGCCGACTGGCGTCGCACAGACTGGCGTTCCGCAGGCCATCGCTTCGAGCGCCGTCGTCGGCACACCTTCGGTGCGTGAGGTCATCACTAATAATCGGAAGCTGTTCAAGAACGCTGGCACCTCGTCGTGGTCGACCCACCCAGCGAGCCTGACGCTCCCACGGTCGATCTTGTCAGCCAGTTCCTCCTCGATCTGTGGCCGGAGGGCACCGTCGCCGACAAAGACGAACTCGATGTCGTCGGGGAGCTGTTTCACCATCTCGATCAGCACGTCGACGCCCTTCTCCTCGTCGAGGCGGCCGAGGTAGCCGATCGTTCGATCCCGGTCGGCGAACGGTGTCGTTGGAGCAAACCGCTCGATGTCGACCGGCCGTGCGCCGTGTTCGTGGATTTTGTGCTGATATTTCGGAGCCTCCAGACCGAGATCGTCGGCCATCGACGGTGAGAGCAGGAGGATGGCGTCGGCGGCGAGGTAGCCAGCGCGTTCGAGCAGCCACACCGGCCGTGAAAGCAGGAACGCCAGCCGATCAGGGAGGCGGTCGGCCCAGATCCGGTAGAGGGAATCGGGGACGTTTCCCCGGGGTTCGACGATGACCCGTTTTCCTACCAGTCGTGACAGCAGTATCGGTAGCAGGTAGGAGACAGCACCAAAGAACAGCACGATCTCCTCATCGCGCCGTCGGAGTTCGCTGCACATCCGTATCTGGTTCCGTATGAATCGTACTGCTGCAGTACCGACCGACTCCCCCGTTTCCGAACTGCTAATTTCACACACTTCGTAGCTATCCCATACATCGGAATCCTCGGGGAGGTTCGCGGTTATCAGGGAGACTGAACTCGCAGCCGCAGACACAACTTCCAGAAGGCCATTGACCGCCGCCTCACTTGTGGTCGACAGGGGATGGGTAACCACGCAGACCGACTGATCAGTCTCGGTTCCGGCGTCCATGCTATCCACGATATCGCCCGTTGTTTAAATCGTTGTGACTACCGCCACTGTGTGAACGCGTACAGATATCCGAGTCCGACACACGAGGTAAAGACAAAAAGCATGAACAACTTCGTCGCTTCGGTGATCGATGGCCCTCGGATGGCGTTCCCTAATCGGTCGGGCATGTATCGAACGAGGAGGTCAACAAGATATGCCGACTCTTCGGTGTTCGATTCGGGCACGAGAACTTCCATCGCGCGTTTCGAGTATCCCTGCCAGAACGCCCGTCGGAGCAGCCACCCGGGCCGTGTCCGGTAGTCGAATACCTTGTGGCCCACTTCGGCCCCCGGCTCGTACCACACACCACGTCCATACTGGGCATGGAGCCGTGCACACAGTTCCGTCTCACCGCCCTGTAGGTTCCGATCACCCTTCCGGCCACCGATATCCGTATCGAAGCCGTCGAGAGCCTCAAACACGTCCGCCCGAAACGAGATGTTCGATCCGAACGTGTTCCGCACCTCTCCCGGTCCTTCGGCAAACCCTCGGTGAGTTACGCCGACGAGCCAATAGAACTCCTCCGGCAGGAACGACGGCTTGCCGGCAACCCACAGCGGTGTCATACGACCGCCAGCAGCGATCGCCTCTTCGTCCTTGTGGGCCCGAATCAGCCGTTCGATCCACCGTTCGTCCGCCACAGCATCGTCATCGATAAACGCCACGACATCCCCACTGGCTACGCTGGCCCCCCGGTTCCGACTTTCTAGTAGTCCGATGTTTTCCTTGTTACACTGGACCACGACGTCGTCGCGCGTTCCGTAGTCAGCAATAACCTGATCGTACACGGTCTCCGTGCCGTCGACGATCACGACAAGCTCCACAGACCCATACGTCTGTGAGAGGATACTGTCGGCTGCCTCCCTGAAATGTGTGTACATATCTTCCGCGTACGTACAGAGGACGACCGACACGTGCACAATCTACGTGAACTCCGGTGTTCGTTTAGCTGTTTCGACTCGGTGATAGGTACCGCTGATCATCGCGATCCCACGCGCACTTTCACAAGCCTTATTGACCGTTTGTATCTATGACAAACTAATGAAAGACGCTATCGTCGACTCCGTTCGGGACGCAACACAGGCCGACTCGCTCGGCGAGGCACTGAAAGAACTCTACCACGTGCCAGTGCTGGGCGCTGTCATTGCGTTTATGTTGGCCGTTCGTCTTCGTGCACTCGGTAACTTCCAAACTAACGGGAGCGTTACGTTCCGCGGAAACGACCCGTGGTATCATTTCCGACAGACGTCGTATCTCCTGGATAACTTCCCCTGGACGATGCCGTTCGATCCACTAACAAACTACCCATCGGGGACAAGTTCGGCACAGTTCGGGACGCTCTACGATCAAATTGTCTCGGGGTTCATCCTCTTGACGAGTTTCGGTAACCCGTCCGGGGAGTACGCCGGACTGATCATGCTCATTGCGGCCCCTGTATTTGCTGCAGCAGCTGTTATTCCGGCCTACTATATTGCCGCACGGTTCGCTGGCCGTGGCCCTGCGCTCGCCGGGGTCACCGTCTTCGCACTCCTTCCAGGAACGTTCCTAAACTACTCGCTGGTCGGATTTTACGACCACCATGCGGCCGAAGTCTTCTTCCAGACGCTCGGGGTACTCGGCTTCGTTGTCGCACTTTCGGTCGCTCAACGAGAACAGCCAGTCTGGGAGCTGGTTGCCGACCGTGATTTCGCCGCGCTCCGTCGACCAGTGGCCTACTCGGTGGCAGCTGGCGTTGCGGCCGCGTTTTATATGTGGGCATGGCCGCCAGGCATTCTCCTCGTCGGATTTTCCGGGATTTTCTTTGCGGTCAAACTCACGAGTGATGTTTACCATGGATCAAGTCCGGAGCCGATCGCGTTCGTCGGCGCGGTTTCGATGACTGTCACCGGACTACTGATGTTCGTTCCGCTAGATCAGTTCACCATCGGGGCCGCAACAAGTAACTCACTGCTCCATGTGGTCATGCCGCTCGGTGTTGCGCTGGGTTGTGTCTTCCTCGCTGCGCTCGCACGCGTGTGGGACGATCGTGATATCGATATCCCGCTGTATCCCGTCACTGTCGCTGGAATTCTGGCTGTGTTGGGCGTAATCTTTTCGAGTTTCGTTCAGCAACTCCTTTTTTCACTCATCTCACGTGTTGGCTTCAGTGCGACTGCCAATGCGCAGACTATCGGTGAAGCAGCGCCGCCGCTTGCTCGACAGTCGGCTTTCAGCTTCATCTACACTGAGTACGGACTCGCCTTCTTCACCGCAGTCATCGCGGCAATCGTCGTACTGGCCCGCCCCCTCATCCGGAGCGATGATCTCAAGGATACGGGCTACGTTGTTGCCTCCCTTGTCATCATTGGGCTGATCTATCTCGCTACACCTGTGTTCGAAGCAATCGCCGGGGTGTTCGGCACCAGTTGGCAGATAATCGGACTGCTCATTGCATCCTCCATTCTTGTCGGTGCAACGCTACGCCACCGGTACGATGCAGCGGAGCTGTATCTCGTCGTCTGGGCGGCATTCATCACGTCAGCCGCATTCACACAGGTGCGGTTCAATTATTACCTCGCAGTCGTCGTTGCGGTGTTCACGGCAATCTTTGTCGGTCAGGTGTTCGGCTATCTCGACGTGACGGCTACCGGCGAATCGCTGCGAGCGTCGATACAAGACCTCAAAGGCTGGCAGGTGATGGTTGCAGTGGCGGTGTTACTCGTCGTAACGGCTCCGCTGTTGGTTCCCTTCGCGGGGTCGGCGTGGGCTACGGCCGACCGAAACGGACCCGGCGGCGTCACCCAATGGCAGGACAGCCTCGAATGGATGAGCAGCGAGACACCTCAACCCGGTGAACTCGGTGGTGCTGACAATGCCATGGAACACTACGGTACCTATGACCGCCCTGACGACGGTGACTTCGACTACCCCG